>Ga0315280_10001622_pt1 | contig 38199 bp, 38 predicted proteins | sample YL17G06_40_MG_FD_203697 | JGI IMG/M metagenome (GOLD analysis project Ga0315280, IMG submission 203697) | Sediment microbial communities from Yellowstone Lake, YNP, Wyoming, USA - YL17G06_40 | ecosystem: Environmental > Aquatic > Freshwater > Lake > Sediment | place: USA: Wyoming | collected... | reverse complement strand
AACGTTTGTGAAAACTTCATTGAATCTGATTCAATCTGATATCTGTATATTTGACCTTCGGGTTTTGCCGTCTGTCTTAGGATGCCTTGCGCTGCTAATGTGCTCTTTAGATACCTGATTTCTCCTTTGTCGTTTGAGTAGGAAGAATCTACTACTATATCTCCCCTCGAAGACAGGATTCTGTTTACAGCATCTTTCAATGCTATATTCTTGTTAGGCTGGTATTTTGCAGCGTGAGACAGGTTGAGATCGAGATGCCTGAACCGAGTCCTTTTCTCGTACAGCGTTTCCAGACACTTATCGGCAGCATCTGAAGGATTCGTTATCTTATCAAGCAAAATCTTTCCTTGGTCGCTATACCAGTTTGAACTGCGGCCTTCCAATGCTTCTGTTCTACAATCGGTAAGGCGTTGACGTGCAGTTTCTACGAGCTCATTCAGACGAGATTTGTCCTGAGTCGAATAAGCCTCATAATCTTTTGATTCCTGTAAACTCTTCACGGCGTTGAAATTCAGTATCAGAACTGCCCAATCTGTTGAGGTTTTTGGAATAACAACTAATATTCTGGTCGAAGGATTTTTTGCCGCACTCTTTCTGGCTTTGCTTATTTCGTCTGGTTTCTGGCACAGAACGTATAAAACCCAGCCTTCAAAAGAGTCTTTCCAATCGGTTGGGGCCTCCAGCTGCCGATGAAGCGATGTGAAGAAGTCGAGGGTCTGCCCATTTACCAATTCTGTTCGTTCCAAATCTGCAATGGTTACTAGTTTTCTCATTAATCGTTTATCTTCATTATATGTTGCATTGTATCCCTTTGCTTCGAGATAGGAATCTATCCTTGAGAAAGGAACGGCAGTCTCAACCGCCTGTGCGATGTTCGTTGGGTAGTTTGCGGGGTCGTTCTTGTAAGCCTCAATTATTGTGTCAAAATCCAGCGCTTCACTTCTTCTGAATTCGTATTCGCCAGAGATACCATTATAGAAGAGGATTTTGGCTTGATGCATGCTTTCAATAATGTTCTGTATGCCTCTGCGCTCTTTCATTGACTTGGCGTAGAGTGCAAATGTGATGTTTTCTAGGTCTTTTTTTATTCCTACAATCTCACATATCAGCATGACTTTCAATATTCGTTCTGCAGTCCTTTCGCCTTCGATGTCAATGCTTTTTGCAACTTTGTTTAGTTCTCGGACCGTGGCTTCATAGTCCATCATGATTCTTCTGGTGGACTCTTTCAGTTCCTTGTTGGTTGAGGTCAAGTTGTCTTTGAAATAGGTGAATAGCAAGTCGGTGGAATAGAGGTTCAGATTGCTTTGGTTGTCCAAGACTTCATTGTAGTTTACGTAGAACGGGTAGGACTGGTCTTCTGCTGTGAATTCTCCTGAGAAGAATGTGAATACAGTTCGGTTGTTGGAGCCCACTTCACTTGCAAGCTTTAATAGGCAATATGTTGCCATGGGGTGCATTGGGTATATCTTTTCAAGTATTTCTTCACGAAGTGTAGCAGCGTCGAGCTTGTCAAATATGCCTATTCTCTTACAGTCAGGTATCAGAGTGTTGAATATTTCGATGTTTGGTGCGACCTCTTTAGTCCAGATTTCGGATTTTCTGTTTGGAACAACGATGGCTCCGATAATCTTCTCCATTCCCTCAGGTGTGAGCCCGATTTCCTCCACGCGGTCAGCTACGACGTCAAAATCAGCTTTGTCTTCAGGCCTGGAGTAGTCTTTGATAGGCCTGTGACCGGTCGCTAGGAAGACAACGGGGGCAGTTGATTTACCTGCCTGCCTCCATCCTTGAGTACATAATTGGGCGAAGCTTTGAATTATCTGAAGGCTTATGCGTCTGTCTTTCAGCGTATAGCCAAACTCGTCGAATATTACGAGAAGCCCTGCATATTTCTCTTTGAACTGCGGACTCGACAACAGGTCCCTAAGGATTTCAACCAAGTTGCTTCTTTCATAGGTGAATTCAGTGTCCAGGACATTCTTGTAGGTCTCCTTGAATATTGTCATTGCTTCTTCTCGATAATCTTTCAGGCCTTCTATCAACTTCTTCAATGTGTACTCAGGATGTTTTTCTTGAAGTTCTTGGGTGAAGGCTGGAAGCTTCGGGAGACGTTTTTGTTGTTTGTCCGCTTTTTGCCAGCTATCGATTTTTCTCAGTGCCTCATTGAAGTGGGTGTCCATGAAGTAGCTTACTTCTTCTCTTTCGCATGCTCGGGCAATTGCTTGCAGAACGACTTCTTCAAAGTCGTCCTTGTTTCCGAAATCGCAGATCGCGACAAGGTATCTGCCTTCTTTGCGAAGAGCTTTCAGTTCTTTGGCCTTTGATTCATCTACTTTTGCGTAGTTGGTGAAAAACCCTTCCAGCTCGGAGCTGTTTGACTTGTTGCTGAAGAGGTTAGCAATCATCAAGCACAGGTGGGATTTCCCTGTTCCGTAGTTTCCTGTTAAGAAATAGAACCGTCTGTCCTTAGGTCGAAGGGCCATCATTATTCTTTCGATTGCGTCACGATGAGCCTTTATGGGAACATACCGGGTTATTCTTTCAAAATTCTTCTCCGTATCGATAAATTCGGTTCTCACGTCAACTGCTGACGCGTACCCCGAATGGATTTCAACAAATTCCTTAATCTTTGTCACGTGCTTGTCTCCTTTATATATGCTATCTGATTGAGATGAATTATTCTGCTCTCGTTTCTTGAATTGAGAATACATTTCGAGTCAAAAATACCTTCTTCTTGCGCGAAGAAGCAGAAAGTCTTCTTCGTCTCGTTGCTTCTCAACTTGTCAACAAGATTCAAGAATTCTCCCTTTTCGCGTTCAGACCAAGTACTTACGAGAAAGTCAATATTATCTACTATTATGACCTGTTCTTCTGTCGTCAACTTGAGGAGATATTTCTTGAGGCCGAACACGTCAAAAGTATCTATGGATTTTGAGAGATTCTCGTCGTCTACGAATATTTCGAGCAGGTCAATATACTTAGCCCCAATCTTCTCGGCCAGAAGTTTGGCAAACCTTGTCTTTCCGCAATTTGCTGGGCCCAGAATCATGACTGCCTTGTATTGCTCTTTGGTCTGGAAATCAATCAGCTGGATTAGGTCTATCAAACCATTCTTACTCATTTTTTGAGGCCTTCGTAGTACATTTCGAGTAGTGTCTCAACGGTTATTCCTTCTCGAAAACGTATCTGATCAAGATCTGCTTTTCTTTCTATGAATAGAAGTCCCTTATGGTTTGCTTGGTCAAAGATTCTCCGCACTGTGCTTTCTTCCATGTTTAGTATTCTTCCAGGCGAGTTTGGTGCTTTGATCAATGTTTCCATTGAAACTCCACTAGCGTTAGGGTCATGTCTCTGCCTGAAAACCAGTGTTGTCGCGGTCAAAATCTCAGGCGGGATTTGGTCCGTCTTCTGAAAGATATATTCAATGTCTTCTTTCTGAATGATACCGAGCTTGTTAAATGATTTTGTGGTGTAGCTATCAAGGATGACGGCAATTTCGCGCCGCACTTTCTTATTCATAGTGAATTTCGACAGTCTTTCCCTAAGACCGTTAAAACTTTCTCTTGCTTCCTCGGATGTTATCTTTTGTCTAGTAGGGAACACCTCATTGAAGAGAGTATTCCATATGAGCCATTTCTTATTGGAAGCTACATTGTAATGAAGTATCCACAGAGTACCAGTGAATTCAAGGTAGGGGTCCCCTTCCGCCATGGATTTACCGACAGGCGTTATGGTTAGTTTGTTTGGGATTACTAAGTCGAATGCAACAGCCATGGAACACATAGCTTCCGCATGTCTTCTCGTTAGCCCGAGATGATTAACATATTCTTGCCGTGATATTCTTGGTTTATCCGATTTTTTGAAAGCATATTGGAGAAACTGCGAAACATATGAGAATTGGACAGCAAAGCTATTTGTAACTTGCACCTTAGATCCTCGAAAATCCCTTTTTGGGTACAAAGAGCTATCAACCTGCTTCTCTTTTGCTCCATTCTTACGAGACGAATCAGCTTGGAAATCGGTAATCTTGGTGGTCTTGTAGCTCATTCGCACCCTCAGTAGCAAATACTTGTTTCACAATTAAATTGTTGCGCCTCCTGCATTTCGCAGACCATACATAGCCAATGAAATCAAGAAATCGGACGCGAGGCAGTACTGTCTTTCTGCTAGATGATTCGAAGAGCTGCTTGATCACAAGCAATACTCTAGCAGCAAATTATATATTGTAACCCAAGCAATCCGGTCTTGCAGGCAACATGAGCTCAGAAGAGGTTTCAGATCCAAGACAGCTCAAGGAGTGTGGAAGACATTAAGATAAGAGAAATGACCGTTGAATGTGCCAGAAATAAGTTTGGCTGCGTGGAATTCGAGTTTCGCTATTGTTCTGACAAGAATGATGCTAAATTGCTTGAATTGCTGATAGAAGAAGGAAAAAAGCTGGCTATCCAAGTCAACCCGACATTGGCAAGAGATGCGTCAAGAAAGAGAGACTTCAACACAGTAGAGACAAATTGCGTTGCGGGGGTCATCGCTGAATGCTGTTGGCGGTATTGGCTAAACTCCGAAGCAGAAAAACTGAAACTCAAGACTTCTGTAGAATCTGCAGTCTTCAGGTCAATAGACAGACACGTGGATATTCTTGTTAGTTACCCCGACGGAACTCAGAAGACAGTCGAAGTAAGATCATCATTTCCTTATACTGGATTAGAAAATGCAGTTTGTCGGGTTTTTGACATTATTGGCTGGTATGTCAATCCGGTGAAAACGAAAGAAATCAGAAAAGACTATTATGTGCGAACACTCTATCCTTTTAAGACAACCGAGTTATATGATAGAATCAAGGCTGATTCCTTCTATGCTTATCTTACAGGGGGGGCCACCCGCCTCTCGTTGGAGCAAAGCCCTCATGCAAGGCAGAAGCAATTCATTCCTTACGATGACGTCGATGCTATGCTCAGCACTCAACTTGGGGTCTACCAGGTCATAGAACCAATTGTCAATGGCTACGATACTGTGAAAATCAGTGAGTTAATCATAGAGGGTACGGATTGTTAAAAGAAATGTTCTAGAGTCAGAAAAGTCTGTAATTTTTCGTATGACCTTGGGAACGATGTTTTCGAAGGCTTTATATGCAGATCTCCTGAATTGATGGAAGAGGAATGAATTTGACAATGCAATGTCCCAAGTGTGGCAAGGAAGGAAAGAAAGTGAAACAATGGTCTTATGGCCCAAAGACCAGACAAGGTCCTCACTTCGACGTTGTGATCTATGAATGCACAACTGGCCACAAATGGCGAGAATACAAGAAAAGAACTAGAACCTGAAGGATATTCAAGTTCGGCAGACTGCCAACACTTTGCGCGATATTCGCTAGAACGATGAACGCTATGTCTGTTTAAATAACTCAAGGACCTTCTGTTTATATGAAAATTGAACCTGAAGTGAGTCCAAGACTGCGTTGACCTCTTCTTCATTGAAATTGTACAGTTTGAAGATAAGCGAATCAATCCTCGCATCAGCTGTGTCAATCTCTTGTTCCAGTTTGGTCAAGTTAACTTCATCAGAGTTCGCTGTTGCGATTTTTTTCCTACACTCCAGAATCATGGCCGCTAGCTTAGAGAACTCTTCTTGTGTCTCTGGATCCGCATACTTGATAGGCAGGGCTCTTAGTTCCCCTAGAGTGGTTTGCCGGAAATCATCCTTGGACGCTATTGTCGACTGACTTATGTAATAGTAAGAGTGCAAACAACTGTTCAAGTTGGCTAGTACGTAAAGCAAGTCGTATTTGACATCGGTAACAACAAAGCAATAGATGTCCTTTTTAGATACATATGGCCTAGTCTCCATCGTTGCCATCAATCTGTTTTGCCTGCTGACAATTCTTCTTACAAGCAGGCGTGGAAGTAAGTAGAAATCCATATACTTACTGTTTAAGTGTTTAGCAAAATTGACGAATTTAAATTCTTTGAAGTCAACTGAATATCTATATACATTGCCAACTAGAAAGGGGATCCATATGTCATCTTTCATGTCATTAGACATATCGTAAGACGAAGCAAGTATTCCAATTGTCGATTTGGTAATGTCGCCTAGGCTGACTACTTCACTTCCAGAGAGTTTCTCGCGCAATTGATAGATTCTACGGGAAGTATAAAGGCGATAATCAGCGTCTTTTCTAATCGCGGAATATTTGATAGCTTCAAGTTGAGTGTTGTGTATCATTTCAATCGGGAAACGACTCGGGCATTGGAAAACAAGCACTTTTGAGTCGTCAGTGGGCTTCTCGTTCTGAAATACACTTATCCCTGTATCTTGATAGGCTTCTTTGAAAACGTCGAAAGGCAGATTTAACTGAAGAACCAGTTTGTAGGTGTTCAGCAAAAACCTTCGTATCTCTGCGTATCTCTCTCCTGTTTGCCATGAAACTGGAATGACAAAACTGAAAAAGCCTGAATCTTTTGTGATCTTGAGGCCTTTTTCTACAAAGAATGTGTATGCATTTTCATTTGACAAGTATTGGCGAATACTACGTGCTTTGTCTACCTGCATTTTGCCATATGGCGGGTTTCCAATGACGACATCAAATCCATTACCACGATCTTCCTCACTCGATACTCGAAAGAAAATCTCTGGAAATTCCAGCCACCAATGGAAAAATCGATTTTCACTAGCAAAGGCAATGTCCCTCACTTTTTCGTCAACTAGGATCTCTTTCTCTTCCATTGCTTCATTCAGGAGTGACTGATACTTACTTTCTTCGATATGATAACCAAAGAAGGTCGAAAGCCAAGTATCTGCAACACCCTGTAGATCCTTCTTCAGTTTTTCCCATTCCCTGTATTTTCCTTTCTTTCTCTCAATGTCTTCGATCTTTTCACTGGCAGTTTCCATCTCTCCGAAGGCTTGTAAAACCCTAGGGATAAACTCTTTTTGAAAGATGGGGTAGTCCAGTGCGATTTGAATATTTTCGTCTCTGCCCTTTTCCTTATTGTTGGGCAGAGCAACTAGTTGATCCAGATCGGATCCAAGCAGGGAGTTGCCTGTTCTAAGGTGATGGTCTAAAAAAGTAAGAGGTCTCTTGTTATCAGCAGTGATCAACCAGAGCGAGAGTTTGGCTAATTCGGTGGCCAGATCGTTCAAGTCAACACCGAAAATACATTTCTCGACGACGCGTCGTCTCCATGAAAGTGGGCTTGTGTCAATTGAATAGTTCTCCCATTGACAAAAACATAGAGATTCTACGATGTAGTTCGCGAGGTAATATGCCGCGTTTACCAAGAAGTGACCACTACCCATAGCGGGATCCAGAATCCTGGTTGATAGCACTTTTTTCTCTAGGAAGGAAAGACTCTCTGCGTCTATGAATCTCTCAATACGCTTTTTCTCTTTGTCATCAATCGCGGTGGCTCGTGCGTCCATTAATTTGTCCGCAAGAGACTGCAACTCCTTGCTGATTGCTATTAGATGCCTTCCAAGAGAGTTCTCGACGATGTACTCAACCACGTCTTCGGGGGTGTAGTAGCTGCCTGTCAATCTGCGCTCCTCGCTTGACTGCGAGAAATATATGTTGCCTTTCTCAATCACAATGTCAGCTCTTGTAATCTTGCCTGCCGCTGACTCGGGCAAAAACTTGTAGACATCCTTCTCCTTTCGTCTCACCAGTCTTTCTGTCGCTATGAACAACTGATACTCAAGAATACCCTCATAAAGACCCCCTAAATGTCTTACTGAAAGATCATTGTAGTTTATCTTCACAATGTTGCTTCTTTCAACTCTGAAGCCTAGGCTGAAAATCGCCTCCGACAAATATGCGTCGTGAATTACATGATTCGCCAAGTATGGTTTTTCACTGTCATCAAACAATCCGCCATTATATGGGAGAATTCCAAGAGTTCGATTTCCGTGATTGATCCAGTCAAATAACTCGCAAAGATTGTTCCACATCGCTTTTGAGTTTTGATCTGCCATTCCCTTGAAATGATTCTCCTTAGCACTACTCATCAAATTTTCAAGGCTTTTTTCATAGTATTCCGGGTTCTGAAGCGGCAAGAGACCTCTTGCTTCAGCATAAAGTATAAAGAGAATCCTGTAGAGTAAGTATATTGAATTGTTGAAGACAGTTCTCTTTTCAACTTCGGTATATGATTTCTTGCCTTCCGACTCGATGAAACCCATGCAAATCTTGCTGAGTATGCTCTCTATCTTGCTCTCAAGATGCTTCTCAATCTCCCTGGTCTCTTCATCAGACTCATGCCTGCTGACATCAAGGCGACATCTGCTCGTCTCGCTAGGTAGGAATGCTGTAGCGCCAAAGAATTCTGCAAGCAAAAAGGTTTCTTTGGAGTCTCTGGTTTGCAAAGCCTCGCCTAAGTCAACTTGAAAATAGGTTTCGAAAGGAGCCTTCTCTTTAACACAGTACAAGCGCCAAAGCAATCCATTCGTCAGTATTCCCCACTTCAGACCGATATTCCTGAGCGCAATTATCAAGGACACGGCATAGTTTCTGCCCTTTGATGTCTGATCAAGACTCTCGTGAGGACTCACGACATAACATAATGACACCGCCTTCTGGCGACTTCTGTCGCTGTACAAAGTAAGGGAATTCTCTCCAAGTTCACTTCTGATGTGACCCAGAACATCAAGGACAGGCCCGACAAATGACGTAACAAGAGCTTTCAAAGAACTACTATCCGTCTTGTCAAGCCATTCCCTCAAGGTCTCGACAAGATACGTCTGTTGATCTTCTTTCAACTCTGCAAGTTTGGAATCGAGATAAGCCCTGGCAAACAAGACCCCGTGATCTCTAGACGGATCTGCTGAAGCCACCGGTCAACGCCTCAATTCCACTAATAGACAAATGATGCCCTTGCGCCTATTAAAAACTTAATAACTTTCTCGCACAACGTACGCGCGTTCCATTATGACATCTACATTGAATCAGAAGATACAACAGGGTTCACAAAATCGAATTGCACATCGTAGAATGATTTTTGAGGGAGCCTGTAGCTGTCTAGAAAAGACATAGTAAGTAACGCGTGCGCTAGTTTCTCCACCACACTTTGTGGCTCTTGAACAATCCCATTTTCTGAGTGTTCGACTGTACCCCTATAAAAGTTTATTCTAATAGGGTTTGTTAACGCGTTAACCGGTTTGGACGAGGGCCAGCGGGCGCTGTGACAAGTCTTATTAATCTATTTTCACCTATTAAATCTAAACTGGTGAACAGATTGAATTCAACCCAAAGTGTGGGAAGATACAAGAAAGACGAGATTGTGAAAAAGGAAATGTACAAGCTTCTTAGAACAAACCCAGAGGGAATTGGGTCAGAGGAATTTGTTGAGAAAACCAGGGCGACAACTAAGGTTAGTCGTACAAAGATTTTCTCTATGATAAAGAAATATGAACAACTTGGCATTATGAAGACGGAAAGAAACCTTGAGGACAAACGTCATGTGACTTATTTTCCAGACTTGCAGAAAGTGAAGACTGAACAAAGATTCTCGGAAGACGTGGAATTCATTCAAGCTCTACTGTCAGAGCCTAAAACAGAATTTGCAGAATCCGAAACAAAATCGTCTGGAATCCGTGTTAATGTCGATATCTTCACAAATTGGGGTGAAAAACCATCGCAGAGCCTAGAGGATCAAGTAAAAAGCATAGCCAAACAATTTTCCTCTAACTATGACAAGCTGTTGGGTAAAAATATGAAGGTAAGACCATCTACAAAACTCGCCTTCATAATAACGATGGAATCATAACGAGGATGTTAAGCCATGAATGAACAAGGCAAAGTATACACGTGCACTTCCGTATCTACGCGCGCTGATGGCATATGACATTCTTACATATTCGATATCCTTCCATGCCGGCGGATGGCCTGCCAGAAACTTTTTAATCAAATTCCAAAGAATAGTCTGCATATCTTGGGAATCATGTTCAGGATGTGATTGTGTGAAAATTCTGATAATTGCGGATGAGCCTGAAGCTCCTGCCTTTGACCAGATCATCGGACTAAGACAAGCCATCCAAGAACTGGTTAAGAAAGTCGATTTGCTCGCGTTTTCGAGAGATAGTATTTTCTTCAATCAGAAAAAGATAAGTGAAAAAGGGGACACCAACGTCGGATCTGCCCAGAACATCCTAGCGAAAAACCGGTATACCCTAATCATCGTTTCTTTGACGATTGACAATCTCAAGAAACTGTTCTTCGAAAAATCAAACATAGTGCAGTATCTGAGAAACTCTCCTACTCGCGTCAGGATGTACGTGTTTGGAGCAACTGACATTCCAGATGAAATAATAACAAGCAGAAGCGTTGACCTTTTCCCATACTCAAGACAAGGAGCAGCAAAATCAACACAAGAATTCAAGAACGCCATTCTAGCCTACATCAGAAAGGAACAAGGTCAAAATGAGCACATTTAACGCACGCTCACGCAAAGTGATACGCCCATTCCTTTTGGTGCATCGCTGAAGCCGAAAGCTCACTACACTAAATATCCACCCGAATTATTGTCTGCATCAAAAGGCATTAGCAGTTTAAGCACAAAACAGAAAAGATAGCAGTCTTTGTTTTGCTGTAAGAAGAAGGCAGTTACGTGGGTTACCCAAGGAGAAAGACAAGAGAAGAACTGAAAAAACCTAAGCCTGAGAAAAAGAAAGAAAGAGAAGAAAAGCGGAAGAAGAAAAAACTTGCCCGACTTGAGAGGCAACAGTACGAATAGGACAGCGTACCCAGAATCAAAGAGATTTCAATCCAAGACTTTCGAAGCACACGTAAAAAAAAGACGCCAGAGTTCGGAAATAATTACAAATCTAATTTCGTTTTGCGCATCTTTCTGCTTGAGTGTCAAACACATGTAGCGGGCGCAAAGACCCCATAAGAAACAGGCATAGAATGCCTCGCTACACTCGATTCCAACATTAGGGCTCGTTTTTTGTTTAAATATCTGCTTGCCGAAACATTTTACACGCGCGCGCTAAATCAATGTGCTCTTCCGCTAATAGAACTTTCTTCTATAAGTTAAAACTTCAGAACAGAAAAGACTAAATGCAAGTAGTGGCATAACATCTATGTACTCTCAAAGGAGGAAGGAGACTTGAATTTGAAGAGAATAGTATTCGGGATAATGCTCATGCTTCTTGCTGCATACTCGAGTACAGCCATATTCAAAGCAAACAGCGCAACAGCCGTATCTATTGTCATATCGCCGGACACAACCACACCCCCGAGCAGGACGTTCATGCTGGACTTGACTATAAACAACGTGGCTGACATGTACGCATGGTCAGTAACATTGGTTTATCAGAAAATAATAACTTTGAACTGGGTAAATACAATAAATGATACTGCCTTCACCGATGGAACCGGGTTAGCTATATTCAGACAAGAAGATTACAACTCTACATGTTACAGGAGCTACGTAGCGCGCACATTACTGAACGTCGTACCTGGAACCCCGCACGCTGGAATTAGTGGTAGCGGACTGGTGGCACAATTGAATTTCCTCGCAGCCTCAGAAGGGACAACAGCGATAAATGTCATCGATAAGGAGATAATGAACTCTCAAGCGCAAAATATAGCGAGCTCTGTAACCGTAACAACTCCAACCATAACCGTTGCTACCCCCCAACCGACACCGCCACCCGCTGCTGTCGGCGGCACCAGCTTTTCGTTTGCCAAGGCTGCTTTTCCGGCTCCTTACATTGGCTTAGCCTCAGCTATAATCGCTGTTGTTGCGATCATAGCAACCACCATCTACTTCAAAGGTATTAAGCGTAGAAAAGAGAAGCAATGAAGCGCGGGCTGCTCACACTGAACCGGGAGCCAGCCCAAGTTCCGTTTTTTTTCGCGTTTTCCGCTTTGAAAAAGTCGCGTCTTTTCTTAGCGTTTTCACGTCTGGGCGCGCGCGCAATGAACAGCATTCAACAGCATCTAGCCCGCGCGCTAATACACACCAACAACACACAACATACACTACCAATACACACTAACAACAGAGTGTGCCCAAACAGAAGATACGAGACATCACTGAATGCTCAGTCTGCCCTAAGAGTAGAACTCGGTACTGTTGGATTGAGTGTTCGCGTAAGCGCGAGCTATCCCAATCGATCGAATCTCAGGTTCGCAAGGAGTCAACAGGTCTTTCGGTTGGGTTCTCATCTGTGGTTTTCTTTCTGCGCCGCCATACAAACACTGGGGCTATTAGTATACCTGCTGCGGCTACCAAAGAACAAGAGAAGGTCCAGTCGACTGGGATTGTGAAAACTTGAGGCTGGGCAACTTATCACTTTTCCTTTTTTCTTTCTTTGGAAACCAAGTACAACAATGTCTTCTGAACTCCGCTATATCTTTTCCGCAACTACTTTTTTAGCGCGCGTTATGAAATCTGAAGAGCATGCTAGATTTTTCCGGAGACAATGACAGAGATTCGTTTATCTAAAGCTCGTTCCAAGTCGATTGAGGAGTCAATCTTTTCTGGAAACGAAGACTAACCACTCCGCCTTAGGTTTCTTAGGCGGCTTAATCTTCCAATCGAGGTAACACTTGTTCTGCTTGAAGCCAGCTGCTTGAAGATAGTGGAGGATGTCCCAGTAAGTGAAGAGTCGGAGGCGTTCGCGTTCTCGAAAGATGTGCATGCCGTCGGGAGCCTCGATTATATGTGTTTCCTGCCACCAAGCTACACCGTGAAGTGGGTCGAAGTCTTGGACTTGGTCAATGCTTATGAATCGCATGTTTGGAACACGGACTTCATTGAAGTAATGTCTTTGTTGGATTGATTTGAGAGAAAACCAATTTTCGCCATCATAGAAGGGGTTCGCGATGTTGCAGACCATTATCCCGCCTGATTTTAGCGCGCGGTGAGCCTGTCGCAGGCATGTCAGTACGCTGTCGTCGTCTGGCAAGAGAAAAAGTATGTATAGTGCAAGCACGGCGTCAAACTTGCTCTCATACCTTGGTCTCGTGGCATCACCTTGCAACAGTTTTATAGAAACTCCCTCGCGCTTGGCTCTGGCTTGGGCTGTATGAACTTGTTCAGGGGTGTAGTCTTGCCCAACGCATTGGTAGCCACGGTGCGCTAGCCCGAGTACGTGTCTACCGCTTCCACACGCAACATCGAGCACGTCTCGAACTCTATGAGTCGCATGGGTGCGGAAGGCGAATTCAAGAAAGTCTAGTTCACGTTTTGTGGTTTCAGCGGCCAAAAGATCTTCGTAATAACCTAGATGAGCGTAATAAGCACGAGAGGCCTTTAGAACAGTCTTCCTAGCATTTTCCAACAGGTCCATAATGCTAAGTCTGGTTTCGCTCAGGATTTATGATTTCTCTTTTCTGGTTCTGTTACCTCTCCGTCGGATTTGTTACTGTGTTACTTTTCGGCGGATAACCTCTAAAAAGAGCCCAGCGCGCTATTCCATCAGAGTTTTCATACTGTTGTATGCTTTCAGAAAGTATTTGCCTTTACTTGAAACTCTGAACAGGGAATATCGACAGTCATTATCGATTAGGAGAAGATTTGTTCCCAACAGCAAATCCAAGTAGTCTGCTAACTGCTTGAAACTCATGTTGCATTGGTACATCACGTTGGTTTTTCTAGTTCCGTATTGGCAAGCATCCAAAATGGATGCGATAACCTCCAGAGAGGTGCGACGTTCCCTCCTAGTTGTCAAAATGTGAAGCCTCCTCCCAATAATAAGAGGGAAAAAGCACCACTTAAAGTAGGATATTACTTTCTTCTATAGTTCTCTTCTATTCATCTCGTTGGTTCTGTTACCTCTTCGGTTGATGAGGAGTTTTGTCGAAGCTGCCACTTTTCGCTTGATAATTTTTCTTCTGTGAGCCCATGTGAGCTTTCGTAGTCTACTCGGTCTCAATCTTATAAAGAACTTTTAGGCCTTTCAACGTGTGATGAATCTTGTCCGTGAGTTGAAGTATATCCCCGAGGTCAACATTCCTCTTCCAATCGTAAACATGGTCGTGATAACCTCTTAAGGGTTCAAAGCCTAAAGAACGAAGTCTTTCAACAATCTCAACAGGGCCAGAACCCTCACTGCTAAACCATATCGTCAAGTACGTCTTCACGACATAGCACCCCAAACTTCTCTAAGAAATGGTGCACATCAATTAATCCCTTTCTATTGCAGGTTCTGTAAACTCTCCGTTTGGTTGATCTCCCTCTAGACTTTCGTTTGGTGAATCTTAGGGTCGAAGAAAAGTCTGTTAACTGATAGCGCGTGCGCGCGCGAAACTGCCATTGTCTCATGATTTTAAATATAAGTTATAACAAACAATTGAAAACTGTGACTTCAAAGGAGGTGATAGGTTGAAGTTTAGTGACATTGTGATTGCCGTGGCATCGTTGGCTGTTATTCTCCTCTTCCTTGAAGTCATCTTAGGGTTAGTGCTGATTCCAGCCATTGGCTGGGATTGGGGACCCACGGTTGTAGGGACAATCTGCTTCTTGCTTAGTGGATTGGTCGTCGGCGTAATCTTCTCTAGGAAAATCTGGGAAGAAGCTGGCATAAAAACCATGGCCAAGATAATCGTCTTGGGAGCCACTCTAATGATACTTTTCTACGCAGCAGCAATTCCATCACAGGGGGACTGGACCCCATTAGTTAAAGAAAACTACCAAAACGCCAATCCGGGAAAGACGCTGACGACATCTCAATGGTGGAGCGTTGAAGAAGCTACACTGGGTGAGGTGATAGCCTTAAATGTTTTCATTGGGGTGGTGGCAAGTTTCATCGGACTCTACATAGGCTCGATGCTCAGAAAGCCAAGAAAGAGTTAAGAACAGCAAAAACATATCATTCCGCCACTTTCTTTTCTTGTCTTTTCTGAACGACAAGTTTTTGATTCTGGGTCTTTCTCAAATTACTAATACAACTTCGAATGGAATGGTCGGCGCGCGCGCTGACAGCACCGTAAACAGAAAAAAGAAGGAAGGAAACTTTGCTATTTTCGTTTCCTGAACAGTTTTATGCCGTCTATTTCTGTGACGTATTCGAAGCCTGCTTCTATTAGTGCTGTTGCTTCTTTGATGTTGTTGGCTGCTTTGCAGGTCCATTCATCGTCGTTTAGGTTTAGTGTTCAGGGAATTGGGGTGGGATACTGGAAATTTGGGCTGGCGTGTTGGTCGTAACCCGACTTCTAGCCTTAGTAATTTTATTGTCTTTGGTTTGTGTTTGGTTGCTGGTCTGAGTTTGTTCTACCATTTCGATTTCTCTCCTTTGAGTGATTTGGGGAGTTTATTTCTGCCGAGTTTTACATATCTTATTTCATCGGAGCTTATTTTAGAATTGTTTTCGTTTGTTTGGTCTGTCATGTATATCACTTGACTTCATAATTTGTCGTTTTGGTGGACGAGGAAACAATATGCCTTTGCATGGTTTATGGGTAAACACCCTGAATCTGGGGGAGAGATGAAGGGAAAGGCTTATGTTTCCAAGGACTTTGATGCTTAATGCCTTTAGGCGCTTTTTTGATGCTTTTCTCGTCCAAGATGCAAGGATGCCCTAGCGGGTCCATCCGTTCTGCGCGGGCCTATCACAAACCCAATGAAGGCGCGCGCTACGGAGATATCGATCGACCACTGAAAATTAGAAGTGTTGTATAGAAGATTCATCCATGCCCATTTTTAAGTGTGATTTACTCATAAATTTCATAGATACTGAAAATCTGCAATAAAACTCGGTATTGTTTGATTCGGAATACCACAAGGGAGAAAGGAGGTGAAACATGGTGAAGAAGAAGCTACTACTGGGCATCTTAGCAGCAGCTACCCTCGTAGGAATAGCCGTAGCCGCCATAGTCTACAATTTCGGTTTTCGTCAGAGATTTGAAGTCGTATCCGCAGCCAAGATCAAAGTATTCCTTGGTGAAGGAGAAACGCAAGAACTTCAACAGGGAAACATGATAACTTGGGATACAATCACTAGCACAGACATGCAACAGAAGACTATATGGGTTAAGAATACTGGAACTGTTGATGCTACGTTGAAGTTCAATTACGACGGTCAACAGATGCCAAATGATTGGTCGCTAAATTGGAATTACACAGGAGCCACAGTGATTCAAGGTACAACCATACCAATTAACATGACCTTGACTTTGCCATCGACTATCAATGAAGGAACATGGGAATGCAACTCATGGATTGAAGCAACGCCCGTACCATAGTGCGACACAATGGCTCGATCGATTATGACAATCAGATGTCCAGTTGAAGCCCAAGCTCAATCATTCCATCTTTTCTTCAGTTCGTCATAGTAGGTTAGCGCGAGCGCTACGTCGGGCGCGATTAGTGAACCCTGCACCCATCTTCATTCTCCGCGCGCGCGTTTTTTCTATCCTTGACTACGGAACTGTGTGAGCGTTACTAGCACGTGACCTTTTCAGACTCTTAAAAAGACCTCTCAAGTTAACCTTAGAACCTTTCTCATTAACTTGCTGAATCAAGTTCCCTAGTTTCTCTAGATCACGGCTGTCGACGTTTTTGCCTTTCATGTTTACGATTCTTGTTTCCCTGAGTTTTTCAAGGACAATTCTGATGTCTCCCGCAGTGCGTAGAAGTCCTACTCTTTCAAGCTCCCTAGCTTCTGCCTCTAGAGCAGCTATTCGCAGCCATTGGTCTTTTGGAATTGGAAGCTCTATTAGGTGTTAGGCATATTGTTAGGGAAAGGGATTCGCCTGATTATTCTGGTTCTTTCCTTGACGATCTAGTTGATGAGAGTGGTTCGGTTAATTGGTGTGAATCGCCTAGCGGTAGCTACTTCAAAAGCTGTAGCGGTAGCTATGAAGAAACGTACTGGGCGCGGTTTTTGTTGCTGTCGTTCTTGTAAGGGCACCTTTGATACTGAGGCTGATTTTTTGTTGCATTTGAGTTGTGATGGTTATTGTCGTGGTGATGCTGATAGGATTGTTCGTGAGATTGCTTGGATAATCTTGAATTCTCGTTGAGTTGCGCGCGCTGCTCGTAGATACGAGTTTCAGGGAAAAGGAATAGACCTCTATAACATAGTTCTACAAAGCCTTTTATACTGAGACCAAGAAAACAAGATTTTTGCGCTCCTTTTTGGGAATAGCGGAGAGAAGGGAGGTGAAAAAGAGTGAAGAAAACAGCAGTTGTAATTTTAGCGTTGGCTTTGCTAATCACGTTTGCTGCGGTGCCAGTGATGGCTAAGCCGACTAAAGGGCAAAAAGTCCCCGTAAAAGAATACATAACTGCTTCTCTTGGTGAGTTGCCTCCTGTCCGCGAATGGGTAACTAAGGGCGGCATATACCAAATGCGCGGAAACAAAGAATCTTATACTGTAAAGTTCGTCATAGGAAACCCACCGTACGCTGAGTACAATTTCAATCACTACTTGGTTGGTCATGGGTCTTGGAACACGAAAACTGGGGTGTTCGTTGGTCATTTCGATGGTTTGTGGACTCTTGTCGGTGATGACTCAAGTGGATTTTCAGGAAACATGGAAATGAGGGCATACGACTTCAATCCGTTTGCTGGCACATGGAGTTGGTGGTCGGCGCATGAAGTGGCTCAGGGCTTTGGTGATTTTGCGGGGCAGACACTAATGTTATCTATGGACGGACCGATGGATATGACTGCTCCTTGGACAGGGTACCTTTTGAAAGGATAAACTGGATTGGCAACAGGGCAGTTGAGAATTTCCCCTTTTTCTGTTTCTGTGTGCGTGCGCTGTGTGTGTGAGTGTATGTGAGTGAGTGTAAGAGTACGTTTGGTTGAGGAAGCGTGAGCGTGAATTTGTGTGTGGGGGTAAAGTTATATCCCAAACCCAAAAGATGCTCTTTATAGCTTTGCGCGTGCTATGATGTGGCTCGCACTATTGCGTTGCTCTCGATTGTGTGCGTTGAAACTGTTGAAGTTGGATAGTGTGAGTTGGCGCTGACATTAGTCTGAGGGCGTCGGCTTTTGGGCGTATCGTCTGGAACGTGCGAGTGAGCCGAACGGCTCACGAGCCAAGAAGATTCTTGTCAGGAAGTGAATTACCGAAAGAGCTATACGCTTACGAACAGATAATGGTGAACGGGTGGTTTTGAATGGCAAGATTTCTGATACTATGGGACAGGAATCCTGTAGCACCATGGCCTAAAGACCTTAAAGAAACTACAAAGCTCTTGGAAACGATGTGGGCGGGCATAGACAAGCTCATGAAAATCGGCGAAATAAAAGAATTCGGATGGTTTCTAGACGGGAAATCAGGATACGCAATCGGCGAAGGAGAATCCACAACTATCATACGAGAAGTGAGCATGTTCATGCCCTTCGAAGAATTCAAGGTACAGGAGATAGTCCCCTGGGAAAAAGGAAAAGCAGCCGTAAGAGAGGCATGGAAAATCCTCGCAGCAAGTATGTAGCTTTCCAGACGTACCCAGTATCGAATATCTCCATTTTTTCTATGTTCTTTCCAGCGCACCTCCTTAACTGGGAAAGAAAAGAGGAGGTTATTTGCGTTTTTTGAAGATTTTTAGTCCGTCCATGTCGGTTACGTATTGGAAGCCTGCTTCCACAAGTTGCGTTACCTCCTCAACTGTGGATGCCGTTTTGCATGTCCATTCGTCGTCGTTTAGGTTCATCAGGTGCATGTATTTCTGCGTGGTTTCAAGCTTCTTGTGTCCCATTTGTACCATCACGAAATATGGGTCTTTTGTGTCATTGAGTTGTTTGGAGCAGAAATAGTCCCTGAAGTCGTATAATCTGATGATCTGGATAGAAGGATCTTTGAGGTCCTTGGCGAGTTTGTTTCGTATGGTTCGATAATGTTTTCCATACTCTTCAGCGTCTCCTTTGAATAATTTGTCGTTCAGATTCAGGTTGTTTCTGATTATCCATTCGTTAATGGATGCTGTGAGTTGTTGCGATATTCTCAACGTTCTTGGATTGCCTTTTTTGGCGGTTATCGGGTTTACTGCTCGGTGTTCTAAGTCTATGTCGTTTCCCCTTAATCTGCATAGTTCTATCGGTCTTAGTCCCGTTTCCATGCTCAGTTTTAGTTTGATTGATGTTGGTATTCTTGCTTTGGCTATTAGCATAAGCAGTTTCTCCTTTGTCGGTAGCTTGATATTTTTTGCTTCTGGTAGGTAGATGGGCATAGTCCATTCTACTTTGAAGAATTTGCAGTATTTGTTGTAAGCTATGCAGAGATTTCTCTTGTAGCCATTTGATGTCTTGAGTTGGGCTATGAAGTGCTTCACGGCTTCGGGTTCGCTCAGGCTTGTGTGTTTAACTAAGAAGTCTAGTGCTTTTCTCGTGAAGTTAATTGTGTAGTCGCTTTTGTTGTCGTTCTTCATTTGAATAAGAACGTTAAGCGTCGGTGCATTGTCTGGAATTATGTACTGGTTAATTGATGGTGAAGTTGTGTTTGAACGTTCAGCGTTGTCGCTGGTCTGCATTTTGGGCTTCACCTCTCAGAAGTGCGCTTGATGTCGTCGTGTTGGGTTGAAGGGTGGTGTACGGGAATTGAAGGCTGGCGTGTTGGTCGTAACCCGCCTTTTGTTTTTTGTGGCATTCGGCTAATCGGGCTACCCGCGCCTCGGGTAGATTCTTCATCAGCGTCTGTTTGCCCTTTCCACTTGCAGGACGGCCGTTTCACCGTTTCACACCCGGCATTCTCGACAACTTAGCATGTGTCATCGGCATCTGCACGGGTGGACGTTTCGTTTCTGCTCCGTAGCCAAGGCTCTCACCTTACGCCCTTGCGGGCGTTGCAATTCTACGCGTGGGCGGAGTTTCCTCAAGCCTTTTCATTTTGAAGGCTCGAAAGCCACACACCAGCTCGCCAGCCCAAGACAAAATGCACACATGTGAGCAATAAGAATTCTGGAAGCCCTTATCTTACCCCCAACACAGAATACTCACAATAGAGCTGCTAGGCAATGCTGAAACGCGTCATTCTCATAACCGGAACGCCCTGCGTCGGAAAAACCACAGCCGCCAACCTGCTAACGTCAAGGCTCGGTGCATTGTACGTCAACCTGACAGACTTGGCCATCAGCGAAAACCTCATTCTAGGCAGGGACAAGCAGCGCAACACGGTGATAGTGGACGAAGGCAGGATGAACCGCAGGATCCGCAGAATCATCAAAGAAAGCGAAAAGAACAACATCGTAATCGATGGGCACTACGCTGCAAGCGTCGTACCCAAAGAGCTTGTATCTTATGTTCTTGTATTGAGGCGAGATCCTGTTGAGTTGAAGAAGATGATGGAAAAATGCGGCTATTCAGAGCGGAAGCTCACGGAAAACCTGGCTTCCGAGATCCTAGACGTGTGCCTAGTAGAGGCCCTGAGCGTTCGCGGACCAGCAAGAATCTGCGAACTGGATATTACGGGCAAGAGCCCAGAAATGGTTCTCAAAGAAATACTCGCCGTTCTGCATGACAACAGCAAATGCTGTGTGGGCATCGTGGATTGGTTGGGCAAACTGGAGAATGAAGGCTTGCTAGACGAGTTTCTAAAAATCTAGCGCGTCTACCTTAGGCTCACGGTTATCTGTCTTTTTGTGAGCAAAGTGATTTTTCTTCGGTTCGCATAAGATTTCGCGTGATCACTAAACTTGTCACCCACTATGATGGGACTCGACAGTCCCACATCCTCACAGGCCTTGTCAACGTTTATGATCACGTTGACGCCTATGGTCCTGTTCCACTCTCTAACCCACACTCCCTGCTCAACACGTCCCTTCTGAACGATTAAATCAAAACCCCTTGAAACCCCGCTGAAACCTTCAAGCGGCGCCGCATTCTGATTCACCTTGTAACCTTCCTTCTTGAAATAACGCACCGCCGCCTGAACCAGATCCGACGGTTTCGGCTTATCTTCCTCGTTACTCAAACACCCTTTCTCCTCTGCACTAAGCGTTATCTAGTCGGATGTGGAAAAGGCTTTCGATGGGTGAACACAGTGGCCACGACGCTGATAGTCGTTTGCAGCAGATGCGGCGGTCTCCTGCTCGCCAAGGCTGACCAGAAGACGAGAGGTTGCCCGCACTGCGGCTTCACGATCCTGTTGGAGAAGGCGATGAAACTGGGTTCGGCCCCCTCGGCCAACGAGGCTTCAATCATGCTGCGCAAACTGAAAAGCGATGCCGCTGCGAAGGAAAGAGGATTCTAAACGTCCTAGCAGGAGTTAGGTTTCAGTTACTTGATGTGCTTGAGCAGCTGGCAGGTCCTGCAAACTTTCTCCGTTGTTGGTTCTCCGCATTCGCTGCACTCGCCCAACCCTTCTTTCTTTGCGGTCTCTTCAAGTGCAGGCCTGATCTTCTCTATCGACTTGAAAATCGTGAATCTGATTCCAGGATGCTTTTCTTCCATGCTGTCCAGCATCATTCGCGCGTCATTCCTCAACGCTTCCGCGGCATAGGGGCACGGATTACTCTGGAAACTTATCCCCTTGACGTACGCGTACAACGCCGTTTCCCTCTCAGGAATCTCGCAGAAAGGCTTTATCCTCGGCACAAGCTTCGCATGCACTCCATCCGTAACAGGCTTCTCCTTTGCTATGCGCAGAACGTCTCCGTGGAGAATGTTCAACAGCATCGTCTGGGTCTCGTCATCAAGCGTGTGGCCTGTTGCAAGCTTATCCGCGCCGATTTCCCTCGCCACCTTGTTCAAAGCTTTTCTTCGCAGGACGCCGCAGTACGCACACGGCGTCAACTTCACATCCTCCCTGTCCCTCAGTCGCCTCACCATCTGATCGAAGGTGCAGCCGAACAGTTCTTTGAAAGAAACCACGCGGTGTTCAACGCCGAGCCTCTCACAGTTTTCCTCCGCTATCCTCAACGCTTCGTCCCTGTATCCCTTAATCCCCTCGTCAACCGTCACCGCGAGAAGCTGAGCCTTAGGATGCTTCAGCTCTATCTTCGCCAGAACATGCAGCAAGCTAACACTGTCTTTTCCCCCTGAAACAGCCACAGCTATCCTGTCATCAAACCTGAACATCCGATACTTGGCAATCGTCGCCCTCGTTTTTTCCTCGATAGACTCAACGAAACACCCTCTGCAAAGACTCATCCCGGAATAAGGTCTGGAGAAAAACGCTCCTCTTCGATTGCACACATCACAAACAGCAGTATTAACTCCCAACATCGCTCACTCTGCACGTACGCCTTCTAATCCTAATAGGACATGACAAAACTAAAGTACGTTTTGTTCCTAAAGCGAGCGCGTTTTGATACGAGTTAATATAGCAAATGTGGTCAGTATTGAATGTGCATCCCATTTTATCCAATTATCGCAAATGGTTTATCATTTCAGTCTTCAGTTTCGCGGTTGCTATACTAGTTGGTATTGGGATAATGGCTACAGCTAACTTGTATCCCACAATAACTGTTCGCCGAGTAGAGGTACACGAAACACATACGGACTGGTACAGCACGGGAACGTTCAACGCTGAAAGAGGAGATTGGTTCAACATCAATGTTCAAACGACCGGTGGAGACGCAAAGCTCGTGGTCAAGCGTTCAGATGGAAGCAATATGTTCGGAGAAGTGCAAAGTAGCTCTCTAATGTATCAAGTAGATGTTGATACTGCCGACGCCTATTCTGTGCAAATCTGGACCCGAGCGGTGCCCTTCCCGAGCAACTACATTGACCTCAACGGCACAGTTGATTTGAATAGAGTTGGCGTTTCTCCGTTGATGTACTACAGCATAGCCCTCATCTCTATTGGCGTTGTTGGAATTTGCGGAAGCATAGCCCTGAATCATCACCAGCAAGTTCAAGCAAGGAAACTGGAAGTCGATTTTCGCGGTTGCCCAAGCTGTGGACGCAGAGTGAACATAACAGAGAACGTCTGTCCTTACTGCGGGCATGATATTGTTGCCTATGTCAAATGCAAGAACTGCGGGGTCACTTATGACCGCACCAAAGTCAAATGTCCAAATTGTGGCGCACCCAACACCTAGCGCAGCGCGTGCTGAGAGGCGAACCCACCCCCTTCCAAGTTAACTACACGGAGCCTTTTACCCTTCAAACGGGTGGACTCCATGCTGTTGTCACAATCGAAGACCTCAGCAATGGTTTTGACCTTCGACGGGTTTTCGATTTCAATAACATGGAGTATCCCTTTCAAGTAAGTTTCGAGATTATTCGATAGCGCGCGCACACAGAAGGGACATGAAGAAGAAAAAGGGAGAAACTGTCGGTTGTTTGGTCTATTTCTTTGAATAGATGACCTCGCAGTATTTGTCCCCAGCTGCCACGGACTTCGGTACCTTAATGTCAAACTCTTGGCCGAGGAGAGTGCTCACCATCTTCTTGTCGGAATTCATCAGGGCGTCACACAGCTCTTGGCTCGTTCCTTGTATGCCCATTGGACACTGCGACATCTTGAAGTGTAACACGTCATTTGACGATTCTATTGTCTCCGCTTCTTCTCCCAACATCGCCGTCATCATCTTGAACATTTCAGCGATGCCCCCCATGTCTTTGACTGGCATCATTTTCGATACGATTCCAGCGGAGTCCGCACCGTACTTGGCTGAAACCGCAGCTATCGTGGGCAAGGCGTCCTTTCCGTATTTCTTGTAGAACGCACTGCTCAAGTCACCTATCATATTGTACGTAAGCTTCATCATAGGTCCAAAACTCTTAGCCGCTTCTTCCAATACTTATCACCTCCTTAATCCCCCAAAATCATACCTATACTGTAAGTTGTATTTGAGATAACAATGTTCCAATATAACTCTGCGTACACTACAGTTTTCTTTTGCGCGCCCTAAAAAGAGGAAGTCTGGGAACTGACCTCTTCCCTGCTTTCTTACATTCCCTTGTAGATCAGAGCTTCACTATACGGTCGAAGCATCAGTGTAGGCGTAGGTTCATTCATAAGAAGCTCGACCAGTGCTTTGGAAACTTTTTCATCCAACGGGTCTTTGAACGTCCCGCGTGAGGAGTCGATGTCAGCGTACTTGGAGATTTCCCACATGAAACAACCGTCAGCTCCGACTGACGCTCCTGTTCCCATAGCATAGTAGTATGCCCCTTGAAACTTCCATCCAGACTTTTTCCCAAGCTCGGCAAGATCTGTCTTGCTGTTTTTGAACCAATCTTGGAATTCCTTGTATTTGCCTTCTTTTATTCTGAAATTCTCGATTATGAGTAACACCAAGTTTGTCACCTCCTGCGCAACTGCAGACGAATGCGCAAGCGCACATTCCATGTACTGTTACATTGCTATAAAAGCTTGACATCTATGTTACATTTGACACATGAATACACTACCAATGCCTCATTTAAAGATTCGAAGCCCGCGTCTCAAGCCTAACTCAGCGCGCGCGTCGTCGTCACGTCGCCGTCACGTCAATACAAGTTTGGGTTTGGGTATGAAACTTTACCCCAACCAACCAACGACGGACGACGACGGACAGATTACGACGACCACGGACCACGGCGACCACGACGGACGAAGGTTAATGGACAACTATCCATAGGCTTCCAATGGATGCTAAACCTATAGCCGCTTAGCGCGCGCCTTCATAGTGAACCTAAGACTAATACAACGAGGGGTAAAGAAGACTCGAAAAGTTACCCATAAAAAATGTGCGCGCAATCTGGTTAAACCCTAGATTGAAAAAGCTTAAATCACTCAAACAATTCTTCCATAGAAGCTTTGGTGAATTGAATTGTTGACGATTCGACCGTTCCGAAAGGGAGAAGACGAGGAAACGTATGTTCAGATATTCAATGGGGCATTCCTTGATTACGATGACATAAGAAGTCTGGCTGTTCAAGATGCCAAAACGATTGAAGAAGCTCCTAGTTACAATCTTGATGGACTCTTTATTGCTGGCTGGAACGGGCAACCCGTGGGAATGGTGCAGGCACTCGTCGATAAGTTCAGGGAAGAGAAAAAAGGTTTCATTCAGACGCTCGCGGTTCTGCCGGAATTCAGACGCAGAGGAATAGCCAAGAAGCTCCTCTTCGAAGCGGTTTCAACCCTGAAACGCCGTGGAATGGTGACCGCAGGTGCATGGGCGCAGACTGATAAGCCAATCTGCACACACCTGTACGAGAGCTTTGGCTTCAAGCTTGTTCGAACGACAAGCCTGATGAAAGCAAGCTTGCTCGATACTCAAGAAACGGATACAAACGAAACGGTGAGTGTGAAAGAAGCACAGACGACGAGCAGAGAAGACATAGCATTGATTAACAAGCTTGACAACGAAGCATTCAGAGAACACTTCAACCACAGGCCAGTCACAGTCGAAGAAACAGAATACATGCTTCTCAAGACCCCATGGTACGGACGTCAAATAGCATGGCTCGCCATTCTAGAGAATCAGCCAGTAGGCTACATCGTGGCAGGAATCGATATGGGGTTAAACCAAGAAAAACACGTCAAGTACGGCTGGATCAATGACATAGGCGTGTTGAAACCCTTCAGGAGACGAAAAATCGGAGCAACCCTCATGAAAACCGCAATGCGGTACTTGAAGTCTCGAGAAATGGTCAACGCCTTGCTATACGTCGACGATCAGAACGTCACCGGAGCCGTGAAGTTCTACGAAACCGTGGGCTTCAAACTTTACCACAGAAGCGCTGTTTACGAACTGCAACTTGTCTAGAAAAGACATCTCAACGCGCGCGGAGTAGCAAAGGTTGACAACGAATCATGTTTTGATTGCGCCTTGTGGGATGAACTGTGCACTCTGCTCAGGCTACTTGGCTCTGAAGCATAATCTAAGGGCAAAAGGGATCAGAATGATCCAATGCGCAGGCTGCAAACCAAGAAACAAGAAGTGCGCGTTTCTGAAGAAACAATGCTCCAAATTGTCCACAGGTGAAGTCACCTTTTGTTACGAGTGCGAAAGCTTTCCATGCGACAGACTGAGGACCATTGACCAAAGATACAGATCTCGATACAGGATGAGTATGATAAACAACCTACAGTTCATCAGAGAACATGGAATAGAGAAATTCCTTGAGGAGCAGGAGAAATCGTGGAAGTGCAAAAGCTGCGGTGAAATGATATGTTGCCATAACGGTCTCTGTTTCAATTGTGATATGGAGAAGCTGAGAAACAAGAAACAGAAATACCGATGGAATGAGAAATAGGAATTTGGCAGGCGCGTCTGGGAACGCAAATCTTGTTTTGTTACTAGAACAACTGACTAGATAGGTGTCTAAGAAGTGCAGATGGTGCAGATTGCTTTATTTCCTTTGTTAGTACTCTCTGTCTTGGCATTTCTGATAGCCACGGTGTTGCTGTGGCGAAGAGGAAAAACCATAGAATCTCTTTTAGTCTGGAACTCTATGTTTTTGTATTTCATTGCACTGATATTGCTTTGATAAGCGGGCGCTCACCAGTTAAAGTCAGTTGGTTGGTTTGGTTGGATAGAACTTAGCGCGGGCTGTATCAAGGCTCCGAAGGAGATTGTATCACAGAAAACCCTCAATATTAATAGTCGCTGAGATTCGATTCCCGCGCATTTGCTGAAGAAGGCCTTGCGTTGAATCAGGGCTTCTTGATTTGCTTTCTCAGGATGAAGGATCTTCTCCTCTCTTCCTCTGTTCGGTAACCGCGTCTCTCGTACAATCTGACAGCCGGGGTATTTTTCTTCAGCACTGCAAGCTCAAGAGCTTCCTTACCGAGCTTTCTGGCAATTAGTGCTGCATGATTCAGTGCATAGGTGGCTATCCCGACTCTTCTGAATTGTGGTGAAACTGCTAAGCTGCTTATGTACAATGTTCTGGGTTCTTCACGCAGAGCCAAGACACCGACAACTCGATGTTCAAGAACGATGAAATATCTCCATTGTTTGAAGAAATATATTTCAGATAAGGCGACGTAGGGAATGACAAAAAATATTGCGAAGGGGCCGCCTTCCATTAGAAAGCGAACGCCGTCAGCTCTTCTGAAATATAGGAAATTAAGGAGGTTGAAGAGAAAGTGCTCGCGTGTTTTTGCGGGTCTTATTTCAAGGCTTTGCTTAGATATACCCAAGGATGAGCTCTCCTAAGGCGCCGCTCCTTTTGCAACCGAGAGAAATCAAGTACTGTCCTTGTGCTTATTAGTATGTGGTTTGATAGTTTGCTTCTACGGATTGCTGCCCCACGTTTTGCCGTAGTTGAGTGCGAGGGTTACCAAGTCGGGCAGTCCCACGGTTCCTGCTGGCGGTGCAATGTTGCATCCTGGTTCCCAGACGCCTTGACCCCCGAGTTTGAATGGCACTGCGTGGCCGTTGCCGCTCGTGCCGTACGCATTAGCGAGCAACACTAGATCGGTTAGGCCTATCACGTAGCTTCCGCCTGATGGCGGTGTTGTCGAATCCCAGTAGTAGCGGAAGTCTATGTCGCCTTGGGTTATTTTCATCCAGAAGCCTGGATACGCATTGCAGAGCAGGCCTCCGCCCACCCCGCTCACGTACGTGCTGGGGCTGTACTGCCACATGCCTGTGCCAATCCACGTGTACTGTTCACCGCCGCTGCCTGTAAGCTGCGAGTAAGTGAATGGTGCACCCTGAAGAATCTCTGAGGAGTTGCAGTCTTTGCCTGGCCATTCACCGTGAAGGCCTGTTACTGAATTGCCGCTGCCTGCATCAGCTGGGATAGCGATGTACTTGTAGATGTGCTGGGGCACTATGCCATTGTTGGCAGTGTAGAGCGCGTAGTAGGAAGGCATGTCGAAGTAAAGTGAGCAGGTCCAGTTGTCCCATTTGATGAAGTTGACTACGTGTGCCATGTCGCTGTAGCCCCAAGAGTCTCCGTAAGCCTCGTCTAAGAATATTGTATAGTTGTAGTCTTCCACCGTGAAAGGGACGCCGTCCTGCCAAGTGATGTCGTGTCTGAACCAGAACGTGACGTTTGCCATGTTCGTGTAGGCTATGCTAGAGTTGCCTAATCCTCCGCCGCCCGTGAAGTTGCTCAGCTGCCAGTTCCAGTCATAAGCCATCCAAGGCATGTCACCGCCGGCCGGGCTCTTGCCTAGAACCGACGGGTTGTACGGGTTGACTGCCATTGGACCGCTGAACATGCTCTCTACTGCTTCGTAGTCCCATGCCCAATTGTGGAAGATGGGGTTGATTTGTTCTGGCGGGTTCAAAGTGCCGTACGTGATTGTCATTGGAGGGCTGTAGGGTGCTGTCTTGGCGTTCATGAACGTGTATTCCAGCCCTGCCGTCAAGCCATAGCCGCGGAAGTTGATTACACCCACCGTGCCGGTTCTGTACGCTATGTAAGAGGCAGAGCTGTACAGTGGAACAATCATGGCCTGCTGGACGATGATGTCTTGGCATATCATGGCCTCAGCCATAGACTGAGCTGGGCTTGTCGCGTTCAGGTACTCCAGCGTTGCATGGTAAGTCAAGTTTGCATCGCTTATCATATAGATGTTCGGCCCGCCTGGGTAAATACTGGCTGGCGTGTACATGGAATAGAAGTAGGTTGGAAATCTGCCCAGACTCCAGCCTGCGGTGTAAATGTCATACTCATGGTATACGAAGACTTGAGTAAGTGGCACGACGGGACCCGGAATGGATACTGAGATGCCTATTGAGCGCATATGGTTTGCGAGGTTTTCACCTGCTTCTTTTCTTGGCGGGTGGTCAATGCGGACGTATGCAAAAATAGTGTCGATTGGGCTGCCGGCGCGCCGGTGACCTGGCGGGTAAACAACTGAACCCGCGGGCAGGCTATTGCCACCTGAAGTGTAGGCTGTGAGCAGACCTGCCAGCGTTGGATAGGTTGTGTGGTTGTACCAATCGTTCGTCCACAGGATTTCGAGGGCGTGAGTTACGTTGTAATCCCACGGATAATTGTTGAGGAGGTTCCCGTTGGCGTCGTACTTGCTGTCGCTGAAGTTGACCCACGCATTGAGGATTGGTCTTGAAACTTGGGTGTCGATTCTTGTTCCGAAGCCGTGAACGTTTGCACCGGCAACCAAGCCGTCCTTGTCGACTAAGCAGGCCATTGCTTGTCTGAATTCGGTGTAGTTCATGGCTTTCCTATCAGCAGTGTGGGACGGATCTGTGGGTTGTTGTTGAAGCCGATTTCATAGTAACCCGTGTCGAAGTAAGGTGCCACCGTGATGTTTGCGGTGGTTATGGCTGTCTGGTACTCAGGGTAGGTCAGTGGCCAACCCATAAGGTCGATGTCACCGCTCAGCAAGGCAGTGAACAGAGCGTTCTGGCCTGCATAGAATTTGTATTGCAGATTGCCCACGAGAGGCCCATTAACTGCAAGAACAATAGGAACCATCAACGATATTGAGAACACAAGCGCCAAGGATGGAAAAACCCACCTGCGCATCCTTTCTTCCCTCAAATACCTAATGCTCATCTCAAACCTTTAACATTTGCGCGCGCCTCTTGAAGCACAGGGCACGTACACCAAAGACAGCAAGTATTATCATATGCTGATTGTCTCGCGCGCGCAACAAACCGTCACAAAAAGTTCTTTTTCTGCGAAGGTTTTGCAACAATTACTAATCTTGGGCTTTCTTCCGCCTGTGTTGAAAGAATGGTAAAATGTAACAAGTCACTTTGCGTGCGCTTCAAGACTACGCATGCCTTTTCTTTCAAACAAAATTTTCACATATGACTGCTGACGCGATTCTGAAACTAAACACATGAGCACCCGCTAAATAAATCGGCCCGCTGAAGAAGGCACGCGAGCGTGTCCAAGAGGCTATGCGGAAGGGGTCAGCTTGATTTCGAAAATGTGTGGCCACATCTTTCCGGTGACAAACAGCCTGTCTCCGTTGGCATCGTACGCAATTCCATTCAGCACGTTGTTTGGATCCTGATTTTTCAAGTCCTGAATGCCCGTCAAGTCAATCCACGCCATGACTTGGCCATTCTGGGGATTGATCACAGCGATCTTCTCTTCTCTCCAAACGTTTGCGTAGACTGCGCCGTTCACGTACTCAAGCTCGTTCAGCATATTGACAGGTCCCCCATCGTGCACCGTTACCTGTCCAACTCTTTGGAAAGTCACGGGATCAAGGAAGTACAGGTTCGCCGTCCCATCGCTCATTATCAGCCGCTTGCCATCGTATGTTAACCCCCATCCCTCAATGGGATATTCAAACTCCTGCAACAAACCAAAACTAGCCCTGTCATACACGAAACCCACGTGCGACCGCCACGTCAGCTGAACGATTTTGTCGCCCACGACTGCGATGCCTTCGCCAAAATACTGAGGCTGCAAACTGAGAAGCTGCAAGACTCCGCCGGTCTCTAAATCCACGCGGCGCAGAGTAGAGTTGCCGTAGAGCCCCGTACTCTCATAGAGAAAACCACTGTCAAACACCAGTCCCTCCGTGAAAGCATTCGCGTCTTGAGGGTACACATTGACGACGCTGTAGGTGTAGTGCAGCGCCGTGGAATTCGCAGGCTTGGTGGTCACAGAAATGAGAAGAATGGCGGGGAGCACGATAATCAACGTGACAATCACCACGCCTATCTTGCGCCACGACACCATCAGAAAGCCTCCCTCCTCACCTAGCTACCAAGACTTTGATATACCTACCTTCCAACTTTCAACTGTTATGCGCACATTTGGACCACGAGCCATTTAACGCGCGTTCTCAGGCCACTCGGCAAGTCTGAACTTTGATGGAACTGACTCTATGTTGAAACCGCCACGATGAGACCGTTAAGGGATTCCTAGAAGAACTTAAAAGGTCAGTGCAACAAGGTTAGGGGTTTGTGTTAGCTCTTCTTTTCATCCAGTCGTGTGCAAAGATTTCTGCTTCCCCGCTTTCTAGCGCGCGCTAAGCGCACGCACAAGATGCACGCGCGCAAAAACTTACCCCTCATAATGAGCCTAAGACTAATACTGCAAGGGGTAAAAAAGACTCCAAAACTTACCCATCAACAATGCGCGCGCGCTAATATGGACTTTAGATAGATAGATTATTGCACATTCAATTGGGTTAGCGCGAGCAGTAGAATGCGGAACACTTAAGCCACTGAGGGGCGATAATCATATAAGCATAAATGCAGAAAAAGGAAGATGCAAATGAGTCCGCGAAAAAGAAGCCCGAGAAATGCCAAGAGCAAACGTGGCAGAGGCGTTATGAACTGCCCAGTTGAGATTGGAAAAGAATATGAAGTAGACATAACCGAAACAAGCCCTCAAGGGGAAGGTATAGCCAGAATCAAGGGTTTCTTAGTTTTTGTTGGTAACGCAAAGCCCGGAGACCATTTAAGAATCAAAATCACGACATCAGGACCTGTAGCCGCAGGAGCAGAAATAGTCGCTAGGACTTAAGCGCTCTTTTCAGTTCGACCTTAACAAATGCCAAAAGCGCTCGCGCTAGGGCGTACCTCCGACGACTTCAATAACCATAGACAGGTATGCCTACCAGCTAAGCTATATAAGCGGTGTTGATAATATTGAGATGCATATTCCATATCTATTATTTTAGCGATGGATTTGTCGAGTGAAAAAAGCAGAGTGGAAACAGGTTAGATGGCTAAGCAAATTTGGAGAGGTAGAGGCAGGCCTCTTAACAGCATGCCTTCATACAAGGATGGAAGGATTCTGGAGAACCTTGCCAAAATAGCGATTTTGCATAAGGTTGATTCGAGTGAATTCTTCAATCGCATTGTCGAAGCTTGGAATCACGACGGGTCAGAATGTAAGCAGCTGGCTATAAAATGCCGTGTGAGGACGAAGAACTCAGCGATTTTTCTCTTTACCAACGGTCGAGAGGTTACAGCTCAATTTCCGATATCGATTGCCATCTTGCAAGGAGAGAATCAGCTCGAAAGCTACGCAGAAACAATTTTGGCCAGAACTTCCTCTGTCAAGAATTTTGAGGGTGTGACCTCGAGGATTGGTGACTTGAAAGTCGGAATGAAAAAAGTCAACCTCAAAGCAGAAGTGCTCGAGATTCCAGAATCTAGAACCGTCTACACGAGATATGGAACGACGGCTTGTATATCGAACGCACTTATCAGAGACGAAACTGGTTCAATGAAAATGAGTTTATGGAACCAACAGATCAACACGGTGCATAAGGGCGACGTAATTGACGTCAAAAATGGTACAGTAGCCTGGTTCAGCGGTGAAAGGCAGTTGCGACTGGGGAGAACCGGAAGCTTAAGCGTCGTCGAATGCGCGCGCACTATAAGAAGTGGTTTTAATGCCGAAGACTGAAGCCATAGTACACATTCAAAACGTTGTTGCTTCTGCCACCCTAAACCAGAGAGTAGACCTGAACGCTGTGGTGAAGAGTTACCCAGGAGTTGAATACCGCCCAGAACAGTTTCCTGGACTAGTGTTTAGGATTAAGAGACCGAAGACAGCAACGCTGATCTTCAGCTCTGGAAAAATGGTGTGCACAGGATCAAAATCGGAAAAAGAAGCGCGCAGGGCTGTTATGGCAGTTGTTAAAGAGTTGAAAAAAGGTGGAATAATAATCATAAGCAAACCCGAGTTGAAGATTCAGAACATTGTTGCCTCCGTAAGCTTAGGCGGAAAGGTAGATTTGGAACAGGCAGTTGGCAAGCTTGCAAAAACCATGTATGAGCCGGAGCAGTTTCCAGGCTTGATTTACAGGATGGACGAGCCTAAGGTGGTCATACTGATATTCGCAAGCGGCAACCTTGTTTGCACTGGAGCGAAGAAAGAACAGGACGTCTATGACGCCGTGCACAAGCTTCACGCAAGCTTGGAGGAAAAAGACCTCATATTCTACGAGTAAGAATCTCATGGACCAGGACAGCAAGCTTCATTGTTTTTCATCGTTGCCCGTTCCTGGATAGTCCCTCACCATAATTGCGCGTGTGTTTCTTAAGGTTCTCCTACTCTTTTGCAAGGGTTATTTCTATTGTTGAAACCATCCGTGCTCTGTTTTCGCCTTCTCTTGCTGGCATCTCCTCTGTTCCGATAGCGATTCTGCCCACTTTTAGGTCTTTTAGAAAGCGATTTCTGGTTATTTCAGCCACGTCAACAGCTGTAGAGATCGCTTGTCCTCTTGCTTTCAAAACTACTTCCTTAGCATTGCCAGCCGATAGCCTTGTCATGACTGCTAGAACATAGTCCATTGGTGTTTTACTTCCAATGAAGACAATTCCCGATTTTTCAGACATTTTCAATCATCCTTCATCATTGATTGTAACGTGCAACGTTGTTGTGTTCTTCCTGTCTCTCAACAACAGAACGTTGTTGCCCTTATACTACGCATACTTCCTTATAAAGCGAAGAGACAACAGAGTAGCCTGAGGATATTTTCACGTGGCTCCGCGCGCGCTAAGGAGTAACGTTGAGAAAGTGAGGAGGGTGGAAGAAGCACGCGCATTAGCCAGAGCGCGCGCAAAAAACTTAATTCCCTATTCTGACTATTTGGGTGTGGTGATTGCGTTGAGCACTGGAGCCACCAAGAAGAAACCAATGACTAAAAAGGAAAGAGAAGAGAAAAGAAGAAAGCACAAAGAGAAACGATTGAAGAAGTAGTCTCAAGCGCGCAAAGTAGCTTGTTACACTTTACCCTTCTTTCTACGTCCGCAGAGCACGCGTAAAACCCCACCTTTTTAACAAATGCCGAAGACGGAGCGCGCTATGCACGCGATGCCTATCCCTTAATCTCGGCCAGAGGCTTTGGCTTGCTCAGCAACAGTAAGGCGGAATTGATTACCACTGATATGCATCCGGCTTCTGCTAGAACAACGGCTAGGACTGGATTTAAGATGCCAAAGGCAGCTAAACTCAATGCCACTATGTTCCAGATAAACGCGTAGACTATGTTCCCCTTCATTCTGTTAAACGCCTTCCGACTCAGGCTAATCGCATATTCAACCTTTGTCAAGTCGTCTCCAAGCAGAGCCACGTCGGCAGTCTCAATCGCTACATCGCTGCCAGCCGCACCCATCGCAAACCCAACATCCGAATTAGCCAACGCAGGAGCATCATTCACACCGTCACCAACCATCGCAACAACACTGCCCTTTTTCAGTTCCCCAATGACCGAAACTTTCTGTTCAGGCAAAAGCTCAGCACGGTACTCATCAACCCCGATCTGCTCGGCGATAGATTTGGCAGTCAGCACGTTGTCGCCAGTTATCATAACAGTTTTAACTCCTAAACGCTTAAGCCTCTGTATGGCTTCCAAAGAATTCTCCCTAACCGTGTCAGCCACAACGATGACGCCGATGACATTTTTATCAAGAGCTACGGGAATAGCTGTTTTCCCCTCGCTTTCAACCCGATTCACCAATTGATTCGCTTCTTCTGAAAGTTCCGTTTCCATCATCTTTCTTCCAATCAGGATATGTTTGTTTCCGTAATGGGCGTCCACGCCGTGTCCTGGAATAGTTTTGAAGTCTGTGGGGTCAGGAATTTTCATGCTCATCTCAGTTGCCTTAGTGATGATGGCCTTGGATAGGGGATGTTCAGAGAATTTCTCGGCAATTGCTGCATACTTGATTGTGTCCGCTTCAGAGTAATTGCCGAAAGTTTTTACCTCAATAACTCTGGGTTCACCGACGGTTAAGGTGCCAGTTTTGTCGAAGGCGACCAGCTTAACGTCTTTTAGCTTTTCGATGTGTGTGCCGCCCTTGATTATTATGCCGTTCATGCTAGCATTACCGATAGTACCGGCAACAGCGACCGGAACAGCTATCGAAAGAGCGCAAGGGCATGCGACCAAGAGAACAGTCACTGTTCTAGCCAGCGCCACCTCAAAACCAAGTGCGAAGTAACTGGCTGCAAAGACAGAAGATGCCAAAACCGCCATGATTGGCAAGAAGTAAGTGGTAAACCGATCTGCAACGTTCTGTATTGGTGCTTTTTTCTCTTGGGCTTCCTCGACCAGTTGGATGAGATGAGCAAGTGTAGTGTCTTCAGCGATTTTTTCAACTTTAATTTCTAATGCTCCATGCTCATTGAGTGTGCCGGCAAATGTGCGGTCCCCCACTGTTTTTTCTACTGGAATGGATTCGCCAGTTATGGTTGCTTGGTTAACGGTGCTGTGTCCAGAAATTACCGTTCCGTCGACGGGTATTTTGTCGCCGGGTTTGACCAAGACGGTTTCGCCTACCTTGACCTCGTCTATGGGTACTTCAACTTCAACGCCGTCTCGACGCATGCGAGCCGTGATAGGAGTCATCTTTATGAGCTTCTCGAGTGCACCTCTTGTTCTATGGATAATGTATCCCTCAAGGGTCATGCCTGCGAGTATTATGAACGCCACTATTGCCGATGCTGTAAGGTAACCAACTGCTTCTGCTGTGCCAGTGGCTGATGCTGAAGGTAGGACGAGACCAGCTACTACTGAAATAAAGATGGCGATAGTTGCAAACAATTGGGCGGTAACGTTCCCATGCCGCAGGGATCGGATGCCGTGCAAATAGATGCGGTAGCCTAAGGCAACGGCGATCAAAGTCAAAGCGATGCTAATTTCATGCGCGTAAGTTGCTTGAGTTCCTGATATTAGGGCGCCTGCTAAAGCGAATAGCCCAAGTAAAATTACTAGAATTACGCCTTTGATGTGTTCTTTCATTGGATTTCCTCTCTTGATAATATCTCAACTTGGTAGCCGAGCTTTTCAATGCGTTCAGTGATCTTGGAGAGACTAATTTTCTGTGCGTCGTATTCTATTGTGACTTTACCTGTTATCTCGTCAACTTTGACTTTTGAGATTCCGTTTAACCTTGCTATTGCATGTCTGAGATTATCTGCTTCATAATCAGTTGCACATGTGCGGCATCCAGTACAATCTGTTTTTGAGGCGTTCAAGATAACTCTCTCAATATTCATTGGTTCACCAAAGGCAAGTAGTCATATTCAAGAATTTAAATCTATTGTTATAATTCCCGTGTTTCGCACAAGTATGCCTTTAAGAAATCAAAAGATATCCAGTTTACGCATGCCTTCAAAAAGTTCAGGATTAGCAATGCTATAGAAAACCCATTTCCCTTCTTTCCTGTCCTTCACCAACCCAACATTCTCCAGAATCCTCAGATGATGCGAAGCAGTGGGCTGAGTTAAATCAAGCGCAACCATGACTTCACAGACACACATCTCACGGGATGATAGCAAGCCTAAAATTCTAAGCCTAATCGAGTCTGCAAGAGCCTTGAAGACCTTGCTCCTAGCTTCACTGTTTTCCGAACTCATGCCTTTATTGGCCAGTTCCTCAAGTTCGCCAGAGTATTCTGATGCAGTTCCACAAGAGCAAATTCCCGATTCGGCCAATCGTCGTAATCTCTCACCTATTTTTGATGCAACCATATCTCTTCAAAGAACCAATAATAGCAACGTATTTAAATATGTTGTTCTTGTTCCCTTGTTAAGGGACCAAGTTGAAACGAATACTTTTCGTTTGCGTTGAGAATGCTGGCAGAAGCCAGATGGCAGAGGCCTTCGCCAACGAATACGGAAAGGACAAATTTATCGTTTCCAGCGCCGGCAACAAGCCAGCAGACAAAGTCAACCCCACAGTAGTGGAAGCCTTGAAAGAGAAGGGTATCTACATATCAAAGAATAAACCAAAGCTGCTCACTTTCCAGATGGCCCAAGACGCTGATTTAATCGTTACCATGGGCTGCAATGACAACGGAATCTGCCCCGGCCCATTCTTCAAACCAACAATCGATTGGAAACTTGAAGACCCGAAGGGGAAGCCAATCGAGAAAGTAAGAGAGATCAGAGATGACATTGAAGAACGGGTCCAGAAGCTGATAGCGGAAGAGAGTAAGAATGACTAAAAACTCGGAGGCAGCGCGCGCGGAAGCCAAGTTCATCTGATCGGATTCGACTTTTTGCGAGAGCATTAATATATTGCGGTCAGGCCGAGACGCGCTCAATTGACCAAAAGTCTTAAAACATATCGTTTATGAGTGGGTAAGTTGGAGATGTGTCTATGGTTTACTGCACAAAGTGTGGAACCAAGAATCCAGACGACGCCAAGACTTGCACCCAATGTGGGGCTTCACTGTACGCTGTTGGAGAACCAGGGCGACAGCGGATCGAAGACGAGTGCGGGGGAAGCCGCAGACGCGGCGAACCATATAGGCGAATGGAATATGAGTGCTTCGGCATCCCAAGAGGCGGCGCAGTCGTGGGTGTCACTATAGGCGTCATCATTTTGCTCGCGGGTATTATATATTTCATGCAGCAAGCGAACCTGATTTCCCCAAACGTTAACGTGTGGCCGTTTGCGATAATCATCTTCGGAATTCTAGTCATCATTGGCGCTCTGTACGGGCTAAGCCGAAGACGCTGACACACTAACCTTTCTTTTCGTTCTGCAAGAGAAACCACACCTAAGACAGATTCTGTAGTGATCCCATTGTGAAATCATGACTCTGGTCATGATCCACACTAGTATCAAGCCTGTTAGGTAAACGTCAACAAACACACTGCGCACGAGTTGATCTATTCCGATTAACATCAAACAGCTTCCCAAGGCAAACAGCACGTTTGCCCCTACGCGAGTCCAGCCCTTGAATTTGAATTGCACCAGCCCCAATACCGGTCCCAATTGTGTCGTAAGAAGGGCTGGGAAACCGATGAGTTCGGCGCTGAGTCCGGAGAAGAAGTATAGGACTGTCAAGCTCATCGCCATGATCCCTCCGATGAGTAGTCCTGTGCATGCAGCACAATAAGAAGTGCCCTTGAACTGTATCGTGTGGTTAGAAAATCTTCCGCAGTCCGGATGATGGCCTTCTGAGGAAACATGAGAATCTGTTTTGGCGTCCGAGTCCTTTGACGTCTCAATCATTTGCATTTTGTGCGTAGCCGAGCACGATGTGGGAGAGACAGCGACAAGGCTTCCAACAGCACATATCAGGAAGAGGACTGAACCGACAAACGGTTTTCGCCAGAAATAGTCTTGCATCGTCGCAGGTGGGTATATGACCATCAGTAGGATTATGAACGATCCGAGCAACGAGCAAACGATCATGAACCATAAGATCAGATTCCGTTCTGCACGTGCTCTCATTGAAGGGCACCCGTGAGCAGACTCTTGAATTGCGTTAGCAGCGATCTGCCGGCCATGTACCTGAAAACCCTTCTCTTCATCTCATTGTTAGAGAAAACTCCTTGAAGCTTCCTTTTCCATGGCCCGTAGAAGCGTCTATAGCATTCGTAGAGCTGCTCCTGAACTTGTACTCTTGGCAATGTTTCAGTGGGCATAATCGCGTGAACCATGTCGTAGTGCGACCAGTTGAAGTCTTCGATCCACCGGTTTCGCTTTGCCTCCTCAAAGAGTTCTGTTCCA
>Ga0315280_10001621_pt1 | contig 38215 bp, 22 predicted proteins | sample YL17G06_40_MG_FD_203697 | JGI IMG/M metagenome (GOLD analysis project Ga0315280, IMG submission 203697) | Sediment microbial communities from Yellowstone Lake, YNP, Wyoming, USA - YL17G06_40 | ecosystem: Environmental > Aquatic > Freshwater > Lake > Sediment | place: USA: Wyoming | collected... | reverse complement strand
CGTCTGTTCGAGCGCGCCCTCGAAGTTCCTGTCTCCCGTCCGGTTCTCGAAGTCCGCGATGAGGACCGACACCGCCGCGTGCGCCTTCGCCGGGGCCGGCGGCGTCCGGCCGCCCCACAGGAACAGGGCGACGGCGGCCGCGACTGCCACCACGCACGCGGCGGCCAGCGCCGGCACCAGCCACTTGCGCGACAACGCGCCCCGCTTCTCGAGCAGCAGGCAGCCTTCGGCGTCCAGCTTGTCGAGATCCGCCGCGAGCTCCGCGGATGTCTGGTAGCGGTCAGCGGGGTTCGGTTTCAGGCACCGCGCCACGATCCGATCGATCGCTTCCGGGATCTGCGGATCGAGCGTGCGCACCGAGGGAGGTGCCTCGCGCGCCCGCAGCATCAGCTCGCTCAGCGCGCTGTCCGACGACCGGCGCCGCCCGACCAGCATCTCGTGGAAGATCAGGCCGAATGCGTAGATGTCAGCTCGCTGATCCACGTGGCTGCCCGACGCCTGCTCGGGCGCCATGTACTCGACCGTCCCCATCACCGCGCCGGTCGTGGTGCCGATCGTCATGCCGGAGACCGAGCGCGCGAGACCGAAATCCAGAATGACGGCCTCGTCCTCGGCGTCGATCATGACGTTGGCCGGCTTGAGGTCGCGATGCACCACCCCTTCTTCGTGCGCGGCGGCCAACCCCGACACGATCTGCTTCGCGAAGCGCAGCGCCCGCGCGACCGGCAGGTGCCCTTCGCGGCGGATGCGCGCCCCCAGCGTCTCGCCCTGGATGAACGGCATCGTCAGGTACTTGATGCCGTTGATTTCGCCCAGGTCGTGGATGCGCACGACGTGCTTGTGCGTGACCTGGCGGGCCAGGACGAGCTCGCGCTTGAAGCGCTGCTCGCGTTCGCGCGCCGCCTCCGGGTCCAGCGTCGCATCGGCACGGATGGTCTTCAGCGCGACCGCCACCCCGAGCTCTTCGTCCCACGCCTGGTACACGACGCCCATGCCGCCGCGACCGAGCTCGCGGATGATGTGGTAGCGCGTGCCGAACGCCTGCCCGCTCATGAGCGGGCCGGCCAGACCGGGATCGAGATGCGTCGGCGAGGAAAGCGGATCGATGGTGAGGACTCCGTCGGGCGAGACGACGGCGACGCCCGCGCCGGTGAGGACGGTTGCGGCCGCACGCGAGGCGGTCAGATCGGGCAGCGGCCGGCCGCACGCGCGGCAACGACCCTCGCCAGTCTGCGTCTCGGCGCCGCAGTAGGCACAGAACATGGCCCCCCCAGCTAGTTGCGGTGGAATATGCGCCGTCGGTTGCGCAGATTATCGCCCACCCGGCCCCGGAATCGGTAGCAACTTTCGCTATCCCAGTCGGCGCCCTCGCCGCCTCATCCGTGCCGGTCCACATCGCGTATGATTCTCGCGGGCGGCCGTCTCGCGCGGCCGATCTACCGGAGGTCGCATGCGCAGCGCCGTTCGCGCCGGATTGATGCTGGTTGTCATTGGTTTCATGGCCGCCAGTCGTCCCGGCCTGAAGGCCGGAACCTACGGAAGCGGGGCAGACACTGGAACGTACGGGAGCGGAACCGTGACCCGAACGTCCAGGCTCGGGACCGACGACTCCCGCATGGCGTGGTGGCGCGAGGCGCGCTTCGGCCTGTTCATCCACTGGGGCCTGTACGCCATTCCCGCCGGCGAGTGGAACGGCAAGACGAGCCACGGCGAATGGATCATGAACACGGCGCAGATTCCGGTGGCGGAGTACGAGAAATTCCGCGCCCGGTTCAATCCCACCCGCTTCGACGCGCGCGAATGGGTCCGCATGGCGAAAGACGCCGGCGTCCGCTACATCGTCATCACGACGAAGCACCACGACGGCTTCTGCCTGTTCGACTCGGCGCTCACCGATTACAACGTGATGTCCACGCCGTTCAGGCGCGACATCATGAAAGAGCTCGTCGATGCGTGCCGCGAGGCGGGCATCCGGATCGGCTGGTACCACTCGATCATGGACTGGCATCATCCCGACTATCTCCCGCGCCGCGAGTGGGAGACGCGATCGACGCAGGGCGCCAGCTTCGAGCGTTACGTCCGGTACTTGAAAGGCCAGGTCCGCGAGCTGCTGACGAAGTACGGACCGATCGACGTCATGTGGTTCGACGGCCAGTGGGAGGGCACGTGGACGCACGAGCGCGGCCTGGACATGTACCGCTACGTGCGGAGCCTGCAGCCGGACATCATCGTCAACAACCGCGTGGACAAGGGCGGCGGTGATTTCCAGCTGACGCGCGACGCCAGCTTCGCGGGCGATTTCGGCACGCCCGAGCAGGAGGTGCCCCCGATGGGACTGCCGGGCGTCGACTGGGAAACGTGCATGACGATGAACGACCACTGGGGATACAACAGCCACGACGAGAACTGGAAATCGAGCCAGCAACTGATTCACACGCTGGTGGACGTGGCGTCGAAGGGCGGCAACCTGTTGTTGAACGTGGGACCGACGGCCGAAGGAGTCATCCCGGCGCCGTCCGTCGAGCGGCTCGCGGCGATGGGACAGTGGTTGAAGGTCAACGGGGAGGCGATCTACGGAACGGTTGCGAGTCCGTTTCCTGCTCTCAGCTGGGGACGCGCGACGCAGAAGCGGATGCCGGACGCCATGACGCGCCTCTACCTTCACGTGTTCGACTGGCCGAAGGACGGCAGGCTCGTCGTCGACGGCCTGCTGAGCGAGCCGACATCCGCATTCCTGCTCGGCGATCCGTCGCACGCTCCGCTTCGCACCGGCCGCGACCGCGACATGCTCGTCGTGACGTTGCCCGCTGCCGCCCCCGACGCGGTCGACACCGTCGTCGTCGTCGATGTCAAAGGCAAGCCGGACGTGGCGCTCGCTCCGACGATTACCGCTCCGGCGCCGATCTTCCTCGACGCGCTGGATGTCACGGTTTCGACCGGGCAGGAAGGCGTCGAACTCCGCTACACGACCAGCGGGACGAACCCGCACGAAGACTCGCCGCTCGTGACCGGCCCGATCCACCTGACGGCCACCAGCATCGTCAGCGCGCGCGCGTTTCGTGGCGCCAGGCCGGTCGGCCCGATCGGGCGGCAATCGTTCTCGAAGGTGCTTCCGCAGCGGGGGGTGAACGTCGAGAAGACCGAACCAGGAGTGCGTTACGAGTACTTCGAAGGCGTGTTCGCCACCACTTTGGATTTGAAGAAGGCCGTCAGCCACGGCGTCGCCCGGGCGTTCGACCTCTCGCCTCGCGCGCACAACACGCACTTCGGCTTCCGCTACGCCGGCTTCCTGAAGGTCCCGAAGCGCGGCGTCTATCAGTTCGCGCTCACCTCGGACGACGGCAGCCGGCTGCTGGTTGACAACAACGTCGTCGTCGACAACGACGGCCTGCACAGCGCGCGCGAGAAAACCGGCCTGGCGGCGCTGGCGCCGGGACTGCACGCGATCCAGGTGGAGTTCTTCGAGCTCGACGGCGGGTTCGAGCTGAAGGTGCACTGGTCGGGGCCGGATCTGCCCCGCCAGCCGATCACCGATCGGGACGTGGTCATCGCGACCGGCAACGTGCGGTATCGGGAACGGTAGCAGACAGAACAACCGTCCGAAGGTCCGAGAGTCCGAAAGTCCGAAGGTCCGACCGCGACCTCCGGACCTTCGGACCTCCGGACCGTACGCCCTACGGCGAGACCTACGTCGTCGGCCTCCCCACCTGCAGCTTTGCCAGGTTGCCGCCAAGACCGCCGCCGCCGCCACGGCCGCCGCCTGGCGCGCCGGGCGGAGGAGGCGGATTGACGCCGACCATGGAGTAGATCTCGTCCTTCGTCCAGCCGGCCTTGACGAGCGCCAGATAGAACTGCTGCTTCGCCTGCTCGAGCGCGCTCATCGTCCGCGCCGCGCCCGACGCGGCTTCTCCGCGGCCCGCGGGAGAGGGTTCCCGGGTGGTGACCAGCAGGTTGCCGGAATCGCCGGCCGCCTTCTTGAACTCGATCAGCTTCGCGGCCACCGCCTGGGGGTTTGCCGCGTCGAAATCCACCGCGACGAGCACGTTCTTCGCCTTCAGGCGCCGGGCGAGCTCCGCGTCCGGCATCGTCGTGAGACCGCTGACGATGAACGGCTTTTTCGCGGCATCGAGCATGCCGAGCAGAAGCGGCCTCCCCGGGTTCACCAGGTTCAGCACGACGCCGTTGGCCTCGAATGCCCGCAGCGCCGATTGCCCTGCCTCGGTCACGCCCGCTGCGCCGAACCACGCGCCGTCACCCCGCGGCGGCACATCAACGCGCCCGACGCCCAGCAGCCTGGCCGCGAAGTCGATCATCGTCTCGTTGCCGGCGAACGCGGACGGTTCGCTGAGCGCCACGTTCAGGCGCGGCGCGCGCGGCGCCGCCGCCGCCTGTCCGCCTCGCCCACCGCCGCGGCCGCCGCCGGCCTCGTTCAGGTTCAGCAGCGTCATGCGCATGCCGTTGTAGAGATCCTGGCGATCGGGAATGAGCAGATTGACGCTCGTCTCGTTCGCGACGTTGATGGCGCCCTGCAGGACGAACTGCCCGTTCTTGCGCAGGATCTCGGGATCGATCTTGTCGTTCTTGTCGCCCGAATCGTGGTAGTCGGGATGGCCGACGCCGCCGTCGGTCATCAGGGCGAACGCCTCGATCCCCTTCTCGATGAACGTCGAATAGTCACTGCCGCCGGGGCCCGCCGTCGACGGGTGCACCGCCTTCGCGACGTCCGGGTCCTGGTTCTTCATGGCCACTTCGAAGATGGTCGGGAAGTTGAGCGCGCCCGGCGCGCCGATGCCGTCGCCCAAGCCCACCATGTCGTTGTTGAAGTCGGCCACGACGTTGTCCATCGTCACGCCGTCGGTCGGGTGCGCGCCCCAGTAGTTCGAACCCAGCAGGCCCTCTTCCTCGCCGCACCACAGCGCGAAGATGATCGTCCGCCTCGGCTTGATCGTCGCCGCGTTGGCCGCGAACAGCCGGGCCATCTCCATCACCGTCGCCGCGCCCGACGCATCGTCGTCCGCGCCAGGAAAGACGACGCCGTTGGTCACACCAAGGTGATCCATGTGGCCGCCGATGACGATGTATTGCGTCTTCAGTTTCGGGTCGGTGCCTTCGACCTTGCCGATGACGTTGTGCGAGACGTTGTTCTTGTACTGCTCGCCGTAGTAGGTCGCGGTGGCGTAGCCCTTGACCTGCGCGCGCACGCCGGTCGCCATCGAGCGTGGCTTCCCGTCACGGATGTCGCGGCGCACCTGGTCGATACGCGCGACGAACGCGCGCGGCGATTCCTGCAGCGCGATCGGGTCGCGGTACAGCACCTGGCGGAAGACGCGAGCGTCGATGTCGGTGACGACAAGGAAGGGTCGCGCGAAGGCGGCGGGGTCGAGCGGCGCCCGGCCGCCCCTGCCCGCGAACGCCGGAGCCGGAGCCGCTGGCGACGCGGCGCCGCCGCCGCGGCCCCCCGTCGCCAGCCTGTCGGTGCTGAAGAGCAGGATCGCGGCCGCGCCTTTGTCGTACGCCGTCTTGATCTTGGCCGCGTCGGCCGATTCGGCCGTCCACGCTTCCGTGGCGGCAGCCCCCGGCGGCGGCGGCCCGAACCGCCCGGCGGCGGGCGGCGCGTCCTTCGGCGACCCCTTGAAGGCCAGGACGATCTTCCCTTTCACGTCGACGCCCGCATATTCGTCGAGCCCCTTCGCGGGCGCAGAGATGCCGTAGCCGACGAAGACAATCTCCGCGTTGGCCTGCGCGCCGGGTGTCGAGGCATTGTCGAGCGTGAAGTCGCCGTCCCCGGTCAGGAATGCGCGGCCGCCCACCACGAGCTCGGGGATTCCGGTCGTCCAGACGAACACGAACGGGACGCCGCCGCGGCTGGCGATCGGGACGTCCTGGATGTAGGTCCCGTTCTGGCCGGCCGGCTTCACGCCCCATTCCTTGAACTTCGCCGCGGCCCATTCCACCGACTTCTCGTAGCCGGGCGTCAGCGTGCGGCGGCCCTCGCGTTCGGGCGCCGCCATCCACTCGATGTAGCTCTTGATGATCTTGCCGTCCACGCGGATGGGCGTCGGCCCGCCGGCGGGCTTGCCTTTCTGTGCAACGGCCGTTACCGACATCACGGCGGCAACGGCGAGCACGACGACGAGTCTCGTCACCACTGTTCGCGGCTTCATGCGGACAATCCTTTCAACAGGGATACGAAGAACCAGGGGGGGCGAAAACCGGGGGCGCGATGCTGCAGAGTAGTGACAGAAGCGGCCGAGGTCAAGCGGCGTTCAGGGTTCTCCCCTGATCCCCGATCCCTGATCCCTGATCCCTACGCGAACGCATTCAGCGCGGCGCGGGGATCGTCGCGACCGCCGGCGACAGCGGCCGATAGTTGACGTCGAGGATCGCCAGCCGCTTCGCGTGCACCGACAGGCGCGCGACGAAATCCGCGAAATTCTTCGACGCGAGGGGTGTCCAGACGACCTCTGCAAGGGCGCACGCCCTCGGAAACGCCATGTATTCCACTTGCTTGGGCGTCGCCAGATACTCGGTCCATACCTGGCCCTGCGCGCCGAGCACGTGCGAGGCGTATTGCGGCTCCAGGTCGGCGGGCACCGGATCGAACGCGTAGACGGTGTCGATCGGCAGGTAGCCGCCAATGCCCAGCGGCTCCGCATCCTGCGGTTTCGCCTGGTAGTAGTCGAAGTACGTGTGGCTGGTCGGCGCCATCACCACGTCGTGGCCCTGGCGTGCGGCCGCGATGCCGCCCGCAACGCCCCGCCACGACATCACGGTCGCGCCAGGTGCGAGGCCGCCCTGCAGGATCTCGTCCCATCCAATCAGCCGGCGCCCCTTCGCAGTCAGAAACGCGTCGATCTGCCGGATGAACCAGCTCTGAAGCGCGTCTTCGTCGGCGACACCGAGTTCCTTGATTCGCGCCTGCACTCGCAAACTCGCCTTCCATCGCGTCTTCACCGCCTCGTCGCCGCCCACGTGAATGAAGCGGCCGGGAAACAGGTCCATGACCTCGGTGAGCACGTCCTTCATGAAGGCGATCGTCGAATCGTCCGGGCTGAGGATGTTGTCGTAGACGCCCCACCAGGTGCCAACCTCCGCCGGCGTGCCGTCGACGCCCAGCGCCGGATAGGCCGCGATCGCCGCCACCGCGTGGCCGGGCATCTCGATCTCGGGAACGATGGTGATGAAGCGCTGCTTCGCATACTCGACGATCTCGCGCACGTCGTCCTGCGTGTAGTAGCCGCCGTGCCGAACGCCGTCGTACCTGGCGTCCTCCATCCTGTCGGGCTGGTGGCCGACCAGCGTTTGCTTGCGCCACGCGCCGACCTCGGAGAGCTTCGGGTACTTGCGAATCTCGAGGCGCCAGCCCTGGTCTTCGGTGAGATGCCAGTGGAAGGTGTTCATCTTGTGCAGGGCGAGCAGGTCGAGGTACTTCTTGACGAACTCCTTCGGCATGAAATGGCGGCCGACGTCGAGGTGCATGCCGCGCCACGCGAAACGCGGTTTGTCCTCGATGCGCAGGGCGGGGAGCTCCCACGCGACGCCCGAGACGGGGGCCTCGCGGAAGATCTCCACGGGCAGCAGCTGGCGCAGCGTCTGAATGCCGTAGAAGATGCCGGCCGGCCGGGGGGCGCGCAACACGATGCGCCGGGGTTCGACGTCGAGCGTGTAGCCTTCGGGCGCGAGCCGCCCCAGCCGGGAATCGATCGCCAGCGAGATGCGCCTGCCGGTGGCCGGCGCCGACGACTGCACGCGCAGCGCGAAGCCGGTGGCCGGTTCGAGGTACTGCGCCAGCTGGCGGCCGAGCGCGGCCGTGGCCTGGTCGGTGAGGATGATCGTGCCGGCGGTCAGCGTGAAGACGCCCGGCTGAGCGGTCGCCGAAACGGGCTCGGGAATAATCGCGATCGATCGCGCGCTCTGCCGTGCGACCCCGGCCATGGACGCGATGAACATCGCGATGATAGTGGAGATCAGGACGGTTCTGCGTTGGTGGATCATCGGGATGGCTCCTGACGGGCGTCGCCTCGTAGGTTCCGGCCTTCAGGCCGGGACGGGGGGTCGCCCATTGTAGCAGCGGTTCTGCGATGATAGGTGGCAGACATGCGACGGATCCGCGTCGGCATCTCCTCGTGCCTGCTGGGGCAGAAGGTCCGCTACGACGGCGGGGACAAGAGAAATCGGTCTGTGATCGAGGCGTTCGGCCCCTTCGTCGAGTGGGTTCCCGTCTGCCCGGAATTCGAGATGGGCCTCGGCGTGCCGCGCGAACCGATTCAAGTCGTACGCGTCGGCCCGCGCGCCGTGCGTCTCCTGGGTGTGAAAAGCAGGGCTGACCACACGGCGGCGATGCGGAAATACGCGAAGCGGAGGCTCGACGCGCTGGCCGCGCTGGATCTGTGCGGCTACATCTTCAAGAAGAACTCGCCGAGCTGCGGGCTGTCGGGCGTGCCGGCGTGGAACCCTGACGGCTCGGCGGCAACGAGCGGCAAGGGGCTGTTCGCCGCGGCGCTCGTGAAGCGCTTCCCCGATTTGCCGGTCGAGGAGGAGGGCCGGCTCGTGGATGCGCGCGCGCGCAAACGGTTTCTCGAGCGCGTAATCGCCTACGCGCGGGGTAGGTAGGCCAGCAGCACTGTGCAGTTCCGCAAGGAAGCCGTGGACAAGAATCCGCCGGCGGAGCCGGCCGGCTTCCGGCGGAACTGCACAGTGCTGCTGGCGGTTGCACGCGACGAAGCGAAGCGGGGTGCCGGGGACCCCGCCATCGGCACGCCGCCATCCAAACAGTGGAGGCCTTTCATGACGAATCCGTACGGGCAGGCGCTGGGCACCCGCGACGCGCTGGCGGCGCTGGAGGACACGCCGGAACGGATCCGCAGGCTCGTCGACGGCATGCGCGAGGAGGATTTCACGCGCAGCTACGGCGCCGGCAAGTGGACCGTCGGGCAACTGCTGGATCATCTGGCCGAGGCGGAAATCATCTTCGGCGTGCGGATGCGGATGGCGCTGACGACACCGGGCTACGTCGTGCAGCCGTTCGACCAGGACAAGATGATGGCGCGCGAGGCGCGGCACACGGGCCGCGACGCGTTCGACGTCTACTACGCGCTGCGCCGCTGGAACCTGCCGCTCTACCGCAGCCTGTCGCCCGAGGAACGCAACCTCCGGTTCACGCACCCCGAACGCGGCGAGATGAAGGTGGAAGACATGCTGTCGCTGCTCGCGGGGCACGAGCTGCATCATCTCGCGCAGATCGAACAGGCAACCACAGATTCACGCAGATGAACCGATCCGCAGATTCACGCAGATTCTCGCAGATTGCACATTTGATCTGCGTGAATTCGCGTGAATCTGTGGACGGGTGCCTTCTGCGTGAATCTGCGGTCACCAGTCGGAGTCGACAGCCTTCATGTCGAGCGTCAGCCTCGACAGGTCGCCCGACACGCGGAACTTTCCCGGGCCGAAGGTCGTGTCCCCGGGCGACTCGATCGCCTTCAGCACCCACGAGCGCGCCTGCGGCGCGTCGCCGCCGTTGTAGTGCAGGCCGGCGAGCGCGACGAACAGCGGCCGAACGAAATCCGCTTTCGCGACACCGGCCTGCGTAATCGTGGCCGTGATGTATTCCAGCTTCAGGGGCGCCGAGCCGTAGAACCGCACGCGGTAGCTGACCAGCGGCGTCGCCGACTCGCACGTCCACGCGCTTTCGCCGCCCTCGAGCTTTGGCCCCTCGCACACCAGCCCTGCCGTCCGCGCCGCGGTCTTCACCTCGGTCGCCGAGATGCCGCGCAGCCACCGCGTTTCGAACCGCGGCTTCGCCGCCGCCGGCGCCTCCTTTGGGGGCGCGCCACCGCACGCCGCCTGCACGCCGACGAGCAACAACAACAGTATCAACGATCGCAATTGCGCACCTCGCAGCCCATTCTACATTGGCATCTCGCGGGATGATTCGGAATCGCGGATCGTCTTGCGGGTCCTGGCCAGTTGGCCGCGCCCTGCGGGCTCCGCCGGCGTCCTGTCGCCCGCCTCGACGCGCGGATTTCCCGCTCGCGACCGCTTGGCGCTTCGGGGCGCGCTTGGTCTCGCTGATGACTCCCGCTTGCTCGGCGGCCGGCCTCGCCCCCAGGACGCGGCCAGCTGGCCACCCGCCTCACGATTCCGATTCCACGCATATAGCTGGGTTATGATCCACCGCGTCCCCGAACGCGAGGAGGCAGGCGATGGGCGGCAGGCGTGCGAGAAGTCGGACGTGGGCGCTGTCGGCGTGCGCCGCCACTGTCCTCGGTATCGTCCTGCTCGCGCAGATCCACCTTCCTGGCGCAGCCGCCGCGGCCGCCCGAACGCCGGCGCCTGTGCGGGGTCCCCAGCGTGGGTCGACGCGCTCACCACGCCCTGAGCTTGCCGAAGGGCGCGGCAGCCGCGCCGGGGTGCCCGTGCGCGTGTGGCAGGATACCATCGTCCTGCCGACGTACGAAGAAGGCGCGCCCGATCCGAACCCGCCCTTCGACCTGCTGGCCACAAGCCGGTTCAACTATCCGTACACGTTGCGCCAGAACCTCAGCGACCGGCGCGTCGCACATGCCTGGCGGGCGCTGCATCTCGAGAACGAGTACCTCGCCTGCACCGTGCTGCCCGACCTGGGCGGTCACCTGTATCGCTGCCTCGACAGGTTGAACGGCGCCGATCTGTTCTACGCGAACCCCTCGATCAAGTTCGCGCGCATCGCGTACCGGGGCGCGTGGACGGCTCTTGGGATCGAGTTCAACTTCCCGGTCTCGCACAACTGGATGACCGCCTCGCCGGTGGATTTCGCGATGACGAACGCGAAGGACGGCAGCGCGTCCATCTGGGTGGGCAACATCGATCGCGCCTACGGGATGCAGTGGCGGGTGCAGCTCACACTGCGGCCACGCCGCGCGGTGCTCGAGCAGCACACGACGCTCTACAACCGCGGCGACACGCGCCATCGCTTCTACTGGTGGACGAACGCGGGCGTGCAGGTCCAAGACGACTCGCGGATCCTCTACCCGATGCGCTTCACCGCGGCGCACGGGTTCGCCGACATCGACACCTGGCCGGTCAACTCGGCGGGCGTCGACCTCAGCCTGGTCGGGAACCATACCTTCGGCCCCGTGTCGCGCTTCGCGCACGGCAGCCGCGAGCCGTTCATGGCCGTGTATCACCCCCGCAGCCGGTCGGGCGTCGTCCACTACTCGTCGCCGACGGATCTGCCCGCCAAGAAGATCTGGTCGTGGGGCAGCGACGCCGACGGTCTCGACTGGCGCCGGGCGCTGTCGGACAACAACAGCGCGTACGTGGAGGTGCAGGCGGGGCTGTTCAGAAACCAGGAGACCTACGCTTTCCTCGAGCCGCAGCAGTCGATCCACTTCAGCGAATACTGGATCCCGATTCGCGGCATCGGCGGCGTTTCCCGTGCGAACCCCGATGCCGTCGTCAACGTCTCCCGGCCCGACGGAGCGGGCACCCGACGTGTGAGGATTGCGCTGAACGTCACGCGCGCGTTGCCGGGCGCAACGGTGACCGTCTCGCAGGGCGCACGCCCGGTCTCACGGGACCGCGTCTCGTTGTCACCGGCGAACGTTTTCGCGCGCGAGTACGACAGTGAGATCGAACCAGTCACGGTCGTCATTCGCGATTCCGCCGGCCGGGACGTGTTGCGGCACACCGAGAACGCGTACGACTACCTGCCGGCCTCGGAGGTGAAGCTCGGACCGCAGCCCGCTCACCGTTACCCGCCCGCCGACAGCCGCACGGAGGGCGACTGGGCGGCCATCGCGACGCAGCAGGAACTCGATGGTCAGTTGCTCATCGCGCTGGACAGCTACAGGGAAGGACTGCGGCGCTTCCCCGACAGCCTGCAGTTGAACCGCGCGGCGGGCCGCCTGGCGGTCACGCTGAAACAGTACGAGTTCGCGCAGACGTGCCTTTCGAAGGTGATGAGCCGGCAAACGACCGATTACGAATCGGCGTACTACCTGGCGCTGGCGATTCTGTGGCGAGACGAACGTCCCGGCCTGAAGGCCGGAACCTACGGTGTAGGTTCCAGGCTTCAGCCTGGGACGGTGTGGCGCGCGCGAGCCCTGCTCGAGGCGGCGCAGCAGTACGGCACGTTCCGCTCAGCGGCGCTCTTCGCGCTCGCGGCGCTGGACGCCAGAAGCGGTGACACAGCGACGGCGCTCGCAATCCTGCAGCGCCTGACGGCCGACGAGACCGACGCCGTCCGTGCCGGCGGCGTCGAGGTCGCGTTGCTGCGGACGCAGAAGAGAACCGGCGAAGCTGCCGCACGGCTCGCCTTCTGGCTGCAGCGCGATCCCACCAGTTCGTTCCTGCGCAATGAGGCGACACGCCTCGGTCGGGCCGACCCGGCGCTGTGGCGGCATCTGGCCGCCGACCCCGAACGGATCCTGGAGATCGCGGTCGACTACATGCGGTTCGGCCTGTTCGACGACGCGCTGGCGGTCGTGTCGCGCAAGTATCCGACGGGGGAGGGTATCGTCGGCGAACCGGGAATGCCTCGGCCCGAAGCCTACCCGCTCATTGCCTACTATCGTGCGTACTGTCACCGTGCGGTTGGACAGGATGGGGTCGCCGATCTCCGCGACGCGGCCGCCATGCCGACGACCTACGTCTTTCCCAACCGTGCGGACACGCTGCCTGTGCTGCGGGATGCCCTGGCGGCCGACGGCTCCGACGCCACCGCGCATTTCCTGCTCGGCTCGCTGTATCTGTCCGGCGGCATGCTGGAGCCGGCGATGGACGCATGGGAAACGGCGCGGCGCATCAATCCGCGCATTCCCGTCCTGCATCGCAACATGGGCGCCACGCTGCTGCAGACCGGCGGTTCGCTCGACCGCGCCGTGACGCTGCTCCAGGAAGGCACGGCGTTCGACCGCGACAACGTCGGCCTCTACGTCACGCTGGAACAGGCCATGACGCGCGCCGGCCGGCCGGCCGACGAGCGCGCCCGCGCGATCCTTTCCTTCCCGGATCAGAAGGCGCTGCCCACCGCGCTCGTCTTCCGCCTCGCCACCGCGCTGGCCGAGGCCGGTCGGTTCGACGACGCCGAGCGCCAGTTCGAGGGGCGCTTCTTCGCGCGCGAGGAAGGCGGCGTCAACGTGCGGCAGGTGTATCTCGAGGTGCGCGCCCGACGGGCGGCGGCACTCGCGGCTCAGAACCGCTGCGAAGACGCGCTCGCCATCGTCAATCACCTGGCCGAGCCGGTCGCCGGCCTCGCGTTCACCGGCGACGGCCTCGTGCCATTCCTGACCCGCGGCACGATCGCGGAGCTGATTGGAAAAGTCAGGAGCGCATGCGCACGTTAAGTCAAGAACCGCGTTTCAAAATCGCAGCGATGTGAGCGGGTGCTCCACCGAACGAGGCGTGCGGAACAGGCGGCGGTCGCTGCCGGAGAACGACGAGCACGTGCGGCGTCTTCCCGGCGCAGCGCGCCGGCGGGACCCCCATCGCGGCAGTACCATAGGCTCCGCGATGGGGGAGCCGTCGCGCCAGCCGTCGGACGGAGATCGGAAGACGACGCACTGCGAGGAGTTCTCCCCGCCTGCGGAGTCCGGCTCGGGCGGTGGAGCATCCGCTCGGTCGCGCCGACTCGGAATCACGGCCACCATTCAGGAAGATTCATGAGACGTTTTGTCCTGATCGCTCTCGTCATCCTCGCACCTTTGGGCGCTTGGCTGCTCGCGCACGGGCAGGCAGGTGATTCGATCCGCTACGGCTCGGCCGCGTGGCAGCCCGAAACGCTGGGCAATCATCGCGCGGTCGTGCGCGTCGCGCAGGTGGCACCCGCTGTCGCCGTTCACATCCCGTGGCGACGCCGTGACAGGAATCCCGCGGCCCAAAACATCATCGTGACCGACGGCACCGGGCAGCGGATCAAGAATGTTGTCCGGTTGCAGATCTCGCGCGTCGCCGCTGACATCGGCTTCGAGCCGGCCGCGGGAGCCGGCGACTACTTCGTCTACTACCTGCCGAACACCGGTGCCGGCAGAGCGAATTACCCGAAGGTCGCCTACCCGCCCTTCGAGGACACGGCGGATCGCGGGTGGCTCGCCCGCAATCACCTCACCGCTGCCGACATCGCCGCTGGCGCGTGGCACGGCCTGCCGCGCGCGGACGCCGTCGAGATTCAGTCGAACGGCGACTTCGACAGCTTCTCGCCGATGGAATTCATCGCCGGCGACGACGAGACGAAAGCGCTGCTTGCCGCACATCGCGAGCCGTTCCTGCTCTTTCCCGAAGACCGGCGTTACCCGATTCGAATGACCGACGATCTGCCGTCGCGCTGGGTCGAGGCGGGTCCCGCGCAGCCATTTCGCGGGGAAGCGGCGCGCGGCGAGTTCTACGCGTTCCAGCTCGGGGTGTTCGCGGCCAGGCAGACCGTGCGGATTCTCGACGTCAGCCTCACCGGACTCGAGGGAACCGCGGGTCGTCGCCTCGACGCACGGTCGTTTCGCTGCATCAACCTCGGCGGCATCGACTCCTCCGGCGCCCGTTTCACCAAGCGCGTCGTCGTTGGGAAGGGGCAGGTGCAGGCGCTGTGGTGCGGGCTGCAGGTTCCATCCGACGCCCAACCGGGCGAGTACCGCGGCAGCGTGACCGTCGCGACCGAAGCCGCGGGCCCGCAGTCGGTGGACGTGACGATCGCGGTGACGCCGGAGATCATCGAGGACGCGGGAGACGACGAGCCGTGGCGCGAGTCGCGTCTGCGCTGGCTCGACTCGACGCTCGCACAGGACGACGACGTGGTGCGGCCCTACACGCCGATCACGGTCGAGGGCCGTACGCTCGGCGTGCTCGGACGCAAGGTGACGCTGGACGCAAGCGGCCTTCCCGCGCGCATCGAGAGCTACTTCGCGCCCGAGATGACCCGCCTGTCGTCGTCGCCGCGCGACGTCCTTGCGGGCGCCGTGGATCTCCGTGCCGACATCGCCGGTCCTGCGACAGCCCCGTGGGCGAATTCCGGCCTGCGGTTCGTCAAGCGCTCGCCGGGCGCGGTGGCGTGGCGGACCAAGAGGACGTCGGGACCTCTGCGGATGGAGATCCTCGGCCAGATGGAGTTCGACGGAACGATCGACTACCAGGTAACGCTCGCGGCCAGCCAGTCGACGGCGCTCTCGGATGTCGTGCTCGAGATTCCAATGGCGCGCGACGTCGCCCGGTACATGATGGGCATGGGTCTCAAGGGCGGGCTTCGGCCGGCCGATTTCGCGTGGAAGTGGGACGTCCAGCGGAACCAGGATTCGGCGTGGATCGGCGATGTGAACGCGGGGCTGCAGTTCAGCCTCCGCGACGAACGGTACGTCCGGCCGCTCAACACGAACTTCTACCAGTTGAAGCCGCTGGTGATGCCCCGGTCGTGGGACAACGGCGGCAAGGGCGGCTGCACGTTCGGCGACGGCTGGCTGGACGGACCCGGGCGGCAACGCCAGGCGTTCGTCGCCGGATGCTTCAGCGGCCCTCGCACGATCCGCCCCGGCGACCCGCTGCACTTCAACTTCCGGCTGCTCCTCACGCCGTTCCACACGCTCGACACGCGCGCCCAATGGACGACGCGCTACTTCCACGCGTTCAAGCCGCTCGACGAGGTGGCGGCGACCGGCGCCAACACGATCAACATCCACCACGCCAACGACATCAACCCCTACATCAACTACCCGTTCCTGCGCGCGCCCGAGATGAAGGCCTACATCGACGACGCGCACCGCCGCGGCTACAAAGTGAAGATCTATTACACGGTGCGCGAGCTGTCGAACCGCGCGCCCGAAGTGTTCGCGCTGCGCAGCCTCGGCGACGAGGTGCTGATCGGGGGACCGGGCGGCGGGCCGTCGTGGCTGCAGGAGCACCTGGGCGCCAACTACATCGCCGGGTGGTACGTGCCTGCGCTGAAGGACGCGGCCATCGTCACCAGCGGCGTGTCGCGGTGGCACAACTACTACGTCGAGGGCCTCAACTGGCTCGTGAAGAACGTCGGCATCGACGGCCTGTACATCGACGACGTGGCGTTCGATCGCACGACGATGAAGCGCGTGCGCAAGGTGCTCGAACGAGGACGTCCGGGACCGCTGATCGACCTGCATTCAGCCAACCAGTTCAACATCCGTGACGGCTTCGCCAACAGCGCGAACCTGTATCTCGAGCACTTCCCGTACCTCGATCGCCTCTGGTTCGGCGAATACTTCGACTACAACGCGTCGCCCGATTTCTGGATGGTCGAAATGGCCGGCATCCCGTTCGGCCTGATGGGCGAGATGCTGCAGGACGGCGGGAACCCGTGGCGCGGGATGATCTACGGCATGACGAACCGGCTGCCGTGGGCGGCCAACAGCGACCCCCGGCCGCTCTGGCGCCTCTGGGACGACTTCGGGATGCAGGACAGCGAGATGCTCGGCTACTGGGCGCCGTCAACGCCGGTGCGCACGGGACGCGACGACGTGCTGGCGACGACGTACCTGAAGCGCGGAAAGGCGCTGGTGTCGATCGCGAGCTGGGCCAGGGGCCCCGTGGAGGTTACGCTGCAGATTGACTGGAAACGTCTCGGCCTGGATCCGGCCACCGTGACGATCACCGCACCGGCCGTGGAGAAGTTCCAGGACGCGCGCACCTTCAACGCGGGCGGGCCGATTCCCGTCGAACCCGGTCGCGGCTGGCTGCTCGTCGTTCAGTGACAGTCCGTAGTCCGCAGTCCGTAGTCCGCCTGATGCGTAGTCCGCCTGATATCGGTGGCGGAGTGGCCACGTCAACGATTTCGCGCAACCGTCGCCCTCCCGAAAAGAACGGCTGACGGGTACCAGAACACGCCGCCGCCGTTTATACGATAAACATATGATATAATATTTTAATGGCGAAACAGGCAATATCCGTCACGCTGGACGCCGGGAACGTCACCTGGCTGAAAGGCCGGGCCGGAGCCGCGGGCCTGCGCAGCGTCAGCGAGCTGCTGGATCGAATCGTCACCGCGGCGCGCGCGTCGGGGGTCGGGCCGGCCCGGTCGGTGGTGGGCACCATCGACATCGATGCGGCCGACCCACTGCTGGAACAGGCCGACGCGGCGGTACGGGCGATGTTCGAGACGTCGATGCGACGCCCGACGGCCGTCCGCGAGAGGCCGCCTGCGTGCGGCGGCCGGCGGCGCCACACGAGGAATCGCCGTGGGTGATGTATCGACGCCGACTACTGCGAACCGCGCGACCCGCGCACGCAACGGCGCAATCAAGGACCAGGCGGCGGTCGCCGACACGCACGCGCTGCTCTTTCATGCCGCCGGAGGCCGAGGCCTGGGTCCCAGGGCCGCCGCCTTCTTCGATCGATGCGAACGCCGGGAGGCGATCCTCTACGTTCCGGCGGCTGTGATGTGGGAATGCAGCCTGCTGGCGCGCGTCGGGCGCGTCAACCTGCGCCGGACGGCGCGTGCCTTCTTCGAGGATCTCTTCAGCAATCCCGCCTACCAGCCGATCGACGTCACACCCGAAGACGTTTTCCTCGCAGACGAACTCCGTTTCAACCGCGATCCCTTCGATGCGCTCATCGTCGCGTCGGCCCGAAATGCCGGACTGCCGCTGATCACGCCAGATGGCGACATCCGCGCATCGGGTGCTGTGCGGGTGATCTGGTAGTTGGCAGGTGGCATCCGTAGCTGGGAGTTCGTAGTTGGCAGTTCGTAGTTGGCAGCTGGCAGTTGGAAGGTCGCGCAGGAGAGTGGTGACAGGCCGCCTCCGACGGCTACCATGGCGAAGAGAGCGCCCGGGGAGAAGGGCGTCAGCGCTTGGTACCGGAACGTGCCGGCTGGCGCGATTCGGCCATCAACTTCTCGATTGCGTCCGGCTCGATCGGCACGAAACCGGTGAGGATCTCGCAGCCGTTCTCGGTAATCACGAAGCTGTCCTCGAGGCGCATCGAAACCCGGTCCTCGGGAATCGACATCGCCGGCTCGATCGTCAACACCTCGCCCGGCTCCAGCGCCGGCGCGCCGCCCACATCGTGCACTTCCATGCCGATCGTGTGTCCGAGGCCCGCACGTTGAGAACCCGCCTGCGCGCGATAGCGTTCGACGAACGCGGTCGCCGCCTGTTTGATCTTCGCGTTCGTGAACGTGAACGACGCCAGCACCTGGTCCATCTTCACGACCGCGTCCTTGATGACGTCACGCGCGGGGACGTGCGGCCGGACGGATCCGAGCACCGACTGGTACAGCCGCAGGTAGACCGTGTAGAACTCGCGCTGGAACGGCGAGAACTTGCCGTTTGCGGGAAACACCCGCGTGATGTCGGTCACGTAGTACTTGTAATCGGGCCCGTAGTCCATCTGCACCCAGTCGCCGTCGGCCAGCCGCGCGGTCCCCTTGTGATAGTGCGAGTAGACGGTGTTCTGCCCGGACGCCACGAGGCCGAAGAACGCGGGACCGTAGGCGCCGTGCTTCCTGAACACGTAGTCGGCCGCCGCCTGCAGCTCGTACTCGAACATGCCGGGCCTCGCCTCGCGCATCGCCTGCATGATTCCCTCGCCGCCCACGCGCGCCGCCTCGCGCAGCACGGCGATCTCGCGCGGGCTCTTGATGAAGCGCAGGCGGTCGAGGATCGGATCGAGCGCGCGGACCTCGCACTGCGGCGCCAGCGTGTGCAGCTTCTGCAGGAACGCCGCCTCCCGCGAGGGACGGCCATCCCAGGGATCGTTGGCAGTCGTTGCGGCGAACGCGGACGTGTCGGAGGAGGAGGCGCTGCCGAGGACCTCGGGACGGAACAGCGTATAGATCGTCCGTCGCTCGCGCGCGAAGGCGGCCAGCGCCTTCTGGAACTGGTCGCGGACGGCCACCGCCTCGATGCCGGTGATCCGCGCGGCCTCGTCGCCGGGGAACAGCAGCGGGCCGTACATCCGTTCGCGGCGCGGATCGCGCGGCTGCAGGTAGAGCGTGGTCCGCTTCGCACGACCGTCGACGACCGCCAGCGCGCGCGGCAGTTCGACGCCGGTCAAGTAGAAGAAGTTGTTGTTCTGGCGGAACGGCTGCTCGCCCGGCCGCTCGGGCGTCCCCTGCAGGATTGCCACCGCGTCGCCGATCTGCTCCATCACGCGCGCCCGGCGCGCGGCGAATTCCTCGGGCGGAAAGACGTCGGTGAAGACCGCCCGCGCGTCGAGGACTTCGGGCGCCGCCGCAGGACGGTCCTGCGTGAGCACGACGCGAGCGACGCGCGAATCGAACGCGCACACCACCAGCACCACGACCGCCGCGAGCAGACGGACACGCAGCTTCACTTCGGACCTCCTCGTCAAGCCGGGGCTCCGCCCCGGACCCCGGCTCGGTCGCTCGTGGGGCCCCAACGCCCCACACCGCTCCCTCGCGGGCGCGCTGTGCGCGCCGCCGTTATGCGGCAACGACGACAGAATTCCCGTAAGGTACCGCATAACGGCCCATCAGAGCGCCAGCACAGGCGCGTATCGTAGTGGATGGCGGGTGGAAGCTCAATCTTCGGCGGCGCCGGGCCGAGGCCCTCGTCGGTGGCGGTGCGGCGACCGTGCGGGTAACGGTCGCAGCAACCGCGTCGAGGCCGGCGTTCGCTGTCTCGATTCCTCCAACCCAGGCGCTTGACACCCCGGCCCGTCCGGGACCAGAATGGCGCCTTCCTATCGACTATCGAGGCATCGACATCCGATGAAACGCAAAGCCAGTTTCTATCTCGAACTCCTCCCGGGCACTCTCGACATGCTGGTGCTCAAGACGCTGTCGCGCCAGCCCAGCCACGGCTACGCGATCGCGCAACACATCCAACGCGTCTCCGACGATGCGCTGAAGATCGGGGAGGGATCGCTCTACCCGGCGCTTCAGCGCCTGCTGCTCAACGGCTGGGTGGAAGCCGAATGGGGCACCTCCGAGACCAACCGCCGGGCGCGCTTCTACAGGATCACGCCCGCGGGCCGCCGCCAGCTTTCCACCGAGGCGAAGAACTTCGACTTCCTGATCGGCGCGATCGCGCGCGTCATGGAAACGACATGAAGCTCTGGAACCGCCTGCGCGCCTGGGTGCTCGCCTCGCGCCTCGAGCGCGACCTGGCGGAGGAGATCGACGCGCATCGGCGGATGCTGGAAGACGAATTCCTTCGCCAGGGCCTGTCCCCGGTCGCTGCCCGGCTGGCCGCCGCCCGCCGGTTCGGCAATCGCTCGGCGTCGCTCGAACGGAGCCGCGAGTACTGGCGCGTTCGGTGGATCGACTCCATCGCGCAGGACCTGCGCTTCGCGCTGCGCCTGATTCGCCGGCAACCGTTCCTCACCCTCGCCGCGGTCGTCACGATCGCCCTTGGCGTCGGCGCCAACACCGCGGTCACGAGCGTCCTGCAGACCGCGCTCCTCAATCCACTCGGCCTCCGCGACGCGGACACGGTCGTGGTTGCAGGCGTCAGCATCGAGAAGCTCCACTTCCGCAACGTTGAAACCTCCGCGGTTGAGTTCCGCGAGATCGCGGCGATGCGCGACACCTTCTCCGCGGCTGCTTCCATGGAAGGACGCTGGTGGACGTGGGAGGACAAGGGCGAGGCGATGAGGCTCGTCGGCCGTGCCGTCACACCCGACTTCTTCCGCGTGTTCAACGAACGCCCGGCTCTGGGCCGCTTCTTCACTGCCGACGACCGCCAGTCGCTGGTGCTCTCCTACGCCCTCTGGCACTCGCGTTTCGGCGGCGATATATCGGCGATCGGTCGCAGCGTGATGCTCGACGGGAAGCCGTACCGGATCGTCGGCGTCGCGCCCGAGCACTTCCGGGTGCCGGCCAACGCGGAGGCCTGGACTCCGCTCGATCTGTCGGGACCGGCATACCAGCGCCGCGGCTACAACATGCAGGAGACGGTGGTCGCGCGGCTGAAACCTGGCGTGAGCTTCGCACAGGCAACCGGTCGCGTGAACCGGTACGTGGCCGGCCTGCTGGGTTCGAACGCGGGCCGCGACATCGGGTACGAAGGGTACGGCTACTCGATCGGCCTTCGATCGTTCGGCGAGTACGTGGCCGGCGACCTGCGGCGTCCGCTCCTGCTCGTATGGATCGCAGCGCTGCTCGTGCTCCTCACCGGCTGCGCCAACGTCGCCGGCCTGTTGCTCGCGCGCAGTGCAGGTCGGAAGAGGGAGATTGCGATCCGGTTCTCACTGGGAGCATCGGGCCTCCGGGTGGTGCGGCAGTTGCTCGTGGAGAGTGCGGTGCTCGGCGCGCTGGGCGGCGCGGCCGGCATCCTGGTAGCGGCTGTCGGCATCGCGCTCGCCCACAACGCCCTCACGATTCCCGGTGGCCGCCTGCTGGCGCTCGTCGCGCTCGATGGCCGCCTGATCGCGTACGCGCTTGGCGTGGCGCTGATCACCGCGTTGCTGTTCGGTCTCGCACCCGCGGTCCAGTTGCTTCGCCACGATCAGGCGACAGGCATGGCGCGCAGCCGGCGCCGGTTCCAGAACCTGTTCGTGATGGCCGAGGTCGCAGCGGCCTCGATGCTGCTCGTCGTCACGGTCCTGCTGCTGCGCAGCCTCTGGGCGGTCGAACAGGTTCGTCCGGGATTCAATCCGGCGCACCTGACCACCGCGTTTCTGATCAAGCCACAGAACGATCCTGGCTTCCTCGATCGCCTCGCCGGCACGCTGCGGTCGAGCCCCGGCGTCGAGTCCGCGGCCATCGCCTATCCGCTGCCGTTCACGACCGGAGGCCTGACGAGCGGGTTCATGATCCGAAACCGTGGGCAAAAGGCCGGTGAGCCGGAATGGCACGGGGAGGCGTACCTGGTGTCCGCGGGTTACCTGAAGACGATGGGAATCCGGCTCCTGCGGGGCAGGGACCTTGCCGACTCGGATTCGTCTGCTGCTCCGACCGTGTGCCTGATCGACGACCGGCTGGTCCAGACGTTCTTTCCCGCGCAGGATCCAATCGGCCAGGAAATCTGGATGTACAAAGGTTGGGCGCGGATCGTCGGTGTCGTATCCGCGGTCCGCGGCACGGCGCTCGAAGGGGTTGCACGGCCGGTCGTTTACTATTCGTTGGCGCAGCTTCCGGTCTTCCCCTCGGCTGCCGTCGTCGTGCGGTCGTCCGTGGCCGCCGTGCCCATCATTCGGCAGGCCGTCCGACAGGTGAACGCGAGGGCACCGATCTTCGACGTCCAGACGATGGAGGAGCGGATCGAGCAGTCACTCGGCATCCGGCGCGTGGTGGTAGACCTGCTTGGCGCGTTCGCGTTGATCACGGTCCTGCTGTCGGCGATCGGCCTGCACAGCGTCGTGGCGCAGGTCGTCGGCGAGCGCACGCCGGAGATCGGGATCCGCATGGCGCTCGGCGCCCGGCCGGCGCAGGTGCTCGCGCAATTCCTCCTGCAGGGCCTTCGCGCCGGCATCGTCGGCCTCGTTATCGGGTTGGCCGCGACTGCCTACGCGCAGAAATGGCTCGCGAGCCTGCTCTACGAGATCAGGCCCTTCGACTTGGCGACCTTCTGCCTCGCCAGTCTCGGGCTGCTGGCGCTGCTGACGTTCGCCGTCTGGTGGCCCGCGCGCCGGGCGTCGCGCATCGATCCGCAGGTGGCGCTTCGGTACGAATAGGCATTGCTTGGGGTTGGGGTCTTGCGGCGCGTCGTTAGGAAGCCACCACCTTTCGAGGGCCGACTGCCTGTCTGTCCGCCGCATGCCGGCCGGCCTCGGTGATCCTCCAGACCGGCCCGCTGCCCTTCTCTATCCAGCCTTCCGCCACGAGAGGCTTGTGCGCCCGGCGCACCATGACGCGCCAGCGCTCGCGTCCTTTGCGCGCCTCGTCCCGGTCTCCCGGCTGGAATGAGGCTCCCATTACGCGCTCCACCGCTGTTTCGAGATCCGTCCGGCGACATTCACCGCCTAGACTAGTTTCGTTCTCTGCTCTGCATCGAGCCCGGAAAGATACTGTGAGTGAGCCATCGAAAAGTCCCCAATTCAATCGCAAGTAGTCGCACCATCGGGATGCGCGCGGCGAATGTTAGCACGGAGCGGCGCAGAGTGAGACCTGCGGCTGCGGACAAAAGGAGGACAAGTGGAGGCGCGGCCGGGGTATTATGCCGGCGTACGTATCGGATGGACGTCTCAATGGCGGTAGTCACGGACGTCCAACGCGCGACGCCTCCCTGGCTGAAGAAGTTCCAACACCTGGTCGCCTCACGAAGGTTCAGTGCTGCTCTGCGACTTCTCGAACAGGTGATCGAGTGCGACCTGCCGCTGTTCGACGTGGATGGAGAGGTGACCGCGGACAAGAGGGTCGCATGGCTTTGCCGCGTTGACCTTCTTCGTGAAACGGGCCGGATCATGGAGGCGTTGGCGTGGGTCTGTCTCGAGTGCGAGTTGCATCCGGACAACGTGGCTGCACAGGCGCAGAAGGAGCAGCTGAAGCGGCTGATGCGCCTGGGCCCTGATCGCAGGCAGCCGGACCGCCCGACCGCCGCACGGCAGAAGGAAGTGCTGTGGCCTGGTGTCGCCGGCATGCGCGAAGTGCGGGCGCTACTTGAGCGCGACGTAATCCTCCCGCTGCGCGAACCGGATCTGTACCGGCGCTATCGTCTGGGACTTCCAAACGGCGTCCTGCTGTACGGGCCACCCGGTTGCGGCAAGACATTCCTCGCACGCAAGCTGGCGGGAATTCTCGGATTCACCTTCATGGAGATCTCGCCTGGCGACCTCGCCTCGATCTACGTGCACGGCGGCCAGCAGAAGATCCGCGAAATGTTCGCCAAGGCCAGGCAGGATGCGCCGACTATCCTGTTCCTCGATGAAATCGACGCCCTGGTCTCGCATCGCGATCGGGTGGGCCATCACTACGCGAGCGAGGTCAACGAGTTCCTGGCGCAACTGAATGACTGCGCCAAGGACCGCGTCCTCGTCGTCGGCGCGACGAATCTGCCGGCCCTGATCGATCCCGCCGTGCTCCGGCCGGGACGCTTCGACAAGCACATTTACGTCGGACCGCCGGATCTCGAGGCGCGTGTCCACCTGCTTCAGCTCTATCTTGGCGACCGCCCCCAGACACCGATCGAACACGTCGCCATCGCGGCGGAGTGCGAGGAGCTGACGCCGGCAGAGATACGGCTCCTCGTGGACGAGGGCGCCCGGCTGGCCCTTCAAGAACGTCGAAAGATCACGGAGGAGGATCTTCGCCGATTGGCGATAAAGCAGAGGACCGAGCACGCGCCGAGGCCAGAGACGAAGCGGATCGGGTTTTAGGCGTCGCGCCGTCATTCGCATCACATGACGCAGCGCTTGACAATGTCCACGCGAGGCGTAAGATGCTGAGTCATGGCGTCTGGCTCTACGGTTATCACGAATGACATCCCTGACGATTTCGCAGTCAGGATCCGCATGCTCCGCGGCCGGCTGGGTCTCACCCAGGCCCAACTGGCCGACCTGCTCGGCGTCTCTCTCATTTCAGTAAATCGTTGGGAAAACGGCCAGTCGCGGCCCACCAAGCTGGCTTGGCGTCATGCGCAGATCATCGAGGTGACGGGTAAGCCCGTGGTGCCGCGCGACCTTGAGGCTCCGCCTGAGGTCCCATCCGCGACCGACTTCCAGGCGGATCCCGAAGTCGTCCGGCTGGTCGCGGAAGCCGAACGGCTGGGCTACGGCCACCTCTTCAACCCCGCGTTTGCGACGGAGGCGGCCCTCATCGATCCGCTGCCGCACCAACGCATCGCCGTTTACGAGCACATGCTCCCGCAGCCTCGCCTGCGATTCCTGCTCGCCGACGATGCCGGCGCCGGCAAGACGATCATGACGGGCCTCTACATCCGCGAGATGCTTGCGAGGCGCCTCATCCGTCGGGTCCTGATTGCGCCGCCCGCCGGCCTGATCGGCAACTGGCAGAACGAGCTTCGCAAGCTCTTTAGCCTGGACTTTCGGATTGTCTCCGGCTCCGATTGCCGCCGGGCGAATCCGTTTGCGGGTCGCTCCGGCGATCTCGTCATCGTGAGCGTCGACACGCTGTCTCGCCCGGATCCGATGGCGCGCCTGCGCGAGTCCGACGTCCTCCCGTACGACCTCGTGGTGATCGACGAAGCGCACAAGCTGTCTGCGGACCGCGACCCCGACCTGACGATCCGGAAAACCGATCGTTACAAACTCGCGGAAGCGCTCGCTGGAGGCGGTGACGCCGAGACGGGCTGGACGTTGCCGTGGGCCTGTCACCATCTACTGTTGCTGACGGCGACGCCCCACATGGGCAAGCCGTACCCGTACTTTGCGATCTGGCATCTGCTCGAACCCGATGCGCTTTCCACGTACGACGCATTCCTGACTTTTCCCGCGGATGCCCGGCGCCGGCATTTCCTCCGCCGTACGAAGGAAGAAATGGTCACGCTCGACGGGCGTCGCATCTACCCGACGCGGATCAGCGACACCCTCAGCTACGAGCTGCAACAAGGGCCGGACAGCGAGCAGGAGCTCTACGACCAGACCACCGCCTACATCGAGCACTACTACAACCGCGCGCGGATTCTCAATCGCTCGGCCGCGCGCCTGGCGATGAGCGTTTTTCAACGACGCCTGGCAAGCTCCACGTGGGCGCTCCTCTGCTCGTTCGAGCGCCGGCTGACGAAACTGGAAGCCCTGATCGAAGACATCCGGGCTGGAAGGCTGACACCAGAAGAGTTGCAGCGGCAGCAGCGGGTGCGCGTGGAGGATCCGTTCGAAGACAAGACCGCGGACCAGGAAGAACCTGACGCCGACCGGGAGGAAAACGAGGCTTCCGAGGACGCGGCGCTCGGCAGCGTCGTCGCCACGTCGCTGGGCGAGCTCGAGGCGGAGCGGCAACGCGTCGAGGACCTGCTGCGCCTGGCGCACCGGGTAGAAGAGGCGGGTGAGAGTTCGAAGTTCGAAAAGCTGCGCGACGTGCTTACCGACACGAGATACCGGGACGAGAAGATGCTCGTCTTCACGGAGCATCGCGACACGCTGAAGTTCCTGGTCCGGCGCCTCGAAGGAATCGGCTACGCCGGCCAGGTTGCCCAGATCCACGGTGGGATGGACTACGAGGCCCGCCAGCAGCAGATAGATCTGTTTCGCAAGCCGGCGGACGAAGGGGGTGCCCGCTATCTGGTGGCAACCGATGCGGCCGGCGAGGGCATCAACCTGCAGTTCTGCTGGCTGATGGTCAATTACGACATCCCCTGGAACCCCGCACGTCTCGAACAGCGGATGGGACGCGTGCACCGCTACAAGCAGAAGCACGATCCGGTGGTGATCGTGAACCTCGTTGCCGGCAAGACGCGCGAGGGCCGTGTACTGCGCACGCTGCTCGACAAGCTGGAGACGATACGGCAGGAGCTAGGCTCGGACAAGGTGTTCGACGTCATCGGTCGCCTGTTCGAGGGCGTGAGCATGCGGGCGTACATGGAAATGGCCGTCACCGACCACGGCGCTGCCGATGCGTGCGCGGGGATCGAGGGCACGCTGACGAAGGAGCAGGTCGCCGCGTTGGCCGAAGCGGAGCGGCGCCTGTTCGGGGATGGCGGGGATGTAAGAGCGACGTTGCCCGAGCAACGCGCGAGGCTGGAAATCGAGGAGTGGCGGCGACTGCTTCCCGGATATGTCCGCCGGTTTGTCGAGAAAAGCGCCCCTGTTCTCGATCTCGCCATCGACGGCACACTCGACGGCGTGTTTTCGCTCCGGCCGCTCACTGCTTCGGCACTCGACTTCCTCTGGCCGGTTCTGGAAGGTTATCCAGCGTCGCGACAGGAGCGTCTAACGGTCAATCGACCATCGGACGAAGACGAAGCGATCTTCCTCCGCCCAGGCGAACCGTTGTTCGATCATCTCCGGGCGTGGATCACGACGCGTCTGTCCGCGAGCGCGCTGCGCGGAGCGGCGTTCGTCGATCCCGGCGCGGACCGTCCGTACCTTTTCCACCTCGCGGCGTTCACGGTAGTCCGCAAAGCGGATTCACCCCAGTCGTCGTTGGCGGCCGAGGAAGTGCTGGAGTCGAAGCTCGTCGGGCTCAGGCAATGGGAGACCGGGGAGGTGGAGGAGGCGCCCGTCGAGGCCCTGCTGCTCTTGCACGGCTGGAACGGCGACGACGCGACCGGCGCGAATTCGGGACGCCCAGGCGAAGCCTGCGACCAGGTGCGGCAACGTTTCTCGACGGCAGCGAACGAACTTCAGGAACGGGCGGAGATGTTCATCGTCGAGCGGCTCGCCTGGCCAGCGAGCGCCGCGCACAGAGGCCGGATGGACGCATCTTTACCCGACAGGCTGGAATTCGTCGCTCGCGGCTTCGACTACCAGGACGCTGACCTTGCGGCGATGCGCGCGCAACTGGCTGAGCGCGTTCGGACGGGTGACGGGCGCGCAGCGGTCGAATTGCCTCGAGTCAGGGAGCGGCAGCGGGCTCTGGCGACCAGGCGCAGTGCGACAATCGCTGCCCTTCGACGGGAACCCGATCTCGTTGCGCCGGGCGACGTCCGTTTCGTGGCTCACGCACTGGTCTTCCCTTCGGACGACACCGAGGATCGACGACGATACGACGCGGAGGTCGAGGCGGTCGCCATACGCCTTGCGCGCGCGCACGAGGAGGCGCGCGGGGCGAACGTCAGGGACGTGTCCCTGGCCGAACTGTCGCGCGCGGCAGGCCTGACCGACCATCCGGGGTTCGATCTCCTCTCGAAGCATCCCTCCGGCGAAGAGCGCGCGATCGAGGTCAAGGGCCGCGCGGGAATCGGTGACATCGAGCTGACGGAAAACGAGTGGGCGAAGGCCTGCAACGAGCGCGGCCGCTACTGGTTGTACGTGGTCTACAACTGCGGGACGCCGCAGCCGCGCCTCGTACGGGTGCGCGATCCGTTCGGGCGGCTCATTGCAACACCGCGGGGCGGCGTGATCATCGACGAGCGGCAGGTGCTGGCTGCGGCGGAAATCCAGTAACAAAGCTGAGAGTGGATCCGATCCCCGGGGCGCAAAGGCGAGAGCATTCGATTTCTACGAGTCCACCGGCATCGTCGCCCCCGGGCGGCTGTCGTGCGAATTGGCAAGTGAACTCACAGATGTCAGGTCGTAATTAGTGACACAGCGTCACTTATTGCTCGCCCCTATGAATACGTAGCATCTGGTTGCCGGCTCACAAGGAAGATGCCATGACTCATGAAGCGAGTCCCCTGGAGCGCGCACCGCTGTTCGGCCGCTTGCCTTTGGAACTCTCTGAGAACCTACGCTCGCTGAACCCTTGGTGGGCGAATCAGCCGGGTCTGCCGCTTCCCCGCTTTCGACGCTGGCCGTTCCGGAAGTTGCTTCGTTTCCTATTGTCTGGCATGACGCCGGCGACGGTTTTACGCGGACCGCGCCGTGTCGGCAAGACCGTTCTCCTCCGTCAAGTCATCGAGCATCTCCTGCGCGACGGCGCCGACGCCCGCCGCATCTTGTACGTGCCTTTCGACGAACTGCCCACGCTTGCGGGAATCGAAGAACCCGTTCTCGCAATTGCGCGGTGGTACGAGCACGAGATCCTCGCGCGAACCTTCAATCGCGCCGCTCAGGAAGGCGGCCAGGCGCTCCTATTCTTGGATGAGGTCCAGAACTTGGAGGCGTGGGCACCGCAAGTGAAGAACCTGGTGGACAACCATGCGGTCCGGGTGCTCGTGACCGGGAGTTCCTCCCTGCGCATCGAGGCAGGGCGAGACAGCCTTGCGGGACGCGTAACGACCCTTGATCTGGGGCCATTGCTGTTGAGGGAGATCGCCGGACTCCGGTTTGGCGTGGATATCGACTCTTACTGGGGCGATAACGGCCTGGAAGCCGTCGCCCGTATGGATTTCTGGCGAACGGGAGCCGAGAGAGCACTCGCACAGGCAGACTTGCGAGGCAAGAGCTTCGCGGCCTTTTCAGTGCGCGGCGCATACCCCGTCGCGCAGGAGCGGGCCGACCAACCGTGGCCGGACATCGCGAGTTACCTGAACGAGACTGTCATCAAGCGCGCGATTCAGCACGACCTGCGCATGGGCGCCAGAGGCCAAAAGCGCGACGAGAAACTACTCGAGGAGGTGTTCCGGCTGTGCTGCCGCTACGCGGGCCAGTGTGTCGGGCCGGCCGCTTTCGTTCCCGAAATTCAGCAGGCCTTGTCGGGAAACATCGGCTGGAACCGGATCTTGAACTACGTGCGATTCCTGGACGGCACCCTGCTCATTCGACTCGTCCAGCCGCTCGAACTGCGCCTGAAGAAAAGGAAGGCGCCGGCAAAGATCTGTCTGTGCGACCATGCATTGCGCGCCAGCTGGCTCCAGGAGATCGTGCCCCTGACACCAGACGGGCTCGCAGAGAATCCGCACCTCTCGGATCTCGCCGGACACATCGCGGAGAGCGCACTCGGCTACTCGCTGATGTCGGTGCCGAATCTCGACGTCGCCCATTTCCCTCTCAGGGCCGCGGAGCCCGAGGTCGATTTCGTGCTCACGCTCGGCACCAGGCGAATCCCGGTCGAGGTGAAGTACCGCCGACGGATTGATCCACTCGACGACACGCGAGGGCTGCGCGCGTTCATCGAGAAGAGCGTGTACAACGCTCCGTTCGGCATTCTTGTGACGCTCGATGACGATGTCAGCGTCCCGGATCCACGGATTGTCACCATCTCGCTGTCGGCGTTTCTGTGGCTGTTGTAGCACTCGATGCTCGCAGGTGCGTGATGAACAATGACCGGCGGCTTATTGAAGCCGCCTTTCCCTTGAAGCAAGCGTCTCTTGACTCTGTCCACGAGAAGAACGTCCGCCACGGGCACATCTCGACGCTGCACATCTGGCCGGCCAGGCGGCCACTGGCGGCGTGTCGGGCAGCCCTGATCGCTACCCTGCTGCCCGACCCCGGCACGCCCGAGGAGCGCAAGCGTCTGGTCGAGAAGATCGGCGGCACTGTTGTCACGAAGATCGAGCGCAAGAAGATCGCGGGCAAGACCGTGGAGGTGGAGCGCGAGGAGACGGTCGGCGGGGTGCTGCACTGGGGCCGCGAATCGAACCCGGACATGGACTGGTTTCGGGAACAGATTCGGAAGACGTACAACGGCCGTGCGCCGCGCGTCCTCGACCCGTTTGCCGGCGGTGGTGCGATTCCGCTCGAGGCGATGCGCTTGGGCTGCGACGTCACGGCCATGGACATCAACCCGGTGGCATGGTTCATCCTCAGGTGCACCCTCGAATACCCACAGAAACTCGCCGGCCAGAAACGCCCCCTTCCGAATTTCGTCTTGAAGGACGGCGAGTTCATGGAAGCGTTCTTCAAGGCGCAGGGGCTGAAGGGCGCTCTCCTGCGAACTCAGCTCGAACGAGTTGGGCTAGAACGATCGAAGGAGCCGATGCTGACGGGCTTCGACCCCGGCGACCCGCTTCTGCAGGCTGACCTTGCCTGGCACGTTCGCGCGTGGGGGCGATGGGTTGTGCGAGAGGCGCGTCGCACACTCGGGAAGTACTACCCGACATACGCGGACTTCGAACCGGTGGCACCGTGCAGCGACACCTTCGAGAAGCGAGAGATGCGCCTGGTCCCCGTGAAGGACGACGGCACAGCCGACGTAGAGGCGCTGAACGCCGAGTTCAGCGAGGAGTACCTGGGAGACAAGAAGAGGCCCCGCTGGATCGCGAAGCCGACCGTTGCCTACCTCTGGGCTCGGACGATCACGTGCAAGAATTGCCGCGCCTCCATCCCTCTGCTGAAGACACGGTGGCTGGCAAGACGAGGAAAGAAACGCACGTTGCTCACGTTGACGCCGCTGGCGGACGGAAGAAGTGGTGTGGCCTTCGCGGTAGAGAAGAACGTCGCGGAAGCATCAGGGAACACAGCTCGACGCCGCGAGCACGATAAGCGAATTTCGGCCGGCACGTTCACTTCCTCCGGACCCCAATGTCCCTGCTGCAGCGCGATAACCCCGCTTGAGGACTATCAGTACCAGGGAACGAGTTCCGGCCTCGGCCGGGTACTCGTGGAGACTGCGCACGGAAAGGACTACCGACTACCGACGCCGGCTGAAATCGCCATTTCCGAGAGTGTTTCTGAGCTGCTCAAGACGCTGGGCCGCGTCCTCCCATACGGGCTACCCTGCGAACCGATATCCGCCCAGCGGCCCTCTCCAAATGCGCGCGGCATGTCCGGACTCACACGGTACGGTATCAACACTCACGACAAGCTCTACTCACCACGTCAATTCGCCTGTCTCGGGCAGTTCGTCGCGACATCACGCAGCGCCCGGAATCGCGCGATCTCATTTGGCTACGATGATGCTTGGCTCGAAGCGATCAACGGATTTCTCTATTGCGCCTTTGCTCGTCTCGCAGACCGTAGTTCGACGATATGCACATGGAGGGTTTCGGGCGAGTTCATGGGAAGTACGTTCACTCGCTTCGCCCTGCCCATGACGACAGACTTTGCGGAGGTTGCGCCGTTTGCTGACAGCAGTGGGGCATACCTTCACGCGGTCGAGTGGGTCGCTGCAGTGATCGACTCCCTCAGCCCCGCGCCGGGTTCACGGGGGAATGCGCTCGTGCGACTGTGTTCTGCAGAGGACGTGTCAGACGACAACTTTGATGTCATACTGACTGATCCTCCCTATTACGACTCTGTGCCATATGCAGACGTAATGGATTTCTTCTACGTGTGGGCACGCCGGTACTTTGGCGACGCCTTTCGTGATGAGTTCCAAACGCTGCTCGCGCCTCGGGAAAAGGAGTACATTCAACATGCAGGCCGATTTGGCGGCGACAATGCAGCCGCAAGGCAATTCTACGAACGGAAGATGTCTGACGTATTCGCAAGCTTGCGAAAACGTCTGGCGCCAGAAGGCACGCTCGTTCTAGCGTTTGCCCACAAGGACCCCCTGGCGTGGGAGGTTCTGGTAAGTTCAATAGTCAGGTCTGGGTTCGTTGTTGACGGTAGTTGGCCGATTCAGACGGAGCGTGCCGCACGGATGCTCGCGCTCAATTCGTCGGCGTTGTCTTCGTCGGTCTGGATCGTGTGCAAGAGACGACCTGAATCGGCTCGAGCGGGTTGGGACGCGTCTATCTTGGAAGAAATGAGGCGGAACATCGACAAGCGCCTCCGGGAGTTTTGGGACGCCGGCATTCGCGGCCCGGACTTCGTCTGGGCGGCTACTGGACCCGCGCTCGAGGCCTACAGCAAGCACCCGGTTGTCAAGAAAGCCAACGCCCCGGGCGAGACGATGACGGTGTCGGAGTTCCTCCGCGCCGTCCGGCGCATTGTCGTCGACTTCGTGGTCGGCCGAGTCCTCACGAAGGGGCAGGATGGCAGCGGCGTGAGCGGCCTTGACGACGTCACCACCTACTACCTGCTGCACCGCAACGACTTTGGTCTGGGCGACGCCGCCGCGGGCGCCTGTATCCTTTATGCGGTGTCCTGCGGCCTGTCCGACAGCGCCCTGACCGACCAGTGCGATATCCTTGCGCGGGTGGGCGGTCAGCCGCTGGTGGAGGACGAGGAGGAGCAGAACGAGGATACCGGCGAAAGCGAGGACGTCGCCGAAGGAACCGGCAGCCGGCTGAAGCTGCGACCGTGGCATCAACGCAAGCGCGCAGGCATGGGGTACGACACCGAGGGCCGACCGGCGCCGCTCATCGACCAGGTCCACCGGCTGATGCATCTCTGGAAGGGGGGCGATCAGTTCAGGGTGGATGACTACATCGAGCACCGCAACCTCCGCAAGAGTGCGTTGTTCCACCAGATTCTGCAGGCCCTCATCGAGTTGTCCGCCCAGGGTAGCGAGGAACGGGCGCTGCTCGAGAGCTTGAGCAACCACCTCGCCGCGCGCGGAGCGATGCCGCAGGCAGAACTGCCGCTGCCGGCCGAAGAGGCTCAGTCATGAACACAGAAGAGCCGGGAGCGACGACGGTACGTGGCCGTGGGGATGCCGACACGACAATGAAGCTCAAGCTGCGGGAATACCAGCCAGAGGACTGATCATGCCCAAGATTTCCTGGACGCCGTGGCACAAAGTCGTAACGTTGCGCGACGACCTGCGGACCGGAGAGCTGTCCCTGAACATCTTCGCTGCGGACCTCTATGACGTGGCCATGGGGCGCGCGAAGCCGGTTTATCAGGATCCGAAGGAATTCTTCGCCCTGACGTACCCGACATGGAACATTCGGGAACTGTCGCGGGACGTGGCAATGCGGCTGGCCGGGAAGAACGACAAGGCCGTTCGTCAGCTGCAACTGACCTACGGCGGCGGAAAGACGCACACGCTGATCACGCTGTTGCACCTGTTCTCGGACCCGAACGCTCTCCCGGCTCTTCCCTCCGTGGAAGAGTTCCGCCAGCACGTCGGCATCGGCCTGCCCCGGGCTCGCGTGCTGGTGCTCCCCTTCGACAAGCTCGACGTCGAGAAGGGCATGGAGGTGCGATCGCCGGCCGGGGAGCTTCGATGGCTGCGGCACCCGTGGAGCGTTCTGGCCTGGCAGATTGCAGGGAAAGAAGGCCTCCAGCTGCTGAACGCCGAGGGGCTCGATGGGGAGCGCCAGAGCGCGCCCGCCGAGAACTTGTTGGTCGATCTGTTGTCGAAACCGTTACACGACGGATTGGCGACGCTGCTGCTCGTCGACGAAGTTCTGATGTTCGCCCGCGAGAAGATCGGCCTAGAGCCGTCGTGGCGTGCGCGTTTGGTGGATTTCTTCCAGTACTTGACGCAGGCGGCAACGAAGGTGGAACGGTGTGCGATTGTCGCCTCACTGCTCGCAACCGACCCGCACAAGAGCGACACGCTGGGCAAGGAAGTCATGCGGGAGCTGTACGCAATCTTCCGGCGTCAGCAGGAGGAGGGAGTCCAGCCGGTCCAGAAGGATGACGTGGCAGAAATCCTTCGGCGGCGGTTCTTCACGGCAGAGAGCATCAAGGATCGCGAAGCATTCCGGCCTCACGTCGTCGCAGCCTTGAAGGGCATCGGCGACCTGGACGAACAGACCCGCAAGGACGGCAAGATTGCCGAAGACCGCTTTCTGGCCAGTTTCCCGTTCCATCCCGACCTGACTGATGTGTTCTACAGCAAGTGGACGGGGCTCGAAGGCTTCCAGCGCACCCGGGGCGTACTCAGAACCTACGCGCTGGCGCTGCGTGATTCGGAGTCCTGGGACGCTTCCCCGCTCGTCGGGCTGAACGTCTTCCTCAATGCGCCGGACACCGCGGGCCTGTCGGAAGCCGCGCGCGAGTTGGCGGCCGTCGCAACGAGCGAGGAGTACGAAGGCAAGCAGCAGCAGTGGACGGGGATTCTCGAAACCGAGTCGCAGAAGGCGCGGGCCGCCCAAGGAGATTTCACCGGCCTCAAATCACGGGAGATCGAGGAGGCGGTAGTGGGCACCTTCCTGCACTCGCAGCCCATCGGCCAGAAGGCACTCACGCGCGACCTTCTCGTGCTGCTGGGCCAGACACGGCCCGACAAGATCGAACTCGAGAAGGGATTGCGCCGTTGGGCAGACACCTCGTGGTTTCTTGACGAGGCGGGGCTCAGCGACGCGGAACAGGGCGGAAACGGTGACAAGCAGCTGCCGAAATCGTGGCGGCTTGGCTCGCGGCCGAACCTCCGGCAGATGCACGATGACGCCTGGGATCGAGTGTCACCTGACCTGATAGAGGCGCGGTTGCTCGACGAGATCGGGAAGCTGAAATGGCTGACGGCCGGTGCGTCAGCCGCCGGTGCGCGGGTGCACAACCTGCCTGCGCGCCCTCGTGACATCGAAGACGACGGCGATTTCCATTACGCGATACTCGGCCCCAGAGCGGCGTCGGATTCGGGAAAACCCAGTGCGGAAGCGCGGCGTTTCATTGAAGAGACGACTGGCTCGGATCGGCCGCGGGTCTATCGCAACGCCGTCGTGATGGCGGCTCCCTCCAGGGATGGTCTCGACACCGCGCGGGGGCGCATTCGCGACTATCTTGCATGGGAGGAGGTCCGGATACAGCTCAAGGATCAGGAACTGGACCCGATTCGAGAAGGAACCCTCGCTGTCAATATCTCGACGAGCCGCGGCAAGATCGCAGATGCAGTCGCGCAGGCTTACTGCATCATCGTTTCGGTCTCGAGCGCAAACGAGGTGAGCGCATTCAAGATCGGCGTCGACACGAGTGAGCCACTGTTCACCCTCATCAAGAAGGACGAACGTGCCCGTGTGCAGGAAACGCCGGTCACGGCTGAAGCGCTGCTGCCAGATGGGCCGTACAACCTGTGGCAAGGTGGTGAAAGCGCCCGCCGGGTGAAGGACCTTGCGGGGGCGTTTGCGCAGTTTGCCCGGCTGCCCAAGATGCTCAATCGGCGTGCCATCATCGACACGCTCGTGCAGGGTTGCAGGGACGGGTTGTTCGTGCTTCGCGCCACACGCCCGGACAGGTCCACAAGGACGTTCTGGCGGGCGGAGCCGGACCAGGCGGATCTGAAGGACCCGAGTCTCGAAGTGGTTTTGCCCGAGGCAGCCGTCCTGTCGGATCTCACGTCGTCGTTGCTGTCGCCCGGCGCTCTGCCCGGACTGTGGACCGCTGCTCAACTGGCGGTGAGCACGGTGCTGAAGTACTTCGAGGGCGGGCGCGTCGTGAAAGTATCTCGGGAAGGGTACGAGGAGGCGTTTGTCATTCCGAAGGCCGGCAGGACGGTTGTCGAAGACGCCATCCGGGCGGCGGTCCATGAAGGCACGTTGTGGCTGACGTCAGGGCCCGCGAGCATTCTTGGCGAGGACATTCCGGCTGGCTTGCTGACCGACGACGCTTCCCTGCAGGGCCGGCCCGCGCCACTGGCTGCAACGTCGGTAACGCCGGATGGGTTACCTGAGGCGTGGCCTGGAAAGGAGACAAGCGCTCTCGCCGTCGCCGCGGCCCTATCAAAGAAGGTCGGACAACTGCTGCCCTGGTGTATGGTTCGTGAGGCGATCGATGGCGCGTTCCGCGCCGGATTGCTGCAGCGCGCGCTCGACTCTGCACCGTGGCCCTGCGACTATGCGGGTGCCCAGGGCGTGAGGCTGCGTAAACCGGAGGAGTTGCCGGACACCGGGCGCGGGCCGAAGCCAGTGAGACCGGGAGTGCAGTCCGCGGAGGCCCGACTGAGCGTCGCGGAGATACAGGACCTCGCCGAAAAGGTCGCCGAACTGGCCAAGCAGGCGGCAGGAGCGGAACTCAAGTTCATCGTCCGGATCGAACTGGCCGGGGCGTCGAAGTTGAGCGCGGAGGCACTCAAGCGCCTGAGCGACGTGTTGAAGGAGATCTCGCCAGACCTCACGCTCGGAGATTACTTGAACGTGCAGGGCTGATGGCTGCCTCGCCGTAGCCTGTCGTTGCATCTTCTCTCCGTGACGAGCGAAGGCGAGCCCTTCGGCTTGGCAACCCAGCCCTACCTGCCAAGCAGGCACGGGGCATGCGAGAGCGGGTCATAGAGGAGGATTCACATGCCCAAACGCGTCAGCAAGGCCAACCAGGCGTTGCGCGATCATCTCGTGAAGCTTCTCGAGGGCGGGCACGCCCACGCCACCTTTGACGCGGCAATCAAAGGTCTCCCGGCGTCGCTGCGGGCACGCGCGCCGACAGGGCTCCCCTACTCGCCGTGGCAGCTGCTCGAGCACCTGCGCATCGCGCAGTGGGACATCCTCGAATTCAGTCGCGATCGCGGGCACCAGTCCCCGGCCTGGCCCGAAGGCTACTGGCCGCGGGAAACGAAGCCCTCCGAGGCGGCATGGCGGAAGAGCGTCGCCGAGTTCCGCCGCGACCTGAAGGCGATGCAGGCGCTCGTCGCCGACCCGGCGACGGATCTGTTCGCGCCGATTCCGTGGGGCGACGGTCAGACGGTTCTTCGCGAGGCGCTGCTCGCCGCCGATCACAACGCCTATCATCTGGGCGAACTCGTCGTCGTTCGCAGGCTGCTTGGCGCGTGGGCCGGATGAGGCGGCGATCTCTGGTCCCACAAACGCCGCGCCGGGCAGGCGGATGCGCTGCTGCCGAGGCGTCAGACTTTTCGTTGTTGCGCGGCCGGTGCCATTCGGTATAATTGGACTCTTTCGGTCCAATTCAGCGCCCCCGTTGCGCCCCCGGCGGTGCCCCCGCTTCGAGCCCCCGTTGACGCCCCCGCGCCCGCCTTCGCTGCGCGGTTGACCGTTCTGTGCAGCTACGGCGAGGCCACGCCGTCGCTCGCGGCGACTGCACGCGAGCGTAGGCGGGTTCCGATGCCCCTGCGGCCCCTGATTGGCCCCCGCGCCAGCCTCCGCTGCGCGGTTGACAGCTCGCGGTGAGTGCAAGCGAGCGAAGGCAGGTCGGCGCCCCTTTTTGATAGATGACAGCGGACCCCCATGACGAGAGCAGCAGACTACGCGGTGCGGGCGATCGTTCACCTGGCTTCCCTGCCCGACCGATCCCGGGCCAGCCTGGGCGAGCTGGCGACAGGCGTCGATGTCTCCCCGGCGTTCCTGTCGAAGGTCCTCCAACGGCTCGTCAGGGCCGGGCTCATTCGATCGCGGCGGGGCAAGTGCGGAGGGTTCGAACTGTCACGCGACATCGCGTCGGTCTCGCTGTTGGACGTTCTGCACGCGCTCGACAGTGTCCCCACTCTGAACGCCTGCCTCGCGCCCAGAGGGTGCGCCCGAAGCGCGACCTGCGGGGCGCACGTCGTCTGGCTGGAAGCGCAGGGACGCCTGCGCGACGTGCTGGCCGGCGCGTCGCTCGCGCGGATCGCGCGCCTCTCGCGGGCGCGCCGGCGACCGGCCGCCCCGCGCGGCCGGGGGGCAGGCCGCGACCTCGACGAACACCGGTAGGGGCGGCCACAGGGCCGCCCCGCCCCTGTCCGCAGCTCCACAGATTCACGCAGAAGGCACCGATCCACAGACCCGCCGCCGCTCGCTTGCGTTCGCGGCGAGCTATGGCGAGGCCTCGCCGTAGCTGCGCGCTGACCAACCGGCGCAGCGGAGGCGGGTTCACACGAATTCACGCAGACTATTCAAGAATCTGCGAAGATCTGCGTCAATCTGTGGACCGGTACGCTCTGCGAGAATCGGCGGAACACCGAGCCACAGATTCACACGAATTCACGCAGATTCACGTACACGTTCGTCAACCGATTACACCGATTGCACCGATTCTCTTTTGTGAAGTGCGGGTCCAACGCGCGAGGGCCGCGAGACGCCGGAGGTGCGCTTCGACGGCGGACCGCGCAGCGGTCTCCGCCTGCGGCGTGGGTGGGGCAATCGTTCACGAGAGCCCGATGTGCAAGTGGCTTTCGTGAACG
>Ga0315280_10001620_pt1 | contig 38221 bp, 39 predicted proteins | sample YL17G06_40_MG_FD_203697 | JGI IMG/M metagenome (GOLD analysis project Ga0315280, IMG submission 203697) | Sediment microbial communities from Yellowstone Lake, YNP, Wyoming, USA - YL17G06_40 | ecosystem: Environmental > Aquatic > Freshwater > Lake > Sediment | place: USA: Wyoming | collected... | reverse complement strand
TCAAAACAACGTTTTTGCCTGTTGGGTCAAGCTGGATTTGAGCGTAGCTAATGTCGGTCACTCCATTAGCGTCTGAGCACTGATAATAAAAGTCATAGTCCTCTTCGGCGCATAAAAGCGTTTTATCTCCTTTGTAGGTTGCCCAAAATAAATCTAAAACCAACAGGTCGTTTGTTGGAGGACTATTAAAAATTTCTTCGCTTCCCCAAGTGCTATGCGCTGGTTCTGGACTAACATATTTTCGCACTCGAATATTATCATACCAGCTTACTTCATGCCAATCGTCACTCCAAGCATCCCCCTTCGTAAATGCGATTTTAACTGAACTGTAACCCGTCGTTCCAACGGAATACCTCTCTGTCGCATCAACCCAGCCAGTATCTGTTGTTCCACCAGAAACATACGAAACGCTCCACAACAAGTCAGTACCATCATCTATTGCTTGATTCTTACAAACCGCCACTCCAGCATTAGTAACGCTTGAGCTAGCCCAATCACTTTTGGCTCTGTAACTGGCTAAAATGGCCACTTCAGAAGAACCTTTAGTTACTGCTTTGCTTAAGAAGAACGTTGTAGATCTGCTCCCACTCGTACCATCTACATCCATTTTCATTGATGGTGAAGGTTTGCCGGTGGTTTGGTCCCAAACTTTGTTAAACCTGTTGGGAGAAGTTCCATACCATTCTTTGGCAAAATCGCCAGTTTCATCTGTGTCAAACTTGTACCACATTAAAAATGTGGTTTTAGGGTTGCTTGCTGTTGTAGTGTCTGCTTTGCCATAGTAAACATAAATTGTCTGTGCAGTGCTCAAGTCGTCTGCAACTTTAACCCAGAAGACTGCGCTTGTGCTTGCCGTGTAGCTTTCGATCCAGTAGTCGAGCAGCGTTGTGCCGTCGGATTTGGTGAAGCAAACATCGCCAAAATCCGCGCGGCAATGACTGTTAAGGTAAACGTCACCACCACTGTCAGAGCCACTTCCATAATGAGCTACTATCTTTATTTGGTAGTTTGTTCCGGCACCAGAGGCAGCATTAATAACGTGGCTTTTTCGGTATGCCCAACCAGTAAGCCAACTTCCTGCTCCTAATGGTTCGCCTGTTGGCTGAAGAATTAGATAGCCCGCCGTGCTGCCAACAACTATCGTCGCAAGCGCTAGAACACAGAGCAACTGACTGACTGCAGACGTTTTGAACATGTTCACCAAACCTTTAGAAGGGCGACGCTATTTAAAGTTTTGACGTGTTTCTCTAGAAACAAGTTTTGTTCCTTTCTTTTTAACTGTCCTAGAAAAGTTATTTCTCTGGTATTGAAAAACGCAGGGTTTTGGCTTCGTTTTTGACAATAACGCTCAAAGCGACTTCTTTAGTTGTTTCGTCAAACCAAACTCCGTGAAAGCTAGTTTTTCCTCCAAGCTCACACCTTGCTTTTCTGATCAGATCGTTAATAAACTCCAATTTTAAACCATCAACTTCAAAATACGCCGCTTTCATCAATCGTTCCGCAGCCAAAAAAGCTTTTCCATACCATCCTTTTCCAATAGCCCTGTGTTCTCCAAAAAGAGGCGGGGCGTTCGAAAACCGTTTTCGGTAGTTCACAATTCGCCTAAAGTTGTCAGCTAGATCTTTATCTATGATTTCAAGATGTTTCAATATCTCCGTGTTTCCATCCACAAACTGGTCAAGCCGTTTCAAAATCAATGCACGAGCAAAGTTTTTGGCTGCGTGATGTAACTCCTTCAAAAAATCATATGGAGCAGTCGGCGGCATATCAATAGAGGCCACCGAAAAGTTTCTGCTTCCCGCCTCAACAAGCTTGTGCGCAGTCTCAACTGAAGGCTTGAAATGTTTGAGCTTTTCAGCGTATGCGTCCGCGTCGAACAAAACTTTGCCGAAATAAACTGCACCTAACTCTACAGACGACCCCGTGGCTGCCGCGGCTTCAAACTGGCCAACCGAACGTTTAATAACGTTTATTTCTACTCCCAATTTTTCGTCAAAATCCACGGCTAACCCCTGTTTCTGCTCTTCTAAATAAACTGCCAAAAAATCAACGTCTGATAACCCCTTCAGAAAATCTGCAGCTTTCAATGAGGAGCCTACTTGAAAGATAAGAACCGCTCCCTCTTTAACGAGGTTTGAAGTGTATTTTGCGAGCAACGAAGAAAGGTTAAGCGAATCCTTCATGACAACCACAATAATGAGGCGGCCTGTCTAATAAAAACATTTCTCTATGTTCGTTTATTGGGCTTTGCGTTTTTTAGGGTAACCATTTTTTCGTCTCGTCTAAAACGGGTCACCTGAATTTTTCCTTGAAGTTCCAATCGCATCAGCACAGTCAAGAAGTCGCAATAGCCAATTTCTGCGTATTCCTTTCGTAAACAGTCAAACAGTTTCGTCTCTGACTGACTGTTCTCTTTCTCTAGCAGTTCAAGCAGCCTTTGACTAAGTGGAATGCTTCTCCAAGCCTTCAACAAAATCGCCTCAAAAACTCCAAACTACTATGTGTTTCCCCCTTTTTAAAGATTGCTCAATTTTCTTTGTCGTGAGAAGTTTACCCTCATCAAATAATTCAAGTTTTAACCTTTGAATATTAATTCGAGTATTTGGCGCGTTCTATTTTCTGCAGGAGGAGGGGATGAAATTGTAGGGGAATTTTGAATTTTCTCAGGAGTGCGTGTAAATGTTCATGTTCAAGAATGTGTTCATACAAAAGGAAATCACCGTCTTGGGCCTCGCAGCCGAATCCGTAGACGTAAATTACTTTTGGTGATTGACAGTAGCCTCCACGGATTGCTGATGCCTTGAGCTTCTTTTTATTCAGCCTTTTAGGTACTTCAAACTTGTACTCGACCGATCCGTTTTTTCGTGTCAAACATTTCACATCCGAAGTTTGCTTATCACGGTAGCGCTTGTTGCCTACAAAGGGAGCTTATTTTTTGGGCTTGCGCTTTCTTAGTTCTTGCGCTACGCCCGTCAACGTGTATTTTGTCGTGCCGTTCTCGTGTCTCTGCTTGTCAATCAGATTCATTGTTTGCAGTTGTTTTATGCGAGAGGCTAATGTTGCCTTCGACACAGGTACCTCCTCCCTTAATTCTGTCCACGTCTTGGGCGTATCCAATGCGGACAGAACCATCTCCAACTTCCTTTCTGGTACTTCGAGGCTGGCGGTGCTGGAGTAGAATATGAACGGTGACCATTCTGTTCGTCGTCTGGTTCGTGGATCTGGAAAGGGGCTAGGTATCAAGATAGGCGGGCGAATTGTTCTTTCAAGTGGCTGTTCCTTCTCTCGTCGTGTAATTGAAACATGTATTACTTCCCCATTGAGTTTTGTGTATTCGCCAACGTATGCTTTTGTCTTCACGATCATTGTTTCGGCGTTGTTCTTGTCGAAGACTTTTTCTTCTTCCGCGCTCGTTAGCTCGTCTAGAAAGCTCTGTATAACGGGAACTATTGCCTCCATGTTTGGAATGAAGATCCCCGTCTTGTCTTCGCGGGTTAGTGCCTCTGAGAAGCTTTTGAGGATGGATTCTGAGAAAGCACGCCAAGAATAGGGATGATCATAAAGTTCCAAGCCTACGACTCCTTCAGGATCCACTATAACCACGCCCACTTGATTTATGTAGTCGGGGATTTGTTTAAGCATTTCTTCAACCTCTTTGCGGAATTTTTTAACAGTTTCGAACACGCCTACGAGGTCGTCGGCTTGCAGTGTTGCTTGGCCGATCTCAGGAAGCACCAAGCTCGCATAGTTGTTCACGGATCTCCAAGTCGCACTCTGATCCCTCGCAAACAGCATCTGTGAGTAGACTTGACGCGGAACAAGTCCGCTTGGAGCGAGGATGACGCCTGGAACTATGCCTTTCGTGGCGTGTATGCAGTGGATGGTGACTCCTTCGCTTTTGTGTGGGGCAACAATTATGCTGTATGGGTTTGCTCTTTCCTGGGTCGTGCCTTTAAGAATGGTTCCTCCGCGTATGAACACGGGTTTGTCCGTGCCCGCGTTTATTTTCGCTTCGCCTATTCGGCCAGTGTCAGTAATGTAAACTTTGTCTTTTGCTTCTTCCAGCGTGATGTATTCTCGTTTTCCAACGTTTTTGGCCAAAATGGGAACGATTATCGTTTGGGCTTTGTTTGTCGGTCTCCAAGGGTCTTTTAGCTCCAGTTCTCCTTCTTTTAACTTGCGTATGATGTTCTTCAATTTTTACACCTCTTTTGTAGGTTCAATTATTTCTAAACCTCACTATACTATAATCACAGGTATATTTAAACTTTTATCATTTAACAAAAACCCAAAACGTCACTTCAAAAGCCTTCCCCTGATCCTCTAGAGCTGGGAACTATGCGCGGCTGTCAATGAATATAACAGAGAAAGAGCATATAAAGATTTCTAAAAAATAAAAGAAGAGATTGTTTAACTATGGTACGCAGTCCTCATCAAATTCGTCCAAGTTTAAATAGCGGAGACCACTATTACTTTTTTGAGCTGAAACAATGCGCTTCAACCACATGAAACCGTTAACAGGAAAAGATGCGGAACAATTTGCGAGACAAGATAGAACCTCGTTAACTGAAAAACAAAAAAAGCATTTAAAGGCCTGTTTATCGTTGTATCTAAAAAATCCCGCAAAGTAATGCCTGATGGAAAGATGACGGACCCCCCCTAAAAGGTGCGGAGACTCCAGCTCACTTCTGCTAATTTAAAAACTTTTGCGGGGGAGAACAGGAAGCTCGACCCTGCGAAGCTTCCTATCCAATGATGAAGGTGGGCCCCCGCTCACCCTCAACTTGAGTAAATGTGAAAGAATATAAACCTTTACTACTTTTTTCTCACATCCAAAAAGGGATATCCCAAAGGGCAAAACAGCAAAGTTTTTAAGGTGGTTTCCGTTTTAAATTGTTAGGTGCAAAACTATCAAAATAGGGTTTTCTACTCTGCGTTGGATTCGTGAACCGTTTACCGAAGCCGTTGCAAAACTTGAAGAGGGCGGCTTTGAATGTGTTGAAATTGTTGATTGTGGCTTGCACACGCTTAATTCTAAACGCGTAAAAGTGTTGAAGCAAGCTTTACGAGGAACTGAAACTTCCGTGCATGCCCCGTGGTTTGGAATTGATCTTTCAACTCCGATTCGCCCATCATTTAATGCCATGATGCGTGTTCTAGAGAGATCTTTGAGAAACACGTTTGCGCTGGAGTCTTCTGTGTGGGTTTTACATACGGGTTCAAGAGGAGGATACAGCTTTTTCTATCCGGGTTATGCCTGGCAGTCAAACTTGAAAGCGGTGAAACAGCTATATCGAACAGCCCGAAACTATGGCGTACGGATAGGCTTAGAAAACCTGTGGAGTTCTGATCTTCTCGCAGATATTGGCGAGATATTCGCGTTTTTCCGGGAGCTTGACTGCGACGTTGGCTTAACATTGGATGTTGGTCATGCCAATCTGACGGGTTACGCAACGCTCTTCTTCGACGCTTTCAAAGATCGAATAATCCATTTACACGTAAGCGACAACGATGGCGTTGAAGATCAACATTGGGAAATGGGAGAAGGAAACATTGATTGGAAACAAATCGCTGAAAAAACGCGAGAACTCAAATATAATGGGCTGGTGATCGTGGAGGGGATGGAGCAGGTTGGAGCCAGCGTTGATAGGTTGAAACGGTTTTTCCGAGAAGGCTAAACTGATGAGTAAATACGGCTTAAACAAAAAAACATATCATGAGCGACAAGAGAGCAATCCCGAATTTGTGCAGGTTCACAATCGCCTCGTGTTTCGAATAGTTTATTTTCTGCGCCTCTTCGGCTGTGGCGTTTACGTTGCCAACGAGTCAGAGCAACAGGAGAAAAAGTTTGATTTCAAGACGAAGATGAAAGGCGAAACAAGTTGGACTGCATGGGATGTGAAGATCGCTGAAAATTTGCCAAAACAGTTCTGTGGCGTTCAAACCGAGCTCAACTGTGTACTCAACTTGCTCATGTGGCAGGGCCTTGGAAGATTCAACAATAATAACCACATTTTTTGGTTGCTAGCCCAAGCACGAAAAAACATTGCTGATAGTGAATATGATGCCACGGCGAAACGCATTGCCAAACAAATAATCTCAGGAAAAACATTGAAAAACATTCGTTATTGCCTCAGAGGTGCCAACCAGGAAGACCGTGACTTACACCCTGAATGCGTTAACGAACCTAAAATTATGCGGCAGGCCATACTCGTGACTAACCGCCCATTAGATTCAATTTAACAACAAAAAACAAGTTTAAGAAAAGTAGGAGGATGCAACAACGAGCCTTATAGAAAAAGCTAGGATACACATAGAAGATATAGCTTGGAGCAAAAGCCTGCGTTTCTTGCTTCATAGAGGTCTCCAGATAGTGAGCCGTAGAGTATGGCTACCACTAGTAATACTTGATAAGATTTCCGATGGTAGTTTCGGGGGTTTCGGAGGTAGTGAAAAATATCTGGAAAAATACATGATTCCGAAACATAATGGTTGTTTTATTGATGCAGGAGCTAGCAGGGGTATGTGGACGTTTTTTGTAGCTAAACAAGGCTGCACAGTTCATGCCTTTGAACCAAGCCCTCAACCTTATCAACGCCTCAAAAGACGTGCTGTTTCTTATCCTAATGTTTACCCTTATCCGTATGCGTTGGGAGACAGTAATTGTGAAGCTAAATTCAATTTACATAAGTTTTCGGGTAATGATAGTTTGGCGAGTAAGGACGAAGATTTTTCTGGATTTCAGATTACTGTAAAAGTGAAAACGATAGATTCTCACAATTTTAGGGATGTAGGATTGATAAAAATAGATACAGAAGGATACGAACTTCCTATTTTGCTTGGAGCGAGACGAACTATTATTAATAACAAGCCACGGTTAATAATCGAGGTTCACGCTCCTTACAAGCAACAGATAGAGAAAATCACCGCACTTTTAAATGAGCTAGGTTACTGTTGGGTGATAAAACATAAGCAGTGGTCAAGTCAACCTCAAATAATAGCCGACTGTCGGAGACAGTAAAGTGAAACTTGGTATTATTGGACAAAACTTTTATCCCAAAACATTCTATGACATAGGTAATAAAAAATGGAGAATTAGTTTGGAATTGCGATTCTTGGAATCCATGGTTCTTTTTCGTTTCTTAAGTATTTAGCGAACAGCAATTGTTCCTCATTGATTAGGGTTTCAAGCGGTTGACGGTTGCCATGCCTTATTCTAGGAATCCCAACTTTCCAATCAAGATAAGCATAGAAGGTTCGCATTAGATTGTTTGTCTTAGAATTGCTGAAATATTCCCTTTTACCGTAAGGCTTGTCTGTAGAATACTTGAGGGTTTAAATTATTCAGGGAACCCAGATTTTCTAGAAGAAAGCCTTTCAGAATTTACTGCTGAAAAATCGGTTTTCTAATATCCTTTTCCTTTCTTGCTGCCATCCTAATCTTGTAATCTTGCATGTAGGTATCCTACTAGAACAAGTGGTCGAAAATAAATTATGCTATGCAATATCGCCTTCCAAAGCGGATTACGTTGGACAGTCCAATAAGTAGTTCCTCTAATAAGATGTATTTCTGCTGTCTCTATTGGTCTGAGGTGTAGCGTGTTCGTTTTTACGAATTTGGTTCTATACTTTTTAGAAATTGACTGGTGAAGATACGTGTCTTCAGCCCGCAATATTTTCTTAACTGCATCTTGGTCTTCTGCTTCCAGCCAAACTTTCTTAGAAAAAGCATAGAGTCCAACGAATCCAATTTTTGGAATAAACGTGTATACAAGTCGGCCGATAAAAGTTTGAAAAGTCAATGGATAAGATATCCGACCGAAACCAACCAGCGCTATTTCATCCTTGCCTACCAAAGGTAAATATTTACTAATTTTCTCATCTAAGAATGTGTCTGCATCCGTGTTGAGGATTACATCGTTCTCTGCTATTTTAAACCCATATCTTCGCAAAAAAGCCACTCGAAATCTCCACTTAGGCGATGGTTCGTTCAGCTCAATGAGTTTGGTCTGTTGCAAATATCCAAATTTTTCTGCTATTTTTTTCGCCATCTCAATGCTTCTATCCGTACACCTGTCAAAAATTAATATTACTTCGTCAGGTTTTAACCTAAAAATTGAGGGCAGACTATAAGGGAGGAACTTTTCTTCATTGTGAACGGGCATAACAACGCTGAACTTCATATTTATTCATTAGTTAATTGATGAAAACAAGTATTTAAAGGTTAAGTTGTTTGTCTATTTTTCCAGTAGCTGTTTGCCGTTTCGAGTTTGTGTAAGGATGCAATAGATGGTTACACGTTGTCAAAAAGAGTTTAAATATAAGCGTTTTCTTTTTTAGCGAGGACTACATTCAAGAGCTAGCTTGGTTGAATCTCGTTAATAAGTTAATCCACTTGTACGACCCTTTTATTATCGAGAGTGATTCCTTATTGTACTTTTCTTGGCTGCAAAAAACCCAGTGGCTTTCTTTCTTGTGAACCATATACCTCTGCTGTTGAAGCTGCAATTAATCTTCTAGTTTGTGGGTCTAGAAGCTCGAGCATCACATGTGCAGCGTTCATAGTTCCAAGAAGCTTTGCTTGCGGGTATTCAAACGGGCACTCAAATGCGTCGCGGACGGGTGTAAGCGCTACCAAGTGAACAATAATGTTTGGGTTTGCAGTTTTTAACTTGAATTGCGGGCAAGTCCCCTTCTTTCAGGGCGGAAATGAAAGCAAAAATTATATATGCCCTGCGTAACATTGTAGTTTGTGGCTGCAATGAAGAGAGCATACCGTTTCAGGCTTTATCCGAAGGCAAAACAAGTTGTAGGGGCTGGAGGATGTCACACCCATAGCAAACGGTAAAGCTTTAAATAGTGGCAGACAACATATTCTTTTGGTGATCTGGTGGATTTCGAAGAAGCTAAACGAACTCTTCTTAAAACGGGAAGTCTAACTCTGCTTACCAGGCAAATTAGGTTTGGCCGCAACGGCAAAATCATTTCAGACATTACAATTGACCACGTTCACGGACTCACATATCCAACCCCAAAGGCAAAGAAGTGATGCATGTATGGAAGGAACCGACGGTTAGTTATATCTCCCATGATGCACGTATCCAACCCAAAAAGCGAAGAAGTGAGCTAATGTCCGAAGGAAGCGATTAAAAGTCCGCTGCGAATAGTTCTTTATTGGAAACTGGTGGTTTTATGGATATCGTCGTGACAACGCCTAAATCCGAACACGAAACTGCAAAGGAAGAGGCAAAGGCAGTAACCAGCGACCCCCACTCTTTTTGGTTTAGAACGATTCGGGGAAGGCCAAACGTCAAGATTGGCGACCGCGTTTACTATGTTGATGAAGGAATGATTCGCGGGTACGGAATTGTTTTTGACGTTGAAGTTGGAGACATGTGGGATGAAGCTCACAAACGCTGGTGGAAAGGCACACACTTTAAACAGCGCAAGTGGGTTTGGCTGAAAAAACCCGTTCCTTTTGATGGTTTCCAAGGATTCAGGTACATATCGCACATTCCCCGTCTGAGACAGAGGTTAGATAAAGTTGAAAAAAGGTAGTCACCACTCAGAGAAAGCGTTAGAGAAAATGCGTGGAAGAATATTCTCTGATACCCATAAAGAGCATTTAAGGTTATCACAAACTGGTAAGGTTATGCCTATAGCGATAAGGGAGAAAATAGCGAACGCTGAAAGAGGTAAGCCTAAAAATGTTTCACCTGAAGGACGGGCTGTTCACCGTTTATATGGTAAAAAACATCAATCTTTAGCTGCTGCCTCTAGGCGGGGTGTGAAACTTACCCCTGCTCAACGAAAGAAAATAGCGGATGCGGTACGAAATGCTTGGGCTAACTTTCCAGAACCCTATCGCTTGCACATAATTCATTCCCGTTTTGGGCGACGTCATTCTGAAGCGACAAAAGTTAAAATGCGTTTGTATCATCAATCAACGGAAGGGCGATTAGCGGGTAAGATGGGTGCTCTAAAAACCCCGACAGAGTTCACTTCAATAGAACGTAAACTCCAAAAAGCTTTGACTACCCGTGAGATTGATTTTTCCACTTATATCCCTTGCGAAAATATCTGTGTACCTAACATACAACTATCGGCTTGTGACGTCCTCCCCAACCTAAAGGTTGGGGCTTCCCGCTTCACCGCAAAAGCTTGCCGCAAAGAGGGTAGAGGCTTCTGCTCCACAGGCGTGTTCACCCACCGTCCATGGGCATAGCTCGTCCACAATAGGACGAGCCTTTCAACGAGTTTCGCCGAATTCTGGTCTCTTGGCAACGCTTCGCCGCAGACTGGGCACACGTGAGTTCTATCGCCTAGTTGCTTGGGCGCCCATGACAGGCACCTCCAGCAGAACTGACTTGTGCCCCACGGATCCACAGGCACAAAGTACTTGCCTAACACGCGAGACTTAAACTCCGCCTTTCCAACGAACTGGCTCCACGCCGCGTCCATAATTGACTTGGCCAGCCGATGGTTCCTGAGCATGTTTTCCACTTTTAATCTTTCGAGGCCAAGCACGTCTGCATTAGCGTACAGTAGCGAGACGACGCGGTTCTGCTCGTTGCTGCGTTGGCGGGCAACGTGCAGGTAAAGACGGGCTAGACGGAGACTAAGACGCTGCCAGTTTCTGGAGCCTTTCTTCGCCCTTGAAAACGCTTTTTGCAGACGCTTAATCTTGTTTTCCATTCGTCGTAGAAACTGCGGGTTCTCCATGCTTGAACCGTCCGCCAGTGTGAGAAACTTTTCGAGGCCCAAATCTCCGCCAGCCACCCTTTCAAGTGCCTGCTCAATTGGTTTTCTGGGGGTTTCAGGAGCTTCGCAGCTGAAGCAGGCGTACCAGCCGTCCGCTTCCCGCTTCACCGTCAACGTCTTCACTTTGCCTTCTAGAGGGTGGTGCATGAAAATCCGAACTAGACCAACCTTGGAAATGTAGAGTTTGCCGACAAGTTCCGTTCTTTTTCCGCGTTTAACTATTTTTCCTTCGAGCCTGAAGCCGCTTTGTGGATAGGTTATTGATCGGTACTTTTCTGCCTGTTTGCGTTTGGGAAACCGTGTTCTGCCCTCAAAATAGTTTTTGAAGGCTGCGTTCACTCGGGCAGCGACGTTTTGGGCTGCCTGACTGTGCACGCCCCGCGTCTTCGCCATCATTCTCAGCTTGTTCAGCGACAAGTGCTTAGTTATTTTTTCGTTTCTTAAAATGTTGTAGAGGCTGCACAGCGTCCGCAGTTGGCCGTCCATCACGGTTTCCTGCTCTTCGGTTGGGTAGAGATGGTACCTGAATGTTCTCAGCACGCAGACCACAACCATCAATAGTCTTGGAAGATATTTAAAGGTTACGCCATTCATCCCCCACCTAAAGTTGGGGGTCTTCTGGCCAATTTTAGATAAAATTGTGATTTTTGCGGATGGTTGTTATTGGCATGGTTGTCCTATTCACTTGCCCCATTGTAAAAAGATAAAACAGCATCTTCAACAAGATTCTTTCATAACTCACTTTTTGGAGAAAAAAGGTTGGATTGTATTTAGATTTTGGGAGCATGAAATCAACGAAGATGCTGAAGGTTGTATCGACAAGGTTCTACAGTGTATCGGATGTAATCTTTGCGTCGACAGAACCTGGGTTAAGGACTGTTCTCAGACTAGCAGAAGTGAAGAAGAAAACTGCATGAAGCGTGGCACGGGGGACAAGCAGAAAAGATGAGCATGTCGAACTGGTAAAACTAGCCACGAGAAGGATTGTCGACAAAGTTCCAGAATTAAAAGAAAAACTCTGCGATGCATAACTTGTTGAAATCCCAAACGAACCCCCACTTGATTTTCGCCGAAACATTTATATTTTGCAGTATCGCCTTTATTGTTGGGGGTTTTCACCTCCCTGAGAGCCGTCAGCAAGGGCGGACGATGAAGTGCCCGTACAGCCTTATGGCGCAAGACGGGAAGTCCACAAAGTAGGGCTGAAACGAACGGTTGCAACGACAAAACAGCACTATGGGATGTTGAAACATTTATCATCTGTCGTGAAAGAGATGTACTCTGGTTCTCAGTTGCAACGACAAAACAGCACTATGGGATGTTGAAACCAGAGCCAACTCGAAGGCCTTTCTTAGAGATTTTGGCGGTTGCAAGTTGCAACGACAAAACAGTCCTTAGGGAATATTGAAACGTGAACTCATCCTCGGCTTTCATATGCGTTTCGAGTTGCAACAATAAAAAAGTTCTACTGGACGTTGAAACTTGGCTGCCTAAAAAACTTGATCACGAACGAAAGTTGCGGCAACAAATTAGCTTTGTAGAACATTGAAGCCGTTGCGGTAGCAGATTAGTTTTGTTCAGTGCTGAAGCGAATAGAAGCTTCATATTTAAATAAAAACCATCAACAAATTTTACAGTTTTTACAAAAAACTTAATTATTGTCTATCTTTACTGAATTTCAAAGCGTGTATTCAATGGAGAATCCTTTTCGCAAGTCACTGATCCACTTTCGAACCCAAGCAGCTTGATATTTAACATCTTCTTTTGTTATGCTTAATTTTTTCGTGGATAATAGTGCAACTAACTCTGGTTTCTTACAAATAGTCAGCGCGTTCATCACGGTTGCTTCATAGTTTTTGATCTGTTCGAGCCGATGCAGTAGCGCTTTTTGTTTCTCAAGTTTCGCAACCTTCCAAAAATGGCGGTCTTCAAAATCATCGGGAACAATATATTCTAAGTAATCCAAAAGTTTAATGCCGAAAACCGCTTCCAACGTTTCAATAAGATCTGCAATAGCGCTGTATGGATGGTTCTCTGTTTTTGGGCACACTGCCTTGTACAGACCTGGATGTTTTTTGCTTAAATGCGTTTTGCGAAAGCGATAGTACGTTGCTCCCATTTGGGCACCTCAACGTATATCTGTTTTCGCAGTATTTATCTGTATCACAAGTTCTTAAGTTATGAAAGGTTTTTAAACAGTTAAAGGCTTATCTTGCGGGTAAGTGTATTGCATCGGGTACATCTAGCAATCAAATGCAGTCAAAGACCAGAAGCGCTTGACCTGTTTTTACAAATTGCAAAGAACCTTGATCTGACTGCGCTTGAAATTCAAGAAGTTTTAAGCATTATGCAACAGACCAGCATGGAGGACAGGGCGGCAACAGTCGTTTCCAAGATCCGTGGAAAAATAACGCGGTTGGCTTATCATCAACCCCTGTGGGGCCTGACCAACACGTGGGAGCAAGCAAAGAGCATTCTAAAATATGAGGTGGGATCCTTCGAAAACTCGTTGGCTGTGGAGCTGGCTAAAGAAACTATTCGCGAGGCGGTTGAAGTAGGCCTTCAACTTCGCCTAAAGCATCCGATTCTCATCAACTTTCACATTGTCGGCTACGTTAACGCATCTGAGCTCTCGGTTGAACGCAAGGCTAAGCAGCTGAGGCACGGCGAGGAAACCCTTCTGAAACTTAAAACTTTCGCTGACGAACTATGCTTTGAGAAAGGATTTGAGGACGGTACACCCCAAATAAGGCTTGTGAGAGAAAACAATTATCCTTATTTAACTGATGAAGTGTACAGCATTCTAGACTCAAACCCGCTTGAGTTCACGCGACTGAAATGTTTAGGCGTGAATCTTGATTTTGCCCATTTTCAAATGACGATGAACTATCTAAAAAACCATCCCTCCTCTGTTAGGTCGCGGATCGAGGCACAATTGTATCCGCAGCCAAGCTGGGAAACCGCAGTGAAAACAATTAGGGACCAACTTGAACTCGTGCATTTAAACGACGCTAAAGGAGACACGCCCGAATACGAGGGGATACAGATAGGTTTAGGCGAAATTCCGTTCCGCACGATAATTCCAATGCTTTGCGAAAATCTGCGAAGGGATATTATGGGAACTGTTGAAATTAAAGACCTTCACCTTCACCCTGAAGCTTTCGTCAACAGTGTCCTCGAGTTGAAAAAAATCTTCGGCGAAAAATTCGGCGATTACTTCTACTAGCTTTTCGCTTGCTTGAGAGAAACAAAAAGTTTAAATACTGTTACACCTTATATAGACTGATAAAACATGAAAATGTTACCTAAGTTAGCGGTGTTTCAGGCGATGTGCTTCGTTGCATTAGCATCGGTTGTAGTGCCCACCTTCGCCGTTTCCTCAACCAAAGAGGACGTTTGCCCCGTCTTACCCAAGCTGTTGTTTGTCATTCAAGGCGTTGGTTACGTTCAAAGGTCTAAAGGTGCCATCGTTCCAGTAACATTATACCTAGTCTATAAAGAGAAAGACGCGATTGGCATACCAGAAAACAAGTATTTCGAGTTCGTGTGTGGACTAGTAAAGGTAGGCGTAGGTCAACCTATAGTGCTGAAGGAAGGATACGCAATACTTGACGTTCTAAACAAAAAAGTGAAGCTGTTCGCCGAAGTGAAAAACATTGACTTGGGCGGAACTGCAGTTTCACTTTCTGGCACATTTATTGCATCCGGAACCACGTTAAAAATGAAGTTGAATGGGACACTGCGAAGCTGGACCATAATTTACCCATTGCATATATGGGCAACAGGCACACTTCAACCAGTCAAACCCTAGCTATTTCGCCTTTTTTTCGGTAACACACAACCCTTTGCCCCTCTTGCAGTTCATAATTGTTGAAAAAAGCTTGACTTCCGTTGAAAACGTAGACTTTCATGTTGCATGATGCAAAGTAAACTTCGCCGTTAATTGTTGGCGAGGAACGAGCCGTGCCTCCTGTTGTAAAAACGTTTAAATACTTTTAATCACTTACTAATATCGTGTAAAGTTGAAGGTGTTACGGATGGATAAATGGCGCTGTGGTGCTGTTGTTGTTGCTAGGGATGAGGGGAGAATTATTCGGATGTGCCTTGAGAGTTTGAAGGGGCAGACTGTCGAGTTGTTTGTGGTAGTTGTGTACGCTTTTGGAAGAGCCGTTTTGGTTGGGTTGCGGCATCCGATTGGCGGTTTCGCGTTGTTGAGGGGATATTTATCTAAAGTTTCTGAACAATACGCTAATCTTAAGAATTTCGTACCTAGTTTTCAGAGGAGAATAGCCATTAAAAAAATAAGGGAAGTATTCAGGAGTTGGCTTGGTTGAATCTCGTTAATAAGTTAATCCACTTGTACGACCCTTTTATTATCGAGAGTGATTCCTTATTGTACTTTTCTTGGCTGCAAAAAACCCAGTGGCTTTCCAGAAGTAAACTTGAGGAGATTCAACGAAAGAGGTTGAGGCTTTTGTTAGAGCATGCGTTTAGAAACGTTCCTTTTCACGGTAAAATGTTTAAAGCTAAGGGTTTAAAGCCGTCAGACATTAAATCAGCCGAAGACTTGCAGAAGCTTCCTATTGTGACAAAAGCTGACATTAGGAATAATTTTCATGAGTTTTTGAGTCGAGACTTCCGGAGATACGGACCTGTTCCTAATTCGACGAGTGGATCTACTGGTGAACCATTTAGGTATTGTATTGATAGAAAAAGTGTGGCCATTGCAAGGGCCGCCATGTGGAGAGGTTGGGGGTATGCCGGTTACGGACTCGGGGACAAGGTTGCGGTGTTGGCTGGTCTTTCTCTTGGGTCTAGACTGCACCATCCGCTAGGGCAAGCAGCGAAGAAGGTTTTCGATAGAACGATGCATTTTCCGGCGGTTAACCTTCGAAGAGAGATACTTGAGACGCATGCGAAGAAGATGTTGAGGTATAACCCGAAGTTTATACGAGGATATCCTTCTTCTCTTTATTTTTTCGCAGATTTTCTTGAGAAGGAGAAAATAGACGGTATTTATCCGAAAGCTGTTATTACAACTGCTGAAATGTTGTTTCCTTATCAGAGAAGCTTGCTTGAGAAGGTTTTTCGATGCGATGTGTTTGACGGTTATGGTGCGTATGATGGTGGTTCAGCAGCGCTTGAGTGTAAGAGTCATTCTGGTTATCACATGGCTGTGGAAAAAGTGGTTAATGAGTTCTGTGACGATGATGGTAATCAAGTGTCTGAGGGAGAGAAGGGGCGGATTATAGCGACTGACTTGTTTAACTATGCTATGCCTTTCATAAGGTATGATACTGGAGATGTGGGAGTTTATTCAAGTGAAGAGTGTTCTTGCGGAAGAAAACTGCCCTTAATGAAGCAGGTTTTGGGGCGCACAACGGATGTGTTGCGGTTCAGTAATGGCGCGGTGTTGTCTGGGCCTTCGCTTACCGTCATCTTTAAGGATTTCGATTTTAAACAGTTTCAACTTGTTCAGGATAGGGATGATTTGTTGCTGGTTAGGGTGATAAAGGGTGAAACGTTTGTGGATGAGGATGCAAGGCGGTTGCGTAAGATTTTGGAGGATGTTATAGGGGAAGGTGTGGAGATAAGGTTTGAGTTTGTGGATTTTATTTCTCCGACGAAAAGTGGAAAATGGAAGTTCATCATATGTCATGTTTAGCTATTTTTGAACGGTATAAAATATTAAGGGATTTGCGTTTAATTTCAGTGAAGGAGGTTTATGAAGAGAATAATGGAGGTTTTTGAATTATGATTGTTGGATTAAGGCATGATTTGGATACGGTTTATGGTTTAAGATGGGGTTTGCCTAAAATAATTGCCATCGAGAAAAAGTATTATGTCAAATCTACTGTCTTTGTTCGCGTTGATGTTATTCGGTCTGACAAGGATAAGCGTGCTCTTAAAAGGATTGCGGATGAAGGTTGGGAAATTGGTCTACATCTGATAAATACAATTAGTGATCCTAGGTTGCTGTCTCCTGAAGACGAGTTGAAGCTGTTAAAGAAACTTTTAGACGTTCCAATTTATGGTGTAACTCCCTGTGGCTCAACTATCGGGTTTAAAGGTGACGTTACATGGCGGATTATGAATTCTCTTGGCTTAAAATATATGGAGGGTTATGGCATGCCCAACTTCAAGGTTGATACTTTCGTTTTTCCAACTCACCTGACCTTAGACATTCATTATGTAAGAAACTTTGGAGAGAAGGAAGGCTATCAAAAGTTTAAGGCTGATTTATTGCAACAGCTTAGCCAGAATGGGGTTGCAACGGTTGTTGTGCATCCAGAAGGGTTTTTGAGAAGTGTTCAAAGTCATGGTTTGTTGAAGATTCCTTTAACGTTGTTGAGGAGAGGAATGATGAACAGAGTATATAACAAGTTTCTCTGCGAGCTTAAAGATAAAGTTGAGTTCAAAAGATATAGCGACATCTTAAAGGAGGATAAATCTTGAAGTATGATGTTATAGTTCCCACACGTAATTCACAACGCTTCTTAGCGAAAATGTTGAGTGGTGTGTATCGAGAAATTCCTGTTTGTCACCTAATTGTCGTTGATGGATATAGCACTGATCAAACATTAGAAATAGTTCGAAGATATCCTCATGTAAAGGTTATTCAATCCAAAAAAAGCCTCGGAAAATGCAGGGAAATTGGCATTAAAGAAGTGGACACGGAATGGTTTGTGTTTGTCGATTCTGATGTAGTATTAAACGAGAAGTGGCTGGAGAAAATAAAAAGTTACATTCAACCTGAAGTTGGAACCGTAGAAGGGTTAGACTTAGTGATGAGCCCAGAAAGAGGAGCAATGCAACTTGCAACGGAAAGACTTAAAAAATTAATGAAAACCGCGATCGCCCAAAGGAGAGCCTTCACAGGAGATACTTTGATACGTACTGCGGCTGTAAAAGGTATTGAAATTCCAGATAACCTTCAGGTTTACGAAGACGAGTTTATTAAAAATTACATAGAAAGTCGCGGATACAATTGGGTTAAAACAAAGGAACACTTGTGCAGGCATTACGATTTTAAACCCCCTAAGACTGCCGAACTTGTAGCTGAAACGGCTTGTTTCGTTGGGTCTTTGTCGGTTAGAGATTACGTGTTTAATCTGATAAAGTTGTTTGCGAAGTTGCTTTATGCGTTTTATGTCACAAGAGAGTGGAAAATATTTCCTTTCCAAATCAAGCTTCATCTCTACTCTTTAAGGGGGGCAATTAGAGGGCGAATAAAGAGAGGTGCAAAAAATGAAAGTATTACATAGGAAACTTCGTACTTTAGTCCGGCGTCCACATAAAGTTTTGTTCAAGTATGGCCGACTCGTTTGTTCAAATCTATTCAGGCTTATCACTCCCTTGTATGGCGAAGACTATAATTTACATTGGAATTACACCTCTTTCAAAGACAAGGTTCTCTTAGATTTAGGAGCAGATTATGGTAGCACTGCACAGTTTTTTCTGCAACTAAAAGCTAAGAAAGTTATAGCAGTTGAAAGTGATGAGGGATATTTTCGGAAGCTTCTGAAAAATTTTGGGAAAAACACACAAGTAGTTTGTATTCCCAAGCATATATCATCGCCCAAACATCTAGAATCCTTAATTCGACTGTTTGAACCAGACATAGTGAAAGTTGATATTGAAGGAGCAGAAGAGCACCTTCTTGGTGTAAACAAAGATGCAATTGAATCCGTAAAAGAATGGCTGATAGAAACACACTCATGTAAGCTGTCAGAGTCCGTAACTGGTCTCCTCTCAGAACTCAATTACAATGTCCAAAAAGTCTATGAAATAAATCCAGCTAGAGGAGTAGTAGTTCTCTATGCAAAGAGAAGTTCATAGAGTCAAAAGTTTCATGGCACATCCACACATAGCCCCTTTCGGTAGGTTTAGTCTTTTTGGGGATTTACTACTTTTGAATGTTTTCCCCTTCTTGCGAACCAACCGACTTTTAGCAAAGTTTTTAAAGGAGAAAAAACAATAAATCTCTCAGTGGGGTAGGACAGCTAGAAGGGAAAGGCATTGAGCAAAAAATGTGAGGAGTGTGGTGGTACATTCGAGCCAAACAAATTCACACCTTATCAAAAGTTTTGCTCTAAAAGATGCAAGGAACACCGTTATACAAGGCTTTATCGCAAAACAATAACTAGAGAATTAAGAGCAGCGGTTATCAAGTTACTTGGCGGAGTTTGCGTCGCCTGTGACATATCCGACCCTTTGCTACTGACTATAGATCACATAAACAACGATCGGAAAAATGATACCTTCCAAAGAAGAGACAAACGCGCGTTGTACCGACTGATACGCGACCACCCCGAACAACGGAAACGCTTTCAACTTCTATGTTGGAACTGCAATAGTTTAAAACAGTTTTATCCTGACATCTTTGCCACACGCTTTCCTTGGCTAAGTAGTCCGCTAGGCTCATGACGTTGTTGAGAAACCTAGAAGCCAGCCGTTCAAATCGGCTCCCCACTATTAACAAAAATTTTAGCTTCGAGTTTTTTCATAGACCCTTTCTAGAGTCCACCGCAGGCTGGTTTTGAGTTCCTTCACGCGGTCGGGGTTTACGTTTTCGATTTGTATTTGAATCAGCAGTTCCCCGTCGCATTGGATCTTGTACGCGAAAACTTCTTCTTGTTTCAAAACGCCAGCCCGAAGGTTAGCCTCGTCTTTTTCCCGCATTTTCTCAAGCACTTTCTCAATAAACCAACCCTTAAACGGAGAAACATTCACGTTAAACTTTTTATCCGAAGCAACAAGCACAAGTGCAGAACGGCCGCCAGTGTAAAACGTTGCAAGTGGTTCACCACTGTTAGTTTTCAGCACCACGGTTTCTTTAACCCAAGACGGCGGTTCCCGCTGCACCAGCGTAAGCATAGTTTTTAGTTTTCTTAAAATAGACTGTAATTCAACAAGGACTCCCTCTAGTTTTTGTAGATCTTTGTCCAACCTTTGTAAGAGAGGTGAAGACATGATGCTAACCATAATAAAGAACGGAGCGCGATCTAATAAGTGTTTCGTGTCAACCAGTCAAAGTTGTCGCGACTGTGTCGTCGATTTCTCTTACGCTTTGAGGCTGAGCCCACAAGCGCCCTCGCGTGGAGTGTTGCCCCAACGTTTGGTTTTGAGACTCCGGCTATGGCGTGACTACTTGCGCCCATCTCTCCCGCAAGCAGAGCCCGAGGAGAGTAACGGCCTAAAGTCGCCAATAACTGATTGTTGCACGCGGTATTTAAGGTTTTCTGGTTTTCAGCTGATGCACTAACGAAAACCATATTTTAACTATGGAATAAGTTCAAGTCTTTTTTAGGGTGTTGGATGATTGAATCTACTTGGCGTTGTAGAGAAATAGTTATAAGCTTCTGAGCGTTATTTTTCATGTGGTTGCCATGTATCGCGAGCGAATCGAAAACACAAAAAAAATTCGGTTTGAGGCACCCTCGTGGAAACAGCTTTACCACATGCTTCTCGAACTGGCCGATGAGCTGTCCTTGGATAAACCAGAGGTTATCATTGGCGTGGCCCGTGGAGGACTCGTTCCCGCCCGAATCATCTCTGACTTGCTCGGCAACGTTGAGCTGGGGGTAGTCGGCGTTGGCTTCTACACAAACATTGCTGAAACCAAAGAGCAACCGAACATCACGATGGGCATTTCCACGACGGTTAAAGACAAGAAAGTACTTATCATAGACGACGTGGCTGACACAGGTCAAAGCTTACAAACCGTAAAAAACTATTTAACTACGCTTGGCGCCAAAGAGATCAAAACTGCAACCATCTACTACAAACCGTGGAGTAGCATAAAACCCAACTTCTACACCAGAAAATCGAGAAAATGGATAATCTTCCCTTGGGAAACCCGCGAAACCATACTCTTTATCCTAGACAAAAACAAGAACCTGCCTGAAGAAGAACAGATGGCTGAACTTTACAGAACAGGTATTCCTGAAAAAGTTATCAAAAAAATTCTTAAACGAAACCACGGATCCTTAACAAGACCGAGTTATAGTGGTGAAACTATAACATTATAGTCTTTAAACTATATCCCTTAGTTGCAAAGGGGTTCAATATTAACCTCTCTAAAAATAGCAGTAACAAACAGTTTAAATGGTTAAAAATCAGATCATGATTGAAATGGAATATTCATTTCGTTATGTGAAGTCAGTGCTTTCAAAATCCAAAATTGCAGAATACACTATAAATCCTTATGTTGGCTGCGAAAACAATTGTAAATATTGTTACGCACGTTTCATGAAGCGAGTGCTGGGTATAAAAGAGCCATGGGGAAGCTTTGTTTACGTGAAAATAAACGCGCCTGAAATTCTGAAAGGGGAAATTGCAAGAAAAAAGCGGGGAGAAGTGTGGATTAGCGGCGTGTGCGACCCTTATCAACCCGCAGAAGCGGAATATCAGATTACGCGCAAATGCCTTGGCGTTTTGCTCGCTGAAGATTGGCCGATCCAAATACAAACAAAGTGTCCGCTTGTGCTGCGTGACATTGACCTGCTGAAACAGTTTACGCAAGCAGACGTTGGCTTTTCGATTGCAACAGCGGATGAACAGGTTAAGCTGTTGTTCGAGTCAAAAACTCCGTCTGTAGCAAGTAGAATAACCGCTTTGGAAAAACTGCATGTAGCTGGCATAAAAACGTTCGTGATGATTGCTCCCCTCTTGCCTGGCGCTGAAAAACTGATGGATCTGCTTGCGGGAAAAGTGGATCATGTGCTTGTTGACAAGATGAACTACAATCATGCGAGGTGGGTCTACAAGAAGTATGGGTTGGAATACGCTTTGACAGACGAATTCTTTGCGAACATGGAAAAAACAATCGAAGAACAATGCCAAAAACTGGGAATTCCCTGTCAAATCTTGTTTTAGAAAACGGGTTTAAGCGTCTTTCTCCGGGTTTAAAGGTTTAAAAAGTGATTGCAACGTTTTTGTGTCTGTGGTTTTGTCGAGGGTTCTGGCGTGGACCTCATCTGCGTACGCTTGCATAAGCGTTCTTTCTATGCCCACATCGTGGTCTAGCAGGTCCAAAATTATTGGTAGGCCCGTGGCTTCGTTGCATAGGGACCAAAGTTTTTCCGCAATGTTAATTACGCTCATGCCTGGAGGATGTTCTATTTCGAAGGGTGCGGCTTCTTTGAACGCTCTCATGTACGCGCGCATCAGCGTTGGTTGGGTTGCTGTTTCGCGAGCGTAATTTTTAGCGTACGCCTCTGTAAATTCTTCAGTGGTTACGACTGCTCCTGCTCTTTTGAGTTGTCTTAGGGTTTTCGAAAGTGACTGGGGAATGTTGGCTGTGAAGTTGCTGTACTGCCAAACCGTTTTTTCAGGCAAGATAACATCCATCAAATATTTGTCCCTGAGCGGCCGAATTTCTTTCCAAGCGAGTTGTCCACGCAGAAAAAGTTCTGCTTGTATTGCTGATAATCCACTTCTTTTGATTATGCCTATTGCTTTTTTCGAGTTCACAACTTCTTCTGTTAACCTGCGAATTTCCGCCTGCACTGGCGAAAGTTCAACTGACAGTGGCGGGTAACGTGGAAACGCCAGCGAACCATCAATTATCAGCAGATCAGGGTTTTCTTTGAGAGATTCAACCGCCATTTTACGTTCAAGCAAGGTCATTCCAAGTTGCACTGCAAACTTGAATTCTTCCTGGTTTTGCCTATCCGTAAAAGAGTTGGCACAGTAATCCGTCTTGACTATTTTTGTTCCTTCCGCAATCAAGTAGCCCGCGCTAATCACCGCCAAGCCAACGCCTATCTTCATCGACGGTATTGGAGCACAGGATCCATCAACAACTGCAACCTTAATTTTCGGCTGATCATCAGGCGTGAACGATTCTAGTTTAACGTGTTTAGCCACTTGTTCAATGAAAACTTTGTCTTGTTTAATTATCTCCACTATTTTTTTCGCATCTTCTTCGGCTAGACTAAAAAAATTTTCAATTAGTTTCTTCGGCTTTGAAAGGATCGGATTTGTTTCTTCCATACTGTTCACTCCATATCAAAAGTTATTAGCAGGGGGGTTGGAAACGGGTTTCCCCGCCCTTCAAAATAGAATTGTCCCGGCTCGAGGCGAAGGATGTTTTCGAAGAATATGTGGTGTGCCTCAAGCATAGTTTCAACTTCACGTTTGTCTTGGGGCATTAACCTTCCAAAGAAGTGTGTGTTAAGGTTTCGTCTAATAGCAGGGTCAATACCGATTTCTCCTGCTATGCCCTGCGCGATTAGGACTAGGGACAGACAATATTTTCGGCCTGTTGCGGCAAGGTCTGAGATGAGTTCTTTCACCATTTTTTGGATTCCTTCTGAAGCATACGAAGGAGCAAACTGTGGCGCTTCGTCAATCACAATGCCCAAATTCATTTTTTCGCCACGGCCAATCACGTTTTTAGCTTCGTTGCCGATGCTGTAGAACACGTTTAGTTTTTCGTCATCCGTGAAACCGCTCATATCCATCACAAGCATCTTTTTTTCGCGCGCTTTAGCTATCACTTCTGAAGCGTTTATTTTTCCCAAAAACTTTCTCCAATCTGTTTCAGACAGTTTTGCTAGTCCCCTTTCAACTGCACCCTGATATTTTGGCCACTGTTTTTCACCTATCAACTCAGCCATTTTATCCGTGATCCACTGCGCAATCTCGCTTGGAGCTTTCTCCCGCCAGCTTTCGTCACCCTCCAACGCTTCACGAAGCGTTCTGTACGCCACGTTTTCGTAGCTGCTGAACCCAAAGTATCTTGCCTTGTATCCAACTGCCCTCGCAACGACTCCTGAATCAAACCGAATTTCAGAAATATCCATTTTATGTTCGGCATCAACGTGCGGCGCATAGTCAAAGCCGTGCCAGTCAAAAACCAGACAAGAGTATCCCGCCGAAGCCATCAATGGAAAAACAACGTAACGGACGAAACAACTTTTTCCCGAACCAGTACTACCGACCGTTAGGAGATGCTGGGGTAGCGCAGTTTCGTCGAAGCGGATTTTCCACGGCATCTCCCAATCTCTGGCGTTGAGCTCTATGCCTTTTACGCAAGATTTAAATGGGTTTTCTTTGGTTGTGTAAACGGGGCTTCCGGGAACCAGAATAAGCCGGTTTCCCTTCAACACGTTGTCGTGTACGCGTCCAATCACTGAGAACACATATGAAAAAGAGCGTCTTGAACTTGAAGGTTCTAACCCCTTCTTTGCGTAGGCTATCCCTGGGCTGTAGCCGCCGGTCTTGAGGTTTTCGTCGACGCCCCTGCCAGAACGCAATATCCCAAAAACTTTGTCGCCGCGATCCACAACATACGCGAATGACTCTTCTTTAACCTCGTCCTCGCGGTTCTCTATCAACAAGATGTAAGCGTATGTCGCCGTGCTTCCACTAGCCACAAAACCTATTTTTCGATCTTCACTTTCCATATGCCCACCAGATACTACCAAAAGTATGTGAATGCGTGTTTAAAAAGTTTTTGGAAGCGTAAGGTTTTTATTGTTGCTTGCGTTAATTAAGATGGGTGAAACTATGGAAGTGCACCTTGTAGCCTATACACAATTCTCACCGAAATACGTAGGATACGATGCAGATGACCTAGTTGCCTTGGCGATGAGAAGCTGCCACTCAAAAAAAGCTATGCACGAGCTCATAAACCAAAAAGAAAAGAAGGAGACTGCGCGGCGCATACGTTTTGCAAAGAAAGTAGGGCACTTCAGCGTTTTAGAACATGCCAACTTCACCTTCAGCATCTCTGGCATCTCACGCGTCTGTTGTTATGACGAAAAAACGGAAGTGTTGACTGCTGATGGATGGAAACTGTTTAAACAGGTTGTTCCCGAAGATTTGTTTTGTACACTAAATCCAAAAACGCATGAGATCGAGTACCAACAAGCCACGAATTTTTTTGCTGAACAGTATAACGGAAAGATGTACTACTTGCATTCCACCAAAGTAAACCTGATGGTAACTCCAAATCATCGTATGTATATTTATCCTTTTGACACCCAACGCGCCAAAAGGGCAAAAAAAGAGGGAAAAAATAGCCCATCTCTTTGGATGGTCCAATACGCAGAAGATATTGCGGGCAAACGTGTGGCTTATAAAAGTACCGCAAAATGGAGTGTCGCTGAGCCTGCTTTTTTCAATCTTCCATCGTGTAAAATTCCATGTGGACGCGGAGAACGTAGTGCGGATCGGATTGCTTTGAACGCAAATCTGTTTGCTGAATTCTTTGGGTATTATTTAAGTGAGGGCCACTTGAATCACGCGAAAGGAGGCTCATATAGCATAGTTATTTCTAATAGCGATGATATACTGTTAAGTAACATGTGTCGCCTTATCAAAAAAATGATGTTCAAACCTCATTTTATCTATAGAAGAAAAGCTTTAGCAGGGGTTGTCTTTTCAAGTTATCAAATGTACCACTATCTGAAGCAATTTGGAAAAGCGGGAGACAAATATATTCCACGAGAAATTTTACTAAACTTCGGACAAAATCAATGTAATATTTTGCTTAGGGCTTTAATTGCTGGCGACGGATCAACCTACTTCAAGCGAGGACCTTGGAGATATTACACTTCTTCAAAGCGACTTGCCGACAATGTTCAAGAACTTGCGCTTAAGGCTGGGTATGCCGCATCGGTCAGAACATGGGATAGAATAGGTCAATGGCACAATGGGCCATGTGGCAACAAAATATGTTTTCGTTTATTATCTCATGTCGTGACTATCTTAATGCGTCAAAACGTTCCTTTGGTTAACCATAATGGAAAACAAAATGATAAGTGGACGAAATATGATGGAACAGTTTATTGTGTTACCGTACCAAATGGCTTATTATATGTCCGTAGGAATGGAAAAGCAGTATGGTGTGGAAACAGTCACCAACTCGTCAGGCATAGATTGGCCAGTTACAGTCAAATAAGCATTCGAGCAGTTGATCCAGAAGGGTTAAACACGGTTTTGCCCCCAACAATTTCCGGTGAGCAGATAAAACTTTTCACAAAACAAGGCAAAAGCGCTCGTGAAGTTTATCGCAAGTTGATCAAGGCAGGCGTTCCAAGAGAGAATGCACGGTTCGTTTTGCCTATGGGCGTTGAAACTCACATAGTGGTTACGATGAACGCACGGGAGCTTCTTCACTTCTGTCGGCTTAGAAACGACGAGCGTGCACAGTGGGAAATACGTGAGCTTGCAAATAGAATGTTAGCCCTGGCAAAACAGGTTGCTCCAGTAATCTTCGAAAACGTTCCAGAAACAATTTAAAGGTGAAAATTATGTTGACTGTGCGGATCCGGCTTGATTCAATTGATTGTACTGAACGCGCGAGAGAATGGTGTAAATTACCCTATCCCGATCACCCGAAAGGCTGTCCAGCATATGGAAAACGGGTGGATTGTCCTCCTCAAGCAAAACGGTTCAACGAAGTGTTTGAGCCGCCCTTCTTTTTAGTAGCAGTCCGTTTTGATTTGACAGAACACGTAGCCAAAATGTTAAAGAAGCATCCGAAATGGACTGAAAAACAGGCTAAATGCGTGTTGTATTGGCAAAAAACCGTGGAGAAAACGTTGAGGCAGAAGTGCGAAAAGCTTATTTCACGCTTGCCTAACGGTTTTTGCTACACTTTGAAGCCAGAAGCGATGGGCATCAACGTGTTCACAACAGCATTCAAACACGGAATACCAATAGAAACAAGGCCAAAACAATATGTGTGGAAAATTGCTGTAGTCGGCAAACTTAACAGCTCTTACTTCTTCTTATCCTCTCGGCGGGGGAAGGATGCGTCAAAGTTGCTCGGTTAACTTTGCCTCCAGAAGCTAAAAGTAACGCTTGCTCCAACGGTTTTTGACCGACAAATTTCACCGCAGTTTTATCCGCGTCGAACTCGAGGGCCCAGTTTATCTTGTGCAACGCTACTGGAAAATAAACTAGAAGGAAAAGTATGCCCACCACATTCTGCATCAGAGGCTCCAACAGTAGCAGTAAAAGAAAAGTGGCAGCTGCTGGAAGAATCATAAACTGAAGAAAAAGTTTTACTGCTTTTTTTGTTTGTAAACTATGTGCTAGCTCGTGCGCTATTATTGCCAGTATGATCTCGTTTGGAAACTTCAGACAAGCTTCTCCGACAACGAGGGTTCGGTCTAGTCTGCTGAAAAACGCTCCATCCATAAGTTTGGTCACCTTGAATTTCGACACTTTAACATGCATTTGCCTCGCCAACTGTTCACCCTCAACGAAAAACGGAAATTCCGCAGCATCCTTTTTAACCAAGCTCAAAACAACAAAACTAAACCCAACAAGAACGCACAACACGACAGAAGCTAAAACGAAAAAGAGGGTGAAAAAAAGACTGACAGAAAAAGTTGACTGCAAAGCCAATGGCTACCAACGCAATCAGCAGGACTAGAAGGAAACGATTCATCAAATCCCTTCTGGGGAAACTATAAACTACATTAGTGCCCCAAAATATAAAGGTTAGCTTTTCTTTTGGAATGGCGAAACTTCCGATCAATTTAAAAATCATCAGCGTAAATCAGTTAAGGAAAAAGTTTATCTGCCGCGGCTTTCTATCATGTTTGAGAAGATATGCCTAAAAAAGTCGAAGCAAAGAGGGAAGGACTGAAGAAGAAAAAGGTTAAATGTTTGCTGTGTGTGGGCCACAGCGACGATGATGTTGGCTACGTGTCTTGTCCACTGCTTAAAGGAGTAATCTGCTTTGCGTGTTGCATGGAAATAAGCGACGGCGCCGAAGACACTCGCAAAAAAATTATGAAACAATTCAGCCTAGAAGAAAAGACAATAGACGAAGTTTGCGGAAAGTGCGAGCCGAAATGGGCGAAACGGGGCAAACGCGACGTTCACAACTAAAATTGGGAGTTTCATGTTTTGCCGAAGCTTCACGCGTTTGGATTCAAGTTATAAATATAGTAAGTAAGTGCAAAACTATATTTTTTTGCTATCGCTTACTTTCGCTTCGGTTCTGGCTGGCATTTAGGGCATTTCTTTTTGTGTTTCTTGAAATCCTTTGGTGTTGAAAACGTTTTTCCACAAGCACACTTTGTTGGCTTCGGCAAATACACACCTCAACTTGAAAGTCTAAATGTTATGAAACTTGAAGTTTTCGTTTTTTCAGAGAACAACGCTTAGTCCAGCAAGAAAACAAACAAAAAACAGAATTGTAGCTACTAGCCCGCTTGGCCCTCTTTTCTTTCTAAGCTCGTTAATACTCCAAGAAAACAGAATAATAGTGCAGATCGCAGCCATCACGATGCCGAGCACGAGATTTATCTGAAAAAAGGTTGCTTTCAAGCTTAAACCTACCAAAAAGCCCAAAACGGAAGATAAGACAATTATTCTGGTTTTCATTACTACTCACTTGCAGTACTTGCATATGCTTAAAAAGTTTGATGAAATTTCAAACGAATTTCGCAGTTTTTTGTCGGGTTCAGGCAGCATAAAAAAGTTTAAATGACCCGCTGAGTATTGTTACCCCAATCAACTCAAGTGTGGATGAAAAAAATGGGTAATAAAAAAACAAGAAACCAAAAACAAAGAAAAGCATACCTCCAATTTGGAAAAACAAAGATTCCGCTAAAGCCTTGTCCTCCACGAGAGGCGGTAAAGGTAAAACTTGAAGTGGCAAAACTCCTCTTGAACGATCCAACCTATCAAACGTTAGAGCCGCCAAAATTCACAAAGGATGAACTGTTTTTAGCTGAGAAAGAAGCAAAGAAGAAAAAAATGGGAAGTTGATCGTAACCCGCCTTCTGTTTCAAACCGACATTCATCTAAGCAGGCTACCCGCGTCTCCAGGCAACTCATCAACGCTGCTTGCCCTTGCACCCCGAGGGGCGGCCGTTTCACCGTTTCCACAAGCCCTCTTCAACTTGTATGCGTCATAGTCATTGGGTAAGTGGACGTTTCGTTTCTGTTCCGTTGCCAAGGCTTTCGCCATACCCTCTTGCGAAGGTCTCGTTTGCCAATGGTGGGCGGAGTTTCCTCAGGCATCGATGCCCGACAGTCGGTCGTCAACTTCCACAAAAACATGTAAACGGTTTAGCTTAAAAGTTTTTTGTTATACTCGATAGTCTACTTTTGTCTCTTGCTTAGCCGCTGGAACTTGAGGCAGAGGAAGTGGTGGCGGGATGTTCAACGCTTTCGATATTAACAAAGCCTCAACGAAAACTATGTTGGATATTGCTTGAGCAATTGCCGGTGGCGACGCTTTGTTGCGTTCGCACTCGTCGTAGGCTTTTTTCACCTCGTTTTTTTCGCCTAAAATAATTGCTTTTCCCTGAATGTTTATGCTGGCTACGGAAGGATTGTAGTTTACAGTTAAAATAAAAGGGATTTCCAACCGGTTCTCCGTTTTGCTTTCAGCCTCTAAAATGTTAATGTTAACGTTGATGTGTATGGGTTGCGGTAGCACATCAGTTAAAAACCGCTCCGCAGACATTTTCAAGATGGACACGTTTACTTGCAACATCGAACATCAACAATAATAGAATCAACTGAGTATTTAAGCCTTTACTCTCAAAAACAAACTGTTTTTTAGCAGTATCAGAAATATGCAACAAAACTGTTATACAACAAAACTGTATCTCGTTTCCAAAAAATGGTTCAAAGAGTTATAGGAACGCGTGACATCCTCCCAAGCCTGAAGGCTGGGGCTTCCCGCTTCAACGAGTGCGCTTGCTCAACGAGTAGAGGCGCGCTTTCCACGGGCGTAAATTCAGCAGTGCCCCTGCCTACACGACTCAACACCACACGCGCAGAGTTAACATCCCTGCATATGACGAGACCGCAGCAGGGACAAACGAACACGCGGTCTTTTAGTAGCATTTTTACGCGCGTGTGACATACCGAACATTCTTGACTCGTAAACTTGGGATCGACCAGCATTACTCGTCCACCAGCATCTTCCGCTTTGTAGACGGTCATACCAACCAGTCGACCCCACGAGGCATCAGCGATACTCTTGGCCAATCGATGATTCTTAAGCATTCCAGAAATGTTCAGTTTCTCGAAGACGATGTCGCACTTGGCCAGCTCATGCGAAAGCTTGTGCAATAAGTCGGTGCGTTGCCTTTCAACCTGGCGGTGACTTTTAGCCAACCTCAACACGGCCTTTCGACGTTTTCCGCTGCCCTTCTCCTTTCGACTCGTCCAACGCTGCAGCCTCTTCAGCTTCTTCTCCGCCCTTCGCAGGAACTTTGGCGCCGGCAACGCTTCCTCGTTGGACAGTGTTACCAAGTTGCGTAGGCCGAGATCCACTCCCACGGTCGGCCTAACCTTCTTTTTAACTGCGGGCTTCTCCACAGTCAACACTGCAAACCAGTCGCCACACTGGTCTCGTTTGACGTTTAACATCTTAATTTTGCCCTTTGGAACGCGGTGCATGAACATTCGCACCTCGCCTATCCTCGACAGCCACAAGTGACCGTTTGGCAGTAGTTTGAAACCACTCTGGGGATAGGTTATGCTGTCGTACCTGTTTTCGCTTTTGAACCTTGGAAAGCCTGCTTTAACGTTTTTGCCCTTCCGCTTCTCAGCCACGCGTCGGAAGAAGGCTTTGTACGCCTTGTCCAACCGCTGGAGTGCTTCTTGAAGTACCTGCGAGTGCACCAAGGCATATTCAGGCAGCTCCCTCTTTATGGTGGGTAGCTCGTTCTGCTGCTGCAGGTACGTTACTGACTGACCGTTCCGATATGCTGTTATGCGGTGCTCCAGTGCCGCGTTGTACAGTCGACGGCACAGCGTCAGCGTCTGCTCAAGAAGTTCAGCTTGCTTTGCTTTGGGGTAGAGCCTAAAACGGTATGCACGCTTCATTTCGGCCACAAACTACAATGTTGCACGAGGTATATATAATTTTTGCTTTCATCCCCGCCCTGAAGGACGGGGACTTCCCGCAATTCAAGTTAAATTTTCGTTCGTTCTATTTCATGTTGATGGAAGATGCGTTGGAAAACACATAAACATTTAGCGTACTGTGTCGCGAAGATGCTTGGTTTAGAACAAGACTTTTTAGAGTGGCTCCTAGCAGACATTGTGCCGTAGCTAAAGAGGAGCTCGGCTGGTTTTCAAGCACGCGAAGTTGAAGCCAGCTATTTTATGTTTTTTGGCGAATCTATTATTTCGATAGGTCCACGACAGAGGATGCAAGAGTCTGAGAGTTTCGCGTGGGTGTTCTCGCTGTAGCCTTTTCTCCCTGCTGTCCACTTGTGCATTCTCCTCTTGCCTTTTCCATAGTCGTACCTTAAGAAAACTTGGCCACACCTCGTGCATCTGATCCAGACTTTTGGGCAAACCAAACCATAGTTCACCACCCACCGCCGATCCCCGCAACGGGGCTAAATCGGTTAAGGTTAACTCGTCATTTTCAGATGCGCCAAATAGTTAATTGTCTCAGACGTTTTTAAACTTTTCTCTTATTTCGATAACTTTCGCCATAAAAGAAACTTCTGAGCTAAACCGACACTCTCACAAAAAGTGGAAAGGTACAAAAAAGCTGTATGAAAAGCAAGGGGCGAACGGCTGCTACCGTTCCTAGGAGAGCCAAAACGCTCTGCCTCTTGCTACCTTATATTAATTGGCCCGCTGATCCGATCGCGTTCCCCATGAGCCTTGGGGCCGCGCTCAACGCCTCGCACCCTGCTCAAGGGCGCCACGCCAACCTTTGGAGGCATGAGCCGTGGGGTTGGTCTCTCGGTTCGGTGTCTGCGAGCCAACTTTAACATGGTTTTGGCTGCTTTTAAAGTTTTTCTGTTGCAAACAAAAAGACTTAAATTGGTCTTCTGTGTAGGATTTAATGTGGATTGGTGCTCTTGGTTAGGACTGTTGAGTTGTTTCAGATACTACGTGAAAAGTTTCTCTATTCAATATTAACTGATGAATGGTGGCACGTTGAAAACGGTTTAGATTGGCCAGCACCAGCCACAGCAGTTTTTGAACGTGTTGTCGGAGCAGTGCTTGTTCAAAACACTGCGTGGCGCAACGTTCAGAGAGCAATTTGCAACCTAAATTCTTTTGGTTTGCTAGACCCAAAAAAGTTTTTAGAAGCTGACGAACGTTTAATTGTTGAACACGTTCGTCCTGCCGGTTTCGTTACGCGCAAACCCAAAACACTTAGAAGTCTAGCTGAGCTACTGTTGACAACCAACGCTGAAAAACAGTCGGATCAAGAGTTGAGAACTCTGCTACTCCGCGTTAAAGGGGTTGGACCTGAAACCGCAGACACGATTATGCTTTTTGTATTTAACAGAAAAGTTTTTCCAGCATCGCAACCCGCCCGAAGAGTCATAAACCGGTTTTACAATGTTTCGGTTAACGACGACACACTTAACAAAATTCCTAATCAAATACCGAACGTTTCAGAGTTGAAAACGTTTCATGCACTTCTCGTCGAGTTCGCGTCAAACCTTTGCACAAAAAACAAGCCAAAATGTGCTGGCTGTAGCATTCGAGGCAAATGTGATCTCGCAAGAAAAATGAGAACAAAATAATCCCAAAACCAAACCTTGTCTTTGTAGGAAAACACGTCAAAGTTTTAAATAGGTTAAATACTATAACTGTTTGATAGAAATGCTTCGAACTACATCTGCAGCCAGTCGCTTACTTGGCGTTTTAGCGCTTGCAACGATACTGGTTGGAAGCACTTTTGGTTACGTGGCACTGCAAAGCCTCTCCAGCACTACGCCTGGAACCATTGCAATATGGTCTGGCACAATAAGTAATATTCCCGCAGGATGGCTTTTATGTGACGGTTCAAATGGAACTCCTGATCTGAGGGGGCGATTTCTTGAGGGGGCGGCAGTCGGCGCTTCTCCCGGAGCTATGGGTGGAGCTGACTCACACAGCCACACTGAACTGAGCGCTGGTGATGCGCATACACATATTTTAGAGTCTGCTGGTGCACATCAACACACGACGAGTAGTAGTGGATCCCACAATCACAATAGTATTTTAGTCTCGACTGGATCTTCCGGTTCCGTATCAGTTATTGGACAAACAAATGACGGAGCACACACGCATACCACAGACATCAGCGGAGCACATACGCACACAACCACCTCTGCCACCTTTAGCCACACACATGTTATTGATAGTGCTGATGGAAGACCACCATACTACGAAGTTCTATTTATTCAAGCCACAGAGAGCGCTGTGATTACTCCGGGAATAATAATAATCTGGACGGGATTAAGAGCCAATATTCCATCTGGCTGGGCAGAATGTGATGGCAACGATGGAAGACCAAACCTTCAAAACCGTTTCCTAAGAGGAGCCCCAGCAGGACAAAACGCGGGAGCAACTGGCGGAAGTGCCACACATACCCATACCGAACAAAGTGCTGGAAGCCACACTCACGTAGGTGCTACAACAAGTGGAGGCGATCACTATCACACAATTCCCGCCTACTCGGCCACGCACACTCATGGAGGGGTGTCACTAGCTTCAGGTGACACCTGTGCCTTTCAACCCCATAATTTTGCTCACACTCACACAAACACGGACACCATTGGAGCACACACCCACACCGTTGCAACAGGTGGAGCACACACCCACACAATAGAGCAGGCAAGCAGTCTTCCCACCTATTACGACGTCATATACATTTACTGTACTTCAGCATCAAGCATTCCTGTTGGAGGAATAATGATTTGGGCAGGCTCACTAGCTAGTATCCCCAGCCAGTATGCTCTTTGTGATGGATCCAGTTCAAGACCAGACCTGAGAACAAGATTCACTCGTGGTGCAGCTTTTGGGGTTGAGGCAGGAGGCACTGGTGGAAGCAACAGTCACACACACATCGATGACCCTCAAACACACACTCACACTCAAGACACTTTCTCTGGAACACACACTCACGCGAGCACTAACGTTGCAGGGGCACATAGGCATGCCGGACCTGTCACCGTGGCGGTCACTGCGGGAGCCAAAAAATTCGAAAACAACGCAGTAAGCAGTGGCGGCCACTCCCACTCTTTTTTCAGTTTTACTTGGACTCACACTCACACGGTATCCTCGGCAGGTAGCCACCAGCACGTGATCAATTTGGCAGATACTAGACCTTCCTATTACGAAGTTGTATTTATCTGCGCCACAAATAATCCACCAGATGCTCCAACATTGAGTTTGCCTGTGGCGAACTATCATTTCAACCCTTCCGCCTCAGTCACGTTTTCGTGGAGCTTCAGCGATCCCAACGCAGGAGACTACCAAACAGCCTACCAGTTTCAGCTTGACAACGACAGCGATTTCTTGAGTCCAACAACAGATTCAAATAAGGTTTCTTCAGTAAGCCAACAAACAGCTCAAACACTGCCATCAACTGTTGGCCTTTACTACTGGCGCGTGAAGACGTGGGACAGTAAAGACGCGGAGGGACCATACTGCACGGGTAGAGCGATAATCGTGGACAGAATAAAGACTACTGCCTGCGGCATATTAAACAACGTTGTCGACACTAGAACAGGTGGAAGCGTCTATTACCGGGCGGTGTACGAGTACGACAACACGCCGTTCACCAGCACCTGCGGAACACTTTACCTCAACGAGAAAGCTATGAACTGGACTGACAAGTGGACGTACGCTTTTCCATACGAGATGAGTGGTAGCCAAGCCGTCTTCATCATCACAAGCGTTGCTGAAACCAATTACGGTTTAACCGCCTTCAACAACGTGGCTGGCAACATCGTTTTGAACTGGGCAACAATGGAAATAAACATCAGTAAACCATGAGAGGTTATATGCAAGCTAACTTATTTCTACTGTTCTCTAATTTAGTTGTATTTTAGAGCAAGGCAGCTTCGAGTTGTCCTGCGATCATAAGCATTAGGAATCCAACCATAACCGCCAGAAGATATTTGGTAGACCATCTAAATTCATCTTCTTCTTCGTAACAACCTCGATCATGCAGTCTGCCGTATATCGCAACGGTTATCGCTACCACATATGCGCCAAGCTCAAAAATCGCAAACGGCTGCACATACAACGAACCCAACACAGGAAGCACAGCCACCCCAACAAGCCCTTCAACCTTCAACACGCACCCAATAATAAAACCTGTGAACGCAACACTAATATTATATGGAACGTAAAGCATAAGAGTAAAAACGAGCATATTATTCAAAATAATAAAAAAAGCAGTGAAGTTTTGATTTGCCACAAACAACGAGGAGTACCCCTTCGCAAACCCGACAAACGAGTTCGCAACATCCAAACTCACAGTTGAACCAAAAACAGCAGTTAAAGTCAGCATCCCGTAAACCCAAAAAACAGCAAAACCAACACTAGCCACCAACTTCCAATTCGCCTTTTTCAGACGATCAAACTTACCCTTGAACATAATTGAATAATTGCCCAAGAAAGATTTAAACGTTCCGATACTCTGAGAGGGGTTATTAACCGTTCCTAGATAAGGTATGTGACGTCCTCCCTGGCCTGAAGGCTGGGGCTTCCCGCTTCACCGCAAAAGCTTGCCGCAAAGAGGGTAGAGGCTTCTGCTCCACAGGCGTGTTCACCCACCGTCCATGGGCATAGCTCAAAACGAGCCTTTCAACGATTTTCGCCGAGTTCTGGTCTCTGGGCAACACTTCGCCACAGACAGGGCACATGTGTACACGTTCGTTTAGTTGCTTGGGCACCCACGACAGGCACCTCCAGCAGAACTGACTCGTGCCCCACGGATCCACAGGTACAAAGTACTTGCCCAACACGCGAGACTTAAACTCCGCTTTTCTAACGAACTGGCCCCAAGCAGCGTCCGCAACGCTTTTGGCCAAACAGTGGTTTTTGAGCATGTTCTCTATCGGCAACTTCTCGAGGCCAAGCACGTCCGCGTTCGCGTACAGCAACGAGACGACGCGATTCTGTTCGTTGCTGCGTTGGCGGGCAATGTGTAGGTGAAGGCGGGCAAGCCTGGCACCGAGGCGCTGCCAGTTTCGTGAGCCTTTCTTCGCCCGGGAAAACGCTTTTTGCAGGCGCTTAATCTTCTCTTCGGCACGGCGCAGAAACCGCGGGTTTTCCACCGCTGAACCGTCTGCCAAAGTCAGAAACTTTTCCAACCCCAAGTCGCCGCCGGCAACCCTCTCCAACTGGATTTGTTTAATCGGCTTTTGAGGGGGCTCAACGGCTTCGCAGCAGAAGCAGGCGTACCAGCCGTCTGCCTCCCGCTTCACCGTCAACGTTTTCACCTTTCCCTCCAATGACTGATGTAGAAAGATGCGTATGCGGCCGACTTTTGAAATGTATAGTTTGCCGGCAAGCGCGGTTCTCTTTCCGCGTTGGATTACTTCTCCTTCTAGTCTAAAGCCAGACTGCGGGTAAGTCATTGACCGATACCGCTTTTCTTTTTTGTGTTTGGGGAACCTGGCTCTGCTTTCAAAGTAGTTGTTGAAGGCAGTGTTTACTCTGGAGGCCACGTTCTGGGCAACCTGACTGTGCACGGTGCCTCTACACTTGAGTGCTAGCTTTCGAAGGTCGTTCAACAGCAGGTGCTTCGCCATCTTCTCGTTTCTTAAAATGTTGTAGAGGCTGCAGAGTGCTTGCAATTGGCTGTTCATTACGGTTTCCTGCGCCTCTGACGGGTAGAGATGGTACCTGAAGGTTCTGAGCGTTTCAGTCACCACCAAACAGTTGGCGCAGACATTATTTAAGCTTTGCCATCCATCCCCCGCCTAAAGGCAGGGGTCTTCTGACCAATTTTAGATAAAGGTGTATTGTAATAGACATAACGATGGAACGCGCCTACATGATACCAATCACCTTTTCGGCAAAGTGCTGGCTTTCACACAAAACAGGAATACTAGAAGTGAAATCATGACCCATAAATGGAAATCTAAAGGAGAAAAGAGAACGATCACATGGAATTATGACCCTTCCCCGACGGTCCTTGCCTACCTTAAGGATATGCAAGATGCAATTAGGTATTCTCTTTCGGTAGCCTACGGGATTGTTGTGAAAGATCCTTTGCACGGCACACCTTCCCCAATAGAGCTGAGAAGAGAAATAAGAGACTGGTTCTACTCCCGTTACGACTACGCTCGGCACCACATCAACCCTGTTTGCAGGGCATCTGTGGCAATGCTTCGCTCCTACCGGAAAAACCACGGAGAGCTCAGAATACCGGAAGTAAAGAAGCTTGCCATGAGAATAGACTCGGAACTGTTCAAGATCGTAGACGACAAAATCCGGGTGACCCTACAACCGAACAACTACGTTTGGATCCCAATCAACACTAAAAACAAGCATTACCAAGTGTACTGCAGAGGAAGGACATCGGAGCTACCCCTCACAGACAAGAAAGTGTGCCTGACCTTTATTGTGAGCAGAAACGAGAAGCCTCTTGGAAAGAAGCTGATAGCTTCCGACCTAAACTTCAACACGATAGACCACACGAGTGTATCTCTGAGTGCGCCAAGGCTTGAGGGCGTGGCAACAGAACCAATCAGGAGGATCGCCCAGATCCAAAACGATTTTTCTAGAAGACGACGGGCCATACAGCTCCACGTAAAAAATCCTCAAAAAAGAGAGAGAAAGCTCAAGGAAACGAGGGGAAGACAGAGGAACCGCGTAAAAGACGCATTGCACAAGCTCTCCACAGAACAAGTGAAAAGAAACTCGGACGCATTGTTTGGATTCGAAAATCTCAATGGAATAAGGAAGAATGGTGTAAGGAAGAGTGAGAAGCGTTCGAGCAAGAATCCGCACGCAACTCAACCGCTGGCCTTACAGAATGTACCAGAAAATGATAGAGTACAAGTCTCCGAACAAAACGTTGTACGTGAGCCCAAGGGGGACCTCTTCGGAGTGTCCCGTCTGCGGTGGTAAATTGGAGCACCCGGCTTGGGGGATTTCGAGGTGTAAAAACTGTGGCGTGGACTACGACAGGAACAGGCTCGCCTCGCTGGCGATACTCCTACGGGGTCTGCGCCTTTGCGGCCAACCGTTTGCCGTGAGTGAGGATGCCTCTTGGCGCTCGTTGAAGGATGAATACCTGTACGTTTCCACAAAGTCTGATTGTGGAAAAGCCGGTTGGACCGAGAACGCCAACGCTCCTAATGAGAATGGAGTATACAAAAATACACATTCTTAGAAATGGAGGCAGGACTTACAGGCAGCCGATTTTAAAAACTTGCTGCAACCAAACTGACAAACATAAACTTCTATTAAACGCTCCAAACTTGCCTACAACAAAACAACGGACACGAGCTACAACCCAAAAACCAACCGCATTCTCCCCCCAACAACAGCTTTTAAAGGAGGTGATCCAGCCGCAGGTTCCCCTACGGCTACCTTGTTACGACTTTTCCCCCCTCACGAAACCTGGATCCGACGCAGCCACAAAAGGACCACGCCTCACCCAAGAGTCGCTCGGATGGAACGACGGGCGGTGTGTGCAAGGAGCAGGGACGTATTCACCGCGCGATAGTGACGCGCGATTACTAGGGATTCCATGTTCACGAGGGTGAGT
>Ga0315280_10001619_pt1 | contig 38229 bp, 31 predicted proteins | sample YL17G06_40_MG_FD_203697 | JGI IMG/M metagenome (GOLD analysis project Ga0315280, IMG submission 203697) | Sediment microbial communities from Yellowstone Lake, YNP, Wyoming, USA - YL17G06_40 | ecosystem: Environmental > Aquatic > Freshwater > Lake > Sediment | place: USA: Wyoming | collected... | reverse complement strand
ATTCAATTGCCAGCGAAAAGCGCAGGGACGGAATGGCGCTTTTCTTTCGGCCACGGGCATAATGTCTGGCACGGCGCGAAGACGAATGCATGCCCTAAGTAGCGTGCACCTCCGGCTCTCAAAGCAAGCCTGTGGCAGGAACCCAAGGGGGAAGGGGCGCGGGCAGCCGTGAAGTGCAGGCTGCCCCAACGCCTCGACCTGCGATCATGAGCCTGCTATTTGCTCAAGTTGATCCACCTTCTGTTTCGTGTTTCCGTACTCGATGAGGGTACCGTGCGAGCCCGAGAACCACTCGGCATTGTCACGGATTTCCCAGACGTGATGGACGTAGGACGTCGCGAAGAGTGGAGGGAGATGGGTGCTGGGTATGATGCCGAAGGTGCAAGACACCGTGCGGACCGTGGGCCACACCCTGCGTACTGCCGCCAGATGCCGACTTACCCCAAATCCAAGTACACCGGAATCTCAGGGCTTTCCCAGGCAGGAGGGGGGAACCCCGCCTGCGGCGGGGAGCCCCTCTGCTGGGGATAAGCCTCAAGATCAAGCGCTTTTGGAAGTGAGACCGAGTTCGTGCTGGAGTTTCGCGTACTGGATTTCGCGAACGATGGAGCGGTAGATCGGCGTGGCATTCGTGCGGATAGCCGCCATGTCGTCCGGGAACTTGGTCGCCCAGAAGGTGTGTTCGTGGGTATTGAGCAGTCTGATCGCGTCTTGGGTTTGCGTGGCCATGTCTTTCAGCCTGGGCGTAATGCGGTCAATCTCACGTTGCTGCCAAGGCAGTGCCACCCGACGGATTTCTTGCAGGCGGCAGCGGTCTTTGCCCATCGCATTTACTTCGTCGCGGATACGCTCGATATGGCCAGAGTTGCGTTCCCAACTGACGTCATTGAATCGGCTGAGGCTGGCCAGCCCCTCAGCATCCGTCTCGACGGCATAGGCCTGGGTACGAACGTCTTTCAGGAGCCCGGTGGCTTCCTTGGGGAAGTTCCAGGTTTTCGACAGCGCGGTCGGTGCGGAAGTCTGGCAGGGTTGTTGAGAAGCCATAAGCCCGGCCGGCACCACCAATACCGCCGCCAAAAGGTACGAGAAGCAATCAGATAGACGCATAAGCCTCCTTTGGTCTAAAAGGTCAAAAAAGGCGGCAAAACCCTATCGTTTTGTCGCCCTAAGCCTTTTCCTTTGAGTGAGATACAAGGTCAGCCCAAGTGGTTGCAAGGGGTGGGCGTAAAAGTCCGCTTTACAAATAGCCCACCGCTTGAGCGGGGGGAGATGAGTAGCTTGGCCAGCCGACCTCAGGTCAGGTCGGCGAAGGGCATCATCAAGGGAGGTTCGGCGAGAAACGGCAGCCGCGCGATTTCCTTCACCGCCCGCGCCACGTACTTTTCCTGGATGGGCTCGAGGGTCATGACGAAAGGAAGATGCTGCTTCGGCATGGCGGGTTCCTGGAGTACCGAATCGATGTTGATCCGGTGCCGGGCGAGAATCGCGCAGACGCGCGACAGGATGCCGGGCTGGTCGCGCACCACCAGGCGCAGGTAAGCGCTCAAGACGTTCTCTCCCCGCGGGGCGGTTCTCGCCTCATGCCAGTGCGTGTATCCCAGCGGTGTGGTGCTGGCGCCACCGGCAAGGATGGAGCGGGCGATCTCCACCACATCGGAAAGAACCGCCACGCCCGTCGGCTCGCCCCCCGCGCCGCGCCCCGTCATGGTCGTGTTTCCGCCCTTGCTGCCGATCAGCAGCACGCCATTGATCGAGCCCAGGACGTTGGCGAGCGACGACAACCGCGGGATCATCATCGGCCGAACAAAGATTTCCAGTCGGCCGTTCTTCCTCCGGCGCGCACCGGCGATCAGTCGAATGGTGTGATCCAGGCGGTGCGCGTAGGCGAAATCCACCTGGTCGATGCGCGTGATGCCTTCGACGGGGATGCTCTCGACGCGCACAGCCTGGCCGAAGCACATCATGGCCAGGATGGTGATCTTGTAGCGCGCGTCGTAGCCCTCCACGTCGAAGGTGGGATCGCGCTCCGCGTAGCCCTTCTCCTGCGCTTCGGCGAGCGCCTCGCGGAACGTGCAGCCGCGGCGTTCCATCTCGGTGAGGATGTAGTTGGTGGTGCCGTTCAGGATGCCGTAAACCGCCGTGAAGTGCTCGCCCGCCAGCCCTTCGCGGATGGCGTGGAGCAGCGGCGTGCCGCCCATCACGCAGGCTTCAATTCCCAGATGCGCTCCCGCGGCGCGGGCACGCTCGGTGAGTTCGACGCCGTATTCCGCCACCAGATTCTTGTTGGCGGTCACGAGGTGCTTGCGGGCGTCGAGCGCCGCCAGCGCCACCTCGCGCGCGTGGGTCACGCCGCCGATCAGTTCCACCACGATGTCGATTTCCGGGTCGGCGATCACCCGCTTCCAGTCGGAGATCACTTCCACGGAGCGGGGCAACCAGGACAGGTCCTTCTTCAGCACATCGCAGACGGTCTTGAGCTCGATCCGGCAGCCCAGCCGCCGCTGGACTTCGTGCTGATGCTCGAGCAGAACCTTGGCCGTGCCGCTCCCCACCGTCCCGAAGCCGATGATGCCCAGGCGGATCACGCGCGCTTCGGGAGCAGCGAGTTTGATCCGATTAGCAACGACTTGCCTTGGGCGCTTGCCGCTCATCACTATCCTGTGGCCAGGAAATGAAAGGACAGAAATCAATTAATTAGCATCGAAGGGAGTCGCGTGGCAAGCCCGAACTGCTTGGACCCACACGCTGACCCCAGGGGAAATGCGGCCCTCTGCCCGCCGCCAGAAGGTTCGCCGGGCGGACAGAGGGCCACCGAGGACCGACCGCGTACGGGTTCTACTTCTTCTTAGCCGCCGCGGCGTGTTCGCGCATGAGTTCCTTGAAGTCCTCCGCGTTGAACGGGAAGAAGCGGGTGGACTGCTGCTTGGTCGTGCTCAGCGTGACGTCGACACGCCGGTTGTTGGCAAGCACAATGGCGCGCCAGTTCTTCATGAGCTTCTTGCGGTCGTCAGCCGTGAGGTTGGGATTCTGTTCCACGAGTTGCTTGACTTCCGCTTCGTTCAGATTCTGCTCACTGCCATAGGCCACGGTCTCCAGGGCGCCAGCGGAGACTCCCTGGTCGACGAGGAACTGCTTCACGCGCTCCGAGCGTCGCTCCGAGAGCGCCTGGTTGTATTCCTTGCTCCCGCGCTGGTCCGCGTGTGCCTGGATAATCAGGTGGGCCTCCGGCCGGGCCTCCAGGTACCGCTTGAAACCGGTGGCCAGTTCGGTGAGCGAGCGCTGCTGGCTCATGACCAGCCCGCCGTTCGAGTCTTGCTTGCTTGGTAGCGCTGTGGGGAAGTAGACGCTGTTCATCGCTAGGCGCGATTCGAGCATGGTCGTTTCTTGAATGGAAATGGCCGGCTCAATCATGCCGGCAATGTGCAGCGTCGCCGTGCGCGTTTCCGAGCCGCCGCAGGCGTTTGAAGCGCGAAGCGTGTACGTGAGCGTCTCGTCCACGGGCCCTTGGTCGGTTTTACGAGGCGAGGCCTGAACTGTGCGTGTGCCGCTGGCAGGGACCGAACCGAAGGGGTCCACCGATGCGGAATCGGCACCAGAGGCAGACCAGCTTACCGTCGCGCTTCCCTGCTCGAGCACCTTGTCGCCTTTGCGATGGTAACGGATTTCAGCAGGAGAAATGCTGACCGATGCCTGGATGCCGGAATTGACGTTTACGGTGGCGCTGGGCGTCGCCTTGCCGCCCGGGCCCGACGCCGTGAGCGTATAGGTTGTGCTTTGCTTCGGCTGAACGGTCTGCTCTCCGGAGGCTGCCACCTTGCCCACATCGCTGATTTCGTTCTCAACGGCGCCCGTCGATGACCAGTTCAGCTTGGCCGATTCGCCGCAGTTGATCTGCCCCGGGCCGGCGGAGAATTGCGCGCTTACGGGCATCACGGCCACGGTAGCGCTGGCTTCACCGGCCTTGAAAGGAGGGAGCGATTTCAACTGTTCGCCCCGTGGCCAGGGGACGGTCTTCCGCACGCCGCTTTTGTGCGCGTCAATGACCACGCGCTGGTTGGCCGGAACGTTCACGGAACCGGACCAGACTTCCTTATCCCCGCTCCGCACCGTGATCTGGTGGGTTCCCGCCGGGACGATCAACTCCTGCTTCCACCACCACTCGTGATTGAACTCGTCGCCGTGTCCGACGAAGTATTCCGGCGTCTTGCCATTCAGGAGGACAGCGTTGCGGTTGACTCCTTCGATGGTGACGGCACCCCAAGGACCATTCACCGTCCCCGGGATGGGATCGAGCGTGACGTCGATGGTTGTGGTCTTTCCGGCGGTGATGGAGACTTCGCGCTCCGCCGGCTTGTAGCCGTAGTTGTAGAGCATGACCTTGTGCTGGCCGGAGCTCAGGCGTACGGCGCCCCGCGCGTCGCGCATGGCTTGGCCGTCCACAAAAAGGTATGCCTCGCGGGGATTGGCCCGCACTTTCAGCTTGCCTTCCTGAGCCGCCATCGGCAGGACGCCGGCAAGCAGGGCCAGCACACCCAGCACTGAAATAAAAAGGGCTTGTCGTGCTTTAGACATATTTCCACCTCCGGGAGAAGAGCGGCACTGAGTGCTCTCCACTTGAACGAAATTTTGGGGATCGTGACTCCGTACTCGACTATTAGACCACAAATCCCCAGGGACTGCCAGCCTGTGCGCCGTCGGTTCCTCTCACCCCGGCGGCCGGGATCTTCAGGGTGAGCAAACAGTGCGGCCGGTCGTGATGAGGCGAGAATCTCCCCGCCCGCTTCCCGGTCACCACTCGAACTCGACGCGCGTGCGCCGCGCCGAGAACTCTTCGTAAGGCGCGATGCGCAGCGTGCGGATATAACCGGGCCGGTCGGCATAGGCCAGGACGATGGTCAGGACGTTTTTCTCCCGGCTGGCGGCGAAGTAGGGATCCGGCAGGTAGAAATCCTTCTGCGGGCCGGCGGTCAGGTAGCGACCGATGAATTTGCCGTTGAGATAGAGTAGCGCGTCCCGCACGGCTTCGAAGGTCAGTTTCCAGGGAATCGTCCAACCGCTCGGCACCGTGGGCAGCGCGAACTCTGCGCGGCACCAGATGAACGCGGGAACGAATTCAGCCGCGGCGGAGCCCTCCGCGAGATTCACCGACTGCCAGCCGCTGCTGGGAACCCTCGGATCGATTTCGCGTCCTCGCGCGGGCAGCGGGAAGCGCTGGATCTGCCAGGACTCAACCGCCGAGCTTTCCTGCGCGCTCTTCCCCAAACGAACGGATTCAATCCCGCTCAGCTCTCCAAGCGCCGGGCCGAAGTTGGGGCTGCCGAAACGTTCGTAAGCGATTTCGAGAAGATTGGACCCGGTTTGGGCGTACTTCTCCAAAAGGAACTCCGCGTTCTTCTCGTTGTTCGACGCTTCCTCGACCGGCTTCCCGTTCAGAAAGATTCTCTTTCCGTCGCCAGCGAAAGTCGTCAAGAACATCTTCGCCTGCCCGCTGTACGAAAATGGCGCGCGATATTTGACGTAACCGTATGGGACCAGACCAAGATCTTCGAGCGCGCGCAGAGGGCTGCTCAACCATTCCCCCGACCCGGGGTCGAACTTCTCAACCCAGCATCCCACCTGGCTGAGAGCAAGAGGGTGCACGGGCAGCGGCGGCGTGGTCACGCTCAGGCTCGTCCGGCGCCACGGGCGGTCGTATTGGGGTGTGAAGAGCACGCCGTCCAGGCGGCCTTTGCTCGGTGCTGGAGGCAGCAGGATGGTCATCTGATGCTCGCCCGGTTGGAAGTCCAGGTCTGCCCAAATGCGTTTGTTATCGGAGCCGCTCCCGACAAGCTGATAGCAGTCGGAAATGAAAGGCAGCGCCATGGGCTTGGGCTCTTCGGCGCCGGGAACGACCTTGGTCGGGAATTCAGCCACCCAACTGCGCAGCGCGCGCTCGCGGGGGACGACGACCAGCAGTAGGTGGTTGTTCACCAACAACAACTTCTCGGTCTTCCCCACCGTCACGCCGATCACCACGGACTCGAACTCCTCGTCCCGGTAGATGTAAACGTAATCGCCTTCCACTTTCGGTTCGTCGGCGCTCGAGAGCGAGACTTCCGCCAGGCGCCCCGGCTCGTCGTAAACGATCAGGTAGTGCCGGTCGAGGATCAGGCCGGCCGCGAGCACTTCGGCGGTCGTGTAGCGGAGCGTGCTGCCGGGAATGGGGATCTGCACGGGCAGCATCTTCATCTCGCGCGCCCCGAGCACCAGCTCGCCCTCGCGGGGCGCGCTGATGACGCGCCGGGTGGGGCTCGCCGGGTCCTGGAAACGCATCGTGTACCGCTGCTCGGCGTTGGCGTTTTCGCGCACGAAGACGACGCCGCTACGGGCGCTCAAACGCTCGCTGACGCTGACGTTGGGATTGGTCGATTGCGGCACTCCCGGGAGCGTTCCGGTTCGGGTGAGCACCGAGCCGAAGATTCCGAGTGCGGCCCCAATGCCGCGCGCGGCATAGTACTTCTCCCACAAGCCGCCGGGCTCGCGCAGGGGCGCGGCGTAATCGTAGGTTGTAGTCATGGTCTTCGCCGCCCAGTCGAAATTCGTCCCGCCGAAGCCCATGTAGTAGTTGAAATAGGTCGCGCCCTGCTCGATCACCGTCTTGGTCACCATGTTGAGCTGTGCGGCGTTCACGCCGTCCTGGTCGACGGAGAGTTTGCCGCCGAACTGGCTGAACCATCCACCCTGAAGCTCGGTGACGCCCACGGGCGAGTCCGGCTCCTCCTGGCGGAGCTGGGCGAGCTTGGGCGGAACTTCCTTCACGATGTTCCAGCGCGGATAGAAATTGCAGGTGTCCATGATGCTCGCCATATAGGGATCGGCGTTCTGGCGCGCCTGCTTGGTCCAGCAAGTGATGATGGGCACATCGATGCCCGCGGCGGAGCACATGTTGGCAAGCGCGCGAATGTAAGTCAGCTTCTCGTCATCGGGAAGCTTCCAAAAGTCGTATTCGTTTTCCACCTGCACCATGATGATCGGCCCGCCATTGGTGATCTGGTGGCGCTGGATCACCGGCATGACCTGGTCCAACCAGTGCTGCGAGGTCTTGAGGCTTTCGGGGTGCGGCGAGCGCAAGGGGAATCGCTTGGCGGCGATCCAGTTGGGAAATCCGCCGCGCTCCCACTCTGCGCACACGTACGGCCCCGGCCGCGCGATCATCCAGAAACCCATGTCCTTGACGAGCTGGATAAACGCTTCGAACTCGCCAAGGTCGCAGCGCCCCTCCTCGTGCTCGTGATAGTTCCAGAAGACGTACGTCTCGATCGTGTTGAAGCCCGCCCGGCGCAGCTTTTCGAGACGGTCGCGCCAGAGGGCCTTCGGGCAGCGCGGATAGTGAAACGCCGCGCCGAAAATGAATGCGTCCCGGCCATTCAGCGTGAAGCACTTCGCGTCATACTTGATGACGAGGGGATTTTCGAATTGCTCCTGCGGCTGCGCGGCGTGAGACACCACGAGGCCCCCGACGAAGTTGTCGGCGAGTACGGCCGAGAGCGGAGCCCCGAAAGCAAAGTGGATGAAACGACGGCGTGTGGTTTTCATGGCTAGGTAAGGGCGGCCTCCCACCGCCCGCGGGGGGTACGACTATGGCATTGGTGGATGGGCCGACGGTGTTGTCCCTGGGACTAGAGCCGGTTCGTTGAACTTACCGTCGTCCTTGACTTGATCGGTGTGATACTCAGCTTCCATTATTGTATAATCATTCATAACCCGGAGCTCGTAGCACAGGGTCTTCTCCCGAAAAATGGCTTCCCTCTCCAGGCCTCCGTAGACCGCATTGTAGGACATAAGGGTCTCATCACCTTTCTTCACCAACGTGTCGAGCCACGTTTCCCTTTTCCTGCCAGTTATGCTGTCGAAGTCAAACCCACGCCTGATCGCGTGCACGCTGTGGTCCAATTCTGTAATTACCTTGGCCTGGCTCAGGTGAATGTTATATCCCGGTTGCAGCGTATCTGGGTAACGAAGCTCGTAGGCCTTTGTGAGCAGTCCGAGGAACTCGCAATTGAGGTGCAGGTCGATTCCGTTGTCTGTGAGCTTGGCGTACAGAATCGGAACATCGTGCCCCACCAAGTGGCCAAACCCTCCAATTAGAATGATGGTCTTCAGATACTTTTCGATTGCGGTGTTACACAGTCCTGCGCCCTGCGGAAGCAAGCCACCCAGCAACAATCGTCTCGCCGCAAGGTAGTCTTTGTCGGCCCAAGTAATCCACTGGAGGACGCGATTTGTGATTCGATCTGAACCAGCCTTTAGAACTCCCATTGGGGAAGCCTCCCGCCTATACGCCTCGTTCCGGTTACAAGCGAGGCCAATATAATTCTGCGGCATCCAACGACCGCTGATAGTATCTGGAACTGCGCGCCCTATTCGATTCCATCATACTCAGCTTGTGCTGTCCGTTCGAGGTGGTCGCGATTTGCGACCTCAAATTGGCCATTCCATGCTCCGGGCAACTTGGTTGCGCTTGAAATCACAGTCTGTGATTTCAAGTCCGACGTCGTCCGTGCAGGATACAGGTTTCTCGGCGGCTGCGATTGGGGCCGCTCACCCAACTTGAGGTGCCAATTTGCCACCTCAAGTCACGGCTGAAAGATCGCTCCCACCTCTAACCCCACAGGGGGCGACCACACCGGGTCGCCCCTACGATTTGCCGAAGCTGCGCAGGTGCCAGTCCTCGGCGAAGAGGTTGAAGAAGCCCTCCTTGTAAGGGTGTTCCTTGATGACGTCCTCGTTGATATCGATGCCCAGGCCGGGTTTCTCGGGCGGGTAGAAGTAGCCGTCGCGCGGCACGGGACAGCCGGGCACCGCGTCGCGCACCCAGGTCTCGGAGAAATCGTCGAAGCACTCCTGCACTTTGAAATTCGTGGTACAGAAATCGAAGTGGACGCTCGCCGCGGTACAGACCGGGCCGTTCGAGTTATGCGGGGCCATCACCATGGAGCGCACGTCGGCCATGGCGGCGATCTTCTTCATCTCCAGGAGGCCGCCGGCGTGGATGATGTCCGCCTGGATGATGTCCGGCGCGCCGGTTTCAATCGGCTCGCGGAAGCCGTAGCGCGTGAAGTAGCGCTCGCCGGTGGCGACGGGCAGGTTGACGTGCTCGGCGACTTTCTGGAGTGACGGAATATCTTCCGGCGGGCAGGGCTCCTCGATCCAGCCGGGATTGTACGGTTCGAGCATACGCGCCAGCTCAATGGCCGTCGCGGCGCTGAAGCGCCCGTGCATCTCGACGAAGATTTCGACCTCCGGGCCTACAGCCTCGCGGATCGCGGCTACGAGTTCCACCGAGCGGACTTTCTCCGCGCGCGACATCTCCAGCGCCCCCGGGCCGAAGGGATCGACTTTGAGCGCCTTGTAGCCCTTATCGAGCACTACCTTCACGCGCTTGGCGAATTCCTCGGGCTGGCGCTCCACCGTGTACCAGGCATTCGCGTACGCCTTAAGCTTTTCGTGGCAGCGCCCGCCGAGCAGCCGCCAGACGGGCTGGCCGGTCGCCTTGCCGATGATGTCCCAGCAGGCGATCTCAACACCGCTCATCACCGACGTGGCGATGACGCCCGCGCGCCAGAAATCGTTGCGGTACATGCGCATCCACAGGTCTTCAATGTTGAAGGGGTCCGAACCGATCACGTGGCGACGCGCCGCGCCCTGCAGGTAGCCGAGCACGCCTTCTTCGCGGTTCTGAATCGTGCACTCGCCGATGCCATACAGCCCTTCGTCGGTTTTAACCTTGATGAACACGATATTCCGCCAGGCGGTGCCCAGCACCAGCGGCTCGACAGCCGTGATCTTCATATCCATCCCTCCCAGGGGCAGACTCGCAACGGATCGCCGCGCGAGCAATAGCCAGCGTTGATCAGCGAAGCCGAAAATCTAGCTCAATTTGCGGAAAAGGACAACGGCGCGGAAGTTTACACGATGCGCCCGGCGGAAGGCGGTGCCTTCCGCTGGCACGCGACGCCTTCTTGCCGACTGGCGGCCCGGCGAGGAGATGGAGGCATCGCGCAGCGCGTTCAAACAAGCGCGCGGCGGGGTAGGGGCTCGCGACGGATTACGTGAAATACTGCGCGTTCTTCTCGATCGCCGGCTTGAACTGCTCCGGCAGGTCGTCGAGCGCGAAGACGGCGTTGGCCTCGCAGACCGGCACACACGCGCCACAGTCGATGCAGTTCACGGGGTCAACGAAGAGCTGGGCGACCTCCGCGAACTTCTCCTCGTCCTTGCGGGGATGAATGCAGTCAACCGGACAAACCTCGACGCACTTCTCATCTTTGGTGCACTGTTCGGTAATGACGTAAGCCATCGGGCTCCACTCCTTCTCGGTATCCCGGCGCGCGGACACGTGGCTGACATTCTGTCCCGCGCCGTCCGCTTCGAGCAGTCGGGCAATATCGTTGAGCAATTCGCTGCCCAATTGACTACAACGCAGAACGAGAACTGAGACCCGTCAGGCCCGCGAACGCTGATTTGCCCGGACTTGGTCGGAAGATAGTGCGGTCGCTTCCTCCTAGGGAAAGATCCCCGAGATTTGCGACATTATTTCGCTTCCATTGCGGGCTCGAAGCGGCTTATCCCCCAGCGGCCCGGGGGCAAGATGACTTCAGGGATTCGGCCGCCCGCCGACCACGGGAGTCTCCGCTCTTTCGCCAAACCAAGCCAGAGTGGAAGGTCATTCTTGCCGGTGGCTCACTTTGAGTCGGAATTCTGAACCAAGCTGACTTTCAACTCCCAGGGGCGCGGATTCCGGCCGGTGCCAGAAACGCCGCCCGGAGGTTACTGGCCTGGTTATTGCCGCTAAGGGAAGATCGCCTTCAATCCCTTTATTAAAAAGCTCTTAGAAAACGGCCGGGGGTAGACCAATGGGCCAGTCGAGTAGTACCAAAGTGCCATTGACCGTTTTCCCCGCTGGCGGTAGGATGCAGAGGCAAGATTGGTGGGAAGGAACCGTTCGGCACAAACGACAGATTGCTTGGAGATGAGGGGGGAGCATGTCAGAGAGATTTTCGAAGTTCATCCGAATTGCCGCGATCATCGCCGTCCTTAGTCTGGCCACGGCGACGGCTTGGGCCGCAAAAGCCGTCAATGTGAAGGCGGTTTTGACACCTGATTGTCCTAATTGCTGGACCGACACTGGCGGCACTTTTCCAGGCGTCCCTGGCCTGATGCCTTACAGCTTGGTGTCTGACGGCTACCCAAACACCAACGACCCATATGACCCGTTCGCGGATAGCCGGATACAATCCCAGATCTTAACGAACAACAGCGTCTATACGTTGGATACGTCTTCGACGCTATACAACGGGTTGGTTGTTACCGGAATCACGCGGTGGGCGCACATGCATTTCTTCTCGTCGGTGGAATGCACACCCGAGCACTGCCCATTCCCGGAGAACGTCCTGCCGTCCTGCTGGGGAGCCCACTACGATCAGGACCAAGCAGTGAATTGGTCAGTATTCTCCCCCGTATCCCTCGTAACGATGAGGACGGGTGATGCCAAGCTAGGGATGGCGCGCCTGAACTTCAATGTCCGCAACCAGGACTGCGACAGAGAGCTCAATCGCTTCAGGCTCGAGTGGGGCGCTGTGTGTATCACGCATCCGACTCTCAGCAGTTGGGTGGTTACTTCCGATGCCTGTGGGGCTAAGATTAATTACGGCGAGGGTCACCTGCAAGCCTATGGCGGTAGAAAGCAAAACACCGTGGACTACGGCGACTGGCGCATGCCCTTCCAGTTGACACTGACTAAGTAAGAGCCGCGCGAAGCGTGAGAAGAGCCGCCCCCGGAGGCGGCTCTTTCCATTTCTGACGGCTTGCTGAAGAACCTCAAGCAGTACGTCATTCCGAGCCCGCACGATGTCATTCTGAGGTCGCCGCGGCGACCGAAGAATCCCGGCATTGAGTGAAACAAATGCGCTGACCCTTCGTCCGCCCCGGCGGACTCAGGGTGACAGACGGCCTCGCTCAGCAAGCTGCCAGCTCCTGACTCCCATCCCCTTGAGAACCTCTGCCCGGACTCAGCGCCGCTCGGTGGGTCATTCGTCGGACTGAGGGCGCTCTGAAAGAGTCTTGCGGGGCCGGCTGCGCTATAATCCCCCGGCCTTCTCCCCGTAGCGCAGTCGAGACGAGGTCTCATGGGCAGAATTCTCGGCGTCATTCCTGCGCGTCTCGAATCCACGCGCATGCACCGCAAGGCGCTGCGGCCCATTTGCGGCCACCCCATGATCGCCTGGGTTTACCACCGCGCCCGCCAAGCTTCCTCTCTCAGTGGCCTGTTGGTCGCGACCGACTCTGAGGAAATCCAGGCGTTCTGCCGCGCGCGCGGTATTCCCGTCCTCATGACTTCCGGCCAGCACCGCTCGGGGACCGAACGCATCGTCGAAGTGATGGGCCGCGAGCCCGCCGACATCTACGTCAACATCCAGGGCGACGAGCCGATGGTTACTGCCGAGCACATCGAGTTGATGCTTCGGCCGTTCCGGGAGGAGCCAGCGACCCGAGTCTCCACGCTCAAGGTGCCGATCAGCCCCGAGGAAGCGCAAAACCCCAACAACGTCAAGGTGGTGACGGACGCGAGCGGGCGCGCGCTCTATTTTTCCCGCGCGCCGATTCCCTTCGACCGCGACGGCACCGGCCGCGCGCGGTACTACAAGCACCTGGGGTTCTACGCCTACACGGCCGAGGCGCTCGGCCTCTTCAGCAAGCTGCCGCCCTCGGAACTCGAGCAACTGGAGAGGCTGGAACAACTCCGCTTCCTCGAAAACGGTATTCCCATCACCGTCGTCGAGACAGCTCACGACACCATTGGGGTGGACACGGAAGAGGATCTCAGCAAAGTGGAAGAATGCTTCCGCCGCGCGGGCATTGCGTTTCCGGGAAAAGAATGAGTTCCCACCGGATTGACATCCCCCACTTTCCTGTTCAGTGAGGCGACCTTCCGCTTCAGGTCGGCATCCCAGCGATTGGCAAGGGCTTTTCCCATTGCTTTTTCTTTCCAGAAGAGAAAATGAGCATCGTCAAAGCCACCACTAGGTATGAGGCATGGCTGGCGGAAAACGCGAAGCTGGTCCCCGCCGATCTCAAGCTCAAGCATACTTACATGGCGCAGTCGCCGTTCTCGTTCCTGCGCGCGACCTTCTACCGCTGGGCGCAGGTCTGGCCGAAAGTGTGTCCGGAGCTGGCGTGCGCGCCCCAGGTCCTCGCCGTGGGCGACCTGCACGTCGAGAACTTCGGCACCTGGCGTGACGTCGAAGGCCGCCTGATTTGGGGCGTGAACGACTTTGACGAAAGTTTCCCGCTGCCCTACACCAACGATCTGGTCCGTCTTGCCACGAGCGCGCATCTGGCGATTGCCGAGAACCATCTTGCCCTGGCTCATGAAGAGGCGTGCCAGGCCATCCTGGACGGGTACCGGCAGGCCCTGTCGGAGGGCGGCGGCCCGTTCGTCCTCGAGCAGCACCATGGCTGGCTGCGCGAGCTGGCCACGGGGGTGCTGCGGGACCCCGTGCAGTTCTGGGCGAAGATGGAAGCGTTGCCGACGATCCGCGGCGACGTCCCCATGAGCGCGCGGAAAGTGCTCGAGTCGCTGCTCCCGGAGCGAGGCTTGCCCTACCGGATCGCGCACCGGGTGGCCGGACTGGGCAGCCTCGGGCGGCAGCGCTTCGTAGCCATTGCCGAGTGGGGCGGCGGACACGTGGCCCGCGAAGCCAAAACTCTCGTTTCTTCCGCCTGCTTCTGGGCGAACAACAACCACGGGACACAGCAGATTCTCTATGAGGAGATTCTCGCCCGGGCGGTGCGCGTGCTGGACCCGTTTGTTCACCTGCGCGGTCGGTGGATCGTCCGGCGACTGGCACCACTCTGCTCACGCATCGAGCTCTCCTCGCTCCCCGATCGACGCGAGGAGGCGCGATTGTTAAAGGCCATGGGGTACGAGACTGCGAACGTTCATCTGGGGAGCAAGAAAGCGATCCTGGCGCTGCGTCGCGATCTGAAAAGGCGCCCGGCCGGTTGGCTGCACACCGCTGCCAAGGAAATGGCGAAGGCCACGCTCGAGGATTGGGAAGGGTGGAGGAAAGCCTGAGGCGGACTCCAAAGTGGCCGGCCACTGTCCCGACCTTCCGGCATGGCTGGCCCCACGCTACTTTTCTCCGATCAGGTACCGGCAGCCCTTCGAGCCCATCTGGGCCGAGTGGACGGCGTGCGCGGGCACGTCAAAGGGGTCGCCAACTCTGTAGGTTTCGGTCTTTCCCTGCGACGTGACAGTCATCTCGCCTTCCAGGATCATGTGCGCGGTCACGGTGGCGTGCGTGTGGTCCGGATAATAGACGTTGGGGCCGTCTTCCCAGATGTAGGTGTGTGTGAAGCCTTCCGAGCGCAACTGCGCTGACAGTTCTTTTGAGCTCAAACTGAGGTCACTCTTCCCCTTCTATTTCGCGGATGGGAAGCCGCCGCACGCGAACGCGCGTCTCTTCGAGAACCGCCACGCAACCCGCCGTTAGTTCCTCTGTCAGGTTGGAGATGTTCGCAAGCAGAAGTGCCACTTGAGCTTCTGGCCGGCGCTGCGAGGCCCGGCGAAACAGAATCAAGGAAGGGTTACTTCTCTCGCGCCGCGCGAGTATAGCGGCGAAATCAGTGTCTGCGGAAACCAGAATTCGCCCCTCTTGCCACGCAAGTTCGAAAACCTCCTCGTCCGGGGCATCCTGCTTCCCGCGATCTCTTACGCGGACGGCGTCATGGCCCGCGCGTTGCAGCCCATGGGCGACTCATAGAGACAGGGGTTGTCAACCAGGAATCTCAAGAGGTCTTCAGCAGCGGAAGCTCTCGCTCACGCAGAGCCTCAGCGGCAAATCTTAGCGCTTCGCGGATGTCTTCTCGTTCGAGGTCAGGGAAGGCTTTGAGAATCTCATCTTCTGTCATGCCGTCCGCGATCATGCTGACGACCGTCGCAACGGGAATGCGCATGCCTCGGATGCAGGGCACCCCACCCATCTGTTCGGCGTTAACCGTGATGCGGTCAAATTTCATGATCATGCTTCCAGGAACGGCCTGCGACTCACATGAATTGTAGCAGAATCTGCGGTGCGGCCCTGCCGAATAATCGTGCCTGTCACACCACGGCCGAGGCGAAGCAGGCAGGATAAGTGCGCTGGTAAGGCTTCTTCTCGCGGTAGGAGCGGGCGAGTTCGAGGTAAATGCCAAGGTCGCGGTCGAGGTCGGATTGCGTGCCGTCGAAGTAAAAGTTGCGGATGGGAATCCCGCCGAGGTCTTTGCTGAGCTTGGGATAAATCGATTCGGTGACGATACCATTCATGCAGGTGAAGGGGCTGATGTCGATAATGCCGTCAGCCCCTTTCTTGGCCAAGTAGGCGGCCTTGCCGACGCTCAGCACCATCTCGCCCAGCGCGCCGTCCGAGGGCAGGTACGGCCGGGCGAGTTCGAGAATCTCCCGGATGTCCTCTGGCTCCTCGTAGCCCACGAAGTCCTGGTGGAAAGGCGCGGTGAGCGCGTGCTCATCCGAAATCTGCACGTGCGAGCGGATCTTCGACTTCAGCATATCGAGCGAGACGGCTTTGCCGCGCAGCCGCAGCTTGCGCACTTCGTCGGCGTTCGTGTAGGCGACCCACTCGGCGATATGGCTCAGCCAGGCCTCGGCGCCGAAGCCCTCGAGCCGCCGCACCAGGTCTTCGTTTGAGAAGGTGTTGAGCCGGCAGAAGATTTCCCCCACCACGCCGATGAGCGGCAATTCCGGGTTGTAGTAGGCAGGCACGCGGTGGTAGCGCTCACGGGCGCGGGTGAGTGACGCGGCGAGCGAGCGCATCTGACAGGCGGGGTCGGCGCAACTGGCTTCCAGCGTCTTGCAGAAATCCTCGAGGCTCTCGTTGAAGGCGGCTTCCGTGGCGCCCGGAACGGTCTCGTACGGACGCGTCTTGAGCAACGCACGGGAAAGGACGTCGCCGCCGACCAGCGCGCGCCACGCTCCGCGCACAAAAAAGCTCCCCACGCCGCCCAGGTCGGCGTAACCGTTGTCGCTAGTAGGCGAGAGCACCTGGACGTCCGCATAGCCCGCCTCGCGCAATATTTTCTTGAGGAAAGGCGCGTACTGGCCGAACCGGCACGGTCCTTCGGCGGTGGGCATGAAGAAGACCGTCCGCTCGGGGTCGAAACCCGGCTGCTCGACGATGCGCAGGAAGTCCCCCACCGTAACGATGGCCGGATAGCACTCGTCGCCGTTCGTGAACTTTCGGCCCAGCTCGCGCGTGCGTTCGTTCGAAGGCGGTGTTGGCTCGGCATCAATCCCCAGCCAGCGGAAGACGCGCGCGAACGCCAGCGAGCTGCCCTCGGGCATGCGCGGGATATAGATCTTCTTCCCCGCCAGCGGATGGCCCGGTCCGATCTTGCGGCTCACATGCTCGTGGCGGAAGGCTGGCATCGCAAGAATCCTTTGCTGTCGAGATAAGCCTCGCAGCGGGTGATGAAGCCCGCGTCATTCGAGTGGCCGTCAAACTGCAGCACGAGCGAGGGCTTGCCCGCGGCGTCATCCAGATACGACTTGATGTAGGAATCCGGCCCGCACTTGAAGTTGGTGATGTACACCAGGTGGAGATTGTTGTGGCGCTGGGCGATGCGTGCGGCGGCGAGGATTCGCCGGCCGGAGCTCCAATACATGTTGGGGTTCACGTCCGTGATGTCCTCGAGGTCGAGCGGCAGGAAGTCGAGCGGAAGGACGTTGGCGCCGTAAATGGAACGGAGCTTGCGCGGGATATCGCAGTTCACGCTGCGATCGTAAATGTTGTACGACCGCCCGATGAGCACCAGGCCGGGCTCGCCGGTTTCGATGAGCCGGCGCAGGGCGCCAACCCCGGCCTCGAGGAGCGCTTCGGTGAACGCCCCTTGCGCAGCGTAGGCGGCGGTCACGGCGCGGTCGTTCTTGTGGCGCGATATCTTCAGCGCCTTTGCGGCGAATTCGCCGAGCTCCTTCTCGACGTGCTTGCGGCCGAAGCGGAAATAGACGGTGGGCGCCAGGATCTTGTCGCGCATCGCCTCAAGCTGAGGCACGGCGCGCAGAATGAAGGGCAGCGTCTGATTCCACGGGCAGAGGTGGGAATCGATTTTACTCTGCGGCGCCTCGTAATTGACCGCGTTGGGAATCAGCACGTAGTTGACGCCCTTCTCCACGAGTTGCATCACGTGCCCGTGCGCGACCTTGAGGGGGTAGCAAGGCTCGGCGACGGTCAGCTCTTCGCCCGCGGCGCTGATCTTGCGGTCCGTCGCTGAAGACACAACCACGTCGAAGCCGAGCTCCTGGAAATACGCACACCAGAAGGGGAAACGGTCGTAGAAGAACATCGTGCGCGGGATGCCTACCGTCGGCTTCTTGCCGCTGGGAGGAATCCACGTTTCTTCGAGCAGCTTGTCGCGATACTCGATCAGATCTTCAACCACGGGCTGGCGGTCGGTGCGCGCGCGCTTGCGGAACTTGTCCGAGCACTTGTCACCCCAGTAGCTTTTCTGGCCCTCGATCACAAACTCCTTCATATCGCAGTAATTCGAGCAGGCGTGGCACACGAAATCGCGGGAAGTGAAGTTGACGCGATAGAGGGAGTAGCCGCGGAATCGGCTGGGGCGGTCGGCGCCTTTCATCCGGTCGCGGGCGATGAGCGCCATGCCGATCGCCCCGATCACCCCATTGTGCGGCGGCACGATAATGCGCTTGCCGAGGATTTGCGAGAACGCCGCGGCCACAGCGTCGTTGTACGCCGTGCCACCCTGGAAGAAAATGACGTTGCCGATCCTGCGCCCGCGCACCACGCGGTTCAGGTAGTTGAGCACGACGGAATAGGCCAGCCCCGCGCAGAGGTCGCCAACCTCTGCGCCCTTGAGCAGCAGCGCCGTCACATCGCGCTCCATAAAGACCGTGCAGCGCTCGCCCAACCGCGCCGGGCTCGTGGAAGCGAGCGCCAGCTTGGCGAATTCCTCCTTGATGGAAATGCCCAGCTTCTCCGCCTGCTCCTGGAGGAAGGAACCGGTGCCCGCCGCGCAGGCTTCGTTCATGGTGAAGTCCACGACCACGCCCTCGTCGATGGAGATGAACTTGGAGTCCTGCCCGCCGATTTCGAAGATGGTGTCCACCATCTCCACGTCGAGCTTCTGGCAGACGTGCGTGGCGCCGGTCTTGTGCGCGGTGATTTCGTCGTTCACCGTGTCGGCGCCGACCAGTTCGCCGATCAGCTCGCGCCCCGAGCCGGTGGTTCCCACGCCGCGAATGTTGAGCTGGTCGCCGAGCTCGGCTTCGATTTCGCGCAGGCCGCGGTCCACGACTTCCATCGGCCGCCCTTCGGTGAAGAGATAGATTTCCTTCAGAACGTTCCCCTGGGCGTCGGTGACGACCAAGTTCGTGCTCACCGAGCCGACGTCGATGCCGAGGTAGGCCTCGATCTTCTCACCCGGCGCGAGCCGCGGCAGCTCGGGAGGCTTCACCTGCTCGCGCAACAGCAGCACGTTCTGCATGGAAAGCTCATCGGTGCACGCGTAACTCTTCTTGTCGGCAGCGTGTTGCTGGAGCTGATGGATGGTCTTGAAGGAGCGCTTGCGGAACTCTTCGGCCTCGAACATCGCCGCGCCCACGGCTCCCAGCCAGCAATAGAGCTCGGGGACGATGAAGTCGCGCTCGTCCAATTTGAACGCCTGGCGCAGCGCTTCGCGCACGCCTTGGTTGAGCGCTACGGCGCCGATGAAGGCCACGGGCGGGCGCACTTCGCGGCCCTTGACGATCGCGGACTTGAAGTTGCGCGCTACCGCGTCGCACAGCCCGCGCAGGATCTGCTCGGTCGAGTAGCCCTTCTGCTGCGCGTGGATCATGTCGGTCTTGGCGAAGACCGAGCAGCGCCCGGCAATCCGCGCCGAGCAATTCGCGCCGCAGGCCGCGGGCCCCACCTGCTCGACGCTGTAGAGTAACCGCGTTGCCTGCTGGTCGATGAACGAGCCGGTTCCCGCCGCACAGTCGCCGCTGGTTTCGTAATCCACAATGCCCAGGTATTTCGACTTGGCCGTGGGCTCCAGGCGCAGGTACTTGGATGACTCGCCGCCCATCTCGAAGACCGAGCGCACTTCCGGGTAGAACAGCCGCATCCCCTTGGCGATGGCGCGGAATTCGTTCTCGAAATAGATGCCCAGAATCTTGGCGATGAGCTGGCTGCCAGAGCCCGTCACCCGGATGCCCTCGATATTCTCCTCCGGGACGAGGTCGTAGAACTCTTTGAGCACGTCGAAGGTGGATTGAATCGGACTGCCCTGAATCCGCCGGTAGCGGGAAACCACCAGCGGGCGGCCGGCAAAGGTGCTCGACGGAGGGAACTCCGCGGCGAAGAAAGACTCCGCCTTCCGGCTGAGTGATTCGAGCAGGCCTGCATCCCCCGGCGCCCCGATCGCCGCGAGCTTCAGGCTCACCGCGCCAATGTCGAGACCGATGTTGATGCTCATGCCCGCCCTCATTTGGGAAGCGGCAATTCCAGGGCTCCTCAAGAGCCGACTTGGGTTACCCTCTGGGCCGGATTCTACCGGAAAAGGGGCGCGTTTTGGGTGAAAAGACTCCACCCCTGCCCACGGACGCCACAAAAGGCAACTTGGCTTCCGAATGGCCAACTCAGTTACTAAATGTCCGAGTACCGGCAGCGAGGGAGCGAATTGTCACTTCCGGAAACCCTCAAGGGCCTTGATTACAGCGGGTTTCCGCAATCTAACCGGAAACCCTGCCATCTCCCTGTAGGTCCATCCGGCGTCCACTGCGCCTCGCCTCAGAACCACGAAGTTGACTTTTTGACTTTCGTCAATTCCCATAACGTGATGTGAGGCGGGGCGATGGCAGGACAGATGTGGATTTTTGTGGTCGCGACAGATCCTGTGTCTCCATAGTCACCTTCCCCGCCTCAGCGTGCCCGGGCAGAGGCGCTGTGCTATAGTCGCCTTCCGGCAAGTCCCTTTTTGATAAAGGGTCCGCTGAATCCATGAGGCATCCTCACGCCCGGAATCTGGCCAGCTACGCCATGCGGGTGGAGCAGTCCCTCGGCCGCCGCTACCCGGAACCTCCGCACCCTTACCGGAATGATTACGAGCGTGACCGCGACCGCATCATCCATTCACGCGCCTTCCGCCGCTTGGAAAACAAGACGCAGGTTTTCAGCCGGCGCTATTCCGACCATTTCCGCAACCGGCTAACGCACACGCTGGAAGTCGCCCAGATCAGCCGCACCGTGGCCAAGGCTCTCCAGCTCAATACCGATCTGGTCGAAGCGCTGGCCCTGGTCCACGACGTGGGCCATCCGCCCTTCGGACACACGGGCGAGGAAACCCTCGACAACCTCATGCGCTCCTACCGGGACCGGTTCGACCACAACCTGCACGCCCTGCGCATCGCCGAGAGTTTCGAGCAGAAGTACGTGGACTTCCCCGGGCTGAACCTCACCTTCGAGGTCCGCGAGGGGATCATCAAGCACTCCCGCGATTACCATCCCAAGCTCCGCCCCGAACTGCGCGAGTACCGGCTGGAGGAGCAACCGCCCCTCGAGGCGCAGTTGATCGACGTCGCGGACGAAATCGCCTACAACTGCGCCGACCTCGACGACGGCTACGAGGCCAAGCTCCTCAGCGTCGCGCAAATCCGCGCGGGCCTCCCGCTCTTCGACCGCCTCATCCGGCCCTTCGAGCGCGCGCACCCCGAAGCCCTCGAGAAGCTGAAATTCAACGAAGCCCTCAAGCGGATGATGGACTACCTGGTGACCGACCTCATTCTGACCACTCGTCTGCGGCTGCGGCGCGCCGCCGTACGGTCGGTTGATGCCGTGCGGGGGAGAAACTCGCGCCTGGTCGCCTTGAGCGCGGCGGCATTACGCGAGAACCGACGGCTGAAGGGATTTCTCTTTCGGAACCTCTATTCCCACCCCAGTATTCGGGCCGAGCGCAAGAAGATCACCGGTTCCATCAGCGGGTTGTTCCACTATTTTGTGGAGCACCCGCGCAGTCTGCCCAGCTTCTACCAGAAGAAGACGCCGGGAGAGCCGCTGCACCGCGTCGTCTGCGACTACATCGCCGGCATGACGGACAACTACCTGCTCGAACAATACCGCAAATACGTCGGGGAATAGTCCCGCGGCGTCGGGATTCCGTCGGGGGTTACCACTTATTGATCGGTGGCGCACAGCCCGCTCCTCACGCGGCTGCGCTGTGCTAAGATACGCGGCAGTTGGAGCGCTGCCACGTGCCTCCGCCGTGGCAACTCCAGGAAGACGCGCCTGCCATGAACCTTCGCCGGCGGCTGATCACTGCCGTGCTGCTCCTGCTCATCGTCGTGATGATCACGGCGGCGGGCTACCGCATCCTGGGCGGGCCGCACGTCAGCCTGCTCGACGCCATCTACATGGCGGTCATCACCTTCGCCACCATCGGCTACGGCGAGATCGTCAATACGGGCGCGAACCCCGCCCTGCGCGTCTTCAATATGGTCATGATCCTTTTCGGAATCGGGACCATGCTGTACGTCTTTTCCATCTCCACCGCCTTTGTGGTGGAGGGCGAGCTCAAGGACATTTTTCGGAGACGCAAGATGCTGAAACAGATTCGCGATATGAAAGACCACTTCATTATCTGCGGCGCGGGCGAGACCGCCTATCACGTAGCGCAGGAACTCCTCAAGACCGGGCACCCATTCGTGGTGATCGACCTCGACGAGGAACGGCTGGCGCGCATTCAGCACTTGGGGGAATTTCCGGTCCTGAAGGGCGAAGCCGCCGACGAAGAAGTGTTGGATGGGGCAGGCATCACCCGCGCGCACGGACTGGCCACCGTCCTGCCCGACGACAAGGACAACTTGATGGTCACCGTCACAGCGCGCCAGATGAACCCCACGGTGCGCATCATCGCGCGCTGCGCCGACGCCCGCATGGGCGAAAAAATGGTTCGCGCGGGAGCCTCCAGCGCCGTTTCGCCCAACATGATCGGCGGAATGCGCATGGCCTCGGAACTCATCCGGCCGCACGTGGTCGGCTTCCTCGATCTGATGCTGAGGGAGAAGTCGAAAACGCTGCGGGTGGAAGAGATCGCGGTGGGAGAGTCCTCAACCTGGGTGGGAAAAACGATTCACGACTCGGAGATCCACCGGCGGTTTGAACTGCTCGCTCTGGCGGTGCGCGACCCTCGGGGCGAGACCACCTACAATCCCCAAGGCGACACCGTTCTGAAAGCCGGCGACGTGCTGATCGTGATGGGGGACATCAGCCAGGTGCGGAAGGCGCGCGAGGCGGCGCGATAACCATTGCGCCCCCGCACCGCCGACGCGGCTGGTCCCGCAAGTTCCTCGAAAGCCGAACCGAGCACGACATTCACGCCTTCGTCGCCAAGATCAGCGGGGACGGCGAGGGGGCCTCGAGTGTCCGCACGTCGCGGAACCCGGCTTCCTCGAGCCATTTCCGATATTCGCCGAACGTGAATGTGTCGCCGTCCTCGGTATTTACCAGCATGTTGACCGCAAAGAGCAGGGGGAAGGCAGCTTCGCGCCGCGCCTCATCCGGTGCTTCTTCTGTCCCCTGGCTCCTGACTTCTGCTTTTCTGCCACCGGCGTTTTCGGTGTACACTCCCAGCTACGCGGGACACCAAAACCGCAATCCTGGCCAGGACAGAATCTTCAGCCTCGGGATAGGGGAGGGTCAGACATGACATTCATGGAAGCGGCAACTTTCAGTTCTCGCCGAGGCGCGATGACTCTCAAGCGGATTCTGCTGATCTTCTCTCTTCTTCTGCTCGTTCCGCCTTTCGTTTCAGCGCAAGCGGACCTGTCAGGCTTTTGGGTTCTCCGTGTGCCCACGGGGGATGGGAACTACCGCGAAACATTCTTCGAACTGAAGCAGGTGGGCGAAACAGTGACAGGAAAGATTCTGCTGGGCTCGCGCGAGCTGCCCATCAGCGATGGAACGTTCAAGGACGGCAACCTGCACTTTGTCGTCACCTTCCGCGGTCAGAGCCAGGAGCGCCAGGTGACGTATGACGGCAGGATGGAGGGGAGCCGGATTTCGCTTACGGTGCACTTTCCGGGCAGAGAGCCGCTCAAGGGCACTGTGGAGCGGAGCAAGCCGGAGGCTGCCTTGCCTCCTCCTCGTCTTCCACTCCCTGAGCTGCACGACGTCCCCGATAATGGGCTCGCGCGAACACCCCCGATGGGCTGGAATAGTTGGAACAAGTTCGCGGGAAAGATCGACGATGCGGCGGTTCGGGGCATGGCCGACGCCATGGTGTCCAGCGGCATGAGCAAGGTGGGCTACACCTATATCAACATCGACGATACGTGGCAGGGCCCCCGCGACGACCAAGGGAACATTACGAGCAACCGCAAGTTTCCCGACATGAAGGCACTCGCCGACTACGTTCACTCGAAGGGCCTCAAGATCGGCATCTACTCGTCCCCCGGCCCGAAAACCTGCGCCGGTTACGAAGGCAGTTACGGCCACGAGGAAAAGGACGCGCAGACGTTCGCTTCTTGGGGTATTGATTACCTCAAATACGATTGGTGCAGCGCTGACCGCATTTATAAAGATGAGGACATGCAGGCCGTGTATCAGAAGATGGGTGACGCTCTGCTCAAGACGGGCCGCCCGATTGTCTACAGTCTCTGTCAATATGGCCGCGGCGAAGTTTGGAAATGGGGGCCTAAGGTGGGCGGAAACCTTTGGCGTACAACGGGCGACATCAGTGATAACTGGAAGTCGATGGAAAGCATCGGCTTCCGTCAGTTTGATATCGCTTCGTACATCCGGCCCGGCCACTGGAACGATCCGGACATGCTCGAAATCGGCAATGGGGGCATGACCAATGACGAATACCGGACCCACATGAGCCTCTGGGCGCTTCTGGCCGCGCCACTGCTTGCCGGCAACGATTTGCGCGCGATGTCAGAGGAGACGAAAGACATCCTCATGAACACCGAGGTGATTGCGATCGACCAGGATCCTGACGCGAAACCCGTGAAGGTCATTTCTCAGGATGGCAAGACCACGGTACTGGTGCGCCCGCTCACGGACAATTCAATGGCCGTCGGCCTCTTCAACCGCGGAGATCAACCGGCAGAAGTCAGTGTGGACTGGGACGCGCTAAATCTCGCCGGGAAGAAACTGCAGGGGCGCGATCTCTGGAGCCGCCAGACCGTACAGGTGGCCGGCGATCGCTATTCGGCCACGGTCCCTACACATGGGGTTGTGCTGCTAAAGGTCACGGTGGAGCGCTGAAGGCCTTCAATTCTTTAGTGGGGCGGGTGGCGCATCCGCGCAGGGGTTTGGTGCGTCTCGGGTCCGCCCAGCGGATTCCGGGAACCGCCGGCAAGCCCGCTGGGAGCGCGGACGCCCCGGAGGGCGGCACTATGGGCATGGAATTGAGCGTGGCTTAGTCTCGGCGCTTGAGCACAGGGGGCTTGTCGTCATCTTTGCTTCCATCGTTGCTGCCGGCCTGCGTGGAGTCATCCGGTGCGCGCTTCCTCAGCGTTGGGCCGGGTTTCTCGTTTTTCTTGAGTGAGGCGACGACCGTCTTCAGCCGCGTCTTCACATCCTCGAACTCGGACGTCGAGACCAGGTACTGCTCCCGCTTGGGGAGGATCTCCTTGATCGTCTCTTCGGACTTCAGGATTCGATCAGCCGTGGGCGGATGGTCCATGAAAATCTTGGGCACACTGCCGGGCTGCCGACGCTCCTCTTCGACGACCTTACTGAAGAAACTTACGTAGGCATTGGGGTCGTAGCCGGCCTTATACATGTATTGCAGCCCCAGGAAGTCGGCTTCCGCCTCGGCGTTGCGGTTGAACTTGAGGAACGCCATCGGAATCCCGAAGTTCATCGCGCTGGAAATGCCCATGTAGACCGGATAGGTCATGGGAATAAAGATCAGCGGAATCGTCGCGTACTGGAGGAGGGTGGCCTTGGTCATCTGCGAAGCCCAGTGGCGCGCCGCCACGTGAGCGATTTCGTGCGCGATCACGCCGGCAATCTGGTCTTCCTCATCCGCGGCGAGGACCATGCCGGAGTTGACGAAGAGGAACCCGCCCGGCAGCGCGAAGGCGTTGATCCCCGGGTCGTCAATCACCTTCACCGTCAAGGGGATCGTGAGGTCGGAGTTGCGCGCCAAATTCTGCGCAACGCGGTTCACGTATTCGGCCACCACCGGGTCCTTGATGATCTTGGATTGTTTTTCGACCTCGGTGGCGTACTGGCGGCCGATGGCGATTTCTTTCTCCTGGGAGATGATGGACTTGTGGGCCACCTTACGGTTGCCGATGTCGTTCACGTCCGTCTTGTCGCCCCCCGCGAAGGCTCCGGGCGCTACTGCTAACAAGCTTGACATCAACAAGATACCGACAATCCTTGACTTCTTCATCGCGCAACCCTCCGACGCACTAACCCAAGACGGCTTCTCCGGCGCACCTCGCTTAGAGAAGCCCCACCGATTAATTGGATTGGCTCTAGTGGCAGGAGGTTGCTTCCACAAGCGGCTGGCTTTCCGTTAGTTGGGGAAGGCGGACATCCGGGGTAGCGCCTTTTCGCTTGTTGCGCACACTGCGCGGGGCTATAAACGCTGACTTTGAAGCCGGCAATCGGGGCAAGCAATGAGGAGTGTCTGGGTGCTCCTGCTGTTCGGATGGTCAGTCGTGGCCGCGACGCTCTCCGGCCCAATACAATCGCTCGTCGCCTATAGGCGCGACGCCGCCTACTCCGAGCTCACGGACAAGACGAAGGGTACGCTCGAGCCCGGAAAGCTTGCGGATCGCATCGTGCTTTCGCGGGTTTTGTTTCACGTGGAGCCGCTCGAGATTTACGGGGCCAAGACGGTGTTGACCTTGGGGGGTGCAAAGGTCGTGTACCGGGAGGGGATTTAGCTTTGTTATAATGGAATTTCGCGGGGAGCAAATTGCGGCCGAATCCCACGGAACTCAGCGGGATGCACGTCGGCTCTTCAAGGTGGTCCCATGCTTTTCCTGACGAGTCACGACACGCTGGCTTGCCTGCTGGCGGGAGGCGCAGGCGAACGCCTGTTCCCGCTCACCCGCGACCGCGCCAAACCCGCGGTGCCCTTCGGCGGGCTTTACCGCATCATCGACCTCACGCTTTCGAACTGCATCAACTCCGACCTGCGCCGCATCTTCGTCCTGACCCAGTACAAGGCGCTCTCGCTCAACCGGCACATCCGCGAGGGCTGGTCCGTGCTTCCTTCGGAACTCGGCGAGTTCATTCAGGTGCTGCCTCCCATGATGCGCGTCGGTGAATACTGGTATCGCGGCACGGCCGACGCGATCTTTCAGAACCTGTACTCCATCGGCAGCGAGACGTGCAAGTACGTGCTGATCCTCTCCGGCGATCACGTTTACAAGATGAACTATCAGTTGATGCTGAAGCAGCACATTGACGCCGGCGCAGACGTCACCATCGGGACCATCGAGTTCGATATTTCGGAAGCCTCGCGCTTCGCGGTCTGTGAGGTAGATCAGAACCACCGCTTCGTCGGCTGGCAGGAAAAGCCTAAGAACCCAACGCCCTCACCGCACAATCCTCAAAAAGTCCTCGTTTCGATGGGCATCTACTGTTTCAACCGCGACCTGCTGATCCAGGCCTTGCTCGAGGACGCCGAGGACGCCGAATCCAGCCACGATTTCGGTAAGAATGTGATCCCCAGACTGATCGAAAAAGCCCGGGTGTTCTCGTATCAGTTCCACGACGAAAACCTGAAGGACGCGCAATACTGGCGTGACATTGGGACGATCGAGGCCTATTACGAGGCCAACATGGACCTGGTGTCTGTCTCGCCCGTGTTCAACCTTTACGACAGCCACTGGCCCATCCGCACTTACCAGCGACAGTACCCGCCCGCCAAATTCGTGTTCGCCCAGGAGGGACGGCGCATGGGAATCGCCGTGGACTCCATCGTGTCGATGGGGTGTATCATCTCCGGTGGGCGCGTCACGAATTCTATCCTCTCGCCGGACGTCCGCGTCAACAGCTACACGGAAGTCGAAAGTTCCATCCTCTTCTCTCACGTCGAGATCGGTCGCTACTCGCGTATCCGCCGCGCCATCATCGACCGCCACATCCACATCCCCGAACGCACCGAGATCGGCTACGACCTGGAAGAAGACCGCAAGAAATACCACGTCACGGAAACCGGCATTGTCGTGGTCGTCCCCGAGCAGCGGATGTTTGAGGAGCCGGAGTAAGAGCAGTGACAAGTGACAAGTGACGAGCCAGAAGACTTCGGGTGGCTCCCCCGGTAAGTCTCCCGTCTGCCCGATCCCCGAGGTGAGGGTAAAGGCAAACGAAACCTCAAAAGAGGAGGGGCTTGGACCCGTCACTCGTCACTTGTCACTCGTCACTGTACTTCAGGGACTGCCGGCAGCAGCGTCCAGGCGGGAACGCGTGCGAGGGCCTCAAGGCTTTCCTGCCAGCGGGTGAGCGCCTGGCCGCGGGCGAGAATGCTCACCCCGCCGAACAGTTCGCGGATTCTCTCCAAGACCGTCTTGGGCGGCGGCAGGTAGACCAGGTTGACCTGCTCGCCGGCGGGGATCGCCGCAAGTTTCTTGGCCGAGGCGATGGCGGCGTCGAGCCCGCCGAGTTCGTCCACCAGGCCGAGCTGCTTGCCGCGCTCGCCGGTCCAAACGCGCCCCTGCGCGATCTTGTCGACGGCGGCCACGTCCATATGCCGGCCCTCGGCGACTCCCTTCAGGAAATTCGCGTAGATGTCGTCCATGTATTTGAGAATCGACGCGCGCTGCGCGGCGGTGAAGTTTTGGAAAGGCCAATCGATTGAGGAGTTTTCTGCGGTCGAGATGTGGTCTATGGTCAGGCCGAGTTTCTCGTAAAGCCCGAGGATGTTGAGCTTGCCGGCGTAGACGCCGATCGAGCCGGTGATCGTTCCGGGTTCCGCCACAATCTTATTGGCCGACATGGCGATCCAGTAGCCGCCCGAAGCCGCCACATCCGACATCGAGACGACGACGGGTTTCTTCTTCTTGGTAAGGATGAGTTCATGGCGAATCACTTCCGAGGGGAAGGTGACCCCGCCGGGGGAATCCACGCGCAGGATGACCGCCTTGATCGACGAGTCCTCGCGCGCGCGCTTGAACTGCTCGGCGATGGTCTGCGACCCCATCACCGAGCCTCCGAAGGGACTGTCGCTGCTCCGGCCGGGCAGAATGGTGCCGGTGGCGTAAATGACCGCGAGTTTCGACCGGCCGCCGCGTTCCGTCCGGTCCAAGTAATCGCTCGCGCTCAAGCGGGTGTCGTTGCCGTGGTTCTTCTGCTTGACCAGCTCGCGCGCGTCATCGGGGTAGGCCACGCGGTCAACGAGCTTGGCGTCCAAAGCCTCCGGCGCTGTGTAGGGCCCTTGCGCGATGAGCTTTTCCACCTCTGCGGCTTTCATGCCGCGAACTTCCGCCACGCCTTCGAGATACTGGTGAAAGATATCCTCGAGCAGTGCCTGGTCCGCCTCCCGGTGCGCGGGGGTGTACTTCTTCTGCGTGTACACGTCCGGGGCATTCTTGTAATCCCCGATGTGGTAGAAGTCGGGATAGATCCCCAGCTTGTCGAACGTGCCGCGCAGGAAGGTGGTGGAGGTCATCAACCCGCGCACGTGCAGAAGCGAGGTGGGCAGCAGGACCACGGTCTGGCAGGCGGAGGCGAGGTAGTAGGAACGGTTGGTGGCGAACTCCAGGTAGGCCACGCTGAATTTCCCCGCCCGGTTGAACTCGCGGATCTTCTGGCGGATTTCCTGAATGTTGGCGATGCCCAGCGTCGATTCGCCCACGCGCACCTCGAGGCCGGTGATGCGGGGATCGCGCGCGGCGCGGTCAAGCGCTTCGACAACGTCCGCCACTGTCGTCTGTGGACCGACGAGAAGCGACGAGAAGGTATCGCCCGGCACCTGCTCCTCGATCTCGCCTTCCAGGCGCAGGGTCAGAACGGTGTCGGGCCTGATCCTCTTGGCAAAGTAACCCACGGTAATGGCGAGGATCTCGAGCACCAGCACGATGCCGATCAGCCAGAGAATGATCTTGCCAAGCTTTTTCATCACGACCTCCAGACGCATGCCACATTGGTAGGGGCGGGTTTGAAACCCGCCCCTACACCATCTCTCCGCGCGCCAGCCCATTATCTGCTTGCGCTGCGAGATTGCAAACCATGGTGCCGGATGACACAGCGTCTGCCCTGTCTCTCTTTCGCCGGACACGCGCGCGGGCGTGTGCTAGAATTGCGCGTTTCAACATCTCATCATGGAGTCATCCTTATGGCGGAAATAGATCTGATCATGGGTCGTGAAATTCTGGATTCGCGCGGCAACCCGACTGTGGAAGCGGACGTGCACCTGCGCGACGGCGCCCTCGGGCGCGCGGCAGTGCCTTCCGGCGCCTCGACAGGCGAGCACGAGGCGCTCGAGCTCCGCGACGGTGACAAACGCCGCTATCTGGGTAAGGGCGTGCTGCAAGCGGTCGAGAACATCAACCTCGTCATCGCGCGCGAACTGGGCGGGCGCGAGGCGAGCGAACAATCGCAGATCGACCAGCGCATGATCGATCTCGACGGCACCCCGAACAAGGGCAGGCTGGGCGCGAACGCCATGCTGGCCGTCTCGATGGCCGTCTGCCGCGCTGCGGCGCGCTCCGCGCATCTGCCACTTTACCGTTATCTGGGCGGGCTGCAAGCGCGGCGGCTGCCCGTGCCCATGATGAACATCCTGAACGGCGGCGTGCACGCCGACAACACCGTGGACTTCCAGGAATTCATGATCATGCCGGTGGGCGCGGAGAGCTTTGCGCAGGCGCTGCGCATGGGTGTCGAGACCTTCCACACTCTGAAGAAAGTCCTCAAGGAGGAGGGCTACAGCACCTCCGTAGGCGACGAGGGCGGGTTTGCGCCGGCGCTCAAATCGAACGTCGAGGCCGTGGAGCTGATCCTGGAAGCGATCGAGAAGGCCGGTTACTCGCCGGGCCGCGATATCTGCCTCACGCTCGATCCGGCGTCGAGCGAGATGTACCAGGACGGCACGTACGTCTTCTTCAAGTCCGACCAATCGAAAAAGTCTGCGGAAGAGATGGTCAAGCTCTACGCCGACTGGGTGCGTCAGTATCCCATCATCTCCATTGAGGACGGCCTGGCGCAGGACGATTGGGAGGGCTGGAAAATCCTGACGGAGGAGCTGGGCGACAAGATCCAACTCGTTGGCGACGACCTCTTCGTCACCAACACGGAGCGGCTCGCGCAGGGAATCGAAGAGGGCGTGGCCAATTCCATTCTCATCAAGCTCAACCAGATCGGCACGGTGACGGAAACCATCGCGGCAATTGAGCTGGCGCGTCGGCACGGCTACACCGCCGTCGTCTCGCACCGTTCCGGTGAGACCGAAGACGCCTTCATCGCCGACTTCACCGTGGGCCTTCACACCGGCCAGATCAAGACCGGCTCGGCCAGCCGCACTGACCGCATCGCCAAGTACAACCAGTTGCTGCGCATCGAGGAAGAACTCGGCGAATCGGCGGAGTTCCTCGGCAAGGCCGCCGTCAAGTGCGCACAGTAGGGACACTTTGCCAGCCTTGCACCGTGAGCCTGACCGGGGGGCGTTCTGATCAGCGGATCGGAATGCCCTGACAGCCCTGCGCGCTCCCTTTGCATCGAAGAGGAATGTGGGCCGGGTGCGGGAACTTTTGACACCCTCCGACCCGTGTGCCATAATTTCCCAAGGAGTTTGAGCGGGGCGCGGAGAACCATGCAAATCACAGGCAGGAAAATCGCGGCTGGCATCAGCCTATTTTTGTTTGGGGTGGCGGGATCGGGCATTGGGCAGGAAACCGCACCCGTGGCACCGGCGGATAAACCGGCTGAGTCGGTTGCGGCCGCGCCTGACCATTCCGCAGCCTATTACCACTACATGCTGGCCCGCCGTTACCGCGAGCTGGCAGGGATTAACAACCGCGGAGATCTCGTCGAGCGCGCCATCACCGAGTACAAGAAGGCGATGGAGGCGGATCCCGACTCGCTCTTCCTCCGCGTCGAACTGGCCGAGCTTTACTGGCGGATGGGCCGGATCACCGACGCCGTCCGCGACGCCGAAGCCGTCCTCAAAATCAATCCCGATCAGGAAGACGCTCACCGTCTGCTCGCCAATATTTACTGGCGAAACCTGGGTGACGCACAGCCGGACAAGGTGGCCAAGGAGAGCCTGCGCAAAGCCATCGAGCACTTCGAAGCGCTGAGCCGGATCAATCCCACGGACAACGACAATTACCTCGTCCTGGGGCGTCTCTACCGCCTGAACAACCAGCGGGACAAGGCGGAAGAGGCCTTCCGAAAAGTCCTGAACGCCGATCCGGACTCGCGCAGCGCCCTGGCCAGCTTGGCGCAGCTTTACTTCGATCATGGTGAGTACGACGAGGCGATCGAGCACCTCAAGAAGATTCCCGAGAGTGATATGGACAGCGGCCTCGTGGCGATGCTCGCTTACGCCTACTCGCAGGCCCGCGACTACGACCACGCAGTGGCCGCGTACGAGAAGGCTCTCGCACAGGATGCCGATAACCAAGAACTCCGCCGGGCGTACGCCGACGCGCTCGCCAACGCCGGAAAGACCGTGGCCGCGCGGACGGAGCTCCAGAAAATCCTCAAGCAGGAACCTGATGACGGGCCGACTTACCTTCGCCTGGGACAACTCGATCGCCAAGAGGGCCGCTTCGACCAGGCCCGGCAGGAATTCGAAAAGGCCAAGAGCCTCATGCGCGACAGCCTGGAGGTTTCTTACCAACTGGTCCTCCTGGAAGACGCGCAGGGCAACGAAGACAAGGCCATCGAGCTTCTGCAGGGAATGATCAAGCAGTCGGAAAAGCCCCAGGGTCAGTACACGCCCGGTGAGGCGAGCAACCGGGCGATTTTCCTGGAACGCCTGGGCCTGATCTATCGCTCCCAGGAGAAATATGACCAGGCGATCGAAGTTTTCAAGCAGGTGGCGCCTCTCGGCAAGGAGCAGGCGGCGCGCGCCGAGGCCCTCATCATTGAAACGCTGCGGCTGAGCCGCCAGCCTCAAAAGGCGATCGAAGCCGCCGACGCGGCGATTGAGAAGTATCCGCAGGATCGTTCGCTGCGCATGCTGCGCGCCACCTTGCTCGGCGAGCGCGGCCGTCTCGACACGGCCATCCAGGATCTTCGCGGCCTGCTGAATGAGACGCCCTCCGACCGCGAAGTCTATCTTTCCATCGCCCAGGTCTATTCCCAGACCAAGCGTTATTCCGAAGCGGAAGCCGCGGCCGAGAAGGCGCTCTCCCTGAGCACCAAGCCGGACGACCAGGAATATCCGCACTTCGTCCTGGGCTCGATCTACGAACGGCAGAAGAAATACGACTTGGCCGAGGAGCAGTTCCGGCAGGTCCTGACGACGAATCCGCTCAACGCCGCCGCCTGCAATTACCTGGGCTATATGCTTGCCGATCGCGGGGTCCGTCTCGACGAGTCCGTGAAATACATCCAGAAGGCCCTCGAACTCGAGCCCAATAACGGCGCCTACCTCGACAGCTTGGGCTGGGCGTACTACAAGATGAACCGCTATGACCTTGCCGTGCCTCACCTCGAAAAGGCCGCGCGGCTGATTTCCAGCGACCCCACGATTCAAGAGCACCTGGGGCATCTTTACCTCCAACTCGGCCGGAAGCGAGAAGCCGAGGAAGCCTGGGAGCGAGCCCTCAAAGAGTGGCCCAACGCCGCCAGCAGCGACTTCGATGCGGAGCAGGCAGCCCGGCTGCAGAAGCAGCTCGAAGAACTCAAGGCGCACCTGGCCAAGGAAAAATCCGCCCACCGCTGAGGAAGCTCCGAGGGACAATCCCCGGCAAGCTTCGATTCGCAGCATCTCCATTGGCCACCACGATCCGAGTCCGCGCTTTCGCCAAAATCAATCTCGGCCTGAGAATCCTCGCCCAGCGTCCGGACGGCTACCATGAAATCCGGACCATCTACCAGGCCGTCTCGCTGGCCGACCGCCTGGAGATTTCTCTTTCACCACGGCGGCACGGCATTCATTTGGAATGCGATGACCCGGCGATTCCCGCGGGTCGCGCCAACCTGGTCTATCGGGCGGGTGAGCTGTGGAAGCGGGCGCGCAAATTCCGGGGCGGGATTCACGTCCGCCTCCGCAAGCGCATCCCAGCGGGTTCCGGCCTGGGCGGCGCGAGCAGCGACGCCGCAGCCGCGTTGCTCGGCCTGGAGCGCCTGACCGGCGACCGGTTGAGCGTCGCAGAGCGGCTCCGCCTGGCGGCCCGCCTAGGGTCGGATGTGCCATTCTTTCTATGGGGGGGCCGCTGCCTCGGCATCGGACGAGGCGAGGAGGTGTACCCCCTTGGGGACCTCCCTCGCCGCGATTGCCTGATCGTTTTCCCGGGGTTTACAGTTTCGACGGCGGAAGCGTATCGCGAGGTGAGACGTCTCGGATTGACAGAATCCCCGCGAAGGCCTAAAATACATTTTTTTGGCGCGCGGCCACATTTCTCCCTGGAAGACTGGGGACCGGCCGAAAACGACTTTGAGCAACTCGTTTTCGCGAGGTGGCCGGAGCTGGCACGACTGAAGCGTCAGCTCATCCGGGCCGGAGCCGAAACAGCCTCTCTGACGGGCAGCGGTTCTGCCGTCTTTGCCCTCTTCGACTCTGCCCGCACGCTGGCCCGCGCTGCAGCTTTGATTCCTCGAGGTTGGAAGCAGTATTCGACGCGGACGCTTTCCCGGCCCGAGTACCGACGGCTTTTAGTGCAGTGACAAGTGAAGAGTGACAAGCGACGAGCATGACCCTGGTTTTTGCCTGGGCTCGTCACTCGTCACTTATCACTGTTCTTGGGAGGTCGTCCAGTGGTAGGACACATGCCTTTGGAGCATGGAACCCTGGTTCGAATCCAGGCCTCCCAGCCATTGCACTATCGCGAGCGAGGGGAACTTCGATCGTCAAGGACACCGCGATGACGGAGAAGAACCGGCACCTATTGAGGGTCTTTACGGGGAATGCACACCCGGCGCTGGCGCGCGAGATTTGCGAGCACTTGGGGGTACCCCTTGGCCAGGCTTCCATCGGCAGGTTCCCCGATGGCGAGGTCCGGCTGCAGATCCTGGAGAACGTGCGAGGCGCGGACGTTTTTGTGATCCAGCCGACCTGCCAGCCGGTGAACGACAACCTGATGGAGCTGCTGATTCTGCTGGACGCGTTCCGCCGAGCCTCTGCAGAACGGATCACCGCTGTCGTCCCCTACTACGGCTACGCGCGGCAGGACCGCAAGGATCGGCCGCGGGTGCCGATATCTTCCAAGCTCGTGGCGGATCTGCTCACCACGGCGGGCTCCGACCGCGTGCTGGCGCTGGACCTGCACGCCGGACAGATCCAGGGTTATTTCAATATCCCCGTGGATCACCTCTACGCGACCCCGGTGACGGTGGACTACTTCCGCCGGCTGCGGTTGAAGAACCTCGCGGTGGTCTCGCCGGATCCCGGGGGCGTGGAACGCGCCCGGTCGTTCGCGAAGAAGATGAAAGCGCCCCTGGCGATTATCGACAAGCGGCGGGAAGACGCGAACGTGGTGGAGATGTTTAACGTCATCGGCGACGTGGTAGGGAAGACCTGCCTCATCGTCGACGACATGATTGATACGGGCGGGACGCTGGTGCGCGCCGCCAAGGCGCTGCTCGACAAGGGAGCGGAGAAGGTTTACGCCTGCGCGACGCACGGGGTCTTTGCCGGCGACGCCGTTGAAAAAATCCGGGCTTCGCAGCTTCAGCAGGTAGTGACGACCAACTCGATCCCGCTCTCGTCCGCAGGCCAGAAATGTCCCCGCATCAAGGTGCTGAGCGTGGCCAGGCTGCTGGCGGAAGCGATCCGCTCGATTCATGACGAGACTTCGGTGAGCCGCCTGTTTATCTGAGCACGTCGGCGGGCTCGCGCGCGGCCTTCCCCGGCGAGGGTGCTGAGGAGTGAAAAGGTATGTCCCAAGCTTTGAGTGTTGAAGCCGATCTGCGAGAGGATTTCGGCAAGAATGCTTCCCGGCGGCTGCGGCACGCGGGCCGCATTCCCGGCGTTGTCTATGGTGGCGGTGGACCGGCAATTCCCGTCACGGTGGATCCGCGGAAGATTTCTCAAATCCTCCATTCGGAATCCGGCCACAATGCCATCTTCCCGCTGGAGATCAAAGGCAAGGCTCCGGCGCGCGTGATGCTCCGCGACTGGCAGGTCGACCCCCTGCACGGCGACCTGCTGCACGTGGACATGGTGCGTGTGGCGCGCGACACCAAGTTGAAGGTCAAGGTCCCGATTCACGTTACGGGTGAGGCGAAGGGTGTGAAGGTGCAAGGCGGCATTTTCGAGTTCCTGCTGCGCGAAGTCGAACTGGAATGCCTCCCGGACGAAATCCCGGACCACATCACGGTGGATGTGACCGAGCTTTTGATCGGCCGCAACCTGCGCGTGGCCGACCTGCCACGGGGCGACAAAGTGAAGGTGCTCACGGAAGCGAACCGGGTCGTCGCCCACGTTGTGGCGCTGAAGGCGGAAGAGGAAAAACCCGCCGCCGAAGTCGTGGAAGTTGCGCCCGCCGCACCCGAACTGATCCGCAAGGGCAAGGCGGAGGAAGCCGGGGCCGAAGAGGAAGCGGCCGAAGGCAAGAAGGAAAAGAAGGAGAAGGAATAGCGGTGTGCCCGAGCTTGGACCGGCCTCGGGCGCTTGGGAAAGGGCGGCGTGAAACTCATCGTCGGTCTCGGCAACCCCGGCTACGAGTACCATCTGACGCCGCACAACCTGGGGTTTATGGCTGTGGACCGGCTGGCCGAAAGCTGCGGCGTGGAGGTCGCGCGCCGCGAGGCCCAGGCGCTGACCGCCGCCACGGAAATCGAGGGAGAACGGGTCATCCTGGCCAAGCCGCAGACCTACATGAATCTGAGCGGCATGGCCGTGGCGCGGCTGCGCGAGCGCTACGAACTGCCGGTGCAGGATCTGATCGTGCTGCTCGATGATGTGGACCTGCCTCTCGGGACGCTGCGCATCCGTTCCCGAGGCAGCGCCGGCACGCACAATGGCCTGAAGTCCGTCATCGGCGCGCTCCAGGCGGAAGATTTTGCTCGGGTGCGGATGGGAGTCGGGCCGGACCGGCCCCTCGAGGACCGGGTTTCGTACCTCTTGAAACCGCTCCGCAGAGCGGAGCTGGAGACCGTGGCGGACATGATCGAACGGGCCGCCGAAGCTGTGAGCGTGATTCTCAAGGAAGGAATTCCCGCGGCGATGAACCGCTTCAATCGGCGGGCGACATCGCCTGAGACATGAGGTTCCATGCATAAATACGAGATCATTTTTCTGATCCGGCCCGATGTGGCCGAGGAAGAAGTCGATAAGCTCATCACGCAGATGGAAGGCGTGGTGACCAGCACTGGCGGAAAGGTCGAGAAGGTGGACAAGATGGGCCGCCGCCGGCTCGCCTACCGCGTGGCGGGGCATCGCGAGGGGCACTACGTGCTCTTCCTCCTGGAAGGCCTGGGCGACACGGTGAAGGAGTTCGAGCGGCGCCTCAAGGTGACGGATGCGGTCATCAAGTACCTCACCGTGCGCGTGGACGAGGATCTGAAGCGGGCGGAGAAATACAAGGCACTGCGCGCCAAGCAGGAGGCCCGCCGGCCGCGTTCCAAAAGTGCCCCGGCCGCAACCGCGGCCCCACAGGCCGCGGCCGAAACTGCTTAAATCGAGAAGGAGCCAACAATCATGGCGGAACAGAAATCGGGACCTGGACCGTCGGAGCGTCCCGCGAGAAGAGAAGGTGGTGGCGGAGGCCGGAGGCAATATTTCCGTCGCCGCAAGGTCTGCAAATTCTGTACCGAGAAGATCGACGTCATTGACTACAAGGACGTCCGGTTGATCGGCCAGTTTGTTTCCGAGCGAGGCAAGATCCTGCCCCGGCGGTTGACCGGAACGTGCTCGCCGCACCAGCGAACGCTGTCGTTGGCCATCAAACGCGCCCGGAATATCGCCCTGCTGCCGTTTGCGACGGGGGTGTAAGCCGTGAGGCTGGGAAGGGCCACCGCCTGCCAGGACTGGCGGGTCTTCCAGTCGGGAGCGTGCGCCGAATCCGATATTTGCGCTCAGGGAGTTCTTCGATGGAAGTCATTCTCTTGCAGGACATGGATAAGCTCGGGATTCGCGGGCAGCTCGTGAACGTCGCGGACGGATACGGCCGCAACTACTTGCTGCCCAAGAAGCTGGCCGTCGCGGCTACGCCGCAGAACCGCAAGTGGGTCGAGCAGCAGCGGGTTCGGTTTTTGAAGCAGTCCGCCAAGGAGAAAGCAGACGCGGAGGACCTGGCCAAGCTGCTGGCCGACGTCTCGCTCAACTTCACGCGCCGGGCCGGCGAGCAGGGGACGCTGTTCGGATCGGTCACGGCCATGGACATTGCCGAGGGTCTGCACGCCAAGGGCTACAACATCGACCGGCGGAAGGTTCATCTCGATCCGCCCATTAAGCTGCTGGGCGAGTATGATGTGTCCCTCAAGCTGCACGGCGAGGTGACGGCTACCGTCAAGGTCAAGGTCGAGGCCGAGGTCGAACAACCGGCGGCGAGTTGACGCGCCCACGCGCGGAATGGGCTCGCCGAGCGCCATCCGGACGGCAGCGCCATCAACGGATGCGGAACGGCTTCGGCATCTTCCGGCGTGAGACTTGCACCACGCCGCGACCGGCGAAAAGCAATTCTTCCTCTCGCGTCCCTCTGAGGCAGCGTGGCGTGTGCACTGCCCGATGCCTCTCGCTCCGCTTCAAATCACGCTCACGTAAAAAGCGATTTGTCCCTCCCGGGGCGTCGGGAACCCGCTACCCGACGAGAAAAGTTTCCACAGCATCGGCGGGGCTTTCCACAGGTTTGTTAAGTTTTCTACAGGAATCCCACAGGGGCAACCCATCATCGGCTTGAGAAAGGATGGTAAGATAATAGAATTACGCGCGATGCCGAGCACAATCGCAATTGACCGGGCACTCCCTCACAACCTCGAAGCGGAGCGCGCTCTTCTCGGCTCCGTCCTCCTCGACAACGGAGCGCTGAACGTCGCGCTCGAGGTCGTCGGCAAGGACGATTTCTTCTCCGACGCCCATCGCCTCACCTTCGAGAAGATGCTGGAGATTTCC
>Ga0315280_10001618_pt1 | contig 38245 bp, 29 predicted proteins | sample YL17G06_40_MG_FD_203697 | JGI IMG/M metagenome (GOLD analysis project Ga0315280, IMG submission 203697) | Sediment microbial communities from Yellowstone Lake, YNP, Wyoming, USA - YL17G06_40 | ecosystem: Environmental > Aquatic > Freshwater > Lake > Sediment | place: USA: Wyoming | collected... | reverse complement strand
CCTTCAGGACGCGGAAGAACGACTCTTTCCGCAATTGCTTGCGCCTTGGCGGCTTTGGGTTGGCGCGCAAGGCGCGAAAGACCTCTCTCCACGAACACGGGCGACGACCGACGCCATCCGACCATCGTGCCGCCACACGATACTTTATGCGCGATATAGACGCCCACAACGCCCTCGATGCGGTTCGCACTGGCGCCTCTTATGAGGTTCCCGACCAATGGAATTCGGACATGCACCCAACACATATCTCGCCCCGGAATATCATTTGAACCATGTGTCCTGAACCATTATACTTCATGTCCCCATCTGCGCAGGAATCCTTTGCGGACGTCGGTTCAAAAGTGCGGCACGTGGCTGGCGACAGGTCACGCGCTGAAGTCGGCATGTAACCTTGACTTATGACGAGTGTCAATCCCTCGTGTGCGGTCCCATTCTTTCTCCTCTCAGCCGCGTAGAAAACATTGTCGAGATTTGCCACGGATGCAAGGGCACGCGGGCAGCGACTGTGTCCGGTCGGGAAGAACGTCCCATTAGAACACCCAATCGGCATTGAGCCGATAGACATCCGCAGCACCGGGACGCTGTCGGTTTAGTCCAAAACCATCGAGATCGGAGAACTTTTCCACACTACGCGCAGAGACCTTCCCTGGCCCACTCTTTCGGCAATTGCAAGTATTTGCGGCAAAGAGGTCTTCTTTGAAATTGAAGTTACCACTTGCCCAGAGGCAAAAAGAATCTGAGTTTTTGAACTGCACTTCAGGAGGCCTCTTATGCGTCAGTCACGCAGACAATTTATGCAACGCGCAGTCAGCGTTACTTCGGCCGCGGGCCTTTCGTTTGCCGCTTTGGACGAACCTCGCGGTGCGGAAGTCGAAAAAGCCACATCGCCGCAACCCGCAACCGTTCCTACAGCAAGTGAAGCCGCTTCCCAAAAGTCGCGCGGACGATTTGGCGTATCAACATACTCGTTCTGGCACTTCCGGGAACAGCGCGTGGAGGTGGCATCGTGCATTGACAAAGCCGCCGAAATGGGATTTGACGGCGTGGAGATTCTGCACCGGCAAATGAGCGACGAATCCAACACCTACCTGCAATCGCTCAAGCACCGCGCTTTCGTCAACGGACTTGATTTGATAGGATTTTCCATTCACCAGGGATTTGTTTCGCCTGATCCCGCCGTCCGGCAAAACAACATTGATCATACGCTACACTGCATTGAATTGGCATACAAGATGGGCATCCCAACGCTGCGGCTGAACACCGGCCGTTGGGGAACCATCAAATCGTTTGATGACCTGATGGCCAACAAAGGGATCGAACCCGCGCTGCCCGGTCACACCGACGACGAAGCGTTCGATTGGGTGATCGGGGCAATCGAAAAGTGCCTCCCCCGCGCCGAAGAATGTGGCGTATGTATGGGACTGGAAAACCATTGGGGGCTGGCGCGAACGGCCAAAGGCCTCTTGCGGATCTACGACACCATCAAGTCTCCCTGGCTGAAAGTCACGTTGGATACGGGAAATTTCCTCGAAGACATGTATGCGCAAATGGAAATGGTCGCTCCCCATGCGGTGCTGGTCCATGCGAAGACCTACTTTGGCGGCGGCGAATGGTACACGCTCGACATTGATTACAGCCGCGTCGCCAAAATCCTGCGCCATGCCAACTTTCGAGGCTACGTCTCGCTGGAATTCGAAGGCAAAGAGAACGCGGAAAACGGTGTGCCCAAGAGCCTGGCACTGTTGCGCAAGGCGTTCGCATAGATATTTGTTCAGCCCGCGCCGACCACCCGTCCTTCGGCTTGTGGCACAAGAAGATCGCACGACTCAATGGGGAAGTAGGTGGATCTTACTTTTGTCCGGGTTTGTTTCTGCCTCCATACCGACAAGATCTCCTCCAAAGTCCCGCAGGGACACCCGACCATAGCCCACTGATTCATCGGTGGGACGGTGAAGCGCACACCTCCGTCACGTCCTGTCTGGCTGCCAATGAAACGCAACCGAAAGGTTGGACTTCGAGCGCATCAGAACAATGTTGATGGTACGCCGGCTGCAATTCGATTTTTCTTCAGAGCGAGAGCAGGTACTCGACCAGCGCTTGGATTTCCTCTTGCGACAAGTGGGAGGTCGCACCGTGCTGGTCGTGCTTGTTAAAGGTCGTGAACACCTCATGCAGAGTAGCCGCTTCACCGCTATGTAAGTAAGGCGCCGTGCGCCACAACTCGATCAATGTCGGCGTATCAAACTTTGCTCCCTTGTCCGCTTCCCCAGCAGTACCGACATCGTACAGTTGCAAATCCGTGAACAGCGGACCAGAATGACAGGATGCGCACTTTGTCCTGGGACTTTCAAAAATGGCTTTGCCTCGCTTGGCCTTGGTAGAAAGGTCTCCGTTCGTCAATAGGTATGGACTTCGCTCCGGCCGAAGCGAGCGAATGTAGGCCTGCACCGCTTCGACGTCGCACGCTTCCGGCTCACGAAACAAAATGAAGCGAAATCCAGTGAGCGACGCGATCTCCATGTTGGCCCGAACACCCAGCGACATGACCGGCGGTGTCTGATGTGACAGCAGCAGCGATCTTGTGTTCTTCGGATTGCCGATGCCGTCATTCAGCAAGTCCCAATTCAGCCCGTCCACGCGGCCTTCCGGATGGCAGGTGGCACAACTCAGCCAGTGTTGAAAGCAGTATGTGGCATCGTGGAAGATCATTTCGCCACGCCGCACCTGGTCGGGCTCGCGCGCGGGCGTCATTGGAATTGTGGATGTGATCTTGCCCGTCTCCGGATCAGCCAGAAGAACTTCACCTGAATAGTAGGCGGCCACAGCCAGTTTCTTGCCGTCGGGAGCCAGTTTCGCGCCACGCGGTCCCTTGCCCGAAACCGGAATTCTCTCGATCAGGCCTGCGGCATAGAGAGCGGCGAGATCGTTGACCAACAGGGCGCGTTTTTCTGGGTCCTTCCTGATCTCTTGCCAGATGCTCGGTATGCTACTTTTTGTGTTGAGAATCTTGTCGGGATCTTTTTCGCCGGCGAGGAGCGCATGAAGATCGCCCAGATGGACCTTTGCAATCTGATGCACGCCGGCAAGCGTTGCCCAGAGCGTTTTCCCATCGTTTGTGACAGCGATACCCCACGGATCGGCGGCACCTTCCGTTGGGTAGTCGAACAGGACTGTCGCGTAATGCTGCTTCGCGGCAAGGTCAATAACGCTAAGCGCGTTGGTGTTAATCCAGCCGCGTTCGAGTTGTGTGGTGGGCAAGGCGAAGCGCCCGACCGTGTGAACGGCATAGGCCCATCGGCCATCCGGGGAAATCGCAACCCCACGCACAAGTGTGGATCCCGGCGGCAGCCGGACATCGGCCACACGAGCAGGTTTTCTGAGACCGATCAGGCTGACAGCCGCTGAGACTTTCGGATCGGCTGCGCTGCCGGATGGAAACAGATTGCTGACCACGGCCAGAGACTCGTCGGGAGTGATCGCGATGGAAAACGGCTCACGCGGAACACTGATGCGGGTTCGCTCCTTGCCAGTGGCAAGGTCCACTACCGACACATCGTTCGTCGCCGAGTTTGCGACCAGAAGCATCCCTCGCTTCGGCGCCACCGCCAAACCCATGGGCCGCGATCCGACCGGGAAACGGCGCATGACCCGGCCCGCCTTTGCGTCAATCTGTGCGACGGTGCCCGCACGGCTTTCAGCAACAAAAAGACCCGAATCCCTGGTGGTCCACGCCACGCCCGCCGGTTCGCCGTCTAGCGGAATATCGTGCAACACCTTGCCGGAGCTCAAGGCGATGATCGCAACCATTCCAGCCGTGCGATCGGAAACCGCCAAGCTCATTCCGTCCGGCGAAAACGCGGCGTCAAAAGGTGACCGATAGGCGGCGCTGTTCGTCGCCGCACGCTGATCGGTAGCGGCCCACATGTAACACGCAACTGCCGTCACAGCCAGCAATAGTAACAGAACGGCTTCTTTCATAGCTATGCGTTTTGCCCTTTCTTCTCAACTGTTGCAGTTTTCGGCGACCTGCGGATCGAGAGCAAAGTCCCCATCACGGGGCGACTACCGTCCCTCCGGGAAACCACGCCCAACGCGGCATTGATTCCCCCAATTGCAATCCCTGTCAATGCCGCTTTGGGGTGAGGCAAGTCAGTTCTTCACGCTCGTTTTCTTTCGGCATTGGCGGACAAGGACTCGTGCGGCGGTTTCAGATTTCCACGCAGGTCTTCCAGGGCATGTGGCAGAGCAGGGAGAATCACCGAGAGGTTGTCGGTTGCGGCCTTCGGAGAGCCGGGCAGATTGACGATGAGCGTTGTCCCCCGAATGCCCGAAACTCCGCGCGACAGCGTGGCAAAGGGGGTTCTCGTGAGCGACGCCGCTCGCATGGCTTCGTCCAGTCCCGGCGCCAAGCGCTCCACAACGGCGCGGGTGGCCTCAGGCGTCACATCGCGCGGCGAGAAACCTGTTCCACCAACAGTGACCACAAGATCAATTCCGTGGCCGTCGCAGTAGTGGCGCAGACTCTCCTCAATCACGTCGCGCTCGTCGGGTAAGATTTTCTGGCGATAGAGATGAAAAGCATCGCCCTGGCTCAACAACTTCGCCACAGCCGGCCCAGCCGTGTCTTCCGCCTCGCCGCGCGAGCATCGGTCGCTGATGGTGAGAACAACCGCCTGAAACAACGAACGGTTGACCTGCTCGACAACGACAACGGGGTCGCCCGGCCGAACTTCGCCCTCCTGTGTAACTTTGGCGAAAACTCCCACTCGCGGCATGATGCAATCTCCCGCTGTAGCATAGATCGCGCAAGGCGCGTGACATTGCTTGCCGATTTGGCTGATGGTCAACTCGACGGTCTTCCCGATGCGAAGCCGTGAGCCAAGACCGAGTTCCGAGAGAGCCACGCCCGCGAGAGCGAGGTTCTCGCCGAAGGCGCCCGGAGCAAGCGCCACCATGCCGGATTGACGCATCGCCTGAATATCCTTTATGTCGAGCATACTGACCTGACGACGCCGTTCGCCAGCGTGGGCGTCGCCTTCGATGCCATGATCGGCACGCAGCACAGCCTGATTGACGGCGTGCTTGCTCACACCTTTCGTTTCACTTACACAGACGTAAACCAAAGTCGCTGGCATCATGGCTGTTTCCTGGACCACAACCCGCTTTTGCCACCGCCTTTTTCGATCAAGCGGATCGGGCCGATTTCAATCGCCTTGTCGGCGGCTTTGCACATGTCATAGACGGTCAGCGCGGCGACGGCCACAGCCGTGAGAGCTTCCATTTCTACACCGGTTTTCGCCTCACATGCCACATAAGCCTCGATTCGCACCTCGTCGGCAACGAGGCGGGCATCCAACTCGATCACATCGAGGCCAAGGGGGTGGCACAGCGGGATTAGCGCGGACGTCTGTTTGGCCGCCTGGATTCCCGCGAGCCGAGCGGTCTCGAGCACGTTGCCTTTGGCGACTCCTCCTGTTTTGCGAAGCGCCCCAGCGATCGAGCGCCCCACACGAACAACGCCTTCGGCGCGCGCCCAGCGGGCCGTGATTGGTTTCGAGCCGACGTCAACCATCCGTGCACGGCCATCAGCGTCCACGTGGGAAAAGTTTTTGAGACGGCTCTTTCGTTTCGTTCTACGATTCGGTTGCACTGTGTGATTTCCTGTAGTCCAGATGTCGCGCGCAGCCATTCGTTCCCGACCAAGACTTCCCCACCACGCGCTCAACCTCCGATCCCAGCCATGAGCCGAGGAGATGAGCTATTGCGAAGCGCATACTTGGCTTCGAGCGTCGCCCCGATCGCTCGGTCGAGTCGGACGAAGTCGGGACTACCCGGGCGGCGCAGAAGCGGCAACAGGTCTGGCCCGGTCGAGTGCATGAGGCAGCCCAGGAGACGACCGTCGGCGGTCAAACGCAGACGCTGGCAGCTAGCGCAAAACGGCTCCGTCACTGGCGAGATGAAGCCGACCCGTGTCGTTCGGCCTCGGCAGTCTTCAGCCAGGTAGATGCGCGTTCGTTCTTCGACCGTACTTTCGAACGCGACCAGCCGAAACTCAGCCTCCAGGCGCTCGCGGACCTCGCGCGAAGAGACGAACCAGAAGGGATGCCGAGCGGCAGCGATTCCGATTGCCATCAGCTCCAGGAAACGAATCTCCAACCCGGCGGCGAGGGCGAATCGGACGAGGTCGCAGACCTCGAAATCGTTCTCGTCCCGCAAAACGACGGTATTGATTTTCACGGAACGAAACCCAGCGGCCTGGGCCGCCTCAATGCCGGCCAGCGTGAGATCAAGCCGGCCTCCCCGTGTGAGCCGTGAAAAGCGAGTACGATCGAGGCTGTCGAGGCTGATATTCACACGGTCAACACCGGCCTCTCGCAGAGATCGCGCCAGAACGGAGAGGCGCTGTCCGTTTGTTGTCAGGGCGAGATCAGCGAGGTCCAGCCGCGCCAGCATTGCGGCCAATTTGACGATCTGAGGTCGGACGAGGGGATCGCCACCCGTCAGTCGCACCGTGTGTAGTCCATAGTGGTCGCGCAGGAAACGAACCACTGTCACAATCTCTTCAAATCGGAGAATCTCATGGCGGGAGCCTTGTGGGATGCCTTCCGGTGGCATGCAATAGATGCACCGCATGTTGCATCGGTCGGTGACCGAAACCCGCAGGCAATCAACCGTGGTTGGTAGCACAGGCATCTTGCCTGTGCACGAAAAGGTTTTCATAGGACCATACCCCACGGATGAAACTCGACCAGGCTGCCGGGTTCGTACGCCTTCTCTTCGGGCAGCACCACAGCTCCATCGCACAGTCCTCCCGCCACCACGTCGGCAGAACCGTGCGGCTCGATTGGGGTGACAATTGGGCTACCGTTGTCCGGATCGAAATGCAGTTGTGCCGGAACATAGCGTGCCCGGCCCGTGCGCTCGAAGGCTACCGGGCTACTCAGCCGGACGAGGATCTTCGACGCCAGCGGCGCGGTCAGGCCCGACATTTTTCTGAGCGCAGGCGCCACAAACTCAAAGAAACCCGTCAGGGCGCTCAGCGGATTGCCTGGCAAGCCGAACACCAATTGTTTGTTCGGCCCAAGGGCGAACAGGATCGGTTTGCCTGGCTTCATCGCGACACCGTGGAAAACCTCACGACAACCAAGATCGGTGAGAACTCGCGGCACGTGGTCGTATTTGCCGACCGAGACCCCGCCGACGACAATCAGAATGTCGCAGGTCTTCAGGACCGCGCGCACCTTGCGCCGCAGCTCCAGCGGGTCGTCGGCGACGACTCCGAGAATCTTGCATTGAGCAAGTCCCGTCGCTTGCAAAGCGGCTCGCAGAGCCGGGCCATTCGAGTCGCGCTGGGTATGGCGCGCGGCACGAGCCGAAACCGCCACCAGCTCGCCTCCGGTACACAGCACCCCGACGCGCGACTGGACAAAGACGCTGACCGAGTCAACCCCGACTGCCGCGCAGACAGCGATCTGCTGAGGGCCGAGCCGCGTCCCCTTGTCCAACAAGACTTGGCCCTTCCGTGCAATCTCGCCGCGACGAAGGATGTTTTCGCCCCGATCCATCTTCACTCGAAAGCAAACGACGGTTGGTGAAACCTCCGAGGTGCCTTCGACAATAGCGACCGAGTCTGCGCCGGGCGGCACGTTTGCGCCCGTGAGAATGCGCACACAAGCGCCGGGCCTGACGCGGGGCCGTGATTTCGATCCCGCCGCAATCTCGCCGACTAGTTTCAGTTCGCAGGGAACCGACCGGAGATCGTCCGCGCGAACCGCGTAGCCGTCCATTGTGGAGCGGTCAGCTGGGGGTAAATCGCGATCGGCATGAATCGGGCGGGCCATTACGCGCCCCACGGCCGTCTCGAGCGCAACTCTTTCGACGGCCCGCAACCGACAATGCGACAGAACCATTGAGAGAGCTTCGGTTGGGCTAAGCATGACTTCCCTTTCGAAACGCAAAAGCTATCCTGAAACGTTCGTGTGGCCCATCGCCCAGACGAAGGCGCATCAACCTTTACCGGTCGCTTCCCATGAGTCAAGAATGGAAAAACCCTTCTTGACAGGCACAGCCGCAATCCTGGTAATTGGCTGGCTTGATCCAGGAAATCCCCGCTTGGTGGAGACTGGCTATGGACACTACAATCATCCTGACCGTGAATGGCAAAAAGAGAACCGTCACGACCGATCCGCAGCGGCCTCTACTCGATGTCCTGAGGGAGGATTTGCATCTCACCGGCGCCAAGTACGGCTGTGGCGAGGGCCTGTGTGGCGCCTGTGCGGTCTTGATGGACGGTCAACGGGTCATGTCCTGCATTACGCCAGTGGCCCAAGCCGATAAGAAAGCGATCACCACAATCGAAGGACTTGCCACGGGCGATTCCTTGCATCCCGTTCAGGAAGCGTTCCTCGCGGAAGATGCAGCGCAATGTGGCTATTGCACGTCGGGCATGATTCTGACTGCCGTGGCGCTTCTCGAAAAGACCCCCCATCCCACCGATGAGGAAATTGAGGAGTGGATGAACATCAACCTGTGCCGGTGTTGCGGATACCCGAAGATTCTGGCCGCGGTTCGCCGCGCCGCCGGCATGGCCAGGAGGTGAGCCTGTCATGACGCGAGACCCCTTCACAGACGAGATGTTCCAACCGGAACACAAGGAGCCCGTCGAGGAGATGCACTATGAGTTCGACCTTAGCCGGCGCGCCTTTGTGCAGATCGTCGGCGCGGGGCTTTTCATCACGGCGACGGGAAGCGTCGCCCTCGGTCAGCGTGGCGCAACCGGCAGGCGACGACCGCAAACCGTGGCGGCGCGACTTCGCATCGGCAAAGACGGCACGATCACGGTCATGACCGGCAAGGTCGAGGTCGGCCAGGGTGGTCGGGCGGAACTCACCCAAGCGGCCGCCGAAGAATTGCGTGTTCCCGTCGGTCGAATCCAGTTGGTCATGGGCGACACGGATCTTTGCCCTGATGATGGGACCACCGCCGGCAGCCAGACGACGCCGAGGACGGTCCCGGCCGTGCGCGCGGCGACCGCAGCCGCCCGCAATCTCTTGATCGCCATGGCGTGCGAACGTTGGAAGGTGGACCAAGGTGCTGTGGAAGTGCGGGACGGCGCCATTACTCACCCCACAACGAAGCGAACGGTCAGCTATGCCGATCTAGCCAAGGCAGAGGACGTTGCGAAGGCCTTCGAACAAGCGATTCCTCCCGATGTCACCGTTACGCCGGTGAAAGAATGGAAAGTGCTTGGGACTTCGGTTCCAAGGCCCAACCGCCGGGACACTGTAACCGGATCGCATCGCTTCCCATCCGATATTGAACGGCCGAATATGCTTTATGGAAAGGTGCTGCGGCCGCCTTCCTACGGCTCGACGCTCACCTCGGTTGATCTCTCCGAGGCAAAAGCCATGAAAGACGTGGTCGTGGTGCACGACGGGCAATTTGTGGGATGCGCCGCGCCAACGTCGTTTCGGGCCGAGCAAGCTCTAAAGGCCATCGCCAAGACCGCAACGTGGCAACCCGCTCCGCACCCGTCGAGCAAGGAAGTATTCACCTGGCTGAAGGAACACGCCCGAGCTCGCGGCGGAACGAACGACCCTGTCGAGGATGCGATAGCCAAGGCGAGCAAAGCGCTCCGCGAGACCTACCATGTGGCCTACGTTCAGCACTGCCCTCTGGAACCACGGGCTGCGGTGACGGAGTGGAACGACGGCAAGCTGACCGTGTGGACAGGCTCACAGGGCCCTTTCAACGTGCATTCGGAATTGACGCGCACACTTCGCCTACCCGCGGACCGGGTTCGCGTCATCATGCCCGATGCGGGCGGCGGATTTGGCGGCAAACACACCGGCGAAGTGGCCGTCGAGGCGGCGCGATTGGCCCAGGCCGCAGACCATCCTGTGTCCCTACGGTGGACGCGCGAGGAAGAGTTCACCTGGGCCTATTTCCGTCCCGCCGCAGTCATCGAAATCCAGGCCGGCCTCGACCCGAAAGGGTCGCTTGTGGCCTGGTATTTCACCAACATCAATTCCGGATCGGCGGCGATTGAGTCGCCCTACAACATACCCAACAAGAAATCACGATTCGTGCCTTCCGAAGCGCCCCTGCGCCAGGGTTCCTATCGGGCGCTTGCGGCGACGGCCAACAACTTCGCCCGCGAGTGCATGATGGACGAGCTGGCCGCCGCGGCTGGCGCCGATCCCCTCGCGTTCCGGCTCGCTCATATTGACAACGACCGCCTGCGAGCCGTCCTTGAAACCGCCGTGAAGCGTTTTAACTGGGACGAACGCAAAAAGAGAAAAGACGCCGATACGGGCGTTGGGTTGGCCTGTGGAACCGAAAAAGGCTCCTATGTGGCGGCCTGCGTCGAGATAGGCATAGACCGCAAACAGGGCGCCATTGACGTCCGCCACGTGTGCGAGGTCTTCGAATGTGGCGCCGTCCTGAACCCGGCCAATCTTCTGTCCCAGGTTCAGGGGTGCGTCATCATGGGTTTGGGTGCCGCCCTGAGAGAAGAAATGCAGTTTGAGAACGGCAAGATTCTTAACGCCAGCTTTGGGAAATATCTGGTACCGCGCTTCAAGGATGTCCCTGAACTCGACGTTCATCTCCTCAACCGGCCCGACCTTGCCTCGGCCGGTGGCGGAGAGACGCCCATCATCGCCATCGCCCCAGCCATCGCCAACGCCGTCTTCAAACGCCACGGGCACCCGCATTCGCTCCATGCCGATTCGCATCGCCGCGACCAAACAGGCGTAATGCGCTTGACGCCAAGCGAAAACGGAGCCAGCATCAAGAAGAATAAAGGGTTCGTAGTCCCCTCTTCAGAATACCGAGGGAATCCGTATGATTTTGTTTCCCGATATAACCATCTGCATCTATGCACTCAAGGGAGAATTCCCCGGCATTCGGAAGCACATGGAGAGTCTCACACCGGATGTGATCAAGATGCCCTCGATGGCGAAGGTCGAACTATTGCTGGGTGCGAGGAAAAGCAGCAATCCTCCCCACGTGATCTGTTACTCTCCCCCACATGAACCGGTTCCTGTATTCTTTCGGCGCGTATCGCCACGCTAAAGCAAGTCTAATGCATGACGCACATCCCCCGGAGGAGCACAATGGGCAAAGACGACCGACCCATAGATCTCGATCAGAAGGTCGTGCAACTCACCGACAGTGGCGTCTCGTTCGCGGTGGCGTTGGTCCTGAAGGCCGAGGGTTCGACGCCATGCAAGGCAGGCGCGAAGGCCGTTATTGATGACAGCGGCAAGATCTGGAGCACTATCGGCGGCGGCGCGGTCGAGGCCGAGACCCAGCGCCGCGCTGTCGAGGCATGCAAATCGAAACGCCCTGTTGTGTTTGATTTCTACCTCGAGGGGACTGCGGCAGCCGACCAAGAACCTATCTGCGGCGGGGTCATGCGCATCCTTATTGATCCGACGGCCTCGAAGGACCGACTGTGTTACGCCCAGGCGGCTGAAGTCCTCCGGCAGCGTAAACGGGGCGTTCTGCTCACCACGGTGCGCACCGCGCAGTTGGTAGTACCGCCTTCAGGCGGTGAACCCGCTGAAGCGGGAACTACGAACCTGGAGGTGACGGTGCAGTGGTTTCCGGAAGGGGCCGTACCATCGCAGGTGGGCTTCCCAGGGGCCGAGGCGATCCGCTTGTGCCTCGCCCGCGAGACACCCCAGTTTTTCGTCGTGCAGTCACCACGGGAATCGAGCGGTGAAACACAAGATCCCCTCACAAGGTTCCAAAATCCAAGATCGAAAATCCAAAATCCGCAATGTTGTCTTGAGGTCTTCGTCGAGCCGGTGATTCCCAAACCGCTTCTGCTGATCGTGGGTGGCGGTCACATCGGCCAAGCCCTCGCGCGCCAGGCAATCCTCATCGGGTTTGACGTCACAGTCGTGGACGACCGGCCCGAATTCACCGACAGCGCCCTTTTCCCGGAAGGGGTGACAACCCGCTGCGGCGATATCGCAAAGGAGGTGACCGACTTTCCCATCGCCAACGACGCCTACATCGTGATCGTCACGCGCGGCCATCAACACGACGCCGAAGCGCTTGCAGCCTGCATCCATTCGTCCGCCGCGTATATCGGCATGATTGGCAGCAAGCGCAAGGTGGCCCTGATGCGCAAGAATTTCATCGAATCGGGCCTGGCCACAGAGGAAGAGTTCAACCGGCTCTTCGCACCCATTGGGCTGGACATCGGCGCCGCGACCGCGCCGGAAATCGCAACAAGCATTGCGGCGCAACTGATCGCCGTCCGACGAAAGGGCGATGCTTACACGCCGCCTAGTGACATGGTGCTCCGATGAAAAACGGGCTCGTAGGGCCACCTTCAGGCGGAAAGAATGAGTCTGCGCAGTGAAACGTGAGCTCCAAACCTTCTACAATAGGACATGCTGAAGCGTGAACTCCGAGCTTCCGATTTGTGCAATCGTTCTCGCCGCGGGCGAGTCCCGCCGAATGGGCATCCAGAAACTGCTTCTGCCCTTCGCTGGGACAACCGTCATCGCGCATATCGTTGATCAACTTCTCCGCACCGTCATTGACAAGGTTATTGTGGTTGTGGGGCATGAAGGAAACCGGATTGCCGCGGAATTGTCCGGCCAGCCTGTTTCCATCGTGACCAATCCCAACTACAAAGCCGGCATGCTGAGTTCTGTGCGTTGCGGGCTCGAGGCGCTGCCGCAACAATGCAAGGCGGTCATGGTGGTGCTGGGCGATCAGCCGGCCATAACCTCCGAACTGATTGACGAAATGGTCCGATCTTTCACCGCAACGGATAAGGGAATTCTCACACCGGTCCATGGCGGCAAACGCGGACATCCCATCCTATTTTCAGCAAGCTATCGCGATGAGATCCTGACGCGCTATGATGACGTGGGACTTCGCGGGCTGCTGCACGCTCATCCCGACGACATCTTCGAGCTGACCGTAGCGATCTCAGCAGTGCTTTCCGATATGGACTATCCTGACGACTACCGGCGAGCACTCGGGGCGTTTGAGAAAAACGCCTGAAATAGACGCAAGTCGCAAGGCCAATGAGACCAGCACCGCTCTCCTGCCTCGACGACTGGATGCCTTCTTGCCCAACGCCTCACCCGCAGACGGTGTGGACTCCTATCCGCTGTGCCGCGATGGTTCTCCGCACTGATTCAGATCAAAGGCAGGTTTGCACGGTACATTTGACCTTCTCCCGACGCGGGAACTCCTTATCCTTGCCTGGTATCATTTGACTATCGTCAACGCGGCAACAACGACAGAGGCAGGGGTTCCCAAATCGCGTATCAGGAAGGTGGACATCGGTTTTGGCTCCAGCGCAATTGCCAGCAGATTTAGATGCCAAATGCCGCGCTCACGCGCGTGCGGACGAAACGACATTGACAACGGGAACTGAAAGCCCCTAACAGAATGAAAGCAGCACGGGCTTCCAGCCCGTGATTCATGGGCAATCCGCCCGAGGCGGACGTGCCACGACTGACAGATGTCTTTTTGTTAGAGGTTCTTAGATGTTTTGCGAATCTCTTCGATCAGGCGATCGAGAAACTGGGCTTGTTTTTCGTCCTCGACCAGAGATCGCTCGGCCTCGAAGTGCTCAATGGCGTTTTCGGGTTGTTTGAGCGAAAGATAGGTATGGCCGAGCATGTCGTGGGCTTTGACCTTGTCCGAATTCTCTGCTTGGAGAAGCTGCAGGAGTAGTTTTTCGGATTTGTCGGATCGTTTCCGGAAATCATAGAGAGGGCATAGCGAATAGACAATCTCCTGGGTCTCGCGGGATTCCATGCCGGGACCAACCGCCAATGCCCGCTCATAGGCCTCAATGGCCTTGTCCCACTCCTGGCGCCTGAGATAGCCAACAGCCAGCAGGACAAGCGACCGAAATTCTCTTGGATTCGATTTCACGAGCTTTTCGAATTCCTTTTCTGGCTCGCGGCCCTCGGCGATCTCTTTCATTTCACGTCGGAAAGGCTGCGCCGGAATAAAACCAACCAAACGCTGGATTACCTCGGCGCGAGAATTGAGAAAAACCGCCGTCGGATAGCTGGAGACGTTATACTTCCTGGCAAGGTCTGGTGAGTCCTTGCCATTGAGGCGCACGCACGCGAATTTCTCCGAGAGTTCAACCACCCCCGTATCAGTGAGCGTTTTTTCGTCGAGAATGCGGCACCATTGCTGATAAGGAACATAGAACTCGATGAAAACGGGCTTATTCTCTTTTCTGGCGATCACGAGCGCCGCGTCGAGCGATTTCTCCCAGGCCAAAGGCGCCACCGGAGCAGTTGTCAGTTGCTCGGCTTGCTCTGAAGGCGGTTGCGATTCGGGAGGTTGTTCGCCGGGCTGAGTTCGGGTTGGTTGTCTCGGCGGCACGGTGTCGGGCACCCACTCTATGGACCAGGCGGAAGCGCCAAAGAGCATAAATACAATAATAACAGATTTCCACACCAGCGATTTCATCTGACCTTCTCCTCGCTCAGCGTTGATCCGGATCAGACAGGTCGTCAGCCACAAGCGTTTAATGGTTTTCAGCCGCCCCGAAGACGGCTTGATCCTCGTTTGCACCCGGCGCATGCCGAAGCCCGGCTCATCAGGAATCTGAGACAGACCCTCATGCTCAAGTGGCCTGTTCATAGGCGCAAAGCCATGTTTGTCAATTCTCAAGCCCCACAAAGCCATTAAACGCTTCTGGTCGTCAGCCTGTCTAACCCTGATATGTTCTTCCTGGCTTTTCGGCGGGTCAACTGCAAAGCCGGTCGTGGCATGTCCGCCTCGGGCGGATTGCCCATAACCCTTCACGGACGAGACGCCCGTGCCACTTTGTCGTTTTCTGCGACACGAGCGACAGCGATGGTTGGCGGCATTGTGGACGAGAGCGGAAAAGAACAGCACAACGCGCGACGACTGACTGGCCTGACTTGTAAAACCCTGATACTTCATCGGTTACATCCTTCCGCTCAGTTTCTGCCTTGCTCTGCCGCTGCTGATGCGCCGTCACCCAACCGGCCATGCGGGCACCCACCTGTCGAGATAACCCAGCAAATCCTGTGCAAGGCCGTGTTACACCGAAGGTAAGAGAACGGGGGGCTGTCCACCGATCAATGTCGTGAATATGCTCCCAAGTGCTCTGTCATGTCATATGTGAGGAATGAGAAAGGTTTGTAGTGCCGCCTTTGGGCGGGAAAACACCGAAATGCCCCGCTGAAGCGGGAACTACGAACTCCAACATCGTCCATCAAACCAGACCTGACAAACTACCAGGTCACGGGCAGGATGCCCGTGCCACTTTCGAGCTACTCAACTGTGAATCGGTTGACGCCGACGGGAAGGTTGACGTCAAGCATTCGGTCGGCAATGCGCGCGGGCGGTTGGCCCTCGATGCGAAGCCGCCTTCGTGAAAGCCATCGTCCTTCGAGGCGAACTGTGGCCGGCTTGGAATGTTCGAGGACAGAAACCGCCAGAGTTCCCTGACGGTCGCGGGTAAGAGAAACCCCAACGTTCGACGTGACCGTCAGACCGGGAAGCGAAATGAACTTGCCCGACACAAGAACTGCGGTCCATATCGGTCCCTTGCGGCGGACGGCGGCAATCGAGGCCTCGATCTCGACACCCGCCAGTAGGTCGCGATAGCTACGAAGCGACTTATCCAAGACGATCACGTCCCACCCGGCGCTATGGTCAACCTCGACAACGCCCGGCGCGATTTGGCGCACTCGTGGTCGTCGCTCGCTTTTCATTCTCGGATAGAGGACAGTCCTGTAGCCGCCGGTGCTGTGGCCGGCAACCACGGCATACAGCGTCCGGCCCTCGGTCGTTCGAACCTCACCCGTTCTGAACTGCGCATTCTGAGGTTCGAGAAAGAAAGCATCGAGCGCAAGACCCTTTGGATGCTCGAAGGAAGCAAAGGGCGGCGGTTGCTGGAAAATCGTCCATCCCGTCTGCGTCGTTACGCGCTCGGCATTGACGTGAAGCCAGAGATCGTCAGCCACGTGGCCCTCCAATTCATCGAGGAGAACAAAGTAGTCGGGCTTGAGAAACAAAACGTGGCGGTGCTGGACAATTGGCTTGTCGAAATACTCGATCGTGGGCTGTCGGGAGTAAGGGGCGGAGGGATTGCGTCCAACCTTGCCCAGGACCGGCACAAAGCCACCGACATAATCGGCCCCCGGCAAGCTGGCGAAGAATCGAATCTGCCCTCGGTGGCTCTGCTTATACCCATGCTGCGTCCCATCGAGAGAATAGGCCGGCTCGAATTCAGGAAAAGCGACGCGGCTGTGTCCGCGTGCCAGTTCCTGCCACGAGCCCGCATAGCCTCGCCCTGCATCTGTGACAAGCGCGACCCCTTTGGCCCAAAGTTGGATGCTCCCCTCGTCGTTATGACTTCGCCCCCAGGCCAGGCCATTGCGAAGGACAAGGCACGTTTCATCGCCGGTCGGCTCGCGGGCGCGCAAAATGGCGCCGAACCCTGGCAAATTGACACTGGGGAGGCTTTGAGGTGCTGAGGTCAAATCCGCCGGCAGACCAATCGTTACACCTTGCCCACCCTTGGCCCATCCGTCGGCCGAAAGCGCATTGAAGAGGCGTCCGGGATCGTCGTGTCCGCTACCACCCATTTCGTTGTGGAACCAAAGCAACCGCCGCGCAAGAAGCGGGTCTTCGCCGCGGAAAGCAAATGCACCGAGCAGGAGAAGATCACGCAGGTTGCGGCGATCAAGCATTTGGCCGACCGGCGGAATCGAGCGCCATCCGATTGCGGATTGCGGATTTTTTCCTCTCGCCTCTCGCCTCTCGCTTCTCACCTCTGCTTCGCGCGGCGTTGCTGCGTGCACCAAGCACTCCCACATCGAGCGGAAACGAGGCTCTGCCAGGAGGTCGCTGCCGGCTGCCGGACGGGCATGCATCGCCGCCGGCGTCAGAAAGAGCAAAGCCTCGTAGGCGCCCAGGAACCCTTCTTCCCAAAAGCCGCCCGGATAGACGTGGGATTTCAGGATCAGGCGAAATTGGTCGGTGAAATGTTCGACCCACAGCCGCGACATGGGATGTCGAGCCAGAATCATCCCAAGTTCGCCAACGATTGCGCAACGCTCAGCGTTTAGGTTCGCACTACACAAACCGCGAAAGAGCGGCTCGAAACTATCGGGATGGCCGGAGGGCAAGCTCGCTCGATCCCACGGAAAAAGGTCCTTGCTGTAGCAATTGTAGGCGAGCATGGCGAGGGAGCGACGCGCGCGACGATCCTCGTCGGGGCGCAAAACGCCAAGCTGGCGCAGCTGCCCATAGACTTGATAAACCGGAACGAACGGACGTGTCTCCGGCGGCGCAAGGTAGCCTTTTTCGTCAAGCAGCGCGGCCAGCCGATCCAACTCCGCCAAAACGACCGCTTTGTCGCGACGCTCGCTTTCGATCAGATCGGCCCGATATTGAGGGAGCGGCTCGTCCCAATCCAAAACCCAGCCGTCGCGGTTCCAAACCCACCGGCGCTCGATGGCGCCCAATCGCTGGCGTGCATCGGTCGCGTCGTCGCCAGTGCGTGACGTCACGACCAGTAGCCACTCGCGCCGGCCCGTGCGCCAATTGCCTTCCAGCCGCAGCGTCCCCTCGCGCTCCCAGAGCGAAAGGTAATTGTCCGATGGACGATTCCATCGGTCCGAGTGGACACGAATAAAGCCGACGAAGTCGCGCTCGGCTCGGCCACCAAACACACCCATCCAGTCGTTGAAATCGAGGATGCGCCCAAACTGGGACCAGGAAACCAATCGACCGTGGCGAAGTTGGCCCGTTCGCCGTACCTGCCGAATTCCCGTCCAGTCATCGGCATCAGTAGCTTTGGCCAAAACGCGATCAGCACCAAAACTCTCGGCGAACGAGAGCACCCACGTGTTCGTACAGTCGGAACACTCCTCGCTGACGGTCAGGTGGTCGCCGCTCAGGGCGGCACCGGCATCCTGCCCGTGATTACCGGGCAATCGAAAGCGAACCTCTGCGCGAGCACCACCCGCGAAGGCATAGGTGACAACGTATTCCTCCCCTTCCTGCGCCCCGTCAATCGCGACGACCGGAGCGACGCCCTCGACCCACCCGGCACCGCGCCATACACCATCGGGTCCGCGGACGGCGAGAATTGGCCCCGGGATGTCTTTGCCCGTCCGTGGCGGCAAGCATTCCATTCGCCCCGCGGGAACACGAATTGCCATTTGGTCCGTTGCAAGAACGCGAACCGAAGGAGATGGGGTTGGAACCGGCGGGGTGGGTGACGGGCGAGAAGTTTTCGGTGAGCGCGACGGGGCCGAGGGACGTGATAAACTGGTCCGCGGAGCCGCGGCGCTCGCAGTTAGACAAACGAAAAGGAAAACAATCAGTGCGATTCGCGCTTTCACCAAGTTCCATCCGGCCTATTGACGGCGGGAGCGATTCTCGACCCGATCAGTTCGGGCGCGACAGTAGGATCGGCCAAGCGTATGGTCAACTGGTTTGATGGTAGCCATCTCTGGCGGGGCACTGGCGACTCGCCCGCTGTGGCATGTCCGCCTTGGGCGGATTGCCCATGAGTTGTCACAGGCATGATGCCTGTGCTACCTTCACGCGAGAAGACGAGTCGCCAAAGAGCGACCGGAGACGATGACCGACGCAACGCCGCCCCCAGGCCGGGTCCAATGGCCAGTCAGGTAAAGCCCCTTGACAGGCGTAGAAGGCCCCGGACGATCCAATCCCACCTGTCCCGGCGTGTGTGCCCAGCCATAAGGAGAGCCATCGAGGTTGCCCGTCAAGCGCTCGATCATAGACGGGGTCACCGATTCGACAACCTCGATCTGACCGCGATCAAATCCAGGCAGGCAACGCCGCACCCGATTGAACAGTTGGTCGGTCAAAGCCTCGCACCGTTCGCTGGTCCAACCGCCCTCAACTGCGTAAGGCGCCTTGACACTGGCGCAAACTGTCTGGCCATGGCCTTCGGGTACCGCCTCGCGACAAACCATTGAAGGAATGAGAACGAAACAAGGTGCGTGCGGGTCCATCCGGCCAGAGGCCAAAGCCGCGTATTCACGTTCGAGGTCATAATCCTCGAAGATCTCTTTATTTGCCACGGGCGAGCAATCGAGATCGTTGGCCGTAGTCCCCCAGAAGGCAATGAAGTAAGAAGCGTTGGTATGAAGCGAGGCGAGTCGGCGACGATAGGGATGCTTGGAAGCAAGCGGCGGATCGAGCATCCCTTGAAAGACACGTGTCGGTGCAATCGCTGCAACGACGCGGCGGGCAGCGATTGTCCGTCCGCTGGCGGTTTCGACGCCGACGACACTCCCCCGCTCGTGGCGGATGCGCTTGATCTCCGCGCCGAGCGCCAGTTGGCCGCCGTGGCGCTCGAGTGCACGAACGAGCACATCGGTCAAGGCCTGTGCGCCGTCGCGAGCCACATAGACACCCTCGGTGAAGTAATTCATTTCCATGTTGCTGACCGCGAGGAACGAAACCTGGGATGGCGGCAAGGCAAAATAGGACGAGCGGATCGCCAGAATCGTTCGCAGCCGGGGATCGCCGATGTGCGCCGCCAACACCTCGGCCAGCGTGGCGCGGCGATAAGTCGTCAGAAGCGGGAAATCGCGCTCGAACCGCGAAGCGGCTGCGAGTGGAATTTCAACCGGCAGACGGCGAATCTCCCCGTGAATTTCCTGTTGAAGGCGAAAATAGTCCGTCACGCCTGTTCGCTCGCGCGGAAACTGTTCGATGAGATGTTCGCGATAGACATCGAGCGAGGCAGGCAGATGGATCGTTCGGTCGGGAAAAAGGTATTCGCGGGCGGGATCGAGTCGCCGAAATTCGATCTCGTTCTCGACACCCAACTGGCGCAAGAGCGAGCCGATTACGCCGTCCGCCCCGCATCCGCTATAGGATTGGACCGAGAGATCGAATCGGTAGCCTTTGCGCCAGAACGAGATGCAACATCCACCCGGGGTTGGCTGCTTTTCGCAAACCAGAACCCGCCACTTTGCGGCGGCCAACAACGCCGCGCAGGAAAGCCCCGCCAACCCGGCCCCGATGACAAGACAATCGTATGCCGCTTCCGACGGTAGCACAGCCATCTTGCCTGTGATTGGTTCCCTGTTCTCCACCGGCTCAGAAGGTCTGCTCACAGCTCGAATCCCCGGCTCGGTTCCCAGAAGGGGAAAAACACATACCATTGATCGAAGTGGCGGCAAATCCGGCGCTCGAACCGGCGCGCCAGCTCCTGAACCGGAGCTTGAAAGTCATTCCGGGGTAGGTTGGTAGCCTGCCCGACCTCGATCGGCGGTTCGATGATCGCTCGGTAGCCGCGCCCTTCGCGAATGACAAAACAGGGCAACACGGTGGCGCCTGTGGCTCTTGCAAGCCGAAACGGTCCGACCGGAAATGCAACGCGCCTTCCCATGAAATCCACTTCCAGGCCCTTCTCCCCTACAAGCCGGTCGCCCAACAAGGCAATGATCTTGTTCTCGGACAACAATTGACGGATCGTCAGGGCGGCCAAATGAACGCCATCGCGATTGATTACGCCGATGCCGTGGCGCGTTCGCATCCAATCGCGGAACTCCGTGATCCCGCTGTGAGCGGTATCTACAAGACCGACAACGTTGACATCGTAGCCGCCGAAGCGAAGATAGATGCCGCCGAGCTCCCAAAGACCGAGATGACAAGTCATAAGCAGGACGCCACGGCCTCGCGCCAGAGCCGCATCGAGGTGTTCCGTTCCCTCGTGGGCAGCCACCCAGTGGTGAATTGAGCGACGGGTGATCCAAGGAAGCAGGAAATAGTCGGCGATATAGGCGCCGAAGTTTGAGAAGACGCGCCGCGCGAGGCTTTCGGCGGTGTCGCACAGTGGGGACGCAGCCCGCCTCAAGGCGGGCTGAGCCCCTACAACGCGGGCGCTCAGAGCGACCTCGATGTTGCCCTGAATGGCATCACGCAAGTGACGCAGACGTTTGCGTCCGAGAATTGGGAGAATAATCCGACCAACGGTGCGCGAAACGGGCCGTGTCAACAGGCGGCCCAGGTAGGTCATGCGCAGATAGAACCGAAAATCAATCACCACGTTGCGCCGTCCCCGCCCAGCGAGCGCCGAACGTAACGACCCACCCCATGCCATTCAAGACAAATCCAGGCTGCGAGAGAGTTGCCTCTCACACGTCAGCCGCGTTTCAATTTTGATCTCTATGCTTGCCGTGTCAGTCAGCAAACGAACCGGATCAACGGCATGGGCCATCATCCATAAGCCCGGTTCTGCAATCGAGCCATCGAGATACTGGAGCAAACACGCAACTGTCGGAATCGCCGTGAAATCATAGGCGCCGTCATGCAGGGCCGGCCTATCGAACGAACACCGACAGAAGACTCGGATGGAAACCAGCTTCGGTGAGGGAGCATCTACTCATAGTCTGTAAACCGACGGACCCGCGTCTGCGCGTTGTGGACCGTCAGCGTCAGAAGCGCCAGGCTGTCTATGCCGGCCGGCACGGTCACGCGCACGGTGTTGATGCCTGGGAGATGTGCAAAAGAAACCGAGCGTTCCGCGACGCCGGGTGCAGACAGACGCGCCGCCGTGACGACCCAGCCACTTGAAAGCCGCAAATCCAAAGTGAAGGCGCTCGCTGGTGTGGCGGCGGTATTGACGACCACGAGCGCGTAGCGGTTTTGCACGCGGCGCAAACTTAATTGAACCTGGGGTGGGGCATTGGTCGAAAGTAGGCCGGTATTGGCGGCTCCGACCAATGCTGTGGTCACCGTCGTGAAGTGGGTTTGCGGCACACCGGCCAACGCATTCTGCGGTCGCTCGTTCATCCACTCGTCATAGCGACCGGTTTCTCCCTCGGTGATCAGCTTACCGCGGTAGGCCCGAAGCGCAGCCGCCGTGACATTGCTCATTGCCTGCACTTCGGGCAAAATGAGCACGGAGTAACGCGCAAACGCAACGCTATCGGTATCCATCACGACATCGAACGGCACATGCGCTCGATACATCAGGTTGGCAGCCGTGCGATAGGCGTTGAAGTGGATGGAATCTTCGACCGCATAATAGTTGCCCGAACCGGAATCCAACAGGTCGCGGTTGCGCGCGCTGAAGACCAGAGCCACCTGCGCGGCCGACTCGCCCTCGTAAAGATCGGATTCATGCGCTTTGATCCAGCCGAACAACTGCGTCCGATATGGCGCTCCGACGGTGCCGGCCATCCCCGGCCCCTGAGTTTCGTAGAAGTTGGTTCCTTCGGCCAGGACCATTCCGGCCAATTGGGCGCTGTCGCGGGGCTTACAGCCGTATGTGAGAATCCAACTGGGTTTGCCACGGTCGGCGCCTCGAGCGAAAGCGACCATCGTGCGGAAGGACAGCCACTCATCGAGCGTCGCGCCTTGCATGCCGGACTGGCCTTTATCCACGCGGTCGGCGATGGTGCTGATTTCGTGGCCGGTGGATATGTCGGGATAGGCAATGTAGTCCGCCGGGTCGTTGCCATACTGCGTGGCGCCGCTTGCGTCGGCGTTCCAGTTCTCTTCGAAGAAAACAAGGTTTGGGTTCTCGGTGCGCGCAGCACTTTTCAGCGCCTGCAAATAGTCTGTCATCTGGCTGTGTCGCCAAATCACCCAGCGCCGCCACGTTGGGCTGTCCCAGTTCTCGGCCGTCGGGACGCGCAGACCCGTGGCGGCATAGAAGGAAGCCGAGCTGGCCGCGTCGGTCGAGGGCCACAGGTCCTCATGCTTGCCGATCCCCCAACAGAGGTAAACCGTGTCCACCCACAGGCCATCAATACCGGTGCGTACGATTTCGCGCACGCGGCCCACGCTGAACTCCCGGAAACTGCTATTTGGCGAAATCCACAAGTCCCATTGCCCTTTTTCCAACCAGTGCTCCTCGTCATTCGTGATGTCGTTGAACAGGGTGGGCTGGCCATTCAGCGAACGTTGCGGCCAGTCGGGATGCTCAGGGCCGGGATTGCGGTCGGGGGTTGAAGTCAGTTCAAGGCCCGTTTGATACATCACAACTTTGAGGCCGCGAGCGTGAGCCTTCTGCACCATTGTCGTCACCATGTTGCGAATCGCCGTAAATGTGGTGTCATCCACCCAGGCCGAATAGCTCCCGCCCCAGGGGCAATCCGCGAGTACCACGCTCACGTTTTGCGAAACCAGCGCATTCAGGCGGGCATCTATCGTGGCCGTGGTGTCGCTCAGGTCGAAGAAAGCGCCGGCAATGCGGGCGGTACGCGCCCAGTCGGGCCATGCGAATTGGGTGAGGGGAGGTATTGCGGCGATGCGCCACAGGCCTGAGCGTGATTGCACATCGGGCGAGAAGACTGGATTTCGCGCGCTGGCCGGCGCGCTAGGCAGATAAACAAGGGTAGCGTTATCGGAGCGTTGGACTGATGGAGGTGTGGTCAACGAGCTTGGAAATTCCGCAGAAAAACCAGGCATGTCGCCGGCCAGCGCACAAAGCAAAAAACCAAAAAGACGGCACCACCTGTGCATCGAATTCTTTCCCGGAAACGGATGCCATTTTGCCAGACCCTTCCCACTGGTTCTCTTTTGCTCTTGCGCATGGGCGGGGTCAAGCATTTCTCTCTTGTCTTTTCGCTCCCAACCGCTATGGAGAATGCGGATGTTTAGAATCTGAACAGAAAGGCAGCTACGATGTGGAGATTCTGGACTGTTGCGGTATCGCTCGCTTTATGCCCCGCCGCCGTGGCCAGGGTCGGCGCAGACAAGCCGATCACCTTTTATGTGGCACCTAACGGCAATGACAAATGGTCTGGCACACGCAAGAGGCCAAGTTTTCTCCGGCTGAACGGACCTTTGGCATCGCTTCGGGGAGCACGTGACGCCATCCGCCGCCTGAAGGCTCGCGGCCCATTGACTCGTCCTGTGACGGTACGCGTCCTTGGCGGTGCCTATCGCTTGACCGAGCCATTTGTTCTCGAACCCGGCGATTCCGGTACGACCGACTGCCCGATCACATACACAGCGGAGAATGGCGCCAAGCCCATTTTCAGCGGCGGGCGCGTCATCACGGGCTGGCAGCGAAATGCAAATGGTGTGTGGACGGTCACCATCCCGGAAGTCAAATCAGGCAAGTGGTATTTCCAGAGCTTGTTCGTCAACGGCGAGCGCCGCCAGCGCGCTCGTATGCCCAACGACGGCTACTTTCGCGCTATAAGTAAAGCGCCGCCGCGCCGCGATCCGAAAACCGGGAAAAGCATCCCGCAAGACAACATTGCGTTTCGATTCAAGCCCGGCGACATCCAGCGCTGGCCTCACCTCAACGAGATCAACGTCGTCGTTTTTCATGCGTGGGCCACGACGCGCCATCGGATTGCGTCCGTGGACATCACTAGCAACGTGGTCGAATTCACTGGTCCGTCACCTTGGCCGTTTGGCAAATGGGGCATCACCGACCAACGATACTACATGGAGAACCTGCCCGAGGCGCTCGATGCGCCCGACGAATGGTATCTCGACCTGCGCACCGGGGTTCTTTCTTACATCCCACTGGCCGGTGAGAATCCCGAGAAAGTGGAGATCGAGGCGCCGGTTCTCACCGAACTGGTTCAATTTCGCGGCGATGCCGACGCCGGAACATTCGTCGAACACGTCACCTTCTCCGGATTGGCGTTTGCTTGCACCGACTGGGTGCTGGGCCCCTTAGGTCACAGCTACCGACAGGCGGCACCCGAGGCCAGGCCGACCGTGGCCTTGACGGGAGCCCGGCACTGCAAACTGGAGAAAATCGAGGTCGCTCATGTTGGCGGATACGGCATTGGTCTCGGACACGGCTGCAAGCACAATCGCCTGGAACAGTGTCATCTCCATGATCTCGGCGCAGGTGGCGTGCAGATCGGCGAAGTGGATCTGCCCAGGGAAGAGCGATTGCGCGCCGGCCATAATACGGTATTCAACTGCTTCATTCACGATGGTGGTCACGTCTATGCAACAGCAGTCGGTGTGTGGGTCGGCAAGAGCTCCAACAATGTCATCCAGCACAATGAAATCAGCGATTTCTACTATACCGGCATTTCGGTCGGATGGAGTTGGGGCTACCAGCCGAGCTCCGCCAATGGGAACATCATCGAGTATAACCATGTTCACCATCTCGGTTTTGGCGTCTTAAGCGACATGGGTGGAATATATACTCTGGGGCTTTCTCCCGGCACGCGGATATGTAACAATCTCTTTCATCATATTGAATCCTACACGTATGGTGGCTGGGGAATATATACAGACGAGGGCAGCACGGATATCGTGATCGAGAATAACATTGTATATAATACGAAGGACGGAAGCTTCCACCAACACTATGGCAAAGATAACATTGTACGAAACAACATTTTCGCTTACTCGCGCGAGCGGCAAATCGTCCGCACACGCAATGAAAAGCACTGCTCATTTGTTTTTGAACATAATATTGTATGTTATACGTCGGGCACGCTTCTCGGAAGCAACTGGTCGGGAGATCGCAGCAATTACAAGTTGGATTACAACGTCTATTGGAATGCTTCCGGCACAACGGTAACATTTGCCGGCTCGACGTTTGCCCAGTGGCAGGCGAAAGGCCAGGATACCCACTCGATGATTGCCGATCCGCTTTTCGTGGGGGCAGAAAAGTATGATTTTCGGCTCAAGCCCGACTCTCCAGCATTGAAACTGGGCTTCCAGCCCATCGTCCTGAGCAATGTTGGACTGATCGGCCCGCGCGAATGGGTGAACCAGCCCAAGGAAATCAAACGGAAGTGGGTAGTATCGCCAAAGAAGCCCTGAAGCGTGTTTTCGGCACCGATCAGAGATTCGGGGCCACCCAACGTAAAAACAAGGGCCCAAACAAAACCATTTCTGCTCAATAGCTCATATCCGACTCCACCCTGTCGGTTCGAAATGGACTGGCGGGCAAGCCGTCTTTATTCCATAGATTCACGACCGGGCAATCGGCCCAGCCATAACGGGCAGCGACGGGCCGAGATACTTCCTTCGACGACACGACAACAGTATCTCCCTCGATCACGGCATCCGCCCAGACAAACTTGCCGTCCTCGCCGGCGATGGCAAAACCCTTCAGCGGACCGCCCTTTGCCACCAACCCTTTGCCGACATGATCGAAGTGCAAAATGATCTTGTCACGGTGGACTTGCATGTATTTGTAGATTGGCCCGGAGTGTTCGATCTTCTTGCCATAGGCAATTGCCAGCGCCGCCAAGGCCAATCTCGCCCCGACCGGTTCCTTCTTCTTCGGGTGGATGTTCTTCTCGTCACCGACATCGGTGATTACGGCCATGCCAACATTGGGCAGAATCCGGGTGGCCAGAAGTTGTGCCTCGCGCAGCTCGGCCCAACTGCTTTCCGATGGCTCCGGCTTGATCGCCATGTAGGGAGCAAGCTGGACTTCGAGAAATGGGAAATCACCCAGCTTCCAATCGCGACGCCAATTCTGGATCATCGTTGGGAAAAGCCTTCGGTATTGGGCGGCGCGCGAGGCATTGGATTCGCCCTGATACCAAATCGCTCCCTTAATGGCGTAGGGAAGCAAGGGATAGATCATTCCGTTATAGAGTTCGCCGGGTTTCCATGGTGAGTTGGGCCGTCTTGGAGTGGGCTGACGAGCTTCTTTCGCCTTTGCAACCTTTGTCGAATACTCCGCCAATGCCTTCTGGTAACCTTCGAGCGCCTTCGAATAATCGTCGAGCGCCTTCTGCAATTCGAAGTTTGCAGCCAGGATGGATTCCTTGGTCCATACTTCTGCGGGCGACCCGCCCCAGGACGAATGGATCAAGCCGACAGGGACTTTCAGCGTTTTCTGCAAGTCGCGCCCAAAGAAATAACCGACAGCGCTGAAATCTGTGGCCGTCTCCGGCAAGCACAATTTCCAACTACCCGTGCTGTCGTCGAGGGGCTTGTCGGACTTCGTGCGCGGAACGGTGAACAGACGAATCTTGGGATTGGCAGCGTTGGCAATGTGTTTTTCGGCCTCAAAGGTCTGGGTCAACGACAACTGCATGTTCGACTGGCCACTGCAAACCCAAACCTCTCCCACGAGGACGTCTCTCAACACTATTCTGTTCTTGCCGGTAATGGTGAGTTCGTGGGGACCACCGGCTTTCATTGGTTTAAGCAAAACCGCCCATTTCCCTTGCGAAGTGGCTGTTGTCTCGACTTGGCCGGAGATCTTGACAGTCACCTGTTCACCTTCATCCGCCCAACCCCAGATTCGGACTGGCACGCCCTGTTGGAGTACCATCCCTTCCGAAATGAGCGCCGGCAGCCTTACGTCCGCTTGAGGCAACAGGCTGCCCATCAGCGATAAGAAACAGAAGCCAGCCACAACGACCAACCATTTCTTGCTCATTTTCCCTTCCTCCTTCTCATTGGTGTAGAGTGACGCCCGGCGCGCAGATGGTGGCGAATTCTTCCCGATCCGTCCTTGCGCGCCGCAGCCCACCTCACGGTCAAGTTCCCATCGGGACGTAGAGGCGATTTGTTAGCATAGTCAAGAACTATTGACCGCCAGGGGGGCAAAGAGCTTCGGCGTCCACGCTAGTAGTCCCTCACGTCGCAACTGATGGAAAAACGTGGCATGTCCGCCTCGGGCGGATTGCCCATGAAGATTCACGGCCAAGATGGCCGTGCCACAACGGGCGTTTGGCAGGCCAACAGCCTGCCAAACGCTATGAAGTTATCCATCAACATGGACGTGACAGAGTACTAGTTGGCAGGGCTTATCTTTGGCTCTTTCCAACGGGGCGAGACATCAAAAAGCACGACGTCTGGCCCGCGATCTTTTCCTCGGGCAAGAACGTTGCCGTCGGCATCCACCGCAATGCTTTGACCACCATAGGTGCGACCGGTCCATGGCCCGTGCGTGATTGTGCCGATACTGTCCGTGCCGACGACGGGCGCGCCAATCGTCCGAGCGGCCCTGGCGACGGTTTCGCGGAGTTTCTCGCCATGCTGGGGCCAGTCCTCGGGCTTCGCCGCCCACCCATAGGGAACCAGCACGAGGTCGGGTTTGCGATCGCGTATGATTTCCAGGTGTCGCGGCGAAAATGTATCGGCACAAATCAACAGACCAATGCGCCCAAACTCGGTCTCGATGGTCCCGATGTCCTCGGGACGACCCGTTGAGTATGGCGGCGTCATGAGTTCCCGCAAGACGTTGATCTTGCGGTGCTTGCCGAGAAGCCGCCCGTCGCGGTCAATCAAGACAACGGAGCCATAGAGCCGGTCGCCGTCCTTTTCCTCAAGCCCGACGCAAAGCATCATGCCATGTCGGATGGCAAGGTTTTCCAATCGTTTGGTGTCTTTGCCGGGAATGGGATGGGCCAATTTGTGCGCGTCGGGATTGACCCAACCGAGAATCGCGCTTTCGGGGAAACAGGCGATCTCCGCGCCGCCTTTTTGTGCTTGGGCAAGAGCTTGCGCGATTCTCTTGAAATTGCCCTCGCGCTCGCCATCCACGCAAAGAATCTGGCACATGGCGACACGCACCTTGGCGCGACGAGCCGCTTGCGCTCTCTCAACTAACCCGGACGGCAATCCTGGGGTCATCATTGGCAGAAGGAACAAGATCGTCATGCGAATCACTTTTGCAACCTCCATCCCGGGTGTTGTCCAGGCTTTTGGATAACAAGGTCCGGCGTCCGTGTCAAACGAGTCAGCATACGCCCTTCATTTCGTCAGGTTCCTTTTTGTTGTTGACCCCTGCCAGTTTGGCTCAAAAGAATCTCGTACGAGTGTCGTGCTAGCCGCTCCTTTTGAGAAAAGGGCGAGAAATCGGCGGCAGCCGCAATTGGGTGGCACGCTCTCGGCAGGTTTTCGTGAGAGGGTGAGACAGCGTCTTCGCAGTTGGGGATTCTTCCCCCACGAGATTAGGCCCGCGCCATGAATGGTATGATGGAAAAGATCCGGGGAAAGCTCGAACGGGTGGTTCCGGAAGCCCGCCGTTTTCTCGCCCGTCTCGATGTCGCCGACGCATTCAATCGTTACCGCTATTACAGAAATCACGCCATAGCCTTACCGGTTCCCCCCAAGACGTTGCGCACGCTTGTCGGACCCGATCCCGGGATCGAAGGCTTTCTGGCCACAGGTCAACGATCGGTGAACGACCTCAAGAGAGCCCTGGAGAGTGTGAACCGAACACTGGAGTCCTTCGAGAGCGTTCTTGACTTTGGCTGTGGCTGTGGCCGCCAAATACGTTGGCTGGCCGACATCCCCAAGCCCTGCCGGCTCCATGGAACGGATGTTTACGTTTCCGCCATCCGGTGGAATCGGCGACACCTCCATTTTGCCGAATTCGAGAGCAACGGTTTCTACCCACCGTTGCCCTATCCGGATGGAAAGTTCGATCTCATCTACGCGATTTCGGTTTTCACGCATCTCAATGAGAATGACCAGTCGGCATGGATTGACGAACTGAGGAGAGTGGCCTCACCGGCGGCGATCGTTGTTCTTACCACCCAAGGCCACTATGCGTTGGATGCAATCCGGAAGGGCTTCCTGGCGGGCAGCGCCGATTTTGCCGCGCGCCTCAATCGGCATGGCGATCTGTCACAAGAGGGTGCGATCTTTGAGCCTTATGCACGGGGCGGCAATTATGGAATGACTTTTCACGACCCCGATTATGTTCGAGCAAGATGGGGCCAGCGATTTCGGATCGTCAAGTTCATCCCCAAGGGCATGGACGGCTGGCAGGACGTCACAATCATGGAGAAAGAAAAGTAACGCAGGGCCTTGTAACGTCTCGATCGCCGACGCGCAGAAGGCACTGTTTGACGAAGGGAAAGAAACGATAGATCGCTCGCATCACCGAGGGAATAGCGCGAAGTGATTCAGATCGTTGGTCTGAAGAAACAGTTTGGGAAAAAGATCGTCCTGGATGGTGTGGATTTGTGGGTTGAATGCGGGGAGACCCGTGTTGTCATCGGCCGAAGCGGCGAGGGCAAAAGCGTCTTGCTCAAACACGTCATCGGCTTGATGGAACCCGACGAAGGCATTGTCACCGTTAGCGGGATTCGTCTCGATTGGCGCAAGAGACAATCGCTGGCACAAGTGAGGTCGCTGGTGGGCATGTTATTTCAGGGATCGGCTCTGTTCGACTCGATGAATGTGCGCAACAATATCGCCTTCGCCCTCGAAGAACAGAACCGGCTTGACCCGGCCGAGATAGATCGGATTGTCGAGGAGAAGCTCGAACTGGTCAACCTGCGCGGCGCCGGTCACTTGATGCCATCGGAGCTGAGCGGCGGGATGAAAAAGCGGGTCGGGCTGGCGCGTGCACTGGCTACCAACCCCCAGGTCATGCTCTACGACGAGCCGACAACAGGACTGGACCCCATCACCGCCGATGTGATCAACAAACTCATCCGCGACATGCAACACAAGCTCGGCGTCACCTCCATTGTCGTGACCCACGATATGACCAGCGCCTATAAGGTAGGCGATCGGATTTCAATGCTCCATCGGGGTCAAATCATCGAGACGGGAACACCCGACGAGATTCGCAACACGTCGAATCCGATGGTACGACAATTTGTCCTGGGGTTGGCCGAAGGGCCCATTACGGCCGAGCCACTCGCTGTCGGCTGAATCAAAGAGGAGCGTTACCGGTAGGAATAGAGAGGTGACATGGGCGTCCTGCTTGGAATCGGTAGTGCAAGCTTCCAGCCTGCGACCCATCATGGGCAAGATGCCCATGCCACAACGATCGCCTGAAACAGGGGAAAACCATGAGCCACCGAACGATGGAAGTCATTGTGGGCGCAGTGACCTTGCTGGCCCTGGCAATTCTGATCATCGTGACGATCAATTTGAAGAAGTCCACTCTGTTCTCGAGCAAGTATCGCCTGTATGCCTATTTCAGGGACGTCAAACGGCTGGAAGAGGGCGCGCCTGTCTATGTATGGGGTGTAGTCTGTGGCGAGGTGAGCAAGATCGAGGCCAGCGATCGCAGGGACTATCGCGACTATCCCGTGCGCGTTGTCATGATGCTGAAAAGGGGGACCATTTTGCACGAGGGTGCGCAAGCACGGATCATCTCGGCTGGTCTGCTTGGCGAAACGGAAATCAGCGTCGAAGATACCAGCCCCGCCGCAAGTGTTCTCGAGCCGGGCGAGGAAATCTATGGCGTACCCACCATGGATATCAACGAGGCGCTCCGCCAGGCTCCTGCCGTCGTCTATGATCTCCAGAAAAGCATCGCCGCCCTGAGTGCAATTTTGACCGACGAGAGAAATCGCCGGTCTTTTGGCAACCTTCTGGAGTCCGCCAGCTCGATTACGATGCAGGTTGACCGTTCGCTCAAAGCGAGCTCGTCCGACATCACCCAGGGCATTCGCAACATTCGAACAGCCACCGAGCAACTGAACCAAGTCCTGGCGCACGCCGACACGACTTTGACGTCGTTTGGACGCAATTTGTCCGCCGCCGCTACAAGCTTCAATGGGGCGATTGCCGATCTCCGAACCAGCGCCGGGGTGCTCATGAATCGCCTGAGTTCAGCCGCTGGTCGGATTGACGAAACCACCAACAAAGCCGACCGACTACTGACAATCGCGGGGGGCATCCTGGAAGAGAATCGCGACGAAATCCACCGGACCATGGCAGCCCTCACGTCGGCCACCGTTCACCTCGGTCAGATTCTCTCGCGCGTGGACGAAGGCCGCAGCCCCTTGGCCGAGGTGGTCATGGGACCCAAACCTTACGCCGATCTCAGTTTGTCGCTGGCGAAATTGGAACACTCCATGGACATTCTCCGCCGCTGGCTCGACGGTCTCGATCGCTGGTGGACTGGTGCGGGCCGCGACCGACCGCGAGTGGACATCACCTACGAAGGCGTCACAACGGGAACTGCTCGCAAGCGAGAATAGGGACGCGATGCGCATTCTTGTCACTGGCGCCACCAGTCAGACCGGCAATCTTACTGTTCGCGCTTTGCTTCGCGAGGGCTATGCCGTCCGATGCCTGATCTATTACAACGACAAGGGGGAACGGTTTTTGCCGACCACGGCCGTCGAACTGGTACACGGCGATCTTGAAAGATCCGATACAGTGCGTCCCGCGCTCGAAGGCGTGGATGCTGTGGCCCAGATCGCACACATCCGATTTGCCCCGTCACTGATTGCGGAGTGTGAGAAGACCCCGATCCATCGCGTCATTTTCTTTTCCTCGACGCGTCGCTTTACGAAGTTCGACTGTCCGACCAAACGCATGGTCGAGGAGGGTGAACGGGCCATCGAGGCGAGCGCTCTCCACTACACCATCCTGCGCCCGGCGATGATCTATGGCAGCCAACGCGACAACAACATTTCTCATCTAATTAACTATTGTCGTCACCATCGGTTTTTCCCACTTGCCGGAGGAGGCGGCAATCTCATACAGCCGGTATTCACGCTGGATGTTGCCGAAGCCGTCCTCCAGGCGCTGAAGCGGCCGGCAACGGTTCGCGCGGCCTACACTCTGGCCGGTCCTGACCCGATGGCCTACCGCCAAATGATTGAAGCGATTGCTCGTTCGCTGGGGCGGCGGGTGACCTTTGTCCCACTGCCGCTTGCCCTGATGCTCCTTGCCGCACGGTGCTATCAAGCATTGGTCCGGCGTCCTCGGCTGACGGCCGAAGCAATTCAACGCATGGGCGAAGATCGCGCGTTCGACATTTCGCCGGCGCGTCGCGACCTGGGTTTCAATCCAATCCCCTTCGAAGAAGGTATTCGCCGCCAACTCGCCGGCGAGATAGACGCCCTTTGGACCAAGTCACCCAAAGCCGGCTAATGAACGCATTTCAGGGTGGCAAAAACCTGTTGCACATGGTCCGAGCAAATCCTAAGAGAAAATTGATTTAGAAAGGGAATCGGAGGCGGTATTTCTCGAATGGTCCCGAGCCAAACAATTCAGCGCATGACCGAGCGGATCGTTGAGCGTTTTTCGCCGCGGCAGGTGATTCTCCTCGGTTCCCAGGCGCGCGGCGACGCCACCGCCGACAGCGACATTGATTTCCTCGTCATCATGCCGTTCAGCGGCAGCCGCCTGAAGCTGTGCGTGGAACTGCGTAAGGTGCTTTTCGGATTCGGGGTTCCAAAAGACGTGATGGTCCTCACGCCCGAGGAGTTCGAACGATACAAAGACCTGCCCGGAACTATCGCCTATCCTGCGGCCCACGAGGGAAAAGTGCTCTATGCTGTCTGACGATCTCGTCGCAGTGGTGAAAAGCTGGTTTGCGAAAGCGGAGAACGATCTGCGCAACATCGCGCTGGTGTTGCCCAATCCCGATTGTCCATACGACACGGTGTGTTTTCACGCGCAACAAGCAGCAGAGAAGTATCTCAAGGGCTTGCTGTCTTTTCACGGCGTCAGTTTCCGCAAAACGCACGACCTCGAGGAACTAGCAGCGCTTGTTCCCGCCGGAGCCTCGTTGAGCCTGAGAAGGGAACTTCTCTTCGAACTGAGCCAACTCGCTGTCGTACCTCGATATCCTGGGTTTGAGCAAGATGTGGACAAGGAAACCGCCGAAGAGGCTTTGCGATTGGCCCAACAGGTAAAAGCGGCTGTTTTGAAATCACTCGCCCAAAAGGGATTTGATTTACCCGAAGGATGCAACGGCTAGTGTTCCGGCGAGGAGGAGAAAACATGCGAACGATGCCGATTGGGATTGCGATGCTCAATGATGAGCGCGAGCATGTTTGGCGGCAGAATAATCCGCTCAATATGAAAGTCGTCCAGAAGTGGGCGCAAGTCCTCAAGAAAGGTCTCAAGAATCTCGATCGCTCGGCGCCGGAGATCGTTGTCGGCTCCGAGATCATCACCTCGACGCGCGTGGCGCAGAAGGTCGGCGAGCAGCTGTCGCGCGCCAATTGCAAGTCCATCATCATGTGTTACAACGTCTGGAACTTTCCCTATCTGGTCTGGCCGTTCATCAATAGTGTCGGCTGTCATGTTCCGATCCTCAGCCTCTCGAACAACAACGGCCAGTATCCCGGCAACGTCGGCCTGCTGGCCACCGACGGCGCGCTTCGCCAGACCGGCATCCGCACCCACCGCATCGTCGGCGAAATGGACGATCCCGCAACGTGTCAGAAAGTCTTTGACTGGGTGCGCGCTGCGCAGGCCGTAACCACGATCCGCAACGAAGTCTTTGGCATCTATGGCGGCCACTCGATGGGCATGGAGACGGGTTTTTTCCATCTGACGCCGACACTCAAGGCACTCGGCTGCACAGGCTATCAGGTTGATCAGCTGTGGCTGGTCGAGAAGATGAAAACAGTGAACAACAAAGAGGTCGGACGCGGGTTCCGTTGGTTCGAGAGGATGCTCGGCGATCGCATTCTCTACGATGGCAAGATGCTCACGCCCGAAACGCTTAAGACACAAATCCGCCTCTATCTGGCGATGGAGATGGTCAACAAGGAGCAGGGCTTTGATTTCTGCGGACTGAAGGGACAGCGCGAGCTGACCGAGTATGTCTGCCTCGGCGACGTGCCGGAGATGCTGATGAACGATCCCTATGACTGGCGCGGGCGCAAGGAACCGACCGTTTGCGCGACCGAGGCCGATGCTTACGCCGCCGTGACAATGCAGTTGATGAAATACGTGAGCGGCGGGCTGCCGACACTGTTCATGGACGTCCGCCTCTACCATCCCGACAAGGACCTTTGGGATTGGTGCAACAGCGGCAACCACGCCTCGTGGTATGCGGCGCAGAGCATGGACCCGAAAGAGAACTTTGCGAAAGTTCATCTCCATCCGGCGCTGGAGTTCTATTTCAAGGCGGGCGGCGCGTCGGTGGAGTTCGACGCCGCTCCGGGCACGATGACGTTTGCGCGCCTGGGGCTATGGAACGAAAAGCCTTTCATGGTGATTGTGCGTGGCGAGAGTTTGGGGCTGTCGGCCGAGGAGCGCAAGGCGATCAATGACCAGACCAACCCGACCTGGCCGCACGTCCACGCCAGGCTGCGTTGCTCGTTCGAGGAATTCCTGACTGTCTTCCCATGCAACCACGCTCTGGGGGTAGCGGGAGACTCTGCGCGGCCGCTGACGTATTTGTGCGAGATCGCCGGGATCAAGCCGGTCGTCCTGGGCGACGACGGCCGCTCGCGCATCCCGCCTATCTGGGAACGATTCTAGTTGCAACACCGAGGAGCAAAACGCATCGGTAGCGAGGATTTGGGCTTTCGTTCGTGTCGCGGTAAATGAGGAAGATATAGTTCACCATCGAAGCTGCCGAAGAGATAGGTCACATGGATTACAGGAAGTGCATTGCTGTATTCGGGCTCTGGTTGGTGCCGATAGCTGCTTTGTCGCACACGTCGGCCATCGGGCTTGGACGCGAGAGGGGGCAATTCATGAATTGCCCGGACAAGAGCTTTCCGGTCATATCCGCTACTCGCGTGACATCGGATTCAAAGACCGCCGATCTGTGGACATGCTGGTATGACGGGGCACCTGTCCACACGTTGCCGTTGCCTGCGCCCGACATTGTGTCGCGGGTGGCTCGCGCCGGTCAGGTCTTCGCCGCCGATGCGGTTGAGGTAACTCCCCTTGGGACCCAGTGGATTCGTCTGAAGTCGGGCACCGAAGGCAAGCGACTGTATGTCCCGCTGGCCTACTGCCGGCGCGTCGCGCCGGAGAACATCGCAGGCAGCGACCTGCCAATCGGCCGCGAGAATCTCGGCCCCTACGACGGATTGCCTGCCAATTATCGTCCGAGCGACCTGGTGGCTGTGCCTTCGCGCTATTGCTATAGCGATTTGCCGCAGGAACTTCGCGCGGAGGCGCTCGAGGCATGTTTGCAAATGCTGGATGCGGCCCGACGCGAAACCGGCCTCACGATCAAGATTCTCTCGGCCTATCGCTCGGCCCAAACGCAAGCCTACCTGTGTCGCCAGAAAATCGAATCGGCGGGCATCGAGCAACGACTCGTGGCGCGGCCCGGTCACAGCGAACACCAGTTGGGAACCGCCGTGGACCTGGTCGGCGACGGCGGCATGTATCTGCTCCATGAGCTGTTCAACACAACTGGCGAAGGCCGCTGGCTGCAACTCAATTCCCATCGTTTCGGCTTCGTTCCGTCCTACTCGCGCCAGCGCGCCCTGGACGAGGGAACTCCTTACGAGCCATGGCATTTCCGCTACGTCGGTCGGGACAACATAGAGCCCTTCCAGGCCGATGGGGATGTAAGAGAGTAAAGGGAATCACGAAAAGGACAATATGCACAGGCGGCCTGCCTGTGAACTATCACGGGCAAGATGGCCGTGCCACCGTGACCCAAAATGATTCTCGCTGTGGACATCGGTAATACTGACACGAACCTGGCGCTGTTCGAACAGACCGAAATCTGCCACCACTGGGTGCTCGCGACAGTCCTTCACCGCACGGCGGATGAATACCACGTTTTGCTCGACCATCTCCTCTCCGCTGCCAACATCGAGCAACACAATGTGACGGGCGCCATTGTCGCTTCAGTCGTTCCGCCGTTGACCCCGACATGGGCCGATCTCGTGGGGCGTCTTGTCGGACCGCAAAATGTTTTGGTCATGAACCCCGAGACCCCAACGGGCGTCGAGAACCGCTACGAAAGCCCACGCGATGTCGGGGCCGATCGTCTCGCCAATGCCGTTGCCGCCCAAAAAACCCTGGGCTGTCCTGTGGTCGTAGTGGATTTTGGCACCGCCACGACGCTCGACGTTGTCTCGCGCGATGGTGCCTACCTGGGCGGTGCAATTCTGCCGGGGCCGGAGATGGCCGCCGAAGCGCTTTACGTGAAAACCGCTCGTTTGCCGCGCATCTCGGTTGACGACCCGGGCCGGGCCATCGGCAATTCGACTGACCAAAGCATCCGTTCAGGAATCTTCTACGGAACGATCGGGGCTATTGATTCGATGATCCAAAGAATTCATGCCGAACTAGGTGAACGTTGCCCGGTCATCGCAACGGGCGGCGCCGGCCGACCATTTGCCGAAGCGTCACGTTACATCGAACGATACGATCCCTTCCTGACACTTCGCGGGCTGAATGAGATCTGGCGGTTGAATCGCGAGATGTGAACAAGAAGGAAACCACGGATTTCACCGATTACCCAGATTGAGGGATCAAATCTGTGAAATCTGAGCAATCTGTGGTTGCAGTCAGGAATTCTGCCTACATCTTGGTTTCGCGAACGGCCTCGAACACGTCATCGAGGTTGACGCCCATGTCCACCTCAACGGTGCCATCGTCGCGATAGCGAGTTGCCAAGGGGCGCGCCGAGAGAATCAGCGAGCGGACGGCAGAATCAATCAACCGGTTCTGCGCCATGTAGTCTGCAACCAGGTTGTCTTTCGACACAGACATTGCTTCTGCATAGCGCAGGAGTTTCAGCCGGGCATCGCGCTGGGCCAGGGCAACGGCTTCCATTCGAGGCCTTCGCTCACCCTGGTCATCTGTGACACGAGCGCGACCTGTCTCCATTCGCCAATTGCCTTTGGGAATCCGCTGGCAGCCGCCGAACGACACAGCGAGTATCACGACAACTAATCCCAACCCTCTAACCGAACGCATTCGCATCTTTCTTGTCCTTCTTTTCCGTCTCGTCATCCGGATGTTTCGCGCTTGCGTTGAAATCCGTGAGCCGTTCTTTCTCGTCCCACCCCTTGTTCCCGTTCTTCCGAGTGCCTTACGGCAGAGGCGGCGGGGGCGATGGGTCGGGCGCTGGCAGATCCAGAGGGTCAACATTGCAGCCACCGGCTACCAGCAGCACCGCGAGCAAAAACAGACCGAGTAAAACTAGGAGATGCTTTCGACTCGTCATTGTTTTCCATCTCTCCCGCTTGCGTTGCCAACGCCAACGCGGCATCGCATCATGAGCCACTGTCCCGAATCCCCGCAACCATTTTTTCGACTATCGGGCAGTTCGCCCCAGCGTCAATTGAAATGTGTCGTCCTTGCTTTGAAATGGGGCATTTCGGGGGTTCGTAGGATGGGCCAGTTACAGGCAGGCGGGATATTCCTGTCCAGCACCGACTCCACAAGAGGTTGCACGGCAAGAGTGTCGGGCCTACCATCAAAACAACGTTGAGGGCCCGCTGGACGGCTGTTTCAGAGGCATACCTGTCTCAGAAATTCGGGACAGGCCCTCGGGTCGGCAGGGTGCATGTCCAAATTCCAGAAGAGGTGCCGTTCCGCACATTTGTCGGTTTCCCCGACAGGATAGCCCGTCTTTCTTCCCACGCTCCCCTGAAAGGGGAGGCGAAAATAGCCAGGGGGCAACGCC
>Ga0315280_10001617_pt1 | contig 38279 bp, 34 predicted proteins | sample YL17G06_40_MG_FD_203697 | JGI IMG/M metagenome (GOLD analysis project Ga0315280, IMG submission 203697) | Sediment microbial communities from Yellowstone Lake, YNP, Wyoming, USA - YL17G06_40 | ecosystem: Environmental > Aquatic > Freshwater > Lake > Sediment | place: USA: Wyoming | collected... | reverse complement strand
CTTGCAAGGTCAGGACTGATCTCGATGACCAGGACGATGGGCGGAATGTTGGCGGATGTACACTGGAAGCATGCCCGCGCCGCTGGCGCACCGTGGGGCCGATCCATCCCGGCAAATTTGAGTTCTACTTCGACGCCCAGCCTGCCCTTCAAGGAGACTGCGGCCGCGCTCGCGAACCGGCGGAACATCTCCCCCAAGGCGTCACGCTGTTCGTCGGTGAAGGCCTCAGTTTCCGTTAGGGGCTGAGCCAACAGGATCTGTGCCAGCCGGAGCGCGTCGGCCTTCGACAGCAGGAGGGCATGTTTGCCTTTCAGGTCCTTGGCGGCTTCGAAACGCGTCCAAAAGCCGTTATCGGCCAGTCCTTGTGCCTTGGCGTTGGCGGTCTCTGCGGGTAGCTCCTCGGGGGTAAAGGGTGCGCCCCCGATTTGCTCCAGAACGGAGCACACACTTTGGGCCCAGACACCGAAATATTCCTGGATTACGGGGTCTCGACGCGCAAGGGTCTCCGTTTTCATGGTTTCACCTTCCAAGAGGGATCTGAAGTTTCAAGCGGTCGCAAAATCTTCGCGGCGCGCCGATTTCCACTGCGCACGGGAAGTGCCATGAACATTCCCTTGCCGCGCACCACGAGTTCGCAGGGATCCGGGAGGGGGCGTTGCAGCTCCAGGACCTGGCCAGCGTATAGATTTAGCACTTGGCTGACCGGAACGCGCGTGCTGGGCAAAAGAAGCTCCACGGGGAAGCGGCAATGCTCGAGGCGTTTCCGGAGTTGCACGTTCCCACCCGGGGCAGTGCGATGCTTTCGGTAAGTAGACTGCAGTGCGAGGTTTCGCAGCAGGGTGCTCAAGACCGCCGCCGGGATGGCCACGTTGAGGGCTCCCTGCGCTTCGGGCATGCGGATGTCGAAACTGAGAGAGAGGATTCTTTCATTCGGCGGCATCAGGCGCAAGATTTCTGCTTGTTGCTGCCGCTGGTCGAAGACGAATTCCATCTCCAGCACCGGCTGCCAGATCGCCCGCATCTCCCGCGCAATGATTCTCACCACGCTCTCCAGGATTTGCTCTTCGATCTCTGTAATCTCGCGCACCGCTGCTTCGGGCCTTCCCGGTCCTCCCAGCAGCGAGTCGATGATGGGGAAAGCCAGCGAGAGGTCGATCTCGATTGCCGCCGTCGCTTCCAGCGGCCGGAGATTCATGGAGGCCAGATAGGTGACTTCCGGCAGGCGCTGGAGAAATTCCCCGTAGGACAGTTGCTCTGCCGAGACCAGGTTGACTTCGAAAGCCACGCGCAAATAGGCGCCCAGCGAGCGAGTGAGGTTCCGCGCGAAGGTTTCGTGCAACGTGCTGACGGATCGCAGTTGCTCTTTGGCGATGCTGGCAGCCTGCCGGAAATTGCACGCCGTGATAGTTCGGGGTGGCAGGGAAAGGGGCTGGCCGGGCTGCTTGCGCCCCTGTACGGCGCGAAACAGCGCGTTGATTTCCTCCTGGTTCAGTATCTTCTCCATGCTGCCTCCGGGGTTGCGTTGGGGGTCTGTTCTTCGGCCTGGCGCTGTGGCCGCCGTGACTCCAGCAGTTCCCGCATCTGTGCGCGCAGGCGCACCAGCGCCGCGGAGTGGATTTGTGAGACGCGCGCTTCGCCCACACCGAGCACGGCGCCGACCTCTTTCATGGTGAGCTCTTCGTAGTAGTAGAGCGCCAGCACCTGCCGCTCCCGCGGAGGAAGTTCACTGATCACCAGCGCGAGGAGCTCTTTCATCTCTGTGCGCAGATACAAGTTGTAAGGGTCTTCCTGCGACGTTCCGGGATAATGGGTGAACACATCGCGATTCTGGCCGCTGTCAGAGGACTCTTCCTGCAGGCTGCCGAGGTCAAGTCCCCTCAGGTCGCCTAACAAGCGGTGCAATTCTCCGAGGTCGATGCCGAGTTCAGCCGCCAGCTCCGGCTCCGTGGCCGATCGGCCCAGGCGCCCGCGGAGTCTTTGATGAGCCTGTTCGAGTTGCCGTGCTTTTTTGCGCAGGGGCCGAGGACTCCAATCGAGGTCGCGTAGGCTATCCAGGATGGCGCCCTGGATACGGTACTTGGCATACGATTTGAGCTCCACGTTCTTGCTCGGGTCGTACTTGTGCAGGGCCTCGATCAGCCCCAGGACGCCCGCATGCACGAGGTCTTCCAGTTGGACGTGCGGTGGCAGACGGTTGTGAATCCGCCGCGCTATGTAGCGGACTTGGGGGAGCTGCTCCATCAGCAGGCGATCCCTCTCCCCCGGGTCCAGGCTGGAGACCGTCTCGTAAGCTTTCTTCACGGCTTTCATGCTTCTCCCCCTTCTTCTTTGCTCGGGCAGGCTAATCGCTGAATAACTCATCGTACGACTCCCAGGGATTGGACTGGGACCACCGTGGGAATTTCCGCCGGGGACAAAACCACCAGCTTGGGCAGGAAAGGCTCGAGCAGGCGTCGCAGGTGGAAACGTGCCGGGCTGCTGCACAAGACAACGGGACACGCCGTGGAGATCTGGTCACCGAACAGGCTGCGCAGGCCTTCCAAAATCCGCCGGACCAAGGACGGCTGCAAGGTGTTCGGCCGACTTACCGCCTGCGGATCGAATGCCTGAGCGATCTGCTCTTCCATGGTGGAGTCCAGTTGAACGACCGTGAGCTTCCCATCCTCACTGAGCAGAGGCTGGACCAGGGCGCGGCTGAGCGCTTGGCGCACAACCTCCACCAGCAGCACCGGGCTCTTCGTCATCGGCGCGGTGTCCAGCACGGTCTCGAGTATGGTTACCAGGTCGCGGATGGAAACCTGCTCGCGCAGTAGTTGCTGCAATACCTTTTGCACCTCCCCCAGGCTGAGTAACTTCGGCACGAGTTCTTCCACCAGCTTCGGTTGTGTCTCGGCCAGCGCGTCGAGCAACCGCTTGGTCTCCTGCCGGGTGAGGAGCTCATGGGCGTGCTGCTTGATCACTTCCGCCAAGTGTGTAGCTAGGACCGAGGTTTGATCGACAACAGCATAACCTGCTGCCAGCGCCTGCTCGCGTTGGCTGGGAGCAATCCACTTGGCGGGCACGCCGAACGCCGGCTCGCGGGTCTCGCGCCCTTCGATCGGCTGCGCGGCGGCTTCAGAACTGATGGCCAGCAGACACTCCTGGGCCATCTCCCAGCGGGTGATTTCCACCCCACGCAAGCGGATGAGGTACTCGCGTGGGTTCAACTGCATGTTGTCGGTGATGTGGACGGGAGGAACGATGAAGCCTAATTGCACGGCCAGGTGACGTCGTAGCGCGCGAATGCGCGCCAGCAGTTGACCGCCCTGTGCCTGATCGACCAGGGGCACCAACCCGTAGCCGACCTCGAGGCTCAAGTCGTCCAGGCGGAGCAGATTCTCCAGTTGTTCCTGTGGCTTACCGGCAGGCGTGCCGAGCGGAGGAGTCACCGCTTCGGCCACAGCGACGGCAGCCGCCTTTTGCGCGCGGCGGGCGAGCCATGCAATCAGCCCGGCCATGAGGAAAAACGACAGCTTGGGCAAACCGGGGATTAATCCCAGCAGCAGCATCACGCCGGAAACGATCCACAGCGGATGGCTGCGCGGGAGCAGTTGCCGGCCGAGGTCGACGCCCAGACTCGACTCCGAGGAGGCGCGCGTAGCCACCATGCCGCCGGCTACTGAAACGAGCAGCGAGGGGATCATGGTGACCAGCCCGTCGCCCACGGTCAGAATCGTGTAGGTGCGTAGGGCTTCGCTCAACGGAATGCCGAGATGAAACACTCCGATCAGAAAGCCGGCGATGATGTTGATGGCGGTGATGAGGATCGTGGCCAGGGCGTCGCGTTGGCTGAACCGCGCCGCCCCATCCATCGCTCCATAGAATTCCGCTTCGCGAGAGATCTGCTCCCGGCGCGCACGTGCCTGGTTCTCGTCGATGAGCCCCGCGCCCAAGTCGGCGTCGATTGCCATCTGCTTGCCGGGCAGAGCGTCCAGAGTGAAGCGCGCCGTGACTTCTGCAATTCGCACGGCACCGTGGTTGATCACCAGATACTGGATGGCAATCAGCGCGAGGAACAAGACAAAGCCCACAATGTAGTTCCCACCGACCACAAACTGCCCGAACGCCTCGATGACGTGCCCCGCGGCTGCCGAACCTTCATTGCCGTGCAGCAGGATCCGGCGGCTGCTAGCCAGGTTGAGAGAGAGGCGGTAGAGGGTGAGGAGCAGCAGGAGCGATGGGAAAACGGAGAACTGCACAGGACGCGTGATGTACATCGCTATCAGCAGGACCAGGACTGAGGCGGTGATGCTGGCTGACAGGAGCAGGTCGAGCACAAACGCTGGAAGCGGCACCAGCATTACGAATACCAGAGCAACGGCCACCACCGGGACCGCCCAGTCAGTGACCGCGCTGCTGGAACGGGTAGGCGAATTGGGACTTGGTTGCGCCATTCTTCTCTAGATTCCGCGAGGGCGACTGCCCTAGCTGGCCATGGCCGCCCGGGCTTGCGTCCGATAGATGAAGGCCAGGATTTCGGCCACGGCGGCATACAGCTTGGCGGGGATCGCCTGGCCGATTTCTGTGGCCCGATAAAGCGCCTGGGCCAGAGGCGGATTCTCCACCAGAGGGATGCCCTGCCAGCGCGCTTCCCGCTTGATCTGCTGGGCTAGGAGCTTCCGGCCTTTGGCCACGACCACCGGGGCCTGCATAGTCTCCGGCCGGTACTCGAGGGCTACGGCGTACTCATTTGGATTGGTCACCACCACCGTGGCGCGCTTCACGTCACGCAACATCCGGCGCCGCCGCATCTCGCGCTGTAATCGCCGGATACGCCCGCGGACCATCGGGTGGCCCTCGGTCTCTTTGGATTCTTCGCGGATTTCTTCGCGTGTCATGCGCAGTTGCCGATCAAAGTTGAAGCGCGAGAGCAGAACATCGATCGCGGCCCAGAGCGCGAAGACTAAGCCTGCCTTCCAGGTAATCTCGAAGGCCCGAGTGAGCATCCAGCCGAGCGAAGCCCGCGGGCTCGTGCGGGAAATTTGGAGGATCTGGTTCCAGTCGCGGGTGAGCACGGCGACTGTGAGATAAAGGATGAAAGCCGTTGGGACCAAAGATTTCAGGAGTCCCTGGAGCCCTGCAAACGAAAACAGGCGCTGCAAATTGCCCGCTGGGTTCAGCCGGTCTGCCTTAGGTGCGAGCGCGACCGGGGCGAATACTAGCCCTCCTTGCGCAAGACTCCCGGCTGCCGCTACCACCCACGCCAGCAGAAGCACCGGGCCCGCCCAGCGAATCGCCAACCGGCCTGTCCAGGCTAGAAGGGGCGCGGCCGCGGCGAGGTCGCCCCGCGCCGCGCTGGAGAGCAGCCGGACAAAGACCTCACGCCACTCGCTGCGCCAGCTCTGCGGTTGCCACCATAGAGCTGCCGCCACGGCTAGCAAGGCGACCGCCGCCGGCAATTCACGGCTGCGCGCTACCTGCCCGTGCTCACGCGCCTTCAGCTTCCGTCGCGGTGTAGCTTTTTCAGTTCGGCTCTGGTCTGCCACCGAGCTTACTCCCTATCGTGCCAAGTGCAGTAAGCGCTCACTCGTTGCGAGCGCCCCAAGAAAGTACTTTTCCAGTGCCTGGGGCCAAAAGCGCAGCGCTCCCATCAGGACCGCAAACCCCACCAAGCCCTTGACCGAGAGTCCGACAAACAGCACGGGGAGCTGCGGAGACGCTTTCCCCAGAAAGCCCAGCGCCAGGTCCGTCAGTACTGTGGCGACCAGCGCCGGGGCAGCGATCTGCACCGCCACGATCAACATCCCGCCGGCTGCCCGCCAAAGTTCTTGCGCCGCCGCGGCTGTGACCGTAACTGTTCCAGCGGGCAGGTAAGTGAAGCTCCTGGCGAGGCCACGCAGGATCCAGTGATGGACATCGAGTGCCAGGAAGATCAGCAATGCTACCGCTTGGTGAAGAATCGAGAGCACCGGTGTATCCACCTCGGTCTGCGGATCGATCAGGTTGACGAGCGAATAGCCAAGCTGAAAACCCAGGATTTGCCCGGCCAGTTGAACCCCGTCGAACACGAAGTGCAGCGTCAACCCCAGCATGAGTCCCACGAGCATCTCGCCGCTGACGACCCGGCACCAGGCGACTGGGCTGAGTGTGGTCGCAGGTGGCGCACAGACGGGATAGAGCAGCGCCGTCAGCACGACTGTCAGGCCGGCCTTCACGCGTGCGGGAATCGCCAAGCTTCCCAGGAACGGCGCGAACACCATCAGCATGCTGACCCGCACGCCAACCAGAGCCACACGCGCCAGGGTGGGTTCGAGTTCCAGGGCCACACCTCACTCCTTCGGCCTCAGCCCAGGTAGCGATGAAAGTCCGCCAGGAGCTGGGAGGCGAAGGTCACAAGCTTCCTCAGCATCCACGGCAACAGCAGAAACGTGGCCGCCGCGACCACTGCCAAGCGCGGCACCGTCGCCAGGGTGCTATCCTGAATCGAGGTCATTACCTGCGCGATGCTGATCAGCAGACTCACCAGAGTCGCCGCCACCAGAATGGGCGCGGCTAGCCACAAAGCCGTCGCGAGCGTCTCGCGAGCCAGTTGCACAGCCACTTCAGGGGACATCCGGCTACCTCAATAGAAACTCTTCATCAGAGAACCGACGACCAAGTTCCAGCCGTCCACCATCACGAAAAGCAACACTTTCAGCGGGGTGGAAATGACCACGGGCGGGAGCTGCAGCATCCCCACCGAGGTAGTCACGGAAGCCACGACTAAATCAATCACTAGAAAGGGCAGAAAAAGAACGGTGCCAATCTGGAAACCTGCTTTCAGCTCCGAGAGGATGTAGGCAGGCACCACCACCCGCATCGGGAGGTCTTCCGGGCGATGCGGCCGCGGCTGCTTTGCGAGGTCGACGAACAGTGCAAGATCTTTCTCGCGGGTATACTTGAGCATGAACCGCCGTAACGGCACTGCCCCGCGCTCCATGGCTTCCATGGCCGTCACCTTTCTGCTTTCGAGAGGCACGACCGCTGCCTGATAGACCTCGGTGCCCACCGGCTGCATAACGAAATAGGTGAGGAATAGTGCCAAGCCAATCAGGGTTTGGTTGGTGGGGGTGTTCTGCGTCCCCAGTGCTTGCCGTAGGAAATGGAACACCACCAACAACCGGACGAAGGGCGTCATCGAGAGGAGCAGAGCAGGCAGGAGCGTCAGCAAGGTCAATAGGACGACAATGGTCCAAGGCAACGACGCCCCGCTGGAGCTGAGTCCCGGAATCACCAACCCACCCGAACGCGAAGCGGGTGGAGCGGCTAGGGCGGAGGAGGCGAGACCGCCGCCGAGCAAGAAGGCCACTCCGAATCCCAGGCCAAGCAGAATTTTTGTGCGGCGTTTCATCATTAGAACCTTTGGGCCTTACATGCGCCGGGTATCAGAAGGGACGGGTGCGTCTGCGGGGGCAGGCCCGGCATTCAGCCGCGCCAGCAGAGCGATAGAGGTTCCTGTGCCACCTACCAGAAATTCCTGTCGCTGAAACTCAATCACGGCTAGGAAGCGCTTCTCTCCCAGGGATAGCGTCTCGCGCAGGTGCAGTCTTTTGTCTCGGCGCGGCCCTACCACCCCGTGGGGCAGTCGGCGCAAATGCTTCACCGCCGCCGTCAGAACCTTTCCTACTTGCGCCCACAGACCGCTCGAAGGCCTTGGCTGCTTTTCCATTTTCGCCTCGCTCGCGACCGGCATTCCGAAGCGCCTAGCCTTCAAACCAATTCGGTCAGCCGCATGGCCAGCCGGTCGTCCACCACATCGAATTCCGCCCACCCGATCATTTCCCCGTTGACCATCACCGGCACATGGGAGCCGTCTTTGCGGCGTGTGTCCATTACCGAGTTGAGATCGAGTGCCAGAAGGTCGCCCACCGTGAACCGCGGGACTTCCAGTTCGACGCTCAGTCGGCAGGGCAGATCGAGCGCTGCTTGCCATGGGTCGTTGCTGGGAAGAGCAGATTCGACGAGGGGAGTCAGTTCGCTGCTTTCCATGGCTTACCGTTGCACTAGGAAGTCAGTGAAATAGACTTCCCGCACGCCCAGCTCCGGAACACGTTGCCGGAGCGCGCGGATCAGTTCTTCTTTCAGCTTCGTCTTTCCCTCAGGGGCTAAGAGCGCGTCCGACCGCCAGGTGTTGAGAACTCCAAGGATAGTGTCCCGAACTCGCGCCATGGGGACGCCACCCTGTTCCTCGCCGCCTCGTCCACCCTTTTCGTTCTCGAGACCTAGATCAATCCCCACGCGTAGAAAGCGGTTTTCGTCGGGGTCCGCCAAGTTCACGATGAAGCTCTCAAGGTGGAGTACAGATTTGATTTCTGGGGCAGCCTGCGCCTTGGGTTTTCTCTCGGTGGGGTTTGTCGAAGGCCGGAGAACGAACCATACGGCGACCCCGGCCACTCCCAGCACCAACAGCGCGGCAACCCCAAGAAAGAGAATCTTGCGCACGGATTTCTTGGACTCCGTTTGCTCAGGTTTATCGATCTCGGGCATAGGTGCACGACACGAAAAGCAAGTCACCCGCCAAACAAGGGAAGGGGAAAGTAGCGCTCAGGATCTGCGGCAAGCGCGTCGAATCGCTTAGTTTTCTTAGAGTTCTACTTCCGCAAATTGCGAGGGAAGGGGTGCGCGGAGGCCGAAGCAAATCTGGGCCGTCTCTGATTGGGAAATCCTCATGAAGGTGCTTTCATGATGGGCAGGACCCCGTCCCTCGCGCGAGTGTCGCGAGGGGCGGGGTATCAAAGTGAGTGATCAAGGAGCTTGTTTACCTCTTCAGGTTGATCGCTTCCTGAGTGACCTCGTCAGCGGTGGTGATGGCTCGCGCGTTGGCCTGATACCCGCGTTGGGCCATAATGAGCTGAGCGAATTCTCGGGCGATATCAACGTTCGAGCGCTCGACTGCGCCTCCCATGATGGTTGCTCGCGCTCCCGTGCCGGGTGCACCGACATTGGGAAGACCCGAAGAGAGGCTGGCTAAGTAACTATTCGCCCCGTTACGCATCAGGCCTTGGGGATTGGGAAACGTGGCCACGGCGATTTGCCCCAAGGCTAACGTCTGGCCGTTGGATAGAACTCCATGAATTATCCCATCTCCGGTGACGGAGAAATTGAACAAGGTCCCACTGGAGAAACCGTCCTGATGAGTGCTAGAGGTCGCGGATGGCCCGGCGACCTGTGTCACCGTCGGGGTGCCGTTGGCGTCGTAGAGGTTCCAGGTGAAACTGAGGTTGTTGGCGCCGTCGGCAAGGCTGGCAATGGTGATGCCATTTACGTCGGCGGCCGGGGCAGTCAACTGGCCAGCGCCATCGAAGGTGAGCGTTCCGTTGCTTATGGAAACCGGTGCGCCGCTTCCCCCGACGTCCGCGGCGGGAATCGTGATCTGGTAAGTCCAGCTATTGGCTGCACTCTTGGTGAAGGTGTAGGTCAATACATGGCTGGTTCCTAGTGAGTCGTAGACCACCACGGGGGTGCTGAAGGTGGCGCCAACTGTGGCCGAGGCATCCAGGTTCATGGCGAGTCGAACGGAAGTCGTCGCTTGCGGAGGGCTCATCTGGCCGGTGGCGATCGAGAGGGGCGCGAGTGTCTGGCTGGGGCTGATGACACCATTTACGGCGGGATAGCCCATGACGAACCCGCCCTCGTCATTCACGAGCCGCCCTGCGGTGTCGATCGTAAAATTTCCGGCGCGGGTGTAAGACCTCATCCCGCCTATATCCACCAGGAAGAAGCCATCGCCCTGCAGCGCCACGTCCGTGGGCACGCCAGTACTGTCGATGCTGCCTTGGGTGAACGGTGAGGCGATCGAACTCATCATGGCGCCCACACCGACTTGTACCGGGTTGCCGGAGCCACTGGAGCCCACCTGCTGGTAGAACAGATCGCGAAAAATGGGCGTCATTCCCTTGTAGGCGATGGTGTTCAGGTTGGCGAGATTGTTGGCGATGACCGAGAGTGCCAATGAATTGGCATTAAGGCCGGAAAGCGAAGTTGAAAACGATGGCATGCTATTCCTCCTAATTCTGTGTTAGGGGGGTGGCACCTGTGGCCGGCCCACTGGAATTCTTCTCGAGCACTTGACGAATCTGGATTGTCTGCTCGAGCACGTTGAACTGGACAAGCTGCGTGACGAACTCCGTCGGATCCATCGGCTTGAGTGGGTCCTGGTTCCGGAGTTGGGCAACCAGGAGCGTCAAGAATGCGTCGCTGTTCAGTTCATTCTTCGGAGCCTCCTTAACGCTGCTGTTCGCTGCTAGTGTTGCGATGCTATCGACCTGCATGGACGCGTGTCTCCTTTCTGTAGCTAGGCGCGAATGCTTAGCCGGGATTGTGGATACTCTAGCTCAGCGATGTCGGCGGTGAGGTTGGGAGCAGGGTCTTGACCGGGGTCTCCCGCCCAGCGCACGTCACTCACCTGCTGCGTGAAGGGTCTGGAATAAGAGTCTGCGCCACCTCTGTCCGACATCCCCCCTGCCACGGTTCCTTGGTAGACGGCAATGTTTTCCACGCGCAGGTTGCGTTCCCCAAGGGCGCGCTCGAGCGCCGGCAGTTCAGTGGCCAGGATCGTTTGCGCTTGACGATTCTCCACGCGGATCGCGGCCCCCACCTCCCCTTCACGGACGACGGCGTGGACAGCGAGGGGGCCCAGTGGTCCGGAGCGCAACTCGATGTGCATCTCCGTGCGGTCTGCTTGCCCTCGAAGCCAAGCGGAGTTTACGGTCCGACCCACGTGGCCACGGTAGTTGTCCCAGGTTGCGGGCGTGGCTGTCTCGTCGGCCGGCTGGTGGGTGCTCGCGTGGCCTGAAGCGGCCTCCAACGGCGAGCTTGCTGGGCGCTCAGTAGGTTGGGACGTGAGCAACGCCTCGGAAGCGATACGAGCCGCCCCCCCTTCGATGTTCGAGGAAGCCTGCTTGAAGAGAACTGCAGTGTTTGGATCCGGAAGAGGCAAGCCATCTGCCGGGCTGCCTTCCTGGTTAGCTTTGCGGTCTCGGGAGCTTGCGTGCGCTGCCGGGGTTTGCGTTGGAGCAGGAGGCACGTGCAACGGCTGCGCTTGAGAGCCCGGAAGAATTCCATGTTCTCCCGCTGTGCTGTTTGCCTCTTGGCGGGGGTCCCTGCCAGACGCCGATTCGGCCAGGCTCAGGTTCGAACGACCGTGGATCTTTTCGCCGCCGGGGTATTTGGTCTCTGAGACTCTCTGAGCATGGACAGCGGGACTCGGATCGCCGAAGACTTGGCCACCGGGTGTGACGGCTCCCGCCGGAGTGTCCGGCCCTGTCTGTGGCTTGCTGGGCGAGACAAGCTGCTCAGGGCTGCTGGGCGTCGGCTGAGGATCTTTGGCTTCAGAGCCGCTTCCGCTGGTGGCATTACGCTGCGGTGGTACCTTCGCACCGTCAGAAATAAGTCCTCCGGTCGGAGGGAGAACAGGTCCTACTGCAGAACCTTCGAGCGCCATTAGAAGGTTCGCTATTTCGCTCGGGCCTTTGGTAGGCCCCTGCGCAAATCGATTAGCGGTCTGGGCCGTGTCATTTGCTGCGAGGTTAGGTGCGGCGTCGCCTGTGTGTTCCCGGGAGTTTGTGTGCCCTTTGGCAGTTTGCGCCGGAGCAGGCGTCGAATGCAATGGCTGCGCCTGCAGGCTCAGGGGTGTCGTATCTTCTGCTTTTGTATCGCTCACCACTTGGCTTGCGTTCTGGTTGGGCGCTGAGTCGGCCAGTCTCCTGCTGGAAGGGCCTGGGGTTTCAATCAGAACCGTCGCCGTTGAATCTTTGTGCGCCTGCTGTGGCTTGGCAGGCGAGGCAAGCTGGTGCGGGTTGCTGGGCGCTAGCTGAGGATTCGAGGCTTCAATATGCCCACCAGATGCCGGAGCAACGAGCTCCACTGTCGCCGCTTCAAATCCGCTGACCAGCTCAGCGATTCTGCATTGCTCTCTAGTGGGATTCTGGGCTGAAGGAGCCGGTCCCAGCGCTGGGCTACTTACCTGAGAAGCAGTCGCGGGACTCGTGGAAGGGCCTCCGCTGTCTTGCCGTTGCGCAGTGGGTTGGTGAGCGTGCGACAGATCGGCTTGGGGACCTGGATTCATCGAGAACCCACGCATGGACGGCATAGGCATCCCGACGGATTCTTCTGCTACCTCCGACTCGCTGCCGTCAGCGGCAACTTTTGAAAGCGTCCCTTCGTTTGTCAACGCCGGCCTGACCGAAGTAGTCCGAGGCTGCGGGGAAGTCTCGACGGACACTCTCGCGCTTGCGTGTTCGCCGGTGTCGGCCAGGGTTCTTTCAATCTCCAGGCCCGTCGTTTCGGGCATCGCAGCCACGGCGGTTGCAGGAGGCGGAATCAACGCATCGCTGTCTGCAAACGCCGGTTTGGGGATCGGGGGCGGGCTCTCCCGGCCGGCCAGCGATCTGGCAGGCTCCACGCCTGCCGCGCCGTTCTGTCCCGCCTGAGGCAGGTCCGGCAATAGAGGCGAGACCACCGGGTTCATGGCGCTCAGCATCGACCTGCTTTCGGACTGGTTCTTCTCTTCTTCGCCTTCTTCCCCTTGGTCTGCGGACAAATACCTACGCGACCGGCCGGGACTCGTCTCCAGGGCGCGGTCGAGTTCCAACGCGAAGCTTGAAGTCGTTTCCCTGGCTGTACGATCCACCACGGTGACACTTCCCGCTGACATGTTTGCTGGCGAAACGCATTGGACCAAAAGGGTGTCCATCAGTCTCCCGAATAGCAGGTCAGCCGGAGATGAGCATGAGCCGCGCCAAACCACTCCACCCCCTCGGAGGATTCCGCGACGCCACGATCTCTATGGCTGCTAAAGATATTTCCTCTGGTGCCGATGTGGAGAGTTGGAGTTGTGAGGACGGAGGAGCTTTGCTGAGGGAAAGGTTTGCCGAGTTACCGGGCAACAACTAGCCGGAAGAGGAGCCGATTCCCCGGAAAAGGAAGAGTTCGTCCATCTGCTGCTGCGCCCGCCTCGCCTGAATCCGCCGATAGAGTTCATACTGTCGATCTCGGAGGCTCTCTACGACCTTGCGCTGCTGCTGAGCCCTTCGGAAGATGCCTAGCTGGTTTTCCCGCTGCGCGGCGAGCTTGACCGACTGCTCAGCCAGCGCCTTATGATGCTTGGCCCGTTCTGCTGCGCAGGCAACCTCGAAGTGGAGTTCGGCCCCGGCCATTCCCGCACGCAGGCTTTCTTCCAATTGCTTCCGCGCCGCCGTCTGCTCTTGGTTCAAGGTCTCGAGTCTTTGACGGGCCTGATGGAGTTCGCGTGTCAAGATCTGCAAGCGCAATTGCTCGCGGCGTTCGTAACCTTGGCGAAGGCGCAAGAGTGCTCGTAGGGGAAAGCGGAAGGCCATACAGGGACCTAGCCGGGCAGCGCCGCGAGCGCTGCGATGGTTTCGGCGAGATGCGCCGTCTCATCGGCCCGTTGCTGGAGAAACGCCGTGAGTGCCGGAAGGACTGCAATGGCCTGATCCAGCACGGGGTCCAAGCCTTTTTGGTACGCCCCAATGCGGACTAAATCCTCTGACGCTGTATAAGCGGCCAGAAGCTTACGCAGGTGGCGCGCCTTTTCGAGGTGCGCGGGAGAGCAGACGGCGGGCATTAGCCGGCTCAAGCTGTCGAGCATGGAAATAGGCGGATAATGATTTTGTGTGCTCAGGCGACGGTCGAGGACGATGTGCCCGTCGAGCAGCGCGCGGAGGGCATCGACTAGAGGGTCCTGTTGATCGTCGCCTTCCATCAATACGGTGTAGAACGCCGTAATGCTTCCCCCGTTGAAACGGCCGGCGCGTTCAATCAATTGCGCGAGCAGGGTGAAAACAGAGGGCGTGTACCCTTTGGCGGTGGGCGGTTCGCCCGCGGCAAGTCCGATCTCGCGTTGCCCCATGGCAAAGCGTGTCAACGAATCGACCACCAAGAGCACCTGCTTGCCGTGAGCACAGAAATACTCGGCGACGGCGGTGGCCACGAGCGCGGCGCGAATGCGCAGCAGCGGCGACTGGTCAGAAGTCGAGACGACCACTACCGACCGTTTGCGTCCTTGTTCGCCCAACGTTCCTTCCAGGAACTCTCGAACCTCGCGCCCGCGTTCGCCCACCAGCGCCAACACAGTGAGGTCTGCGGCGCTGCCTCGCGCCATCATGCCAATTAGCGTGCTCTTGCCCACGCCGCTTCCGCCGAAGATCCCCACGCGCTGTCCGCGGCCGCAGGTGAGGAAGGCATCGATGGCCCGGATGCCGCAGCCGAGCGGCTCACGGATCGAGACGCGATCCAGCGGTCGGGGGCTGGAAGCGTGGAGAGGCCAATGGTCCCGGGCGCGGTAGGCTGGTCCTGAATCCAGGGGCTTACCTGCACCGTCGATCACCCGGCCGAGCAATTCCTCCCCCACGCGCAAGGTAGGTCTTGCCCCCCAGGTGAGAATCCGATCACCGTAGCGAATGCCGGCTGGCTTCTCGAGCGGCATCGAAAGTACCGTGCTCCCTCGAAAGCCCACCACTTCTCCCGGGTAAGCGCGCCCTGCAGCATCGACGATTTCGCAGGATTCCCCCAGCGAGCAAAACGGTCCTTCCGACTCCACGATGTGCCCTACTGCCTTGGTGACGCGGCCGCGCCATCGCGCGGTCGAGAGGTCGTCGAGGCGCCGAAAGTAGGGAGTGAGCAAGGTGCTGTCATTCATCCGAGCTTTTGCGGTCGCTGGGCCAGCAAATCAAAGAAACCCTGCTCGATCTCTTTTAGCTGGGTTTCTAGCGTAAGATCAGTGGAGCCAAGCTCCGTCTCGAGGAGGCAGTGGCCCTGTCCCAGGGAGGCGTCGCCCATGAGCTCCACGGAAAGTTGCAGGTTCGGCTGCTGCGCAAAGAACTCTTGCCACAGCTTGACTTCGTCGGGATGGACGCGGAGCCTCACGCGGGTCCCCGCCGCCACCTTCTCAAGCCCTACCCGTACGACTCCGGCCAGCAGGAGGGGATCTACCTGCGCTTCCCGGTGGAGAATTTTGCGGGCAATACCCAGCGCCAGCCGGACGACTTCCGCTTCTACCCGCCCAAAGTACGCTTCTCGTTCGCGGGCGAAATCCTGGAGTGCCCGGACTACGCTCTCGCGCTGGACCGAAAGCGCTTTCTCGAATTCCGTCCGGGCTCGGGCTTCCCCTTCCTTCAAGCCTTCTTCCCGCGCCTGCTTCTCCCGGGCGCGGATCTGGTCTTCGCTGATTCCGCGGGAGCTTTGCGGGTCGAGGCCAGGGCTCCAGAGAGACTCGCGCGTGGAAGGGTCGGTGTGCGGCGAGTTTCCATTCCCCCCTTGACCCTGGCAAAGCACCGGGGGATAAACATAGGGCTCAGCCGCGTGCTCTGCTCGCCGGCCTGCGAGATTTGAACTAGACCACATACGCATCATCACCATAACTCTTCAAGGTTAATCTTCCCTCGGCCTCCAGCTTGCGCGCCAACTGCACCACTTCCTGCTGGGCCTGAGTCACTTGGCGGGCACGCACCGGCCCCATGACTTCGATGTCTTCCTTCAGCATCTCAACCGCCCGTGAGGACATCGTTTTGAACAGATGGTTCCTCAATTCTTCCGAGGCGCCTTTCAAGGCCATGGCCAGCGTCTTTTTATCCAACTGGCTTAGGAGTTCGCGGATGCTGCTCTCCGGCACCGCCAGCAGGTCTTCGAACGTAAACATCAGGTTCCGGATACCCAAGGTTAGTTTGGGATCATCCTGCTCGATCACTTCCAGGATCACCTTGCTGGCTGTGGAGTCCAGCCGGTTGAGCATGTCGGCCACCGCCTTGACGCCTCCGTAGGCGCGGCGATTCTGTTCACCCAGCGCTTGGAGCTTCTTGTTCAAAACCAAGGAAATCTTCTGGACCATCTCGGGAGAGAACTGGTGCATCTCGGCTAAGCGTTTCACCGCTTCGGCACGCACCTTCTCGGGCAAGAGCGTCAGCAGCGCGGAGGCGCCCTTTGCACCCAGGTGAGCCAGCACCAGCGCGATGGTCTGGGGATGTTCGCCTTCAATAAACATCACCAGTTGCTGGGGGTCCGCTTTTTGAAGTGAGTCGAGGGTGCTGGCGCGGGCCTCCTGACACTGCATAACCTGATCGAGCAGATTTCGCGCCTTCTCCTCGCCGAAGGCACGAACCAGAAGCTGGTTGGCGTACTCGGGGCCACCCTGGGCCAGGTACTCTTGGGTGACCGCCAGCCGGTAGTATTCCTGCAGAATCTGTGCGGCGGTTTGCGGCGAGATGTAATCTAGCTCAGCGATCTCCTGGGTGAGGCGCTGCAACTGTTCCGGGGGGAGGTTGCGATAAACCACGCTGGCCGCTTCATCCCCCAACAGGACCAGAAGGATTGCCGCCTTGCGCAGGCCGGTCAGAGAGGGCAGCTCTGGCACTGTTTTGAGCGCTTGGATCGCCGGCGTCATATTTTAACCTCTCCGTGTCGAATCCAGTTTTGGATCAGGCGGCTCGCCGCCTCCGGCTCCTTCTTTACCTTATCGACCAGACGGCGCTTCAGCATAACCGCCTGCTTAACCTCCGAGTTCGTTTCCGCGAGCTCCCGCTGAAGAGCCGCTTCAAGCTCCAGCGCATTCTCTGCCTTGGCCTCCGCTGCTGATTCCGAGCCCGTCGCCAACGCCTCGGCGGCGCGGCTAGTCGCTACAAGGCGGCTGGGCAGTTCCCGGAAGCTGGTGACAATTTGGCGCTTTATGGGCCGTAGGACGAGCCAATAGATCAGGCCAAACAGGACTGCCAGGGCTCCGTACCGCACCAAACCTATCCATTTCTCCGCCACGTGCCCCCAGCGACCGACGAGGGAAGGAGGGGTAGGCATCTCGATGGGCAATGCCAGAAACGACAGGTTCTCCACGGCTACTCGGTCGCCGCGCGTGGGGTCAAGGCCGATCGCCGCTGAGGCAAGCTCCTGGATTTGTTTCATCTCTTCTGGCGTCCGCTTGCGCCGGGTTTCCACTTTCTGGTCGTTTTCTTCCTTCACTTCTACGGCATCGTCAATCAGGACGGCGGCGGCAATTCTCTTGATCCCGCCTGCCGGCTGGGCGACGCGGCGCACGGTCTTGCTCACGGCGAACGTCTTGCTTTCGGTCCGGAGCCCTTGGGTTTCGAAGTCCGAAGTAGAGGAAGTCGCTACGGCACCCGCCGGCTGGGCGCCCGGGACATTAGACGGTGTGCCCGGAATGCCCTCCGCGCCCGCATCACCTGTTGTCTCCTCGGAGATCTGCGAGGTCAGCACGACGGAGCCATTCGGATCGTAGGTTTCCTGCATGCTGTCACTCGTCGCTAGGTCGTATTCCACGGTCACGTTGGCTCGCACCCTTCCGGGACCGACCACTGGCTCGATGGTCGTGACAAGTTTTTCGCGCAATGCCGTCTCAAGTTCTGCCCACTGGCGGGACCGGCCTTTTCCACGCGCCAGGAGCGGGACTTGACCCTCGGCGTTAATCACCGTGACATTTTCCGGCCGCAGGTTGTCCACCGCGCTGGCCACCAAGTGGGTGATGGCCTCCAGGGCGTCGTCTTCCAGCCGCCCGCCCCGCAGCTTGACCACCACGGAAGCCTTCGCCTCGCGCTCCCGCTCGGTGAAAATAGATTCGTGCGGCAGCACCAAGTGGACTCGTGCCGCCTCTACTTCTCCCATCGTTTGGATGGTGCGCGCGAGTTCGCCTTCCAGCGCCCGCTGGTAGTTCACCTTTTCGGCGAAATCGCTTCCGGCCCAATTCGGTTTATCAAAAAGTTCAAAGCCGAGTCTGCCGGTCTGAGGCAAACCTTGGGCGGCCATGTCCAGACGCGCCTTGTCGAGCTGGCTAGCGGGAACGCGGAGGCTTGAGCTGTCGCTGGAAAGTTCGTAAGGAATGTTCTTGGCCGCTAAGTGGCGGGCCAGGGATTGCGCCTCGTTCGGCGACAGGCCGGAATAAAGCGTCTTGTAGTCGGCTTTTCCCAGGAGCCGGACAAACACCCAGAGTGTCCCGGCGACCACCGCCGCGCCCAGGACGAGCGTGATCTTTTGGCGGACGGTCAGACCCCGCAAGAAAGTATTGATCTGGTTGAGAACTTGCTCGCCGTTCAGGGCCATCGTTCACTCGTTAGAAAGGCATGCGGGAGATTTCCTGGTACGCCTGGACGATCTTGTTGCGAACCTGCATCATCAGTTGAAACGACAAGTCGGCTTTTTCCACGGCAATGAGGGCCGCGTGGAGGTCTCTGCCGTTACCCTGCAGCAGATCGGCGACCTGCTGGTCGGCATCGGTCTGGAGCTGCTGCACCTTGTCGATGGAGCTCTCGAGCGCTTTGAAGAACTTCGACCGGTCGCCCGCGGGCTGGTGGACTTCGAGTTGGACGCTTCCCCAGTCAATGTGAGATATTCCTTGGATCGAGTTGCTCACTGGAGTCCTCCTCCTTTCATCCGGTCAGGTGCTAGCGCAGAATCTCGAGCGACTGTTGGATCATCGATTTGGTGGCTTGGGTGGCGGCCGCGTTGAGCTGGTAGGCCCGCGCCGCGCCCATCAGGTTGACCATCTCTTCAATCGGGTTGATGGCCGGATAAGCCGCGTAGCCTTGGGCGTCCGCGTCGGGATGGGAAGGATCGAAGCGACGGACCGGGGGCGCGGGGTCCTGCACCACCCGTTCGACGCGGACGCCGCGCGCATAGATGTCGCCGAAACGCTCCAGGAGGCGCGCAAAGGTTCCCTTGCTGGGCCGCCAGGTGCCGAAGACGACGTGCTGCCGCCGGTAGGGACCGCCTTCTGGCGTGCGGGTGGTTTCCTGGTTGGCCAGGTTGCTGGCTACTAATTCCGCGCGCTGGCGTTCGGCCGTCAGCGCCGAACCGTTGATGGTCAGCACTCCAAAAAGATTCATGGCCTTATCTCCCTTCGTTGATGGCGGTCAACAAGCGCCGGAACTCCGCGCGCAGCAACTGGACGCCGGTGCGAAACTGCAATTGCGTCTGAGCCAGCGCCAAGCCCTCGCGGTCCAGGTTGACGTTATTCCCGTCGGGTCGTTCGATCAGCCCTGCCACTTCCCGCACCGAAGGGGTCACCGGCTCCTCGCCTGCCAGCATCTCGGCGCGGCGCAATTCACTGGCGAAATCGATATCGCGCGTGCGGTAGCCCGGGGTGTCGATATTGGCCAGGTTGCTAGAGACCAACGTCTGTCGAAAGGCGACCAGATTCAAATACTGCTCGAGCCGGCGCAGGGCCGGCGTCTCCATCCAGCTCATGCGAACCTCCGGGGGGGCAGGCCGTATTCCCGAATCTTGTTGCGCACGGTGCGCAGGCTTACGCCTAACATCCCGGCTGCGCGGGTGCGGTTTCCGCCCGTCGCCTCCAGCGTGCGCTCCAGCAGTGCCCGTTCCAACTCGCGCAGCGACGTACCGGCTTCGACTACGGCCTCGTGTGGCGTTTCCTCCGGAATCTCCACCTCTTGGAACAACTCGACGCCTGCCACCGGACCGTACGAGAGGACCAGCGCCCGCCGCACGAAGTTTTCAAGCTCCCGGACGTTTCCCGGCCAGTGGTATTCCTGCAGGCGGGCGAGCAGCTCCGCCGAGAAGTGGACCTCTCGTGCTCCCGGCGCCGGGGAGTATTTGCGAATGAAATGCTCGACGAGTTCAGGAATGTCTTCGCGGTGTTCGCGCAGCGGAGGGATGGAGAAAGGGATGACGTTTAACCGATAGTAAAGGTCCGCGCGAAATTTACCCTCCTCGACCAGCGCCCCCAGATTGCGGTTGGTGGTCGCCACGACGCGCACGTCCACGCGCACGGAGCGGGTGTCGCCCAAGCGGTCCACTTCCCGTTCCTGCAGCACCCGCAGCAGCTTGGGTTGGAGGCTCAGCGACATCTCTCCGATTTCGTCCAGAAACAGTGTTCCCCCACTCGCCAGCTCGAATTTGCCCGGTTTGGACGTCACGGCCCCGGTGAAGGCGCCGCGGACGTGGCCAAACAGCTCGCTTTCCAGCAAGGTCTCGGGGAACGCAGCGCAGTTCACCGCCACCAACGGGCGGTCGCGGCGCGGGCTGGCGCGGTGGATCAGCCGGGCTAACAGTTCCTTGCCGGTTCCGCTCTCGGCTTGGACCAGAACGTCGACATCCGTCCGCGCCACTTGCCGGGCGCGCTCCACCAGCTGACGCAGCGCCGGAGAACTGCCGACAAAATCCGCCGTGCCGGGGGCCAATTCCCGGTGCAACTGGCGACCCAGAACCCGCTGCGCAGCTTCCTTCAATTGGTCAAAGGAAATCGGTTTCACCAGGTAGTCGCAGGCGCCTTCCTTCATGGCTTTGACGGCTTCGGGGACATTGGCGAACGCCGTAAGAAAGATCACGGCGGTCTCGGGCTTGAAAGCCCGGACGCCCTGCATAACGCGCAGTCCGTCTCCATCCGGCATCCGCATGTCGGTGACGACGAGCGGACAAGGGGCTGAGCGAAAGCGTGCCAGCGCTTCGGAGGTTCCCCCCGCCGTGGTCACTTTCCACCCGTGACGCCGGAAGTTGGCCTCCAGTGCGGCGCGCATGGCCGCTTCGTCGTCCACAACCAGAACTTGGCTCATCCCTCTGCTCCTTCAACTGGAAAGGTCAGCGTGAAAGTGGTACCGCGACCGACTTCGCTCCGCACCGCGATCTTGCCGCCGTGCTGCTCGACAACCTTTTGGGTCACGGCCAGCCCGATCCCGGGACTTCCCGGGCGAGTGGTGAATCCCGTCGCGAAAATCTTTTCCAGGTTTTCCGGCGCAATTCCCGTGCCCTGGTCCTCAAACTCAACGAGGCTCCGGTCTGGCTCTTCGGTGAGCCGGCGGATGCGCACACTAAGTAAGCCACCCGGCGACATGGCGCGGAACGCATTGAGCGCCAGGTTGAAAAATGCTTGCTGGAGGCGATGCGGGTCGGCCGGAATTGAAATCTCCGTCTCCGAAGCCTGCAGGTCAATTTGCATACCGCGTTGCCGCGCCAGCGGCCGCAAAAAATCCACCGTCTCGCGCAGCAAACGCACCAGGTTGGTGGGCATGAGTTCCGCCGGCGGTTGGGTGTGGAAGTGCAGAACATTGTTCACTGTGGCAGACAGCGAACGCAGCCCGGCTTGGAGGTATTCCACCCATTGCCGGGTGTCCGAATGGTCTTCCGTGGCGTCGGCCAAAAGTCCCGCGAACAATTCCAAACTCCCCAGCGGGTTGCGGATCTCATGCGCCAACAGGGTTGCCATTTCGGCCAGGGCCTGGGTGCGCCGGACGATTTCGCGCTCGCGTGCCATTTGCTTTTCCTCGGTCATGTCGCGCAAAATGAGGATAGAGCCTTCGTTCGAGGCTTGGCCTTCTGCCAGCAGGGCGCGAGTCACACCTAACGTTCGCGTTCCCTCCGGACTCTCCATCGTCCATTCCTGCTCGATATTCAGATCTTCGGCCGGCAGTTCTGCCAGAAGCTGGGTCAGCGTAGCGGGAGCCGCCGCGGAGTCTGGGGAGCTGCAGGTCGGCTCGCCGCAGGTGAGCAGGCGACGAGCGGCGGGATTGGCGATGCGCAACTGGAGGCCGTGGTCAAACACCAGCACGCCGCAGGGCAGACCCTCCAGCACCCTGCCCAGGTAAGCGCGTATGCGTTGGTTGTCTTCGAGGCTCTGAGCGAGGTCGCGGTTGGTCTGCTCGAGTTCGTGCCGCAGCCGGACCACTTCGCTTTGGAGTCTTCCGTAGAGATTCTCCAGCGCTCTCGCCGCGTTCGTGAAAGACGCGAAGGCCTCGGCCAGTGAGCGGCGCGGGGCGCACTTCCCTTTCGGGGAGTGCGTCAGGTTTTTTTGCCGGGTAGCAGGCAAAGTCTGCATCGCTTGAGCCTCGAAAGCACGGCGCATGCCAACCTTAACCCTCGGATCTAAGATTCCTCTCAGATAACGGTGGGCGCGTTCCAAGCGAGAAATGCGCAGGCTTTAGCTCCAGTTCTTCTTCCGCCAGAATGAAGGCGCGCTCTATTACCTGTTTCAGTTCGCGGACATTGCCCCGCCAGGAATGCTGTTCGAGCAGGCGGCGGGCTTGGGGAGAGATTGACTTCCAGGGGACACGGGCCTCAAGGCAGAAGTTCGTAAGGAAATGCATGGCGAGTGGGAGGATATCCTCGCGGCGGTCCCTCAGCGGCGCTAGTTCGATGGGGAAAACCGAAAGGCGGTAATACAAGTCCTCGCGGAGTCGACCCTCCGCCACGCGCCGTGCCAGGTCCGCATTCGTCGCTGTGATGATGCGGGCATCGACGCGGATAACGTCCGGGCATCCGAGCCGCTGCACTTCACCTTCTTGCAGGAAACGGAGCAGCTTGGCTTGCATGCTGAGGGGAAGCTCGCCCACCTCATCCAGAAACATCGTGCCGCCCTGGGCTGCCTGGATGCGCCCCAGTCGCGATTGGAAAGCACCCGTGAAGGCGCCGCGAGTGTAGCCGAACAGTTCGGCTTCCAGCAGCGTCTCCGGGATGGCAGCGCAATTGACGACGACAAACGGGCGCTGGGCGCGGGAGCCGAGCTGGTGAATGGCGCGCGCCACCAATTCCTTGCCCGTGCCCGTCTCGCCAGCGAGCAGCACGGCGGTCTGGCGCGGGACCACCAACCGTGCCAGCCGGTAAACGCGCTGCAGTGCCTCGCTGTGACCGATCATTCCCGGCAGGGGTTCTTGCTTCGGCGGACTCACACGGTCCATCGGGTGTGGGGCCCGCTCGGCCTCGCGCGGTTCCGTCGGAATGCGAGGTGCGCGGGAACTCTGCAAGATACGGAACAACTCTCCCATGTTGGGATACGAGGGCAAATCCCCAACGAGCGTGGGCCTACCTGTTTCGGAGTCCATGATGAAAATTCCCACTTGCGGGTGGCGTGCTTTAACCATGTCAACAAGCTCGTCCACATCCAGGTCGGGCAGCCAACGGTCCAAGACCAGGGCCTGCCAGCCGCCCCCGTCCACTTTGGCCAGGGCTTCGGCACCCCCGCGCGCTTCCTCGGCGAGCCAACTTCGTGAGACCAAGGTTTGCAGGATTTGCTGTCGAAAATGCGGATTGGGGCTGGCCACCACAGCGGTCAGATACTCTTTCGCGGTGTAATCTGTTGCACTGGGAGTCACGACTCTCTCCTGAGGTGCTCCCTTTTTACAATGGCGGGCTTAGAAATGGATTAGGCTGAGATTAGACTTTTCTAGGGTGGCGAGCCGCGCAGGGTGTGTCTACGCATCCGGCGGTCCGGAGCGGTGGCGTGCCCGCGTGAACATTCCGTGAGAATCGTGTCAAGCGGCCTCCTCATCAGCCAGGGGCAAGCGAAGGCGGGAACAGAATTCATGAGGAGCTCCGCTCTCCGTCTGCAGAGCACCACCCAAAGCTTCAACCCAGCGGTGAGTGATTGCCCATTCCAGGCTGCTGCCCTTGGCGGCCTCGGAGAACAGGACTCCGGGATTTGAAACTTCGGACCAAGCGCCGGTTTCGCCCACAGGGGCGCCGGGCCTGGGGTCGAAAAGGGTAAGCAAGGCGCTGCCGTCGGACGTGGCAAGGCTAATCCGGATGGTGCCACCTTCTGGGCTGCGGTGGATGGTGCCATGCACCACTCTAAGGACGGCTTCACGCACCCGCCCCGGATCGCCCCAAACCGACACCTCTCGGCTCAACGTGAGCGCCATCTCCAATCCCCGCGACTCTGCCAAGCCCCGCAATTCCTCGACGACCGCCCTGACCAGCTTATCCAGCGAGACGCGCTCCGAAACGCCGCTCGGGGCTGTGGATTCTGCCAAGTCACGAAGCGACCTGATTAACTGAACCATGTACTCGGCCAGTTGGAACGACTGTTCCAGCGCGGCGCGGTAATCCGCGGCACTACGCACCCCCAGGAGAGCCAGTTCCATTGAACCCCGCAAAGCTGTCAGGGGCTGGCTCAGCCGGTGAGCAAGAGCCTCCAGACACTCCCGGCATTGTTGATCGGACGGTTCGTACCGCTCGCCAGGGGGCGGCCATCCTGTGCTCTGCGGCTTCGGTCCAGAGCCGAGCCCGGTTTTCTTTTGGGCGCGCGCGGAACATCCTTCGCTGTCAAGCCAGGCATCACCAGGCGCGTCTTTGTGGGGCATCGCGCTTATTCCTCTCCACCTATCTGGTAGCCCACGCCTCGAACCGTGCGAATCAGCTTAGTGTCGAATCCCTCGTCGACCTTCTTGCGCAAGTAGTTGATGTAGACATCCACGACGTTGGTCATCGTGTCGAAGGAGAGGTTCCAGACGTGCTCAATAATCATCGCCCGCGTCACGCATCGCCCCGCGTTCCGCATCAGGTATTCCAGGAGGGCGAATTCTTTCGGGGTGAGATCGATTGGTCGTCCCGCTCGCTTTACCGTCCTCTCTACCCGGTTCAGCTCCAGGTCTCCGACCTGCAGAGCCACTTCCGCTGGCCGGTTGCCACGCCGCAGCAAAGCGCGGATACGAGCGGAGAGCTCGCTAAAGGAGAAGGGCTTGGTCAAGTAGTCGTCGGCGCCCAGGTCCAGCCCTTTCACGCGGTCTTCCACGCGGCTCCGCCCCGTCAGAATCAGGACCGGCAGCGAGGCCTTCGTGCCGCGGATGTGCTTCAAGACCTCCAGCCCGTCGACTCGGGGCAGATTCAAATCGAGGATGGCCAAGTCGTAATCGAACTGGTCAACCATAAACCGGGCTTCCTCGCCGTCCAGGGCAAGATCGACGGCATACTGTTCGGCGTCGAGGCCCTTCTGAACGAAACTGGCTACGGGCTTGTCGTCTTCGGCTAGCAAAACACGCATCGCAATATTGTGAGTCGACCGGGCAGTCTTCCCTAGCGGGAGGTGCTTCTGACTGGCCGGCCCGTGCCCTCCATTAGAGATTCACTCTCATTAATCACTTCTTACTTCGGCGGGATGGGCTGGCGAGATGATAGGAAAAATCGGTGCGGCCTCTGAGACATGCGAGTTGGTTGACGGAACCCCCCGGACGCTCTTGGCGGGTATACCGCACAACAGATGCCCGCTGCGTGTCGATTCTGTACAGGGATCCTCCGAAATATGTCGCCGGCCACGGGAGTTCGGACAGGACGTAACCATGGTTGTTGGGTAGGGAGTGTTCGGGCAGCCCACCAGTCTGTCGCCCCTTTAGACGGGCCATCCCTCAGACCTAACTTTTGGATTCACAAAGGGTTATGGGTGAGAGATCTTTCTGAGGACCGCGGTCAGGAAGAGCCGCGCTGCACGTGGCCAATGGAGGCCCCTCCCTCCGGTGTTCTCTGCCACGGCCTCGAATCCTTTGGAAGTTATTGGACTTTTGGCCGCCAGCCGAGACCGCCAGAAAGCCAGAGCTGCGCGTCAGGCCGAGGCTCGCGACTCCGACGCGGGCGGCGTCCCCGGTCGCTTCTCTTTTCATTGCCTTCAACTTCTTATGGAAGTGCTTCAAAAACGAGGGGCGCCCGCCGTCCCGGGTCGCAAGAAGGAACGCCTGAGCACATGACTCGTCGCGGCTCTTCCCGCCTTGTTCCCTGGCCCGCCTAAGTGACCGATAGACTTCTAAAGGCGCCCAGCTTGCGGGCCGATGTGCAGTAAGGGAGTGTTCCTTGCCCCAGGTCCGGGGTTGCGGGGCTGCTCCTGGCCATGTGCCCGGTGACTAGACGAGTCCTCATGTTAGCGAACGTGCTTCCCAAAGTCTTAGTGGTCGATGACGATTCTGCGGTGCGGAGCTTCATGCGCCAGGCGCTCAAACCTATGACGGCTCGCGTGGCGGAGGCGGGGGACGCGGCCACGGCGCTGGAGGCCATCGAGAGCGGGGACTACGACATCATTCTCTGCGACATCTGGATGCCGGGGGCAAACGGTCTGGACTTGCTGGCCATGGCCCAGCAATCGCGCTGGGACGTGGGATTTATCCTGGTTACCGGACAGGCGCGGACTGCTCTCGTCATTGAAGCGCTCAAACTCCAAGCTTCGGACTTCTTGCTGAAGCCGTTTACGGCGAAAGAATTGACAGCTTCGGTTACTCAAACCTTCGCGCGTTTGGTGGCTCAGCGGGAGGCTCGCGCCTATAAGGGGTCGCTCGAAGCCAGCATCCAGCGTCGCACCCGCGACCTGGAGGCCGCGCTCCGGGAGGTGGAGTCGAATTATCAGATGACGCTCGAAGCTCTGGTGGCCGCGCTGGACGCTCGCGAGCATGAGACCTTCTCTCACTCTTTCCGTGTTCGCGCCTATACCCGGCACATGGCTCGCCTGATCGGCTATCCGCCGGCCGTGCTGCCGCCGTTGGAACAGGGTGCCCTGCTGCACGATATCGGCAAGATTGCGGTCTCGGACGCAATCTTGTTGAAGCCCGCGAAGCTCACGTCAGAGGAGTGGGCCGAGATGCGCAAACACTCGGCAGCGGGAGAACAAGTCCTGAACCGCATTCCCTTTCTCGAGCAGGCCAGTGTCATTGTGCGCCACCATCACGAGCGCTTCGACGGAACGGGATACCCGGACGGGTTGGCGGGTGAGCAGATACCGCTCGGCGCCCGGCTGTTTGCCTTGGCGGACACGTTGGACGCGATGACCTCGGACCGCTTCTATCGTAAAGCTCCGGGCTTTGCGGCGGTTCGTGAAGAAGTCCCTCGTTGCAGCGGGACGCAGTTTGACCCTCGCATCGCCGAAGTGTTCCTGCGCGTATCCGAGGAAGTCTGGGTGGAGATGCGCACGAGTGTGGAGAATCGCCACCGTCCCCGCAATGAAGAGCGAGGCTAAGAAGTCCCCCGGCAAGGGGCGACTGCGACAGACAGAGGCATGCGGTACCCGACGGCTGCCAGCCACCCCTGGGGTTTCAGGGTCTCTTGACGCCAAACTTTTCCAGGCGATATTGAAGTGTCCGGAACGTCATGCCCAGCAGTTGAGCAGCGCGCGTGATGTTCCAGTTGGCCCGCTGGAGGGCCTCGAGGATTTTGGCTTTTTCGTGCTCCTCCCAGGAAGCTTCAGGGATCACGGGTTGAGGTGTGCCGTCGGCGGGCGGAGCGGGCGAGGGAGCGCCGGCTGGGGTGGCCAGCGGCGCTGCGACGAGCTGCAGGGTTTCCGGAGGAAGGTCGCGAAGCTCCACACAGTCGGTTTCCCCCAGCACCACCGCGCGCTCCATGGCCCATTCCAGTTGGCGGATATTCCCTGGCCAGGAATAAGCGCGCAGAGCTTGCAGGGCTTCCGGCGCGATCCTCTCCACCCGGCGCCCCGCCACCAGAGCGGCTTTCCGCATGAAGTGGTGGGCAAGGACGTCGATGTCCTCACCGCGGTCGCGCAGCGGCGGGCAAACGATAGGGATGACATTCAACCGATAGTAGAGGTCTTCCCGGAACTTACCTTCCTTAACGCATTGTTCCAGGTTCCGATTGGTGGCGGCAATGATGCGCACCTCGGTTCGGATGGGTTCGGTTCCGCCGACGCGAAAGAATTCCCGTTCCTGCAGCACGCGCAGGATCTTGGCCTGCATCGCCAGACTGGTATCCGCGATCTCATCCAAAAACAGGGTGGACTGATGCGCTCTCTCGAATAGACCTTTCTTCTGTTGGTGCGCGTCGGTGAAAGCGCCTTTCTCGTGGCCGAAGAGCTCGCTCTCCAGCAGGGTTTCGGTGAGCGCGGCGCAGTTGATGGCCAGGAACGGGCGGTCATGTCGCGGGCCGTGGTTGTGGATCTCACGCGCCACCAACTCTTTCCCGGTTCCGCTTTCCCCCAGGATCAACACCGTATGGCCGGTGGGGGCGACTTTCAGGATCATGCGCATCATGGCTTTGGTGGCGGGCGAGTCTCCGATAATGGTCCGCTTGAGCGTGGCCAGGCGCTCAAAAACCTCTTCCACCACTTCCAGCAGTTTGTCGCGATCGACGGGCTTCTCCAGGTATTGGTAGACACCCTTGCGCGCCGCTTCCACCGCCGACTGGATCGAAGGGTAGCCCGTGATGAGGATGACGGCGATGGTGGGGTCCTCGGCCACAACCTCGCTCAGCAATTGAATACCGGTCATGCCGGTGAGGTTCAAGTCCGTGATGACCAGATCGAAGCGGTTCTGGGCGAGCAGGCGGAGAGCGGCTTCACCACTGGGAGCGGCTTCGGCGGCATAGCCCTCGTCGGCAAGGATATCGCGGTAAATTTCACGTTGCCGCTCTTCGTCGTCAACGATCAGAATCTTTCCGGCGGGCATGGAGTGCTATCCTCAGGCGACCGGAGATGCGGTGATGATGGCGGGCTGTGGAAGCGCGGGACGCGGAAACGGCAGCTCGACCACCACGACGGTTCCCGGCACCGTACGGTGCGGGGCGGTGCCCCGCGCTTCACCGTCGGTTACATAGACACGTCCCCCGTGATCTTCCACGATCTTCCGGGTAATGGCCAAGCCCAGGCCGAAGCCGGTAGCCTTGGTCGAGTAGAAGGGGGAGAAGACCTTCTCGCGCTCTTCCGGGGGAATGCCCGGCCCGGTGTCGGCAAAGCGCAATTGCAGGCAGGGCGCGCCGCTTGCTTCCTGCACGCCGTTCGCGGTGATGCGGATCTGGCCGCCGCGCGGCATGGCCTGCACCGCATTGGTCAGGATGTTCAGAAAGCAGGTCTTCATCTGCGCCCTATCCAGCCGGAAGACAGGCAGATTCGCGGGAAGGTCGGACGCGATCGCAATGTTCTGCCGGTAAGCTTGTTTTTCCACCAAGGCCACCGCCTCTTCCACCGTGGCCTTCAAGTCGCACGGGGCCATTTCGGGCGGCATCTGCCGGCCCGCTGCCAGGAAGTCGTTGACCAGGCGATTCAGGCGGTTGATCTCGTCCTTGATGTTGCCCAGGTTGCGCGGCAGCTCGCGCGCCGCGCGCTCGTCGCCACCGGTGTGCTTGGCGCGGATTTGGTCGATGCTGAGGTTGATGAAGTTCAATGAGTTCCGAACTTCATGGGCCACGGTAGCTGCAAACCGGCCCAACAGGGATGACTTCTCCGCTTCGTTCAAGCGCTCCTGGAGTTCGCGGTTTTCCCGCAGCCGCTCGACCATCTGGTTGAACGTCTGGGCCAGGCGGCCGATCTCATCGGAGCCCCTAATGGGGAGCGTCACGGAAAGGTTTCCCCCCGCTACCTGCTGCGCTCCCGCCACCAGCATGTCGATGGGCTTCGTGAAGCGGAAGGCGAGGTACACGACGCCGAACATGGCGGCTAGCATAGTCGTGAGAATCCAGTATAAACGTTGCTTGTACCACCGCCGAGCCAGCGCCCCCACCTCATCGGCTTCGCCGCGGATCACCGCATACCCAATGACCTTGTCTCCCAACACCAAGGGGAACTGAATCACATAAGCCCTTTGCTCGATGGAGGTATTTGGATCAATGTCCTTCAACTCCGCCGAAAACCGGACCGGGTCTTGTTTGGCCTCGAGACGCCGCCTCCTGATGGGGATCTTCTTCCCCACTTGAGCCGGATTGGTGCTGGCGACCACTTCCCCGGTTGGAGACGTAACCGTCACGGGAGAAAGCCCCAGATCCTCGAGCGCTTTCTTGTAAGCTTTCAGCGCCTGGTCCCGGCTGGCGCCAGGGGGAATCTGGGTTTGCGTCAGTTGGCTGATGGTCAGAAGCTGGGAAGCCTCGCCTGCCACGTAGGCCGTGATCTGGTTTCGGTGCTGGAGATGGTTCCACGTCAAGATGGCGCTCGTCAGCGCCATGGTCAGAAACATCACCAGCGCCAGCCGCGTGCGAAAACGAAGATTGAAAAGCAGCCGCTTCACTGCCCACCTTTCCCTGTTGCCTCTTCGTGTGATTGCCAATTCTATCGGAATGGTTGTGTGGGGTCAATGAACGCAGGAAGAGGTCGAAAGTCCACAGTGGACAGTTGACAGTGCTAGCCACGGCGCGACTTCCAATTCGAGCCCGCTGTGCGGGCGACACAATGTGGCCCATAGCGTAAGCTATGGGAAGAAGAAGCTGATGAGTTTTTTCATTCCAGCCCGCCTTGGCAGGCGAAATAATGTGGCCCATGGCGTGAGGCAGGGGATCAAAGTGCGCATCGGGAGGCTGCCCTTGCCGCCCATAAGTCCTGGCTGTGTGGAGAGGAAATCCTTTCTGTATCCTAGCCGGGTTGGCAATCGGGGGAGGTCCGGACCTCTACATTCTCATCGCTTTCGCCGCCGATTCACAATTCTTGCTTGCGGAGTAGCAAAGGCTCCAACTTTGTTGTATAAAGCAGACGGTCGCATACCCACGGGTCAAGGTCGAGCCATCTGATGTGGTGGGGGAAATTCCAGCATGAGAATCTTTGACCAGACTGACCAGCATACTTTGGAACGGCGGGAATGGGAGCTGTGGCTACTGGCGCTCGCCATGGTTTTTGTTCTGGCGGCCGGGGTGGCGCTACTCATGTACCCGATGGTGTTTTCCCGTCCCGTACCCTTCAGTGTCCCCGCCATGCGTCGCATCTTTTTCAGCTATTGCGCGCTGAGTGCGCTCTTTGTGATTTACCTCGTAAGTCGGCAGCGCGTCATCCGCCAACTGCGCCGCCAGCTCACCGCAGAACTGCACCGGAATGCTCTCCTCCGCCAAAAGGCCAGCCTGGATCTGCTGGATTCGCTGCCGCAATTCAACCGCTTTCAGGACCGGCTGGCCATGGACTTTCGTCGCGCCCTAAACAGCCAACAGCCTCTTTCGTTCTTGATCGCCCGACTCAAGCCCTCGGGCCATTCGGCCACTCAGACGGAGATCGATACCGCCTTCGGGGATGCCGCCAACGCTTTAATCCGGCGGCTGCGCGCCGACGACTCGATATACATCTTCCAGGGTAGCATCTTCGGGATTCTCCTGCCGGCGACCAGCGCCTCCGAGGCCCAGCAGATGTCGGACCGACTGGGTGAAGCCCTCACCGATGCCTCCGGCGTCGCCCATCGTTTCAGCTTTCAACTGCAACTGCTCAACTATCCTGAGCACGCGAAGAGCGCCCGAGAGTTGGAGGAAGCGGCTCGCGCTTGCATGGCTGAGAGCGGAGCAAAAGGCGGCCGCCAGACCGCGTAGGGCGCCGCTGAGACAGCCGGGCCTCACCGCCTGATAGCTATGGGATTGGCCCTTGGGAACTCGCCCACATCGCAACGAATGCAATGTACCTGTCCTGACGTGTCGGGATGCGCCACCCGCCGGTAGAAAGGGTTCGGGAAGTATTTTCGCAGTCCTCGTGCGCATAGGGAGACGGGACTTGCCGCCCCTGCGTCCTGGCCGGTTGGTGCACACCCCCGCGTTGTGGGGTCTGCGATTCTCCGGCGGTCTGCGCCAACCCCGGACCAAGACCGAGATGTCCATGCAAGTGTCAGTTCACCGCCACAGAATCGCTGACTCGCACCACGTGCGAGTTTGCCCCAGCCCGCGATGCAACCTGGACTCTGTCACAGCCGAAAGAACGCCCGCAAGAATCCGAGGTCCCAGCCAAAGGCAACTAGAAATGCCAAGCTCAATGTCGCAAACGCTTTCATCAGGAGATCAAGGCGGCTGTTCGGACACAGACGCCGATACTCCCGGATGACTCTCCCGTACTTCCCGGGGTACCCAAGCAAGTACGAGATCTGTTGGTCGTCGGGCAGCTTTCGGTTGACCTCACCTATCATCATGTAATGGACCAAGTTTGCTAGAACTGCAAACGTCACGCTTACAGCAAGAAGCATAGCCGTCCTGAAAGTGATCTCGATCATTGGCACACCTGTCTTGCCAAATAATACCCAAGGTCCAGCGGGTTAAGAATAGCCCAAAACTTGCCCAGCGAAAGCGGCCTCGTGTAATTCGTTGCTGAAGCACCACCAGTCACGGGAGACTGCAGAAGATTCCAGCCGATGCTCCCGCCCAGTGCCTTCGTCCCGGCCGGACTAAACGCAAGCGGGTTACCTGATAATCCACCGCTTGTTACAGAGGCAAACCCTCCGAAGGGACCCGCGCTGCCCGACAAGGTGGCGGCCCCGCCAAAATAGTTGCTATTGGTGTTTCCGAGGCCGTAGATAAAGCCAGTAAAGACCGAACCTTGGGCTCCTCCGTTCCACCCTGCCTGAAGTCCCCCGGACGCAAAGCCGCTCACCTCGCCCGTGTTGTAATTCACTACGACTTCAAGCGTGCCTGTTTGGCCGCCTACGCCTCCGATGCCTCCACTTATACCAGTCGTCCGTCCTTCGGGAAGCACCGAACACACCGCTGACTTGATCTTCTGACTCGTCGAGGTGGGCGGATTGCTGGGTGGTGGCGGGCCGCCGCGCGATGCACTACCCGCTATGCCCCATGCGCCAAGTGAGGACACGCCATGCCAAGCTGAACGAAATGATCCAGACGAGAGCAAAGAATATGGCCCAGACCGCTAACGAAATTGTTAAGCCGCCGAGAAGATGAGCTGCCGCGATCTCTGCTGCTTGCGCAAGAGCCGCTATGGTCAGATAAAAGACGCATGTCAGAAGAGCCAGCTTTAAGATGAACATGATCCACTGTACCTTCCTTGTTTGGTTATGACGCCCTGTATCCGGTTCACTGAGGCTCACCGTATACGCAGGAGTCCTTGACCACAGTCGGGGTTGATAGTACGAATCGTGGCGGCTCGATTTGCAAGTAAATTGGACAATCAGGGCGGGGCGGCGGACCCGCCCGCCCTTTCCCGCAACACCCTCTACCGGATTACCTGCACCCCAACGAAATACACTACAACAGCCCCGGCCAGCAAGGAAAAGATGCCGATAATTCTCAGTCCAAGGATGAAGGTTTCACCAGATGCTGCCTTCCGCGGGTCTGTTAGTGCCATCACCGGGTTCAGTATCTTGGCAAGGCTCCACTTCGCTTGGGGCAAAGAGAGTGCGACCCTTTGGACATCTCGAGGACGGAACGTGAGAGTAAGGCCAGCAATAAGGAAGATCGTGGCACCTATCGCCAAAGCAACAACTCGCAGTGCTTCTGCTAGTTGACCTTCCATGACCACCCGCAACTTCCCCCAACCTGCGCTGGATAGGCTGCTCCTACGTTAATCGCGATTCCTGAGCTGTTCCCGCTCAAGAACCCTCCGCCCAAGAACCCACCCCCACCTGAACACCCCTATCTTGTCAAGAAACTCTCGATCGATTCCGGCGACGCCGTGCCGCTTTGCACCATCCACCCAGCCGTAAGCGATCCCGAAGCTGTAAGGGGAGCCTTTCCGACGTTGGCACCAATAGGGCTTACGTACCAACGACCGTACCGGTCCACCGTGACGCTTCCTGTCCAGCCAACGAGCGTCGCGACGTAGGGCAAGGGTGGGTTGATGTTGAGCGTGAACTGATAATAGTCAGGAAGCCGAAACAGTGTCTTCCATTGCCCCGGAATCGCCCCTCCGCAGTACTGTACGCCGCCAATCGTAGTGCATACTTGTCCCCCAGGAATCCACTGCTCGATGGTGCCCCCAGCAGTAAAGCGAATGCCAGTGCAGTCATTGTTAGGACATACTGCTGCCAACCCCGAAGCTACCAGCCTTTGAGCGATACCGCAGTTGATGGCTATCCCGTCCATGCGGCAGCCGGTGCGCATCAGGCTCGCTGCCCGCGCTTCCATCCGGCCGATGCGCTCTAGCACACGGTCGATATGCTCCTGGATGCGATCGAGGTGGTCTTCTGGATCTAATCCCAGCGGGTCGATGAGGTTGGTCGGGTTATTGAGCACATAAGGATAGCGGTTGAGGGACTGGGGATTCAAGATGTCTCCTGCCAGCGGGTCCGGCGACAGCCAGCGGCCGAGGTTGGAGGCGTACTGGCGGAACAAGGTATGATCGAGCCCGCTTTCGCCGTCACGCTCCATCCCGGTGAACTTATAGTTTTGGGCACAGGTATTGGTAAAGGCCAGTTCGTACCCGAACGGCAGGAAGTCGGCGTCGTAGCAGAGCGTCCCATTGGACGTGGTGATGGCCCGGGACGATCCCAAATGGTCGCCAAAGTAGTAGTACACATTCCCGCTGGAGTCTCGGCGCCCAATTCGGCGCCCGGCAAAGAAGACGTATTCGTTAACGACGTTGCCGCTCAAATCGGTTCCGGCCAGCACTTCGGTGCCCAGGCCGTACCAATAGAGCGTCCCGTTCGACTTCTTGACCCGGCGCCCGTCCCCATCATAAGTGTAGCTGACGCTGGCCGTCGAGGTGAGGAGATTTTCGGCGTTCCAGGCGTAGCTCAGCACCCCATCGCTCGTCAGATCCCCCGCCGCGTCATAGGCGAAACCCGCATTCGTGATGCGATTCTGGGTGTTGACGGACAGGCTCAGCGCTGGCGCCGAACATTTGGTCACGCTGATGGTGGTCAGGTTGCCCCGGGCATCGTAACCGAAATTCTGCCCCCAGCACTCCGCCCCGGACGCGGCCTGGCTCTGCCCGGTCGCAATCCGGTTCAAGGAATCGTACGTGAAGCTCTGGCTGCGGTTGGTGTTGCGGTTGTTGGTGATCGTGCTTACGTTCGCGTTGGCGAAGTAACTGTACCCTAAACTCAGCACCGTGCTGCTGGCGGAGGAGGCTGAGATGGCAGACGGCAGGAGTCGGTTGTTGTAACTGTAGGATGACGTAATGCCGCCAAAGCTTGCACTCTCCTGTCCGAGAATCGCACTGCTCAGGGCGCCCTGCGGGGCGTACAGAGCGCTGAGCGCGTAATTGATCGAGTTTGCCGTGTCCTTCGCCTCTGTGGGCCGCGCCGCGTTGCTGTACGTATAGCTGATCACCCGCCCGCTGGGATAGGTGATGGAAGTAAGCAACCCACCCAGGTTGTACGCGTACTGGATCTGCTTCGTCATCCCCGCGATGGTGCGCCGCTCCTTCACAATCCTTCCCGTCTCATCATAGCTCCACGCGGTGGCGCTTGTCCCATCACAGTTCCCTTCACACATCCCGGTCCGCCGGCGGTCAGAAAACGCCTCGTCGTGGCTGCCGGGTTCCGTGGCAAGCCTTGAGGCGTCCCCGCCGGCAGGGTATTGTCCAAGCGGCTCAATGCGCGGAATAGAGCGCCAAGACGAGGCTGTTAAGGTGGGATTCGGCTGCAGCTATCGCCTTTTCGGTGCGCGCCAGCATGCAAGCGTCCACGGCTTCGAGCAGTCTCTGGAGTTCCCGCTTCGTTCTGCAGACCGGGATGCTCAACTCTTGGAGGAATTGTTCGTCAATCTGGAAATGACCCTTCGGCGTCGGTCGCCTTCCGGTGGTGAGCAAGTCCTGGGCGTAAGAAGAATTCAAAAGGGCGAGCGAATACCGAAAGACGGTCACCGTCTTGACTTCATGGCCGAGCAGCTTGCTTAGGCGCTTGCGGTATTCGTTGAAAGCCTCTTTCGTGTTCTCGCTCACGGCAAGACACATGCATGAATCCTGGATGCCGATGCCTTCCTGGTCGAGTGCGAAGCGCACTTTGGGGGTCAGTCGAGGTGAGATGATTTTGGGTTGGCCGAAGATAATCTGGGGATCTCGGGGCCAGATGAACTCATACCACTCGCGATTGAAGTCGCGCACATTCCTCTTCTTGAAAGTCCTGCCTGAAAGCTGGTCGTAGAACTTGATGAGATACTCGGCGGCTTTCGGGTATTTCACGATCTCCAGAGCGTCCCGCCGGTGCTCGAAGAGGCGTTTGTAAGTGATGGGGTTACGTCCGTACTGTCGAACCCAATCGCGCTCGAAGTCGTCTGCGCAATGCTCGAAATCCAGCGCGTCAAGAACAGGCGGCTTCTTGCATGTGAAGGCCGGGCGCCATCGACCTTCCTTATCTTCGTGGTAAGGGTAGAGAATAACGTTGCCTCCCCATTGCGGCCGCCACGCCACGGTCTCCTGCCCTTTAATAATCCGATAGAGGAGAGTCTTTTCCAGGGCCAGTTCCTTGGCTCGGCTCTCAGACATGAGGAAGATGGAAAGGCAATCCTCCCCGCCGACCGTTACACCCTGGCTGGGTTCGAGCAATTGCGCGACCCGAGGCCAATCCGGGCGCGCCTGAATCTTGAACTCCTGCGGAGCCAGCAGCCACCGCCCTCCTCCGTATTCGCGCAAACGCGAAACCGGAAACTGGAAAGCGGAGACGAAATCCTGCTTCAGTGGGTCTCCCGACCTCTCGACTAGCTCCAAACAACGACGCACCACGGCGACAACTTCAGCGCGGCGGGCATGCTTGTCCATTCCCTTCGGCCAGGATTTCTTCGAACACAGCAGGACAATCGCCTTCTCATCCTGATAGGTAGGCCGCTTTTCAAACACGGCAACGCAAGGGATATTCATCGCGCCAAAAAAGAGCTGCCCGAACGGGTTCAGGTCAATTAGATACCGGAGAGTCGCTTGCTCAGCGAGTTTGCGGCGAAGTCCAATAAGCTGGACGGGCTTTCCACGAACGTACTCTGTGTGAGGACCCGCCCATTCCTTATCGACAAAACTTCCCTGCGTAACTAACGCTACGGTTCCCCCAGACTTTAGCCACTTCAAGGCGCGATCATAGAAGAGCCCGTAAATGTCAAGCTTTCCCGTGTACGTGTCAGGGTATTCCCCCGAGAGCTGGGTCTTGTAGTGTTCGTCGAAGATGGGCGCCAGCCGACCCTTGAGGATTCCGCCCCAGGGAGGATTCCCCACGACGAAATCAAATCTGTGGTCAGCCATTTCGCGGTAGCGTTCGCGGGCGTGACGGCTGGCTTGGATACGGGAGTTGACAGGTAAATCAAGTTCGCGTTGCCCCGCGTTCTCACCGGGGGTTAACAGGGAGTTGCTCGCGAAAATTGCCACGTCCAGGCGAAAGGCCTTTCGTTGCTTTCTCACTTGGGCATAGAGAGGCAGCACGACAAAAAGGAAGTTGATATAAGTAAGGAAGGCCGCAAAGGGATGAATGTCAATGGCATGGACGCTCCGGGCGATGGTCTGTAAGATTGAGTGGGCTCTCTCCCAGTCCGTAATGTCCCGTGCGTACAGGCTGCCGTGGCACCTTTGAGCCTTGTCATTGAGGTGAAGCAGGAGCCTTTGCAGGGCGCTAACGACGAAAGCTCCGGAGCCCGAAGCCAGATCAATTAGGGATCTTTGGCAGAGCTTCTCGGCACTGGGTTTGTAGTTAGCATAATCGAGCGCAAGGTCCACAAGTTCCTGCGGCGTGTAGAATCCACCGAGCTGCTGGCGTTCTTCCTCTGGAAGGTAGTGCTGATAGATGTCTCGCCAAATGTCCAAATCTACGCCGCCAAGGTCGTACACGCTTAGCAGGCGAAGTAGCCGCCGGTTCGCCACCTCGATCTGGTCCTCAAAGGGTTGCAGCCGTTCGAGCTCATCCTCCGCAAGCAGTTCACGGTGAACCACGCGCCACCAATCAAATTCGCCGGATTCGTAAACGCTAGGCGCCAGTCCCGCCATGTCAGCTCGCAAGCTTTCTATGACCGCCACGGAGAGCGGCTCGCTTCGCGGTGAAATACGGGTCGAACTCTCCCCCGGAGCGAGCATGTGTTGCAGCGCCTTCCCTGAAATCCTTTCGTCAAAGATCTGTTGATCTTCGCCAATGCGGTAGAGTAAGAGGCGCGCCACGTACACGTGCGCCGTCTGCGTCGCGTAGTTGCGGATGGCTTGCTCGTAGAGCGGCCAGAGAATCTCCAAACGCTTTTCAGGATTTGATTTTTTCTTTTTGCGCTCCGCATATAGCAATTCGGCCACCCCTACGGCTGGCTCCTTTGAAAAGCCGAACTCGGTGGTGAAAAGTCGAACGAGTTTGTCGGCTGAGATGTCTTCGATGACCAGGAGTGTTTCTACCCTTTTGTGAACGGATTCAGGTGGCGCGACGTAACTGCGTTCACACCATAGTTGGAAGGACGCTCGACAGACAGACGCCACGTCCGATCCCACCTCGCCTGTCCGGAAGCGCTTGAATATGTTAAAGAAAAGCAGCCGGAAGTCGGCGATGTAGTCGCGCAGCGCCCCGCTGAACGATTCGATAAAGTGGGGGTTCTCCCGCGTGAGTCTATGCCGATGCGTGCCTGGTTCAAGTGGCCGCGTGAGATCCAGGTAAAGTGCAGGCACAAGCGGTGCAAAGAACTCTTCCGCGTGTGCCGCAGAGGCGTTGTTGATGGCCAACTCGTAGTGCTTGCCCGCCTTCGGGCGGATGCCAAGATACTCAAAAAGAGCGAGGGCTTGTCCTGGCCCGACATCTTCAAAGTGCCCGGTTGTGACCTCTTCCTCATCTGTGAGCGTGGCATGGATGTCAAAGCGCTCCCAATGAGAACCGTTCGTTAGGTATGCATGTCGCAAACTCGGATAGTGCCTCAAACGGGCAAGAAAGGCTTTGTATTCAGCCTCAGCAGTGATGTGCCCTGGCTCTTTCGTTTCTATGGTGACTACGGGCTGGTCTTGGGGGTTTAAGAGC
>Ga0315280_10001616_pt1 | contig 38286 bp, 31 predicted proteins | sample YL17G06_40_MG_FD_203697 | JGI IMG/M metagenome (GOLD analysis project Ga0315280, IMG submission 203697) | Sediment microbial communities from Yellowstone Lake, YNP, Wyoming, USA - YL17G06_40 | ecosystem: Environmental > Aquatic > Freshwater > Lake > Sediment | place: USA: Wyoming | collected... | reverse complement strand
GCTCGGCTTCGGGATTCTGTGGCACGAACCAGAGTATAGCCCCGCGTTCCGGAAGCAAGCGTTATTCGGCGGGAGGTTCCATCCCGCTAAACAAGAACGATTTTCGGGGGGACCCTGAACGATTACACGAAAACATGGTCTGCGGTCATAAGACCCGCGATTGCGCCAACATCGCGGCTACTGATGGCGCGGACAAAGGCCTCAGCGATTGCGGCAGGTTCTCGACTCATGACACAAGGGTACGACGGCTGGCGAGCTTTTGCCAGGCCCTGTGAGGAGGTTCTGGAATCTGAGCATTGCTCGTCGTCGCCGGCGTTGGTTTCGAAGGAACTGATTCTCGGCGGCGAGTGCGCTGCGGGAGCTGACGGAATTCTTGCGGACGACGGGCCGATTCGGCAGCCGAAGCACCTTATCCGGTCGCGGTAGGGACGGCGGTTGCCCACCGCCGTCCCTACCGCGACCGGAAAACAACAGGTGAGGCGGGCCGCGCTGCTGGCGCCCGATGGTCTGGAAGGTGAAGGTGGTCATGATCGGCGCCGCCGGCATGCCTTCGGTAGAGACATCGGCTACTACCGCTCCCTCCCTCTCCCCATGTTCTCCGGCGTGAAGTGCTCGGTCAGAGCGCCATACAACCTTTTGGGAAAGGCTTGTTCCAGTTCCTCCAGGCTGCAAAGCCCGAAAACGAAAGCGACAGCGATGGGATCAGCCCGCCAAATCGTATGGCCCTCGCAGAACCCATAGCGCATGATGTAGTACGCCTGCATCTCACCGACCCCGAGTCTGGAGAGCTTTCGAATGAGTTCCTGCATTCTGTCCGGCGCCAGACCGGCATACCGCGCCTTCAGGAAGGCCGTTTCGTTGGTATCCAACTCTCTCCATATCTCAATGTCGCAGGTGCCCCGGATCTCGTCGTTGAAGATCGATTCCTGGGGAAATCGTCCGCGTCCACCTTGCGCTGATTTCCGGAAAGCACATTCCATGTCAACTGAAGCAGTCGATCCGTAACGGTCACCGGAACAACCGCGAATCGCTTTCCCTTCGTGAATGCCAGCAGAACTTCCGCCCCGTCTCCGGTTGTGAAGGGGGAGGAAATGTCGGGCCGGCTGGCGAGTGTCGCGGGGTAGAGTTCCAAGCTGGGATGCTGCAGCCGGGACTGGTTCGCTTGGCCAAAGCTGGAGGAACTGAACAGCAACAGGCCAATCGTCGTCAGAGCAACCAGGTGCAGTTTGGTCATGTTCCAGACCTTCTGAAGAGCAGATACCGTGGAACGGCCTCCCTGTAGCGGCGGCACTCGTCGCCGAGCACGCCGGCTCGCGCCTACCCAGGGCCGCGCAAGCCTTAGCGTCTGGCCGCAACGAGGGCAAGCACGACGATGGCCGCCGCGAGATTGATAGCGATCACGAAGTGATAGAAGAGCGGGCCAATTCGGCCCGTCTCCTTTTTCGTAATCTCCTTGTACTGAGACACGTAACGTGGAAGCATCGCGCGCAGCCAGATCCAGGAGACGGGGATGTTTCTTCTTTGCAGTGCGTCGGCGATGCGAATCGCCGCGACCACGGCCCAGACCACGCACACCGCCGCAAGGTACAGAGACGGCATGGGATTCATCGCACCTGCCACTTGCCCTCCAATTCGTTCGTCGACCGCGAAGCACTTTTCATTTCGTGCCGAAGCCAGCGTTCAGGATTGCCAATAAGCCAAGCTTCAACTACCGGCTGCGATCTGGGCCAGCCTGACGGCCAGCATGCCGCACCTGGGCTTGCCCGGAGTTCGGTTGCTCAAGAGCATGATCGCGACATCGTCGTCGGGCATGGTGATCAACCAGGTGCATGCACCCGGCATTGAACCTCCTCGCATCGCCGCCCGCCGCCCGTTGATTTGGTCGAGCTGCCAGCCGCCGTGCCCCGTGTTGGCCAGAGTTCCATCATTCAGCGCGACCGGTTTGAAGCTGTACGCCAACGATTCCTTGCGCAGTAGTTTGCCACCAAGAAGAGCTTCGTTGAACCTCGCAAGGTCTTCGACCGACGACAGGCAGCCTCCCGCGGCGTATAGAGCCTTCATGGTGTAGGGCCGGGCAAGCAGAAAACGGCTCCAATCCGGTTTGTCGTCTGGGGTTCGCGCGGGTTCGTAGGCAGCCGCCAGCCGCGGAACGTCTTTCAGGGAGCCGTTACAGGATGTGCTTTTCATGCCGAGCGGGCCGAAGATGTTCGCCTGGACGAACTCGCCGAAGCCGAGTCCCGAGAGCTTTTCGACGATTGCGCCGAGCAGGATGTAGTTCGAGTTGCAGTAGGCGTTTTTTGCTCCCGGGACGAAGGAGGGCGCCCGGTCCTTGAAGGAGTCGATCAGTTGTCCGACGGTGTACTCGTGCCGCACCCAGTCCATGAAGTCCGGCCGGTCGAGATACTCTGGGAGGCCGGAGGTATGGGTCAGGAGGTGCCACACGGCGATCCCCCGGCCCGCGGCAGGATTCCCCGGAAGAAGCTTCGCAACCGGGTCCTGGAAGTCGAGCTTGCCCTGCTCGGCCAGCATCAGGATGGCAGTCCCCGTGAAGACCTTGGTCAAGGAGGCGAGACGGAACACCGTGTCCGCTGTGACGGGCGCCTGGCGCTCGGTGTCTGCCAAGCCGTAGCCTTTCTTCAGGATGACCTTGCCGCCCTTTGAGACCAGCACAGCGGCGCCGGGCTCGCCGGCGGGGTATTCCACAGACAGGACCCCTTCGATCTGCGCGGCGGTGTCGGCCGACGCGGGCCGCGCGTCGCCGCAAGCCCCAAGCGAAACAACCAGCCCCGGCAAGGCCATCCACAACAGGCCTGACAGGAGCGCTGAACCGGGAGGTCTCACGTGATCCTCCTTTCAACGGCGATGGATCCAATTCCCCGCGCCCTTCCGCCGAATGGGCGAGACCGAGTGAAGCCCGCAGCCCACGTCGGGCGAATCAGCGCTGACTTTCGGGTGTCCCGGCCTTCTGTTTCTCGATCAGCGCCTTCACCGCTTCCGGCAGCGCGAAGCGGGACGGGTCAATCTCCACGTTGGTTTCCACCTTCTCCAGCTTGGACTCGGTCTCTTGTCCCGGAAGGACCCTGACGCTGCGGTGGGATTGCACAACCCCGCCTGCGGGGCGGTAGTCGTAAAGCAACACGTCCACGGGGAATTGACCCTGGGGTGTTGTCACTTTCAGCACCACCTTGGCAAGAAACCCCGTCTCCTTTTCATAGTACCGCGTGTGCTGGTTGCCGTCGGTCGCCGTTAAGAGCACCTTGTAGCAGGTCCGGCCATCGATCTGCTCGATGCCAGCGGTTTCCGCGGTAGGGAAGAACTCCCGCCAGCGGACATCGGCGTTCATCACCGCGCCATAGAGAGCCAGGTCGCGCTCCACGCCCTGCTTGATGACAGCCCCGCGCGCGGAGGTCAAGCCCCAGGCTACTTCCCCGTCGGTCCCCTCCTCGACTTTGCCCATCCCCGGTATGTCGGAAATGGAGTAGGCTTTGTTGGGTTGGGCACGATAGAGTGTCACGGCAAAGCGCAAGTCTCTACCCTTTACTTCCATCGTTATGGTGCGCACTTCGTTCCTGCGCTTTTCGTAGGCCTCGCGACCGCCGGTGACGGCCACGTAGCGATCCATGATCGCTTCTCCCTTGGGGAGCGGGTCCTGTGCCCCTCCCTGCGGCAGAAGCGCTGCAAACAACAGAACGGTTTGTATCGGCGTCATGAGAAATCTCCCTTCTATTTAACCTGCTCTTTCTCGTACCAGCGAACGTGCGCTTCGTAAGCGTGGGTCCGCGGGAAAAGCGAAGGAATGTCGATCACCCGCGCGCCCTTCCGCAGCTCCTCTTTCAAATCGATGCGCACCACGTTCTCAAAATTGTGGAAGTGGTAGAGGTACATGGCGCGCGCCTCCAGATCGTAGATGTTGGAGTACTGCGTTGCCGCATTCCCTTCCTGGTGAGTCGCGGCCAGGATGCGGCGGAACAGATCAACCGAGATGCCGCCGCGCGCGGCCTCCAGCATGCGGCTGGCGATCTTGTACCTCTCGCACGGCTCCTCACCCGCCTTCACGCGCGAGCGGTAGAAGTTGGTCTGCACGAAGTACCAGTCTTTCTTCCGCACCGCTGCGGTTGGCTCGATGGCCACGGCATCGCCGTGGCGGTCGGCGAACAGGAACACCACACGATCGCCACGGCTGTACGGCTCAAACAGCCGAACCGCCTCATCGACGGTTGCGCACTCAGCCAGCGCCTTTTCTCCGAGGTTGCCAAAATACACTTGCCTGTCCGCTTGCGATGGCATGTCCACGGGCGCGGTGGCGAAGCCATCGAAGCACAACCCGTGTTCGTTCATGCCGCCTTGCGGAAAGCCGTTGTCGAAACCAACGTAGAGACGCCCGTAAGCGCCCTCGCTGGCAGGAACAAACCACACCCTGGTGCGCGGGTTCTTGAAATCCTCGTTGTTGCCGAACAGCACCTTGCCGCCGGCCTTGGCGCAGAGCGCCGTGCAGGCCGGCGCCGGGACGCCGGCTACGGCGAGGACAAGCACAGCCATCAGCAACCGCAACATCGATGTCATCCCTTTGTCTCCGATCGATAGGTTCGGCTGGTGGTAACCGTCCGGACCGCTAACTATACGGATTGAGCCTGCCGCCGTCCCACGATTCCGCCGACTTTTTCCTGATGTTTTTCCGATACCGGTGCTATAAAGGGTTGTCTTCCCGGCGATCGTGGAAGGCAACTTCCAACTCGGCGCGTGGCGAATCCAGCCGCGATTGAAGGGCATTCCTCTTGGGGGCAATTCGAGGCTAAACGACGCTTCAATCCTGATATGGCCTCAACTCCTGATGCTAGAGGGCAAGATTTCTCCGGCGTCGAGTCAGCCTTGCCAGGCGACTTCCTGCTGGGCCCCTGGCTGGTTCAGCCCAGGCTGAACGGCATTTCCGCGGAAGGCATCACCCGGCACGTCGAGCCGAAGATGATGCAGGTGCTGGTGTGCCTGGCCGCGCAACAGGGCGAGGTCGTCAGCAAGGATCGGCTGATGAAGACGGTCTGGCCGGACACGTTTGTTACCGACGATGCCCTGCTGCGCTGCATATCGGAACTGCGGAAAGCGCTGGAGGACGATGCCAAAGAACCGAAGTACATTCAAACCATTCCCAAGAGCGGCTATCGGCTGGTCGCGGAAGTGAGGTCCGTGGAGCAAACCGCACAGGCGGGCCGCCGGCCGATTTGGGTGCTAGGCTTGGCCGCGGTGGCAAGCCTGGCGATCTTGCTCGTCGCCGGCTACCTGATTCGGCGCGCGTTCTGGTTGCCCGCGCCCGTCCGGGCCGAGAAGACGATGCTGGCCGTCCTGCCGTTCCAGGACCTGGGCGGGGAAGCCGAGCAGGAGTACTTCAGCCAGGGTCTCACCGACGAGATGATCACGCAGTTGGCGCGGCTGCAGGCCGACCGCCTGGGCGTGATTGCTCGCACCTCGGCCATGCAATACAAGGGCACAAAGAAGAGCGTGGAGCAGATCGGCCGGGAGCTGGGAGCGGACTATCTGCTGGAAGGGACGGTGCGGCACGAGGGGCAGCGGGTCCGAGTCACCGCGCAATTGATCCGCGTTCGCGATCAGACACATGTATGGGCCGAAGGCTACGATCGGGAACTGAGCGGTATCCTTTCGGTACAGAGCGAGGTGGCACGCGCGATTGCCGAGCAAATTCATCTCACCCTGGCGCCTGCCATGGCCCGCGAATTGGCCATTCCCCGCTCGGTTAACCCGGAGGCCTACGCGGCGTTCCTCAAGGGCCGCTATTACATTTACAAACTGACCGCCGAGGCCCTGGAGATGGCCACCGAACACTTTCGGCGGGCGGTGGAACTGGACCCCAGCTTCGCCCGGGCCTGGCTGGGCTTGGCCGACTCCTACCGGTTCCGCGGCACCTGGTGGGGGGATTTGTCGCCCCGGCAGGCTTTCCCCATGGCCAACGAGGCGCTGGCCGAGGCCCTCAAGCACGACAATCGTCTGGGCGAGGCCTACGCCTCGCGGGGGTGGGTGCGCTTCGCCTACGAATGGAATTTCCCGGCCGCCGAAGCCGACTTCCGGCGCGGCCTCGAGCTGAGCCCCAATTCCGCCGGCCCTCCGGCTGGTTACGGCAACTTCCTACGGTGCATGAAGCGTTACGAAGAGTCGCGCGTGCAGATGGAACGCGCCCTGGCGATTGACCCGATGGATCCGGTCAACCTGGCGGACGCCTCCGCGCTCTACCACCTGATGGGGCAACAGGCCAAGGCGGAAGCGATGGCCCGCAGGGCGCTGGAGATCGATCCTGCGGCCCCCTTCGGCGCCTGGGCGCTGGCCCGCATTTACGCCCGCACCAACCGCGCTGATCAAGCCATCGAACTGCTGGAGAAGAGTCTGGCCGTTCCCCGCCCCGACATGCTGGGCCTGATGTTCCTGGGGCACCTGTACGCGGATGCGGGAAAAACGGCCGAAGCGCGCAAAGTCCTCAAGACCATGATGAGACACCCAACCGCCGGCCATTCTATGATCGCCGAGGTGTACGCCCGGCTCGGTGAAAAGGACCGGGCCATCGAATGGCTGGAGAAAGGGTTTGCGGAACGCGAGCCGTATATGGTCTGGCTCAACTTGTCGGCCGACAGTCACCCGCTGTCGGGTGACCGGCGGTTCCAGGACATTCTGCGCCGCATGAACTTCCCGCGCTGACCGTCACGCCGGTTTCGCGTTATGAGTCAGCCTCGTCCACCCGGCAGCGGGTGCTCAGGCCCTTGCCATAGGCGCGAATGCAGCGATTGCACGAGATGCAGGCGGCATCCGGGGCACCCCGGCCGTCGCGCCAGCGGGCCGGCAAGCCAGGCTCGCGCAGCAACGGGCGCGCGAACCCGAAGAACTGAGGCGTGCCTGCCTTGGCGATCTGCTCCAGCCGCTCCACCGACCGGTTTCCGCCCGTCAGAATCACCGGGATCTTCAACTGCAGCGCCTGGGCATGCTTCAGGAAGTATGACTGCTCTTCGGCAGTGCTGATCTTCTCCCGGATCGGATTGTTGCCGCTGACCTCCATGGCCTGGACGCCGGCCTTCTCAATCTCCCGTGCCAATTGCGGGAAATTGCCGATATTAATGCCGCCCTCGACCTGGTCGTCGCAATTCACTTTGATGAGTATGGGAAAGTCCGGCCCGACCAGCGGCCGCGCCTGCTCGACGATTTCACGGATTACCGAAACGCGCTTCTCAAGAGAGCCGCCGTACTTGTCGGTGCGGGTGTTGGTGTAAGGCGAGAGAAACGAACTGAGCAGATAGCCGTGGGCGGCGTGAAGCTGGACGCCATCAAAGCCGGCCTCCTTGGCCCGCCGCGCGGCCTGGGCGAAGGCGGCAACGATCCCTTCCACCTCCTTCGTGGTCAGGGCGCGCGGCTTGTTCTTCATCCGGGGCCAGGGCGTCTCGGTCGGCCCCACCCGTTCGGTTGCCTGTCCCTGCATGCCCGCGTGGGCCAGTTGAGCGGCCACCCTGCCGTCCTTGCTCGTGGCATGCACGACGGCGGCGATTTTCCGCAGACTGCCGAGGAAGCGGTCGTCGTCGATGCAGGTCTGCCACTCGTTGGCCCGGCCTTGCGGCATGACACCCATATGCCCTGTCATGATGAGGCCGACGCCGCCGGCCGCCAGATTGCGGTAGAGGGCCACGCCTTCCTCGGTGATCGCGCCGTCGCGCCAGGCATTTTCCGCCGTGGCTGAACGCACAAGGCGGTTTTTCAACAGCAGGCCCGCGATCCGGCCCTCGGAAAAGACGCGATAGCCGTTGCGCGATGACGCGGCGGCCGCGCCGGCGCTGTTGTCGAGCCGGCACAGTGTGCCCGTAGCAGTCGCTGTCACTAGGAACGTTCTGCGTGTAGTTGGCGCTCGCAAGTTCATGATCTTCACCTCTCGCAAGATTTATGGCGCCCAGATGGCGAAAGGATTATCTCTCAATCGGCCTGACATGACCAGATGCGCGGCGGCGGATTCTCCTTGAATCTGTGCAATCTGTGGCTCAACTTCTACCCAAAATGATTTACCCTGTGCCTTTCTGGCCGAATCGCTTGGAAGAGGAGGACGTGTGGAAGCGGAGATTGGCATCATCGGCGGCAGCGGCCTGTACTCGATGGAGCAGTTGCAGGACACCAGCGAGGTGGACATTCAAACGCCCTGGGGTGACCCCTCGGACAACTACCTGCTGGGGACGCTGGGCGGGCGGCGGGTGGCGTTTCTGGCGCGCCACGGGCGCGGCCACCGCATCATGCCCTCGGAACTGAATTTCCGCGCCAATATCTACGGCTTCAAGAAGCTGGGCGTGACGCGCGTCATCTCCATCAGCGCGGTCGGCTCGCTGAAGCAGGAGCACCGGCCGCTGGAGTTCGTCATCCCGGACCAGTTCTGCGACCACACCAAGCGCCGCGTTTCCACCTTCTTTGGTGAGGGCGTGGCCGTGCATATCAGCTTTGCCGACCCCGTCTGCCCGGAACTGACGAAGGCCGTGTACGGCGCGTGCCAGGCCGCGGGCGTGGTTGCCAAGCTCGGCGGCACCTATATCTGCATCGAAGGCCCGAATTTTTCAACCCAGGCGGAGTCGCGGCTGTACCGCTCCTGGGGCATGGATGTCATCGGCATGACCAACGTCACCGAAGCGAAACTGGCGCGCGAGGCCGAGCTCTGCTACGCCACCATGGCCATGGTCACCGATTACGACGTTTGGCATCCGGAACACGACACGGTCACGGTTGCTCAGATCGTCGAGAACCTGCTGAAGAACGCCGCCAACGCCTGCCAGGTGGTGGTGCAGGCGGTGGAACGGATGCCGCGCCAGCGCGCGTGCAAGTGCGGCTCCGCGCTGGAGCACGCCATCATCACCGACCGCGCGCACATCCCGCCGGCGGCCCGCCAGAGGCTCGAGCTGCTCATCGGCAAGTACCTGTAGCTCGGTTTAGCCGCAGATTGCACAGATTGACCGAAAAAACGTGAGTCTGTGCCATCTGCGTAATCTGCGGCTTGCTCGGCGGCCTACATCGCTTGGTGTCTTGGCGTCTTTGTGGTGAAATACGGGCGCCATGAAAACTACGCGCCGTAATTTTGTGCAAGCCGCGGCGGCGGCGGCCGGCGTCTCGCCCCTAACTCTGGCGCAAGGCGGCCCCCCCGCGCTGGACGCCTTCCAGATAGCCAGGCGGCACGCCATCGTGCGCCACCTGCCCACGCCCAACTTCTTCGAGGGCATGCTGCTGGGCAACGGGGACATTGGCGTGTGCGTCACCGTGCGCCCCGACGCCCTGGGCCTGCACATCGGCAAGGAAGACGTGTGGGACATCCGCGTCAGCGAGGACCACTACCAGCACGTGGCGCCTTTCGCTGAACTCCTGAAGATGTGGGAAAAGGCCAGCGAGGAGGCCAAGCGGCGCGGCCAGCCCGACATGGTCCACCTGGAATCGGGCATCGATTTCCTGCGCGAGTACGCGCAGAAAACGCAGGCGTCCTACCGCAAGCCCTGGCCGCGCCCCTGGCCCTGCGGCATCGTCTGGATCCATTGGGATTCACGGCTGGTGCGGGTGGTGCGCCAGACGCTCGATCCCTCGAACGGCTTGCTGACCATCCTGTTGGAACATCAAGCCCCGCTGCCGACATCACGCGGTGGCGACCCGAAGGTGGCGGCCACCAGAACCATGACCGTCCGGTGCTTTGTTGACCAGACCACGGGGCACGTGTCCGTCAGCACGCGCGAGCCGGCGCCGTTCGTCGCGGTTGCCTACTACCCCAATGTCGATGCGGAGGCGCAACTTCCGCCGCCGGAGGTGACTGTCGAAGGGGGCGACGGATTCGGGCAGTTCTTCTGCTACCAGCATCTTCCGGCAATTGCGCCGACGGCGGAACAACCCCGGCCGCCGCGTTCTGAGCAGGACAGCAACTTCGCGCTTTGCGGCCGGCTGGCAGGCGCCTGGGAAGCCGCAGCACCGACCCCCGGCCCGCGGCCGCGCGCCTTCCTGCGCAGCCGGCAGCCACAGCCCTTCCGCCTCGACCTGACGCTGTGTACGCCGCGTGACCACGCCGGCAACATCGAGCACGCCCAGCGCGAAGCCGTGCGCCTGGCCGGCGTTCCGGCCGCAAGAATCCAGCAGGAGTCCGAGCAGTGGTGGAGGGGCTTCTGGTCGCGCGCGGCCGTCGAATTCGCCGACCAGGAACTGGAACGCACTTGGTATCACAACCAGTATTTCCTGGCCTGCTGCCTGCGCCAAGGCAAGGTGGCGCCGGGGCTGTTCGGCAACTGGTCGAGCGGCCGCATCGGCACCGCCTGGCACGGCGACTACCACATGAACTACAACACCCAGCAGGTGTGGTGGGGCGTCTTCTCCAGCAACCACGTCGAGCAGCACCTGCCGTACGTGGAGTTGTGCGAGAAGCTGCTGCCGCTGGCCGAGTCGTTCGCGCGGGAAAACTTCCGTCTGCCGGGCGCCTTCTTTCCCCACTCTGCCTACCCCGTGCCCAGCCGCACCATTGCTTACCCGGCGCCGCCGTGGGGCTACGAGATTTGCGAGACTCCCTGGACGGTGCAAAGCCTCTGGTGGCACTACCTCTACACCCTGGACAAGGATTTCCTGCGGCGCGCCTACCCCCTGCTCCGCGCCGCCACGCGTTTCCTGGCCGCGTACGCGAAAAAGGAATCGGACGGCAAGTATCACCTGAACCCCACCGTGTCGCCCGAGAACTGGGGCATGACCGCGGACTACCGCCTGAACCGCGACTGCATCATGGACCTGGCGCTGGCCGAATTCGTGCTCGACGCGGCGGTCGAAGCCGCCAGGATCCTGGAGACGGATGCCGAGGAGCGGGCGCGTTGGGCCGAGCTTCGAGCCGGCCTGGCACCCTACCCGAAAGCCCAAGCGCCGCACGGCGAGGTGTGGCTGGATGTGGCCGGAGCACCAACCGAGTGGGTCTACAACGTGCCCGTCACCCTGGCCCCGGTCTTCCCCGGGGAACAAGTGGGCATCGGGCGCGGCCAGCGCCATTGGGAGATCGCGCGCCGCACCGCGCAAACCGTCCGGCTGGAGGGCGGCAATGACCTGGTGTTTCAGCCCCTGATCCGCGCCCGGCTGGGCTTGCTCGATCTGGACTGGTTCAAGCGCGAAGTACGCTATTGCCTGCTGCCCAACGGCGTGGCCAACGACCGCGTCCGGCAGATCGACGGCCGCTACCGCGATTCCACCGACTTCGATTTCATGATGCGCATGGGAGTGTGGACCGAGAACCTTTCCTTGCCCGCCGTTCTGAACGAATGCCTGATGCAGAGCTACACCGGAACAATTCACCTCTTCACCAACCGCTACCATCTGGGACGGGCGCGCTTTGAAAATCTTCGCGCGGTGGGCGCCTTCCTGGTCAGCGCCGCCTGGGACGGCAGCCGGGCATCGCCGGTTACCGTTCTCAGCGAGAAGGGCGCGACGCTGCGGATGGCCAACCCGTGGGATAAAGCAGCGGTACGAGTCACCCGGCTCAAAGACAACCGGCCGATCAAAACCCAGGCGAACGCGCCGGTGATCGTCTTTGCCACACAACCGGGCCAGCGCTACCTCATCGAGCCAATGTAATCCGGGGCCAACCGCTGTATACTGCGGCCAGCACGGGCCCCAAGAAACACAAATGGCCCGTTGGAGGCAATCATGGCCGATGAGTCTACTTCCCTGACGCGGCGCCAGTTCGGCATCACGCTGGCGGCCGCCACCGCGGCGGCCTCAATCCCGGCCGCTGAAAGCAGCGAGGCGGGGCCGTGGTCCGCCCCGGCCATCGTCAAGAAGGTTTATATCGGCGTGGCCAATCCCACTTGGCCCCGGCCCGACCTCGATATCAAGAAAGAGATCGCCGGCATCGACGCCCGCCTGGCCGAGCTGGAACGCAAGCACGCCGGCCAGGTCCGCTTCACCGGCGGGGAGTGGCTGAAGGATGTGGCCGAAGTCGAGGCCTGGATAAAGGACCTGAGCGGCGCCGATGCCGTGCTGGTCCTGGACCTGACTTCCAGCACCGGCGCGCTGCTGCAGCCCTTCGACAAGCTCGACGTTCCCAAGCTGCTGTTCACGCGGCCCATTACCGGGTGGTCGTTCATCGATGGCGCCCGCTGGATCCAACTGGGGTTGAAGGGCGACATGGTAGCTTCCAGCCGCTTCGAGGACCTGGCGCCGCACCTGCCGCTGCTGCGCGCCATCCATCACCTGCGCTACAGCAGGGTCCTGGTGATCACCACCAATGAGAAGCGGGCCGCGGCCACGGCGGCCGGCTACACCACACAGTTCGGCACGCAGTTCGCCTTTCCCACCTACCAGGAATTGAAGGCCGCCTACGAGGCCATCGACCCCAAGCAGGCTGAGCAGGAAGCAGCGGATTTGAGGCGCAAGGCGCTCAAGGTGGTGGAACCGTCGGCGGCCGACCTGCGCGATGCCTCCCGCTTCTATCTGGCCGTGGTGGCCTTCCTGCGGCAGCACCAAGCCAACGCCATTACCATCGATTGCCTGGGGGGCTTCCGGCGCGGTGACCTGCCCGCCTATCCCTGCGTGGCCTGGAGCAAGCTTAACGATCGCGGCATGTACGGCGTCTGCGAGGCCGATCAGCAATCCACCATGACGCAATTGCTGGTCACCGGATACTCCGGCAAACCCGGCTTCGTGTCCGATCCCACCTTCGACGTCAGCACCGGCCAGGTCATCCACGCCCACTGCGTGTCCGCCACTCGATTGCACGGCAAGGACGCGCCCCCTTCGCCCTACATCCTCCGCTCCCACATGGAGGACAACAAGGGCGTTTCCATACAGGTGAAGATGCCCGAGGCGGAAACCATCACCTGCGGCAAGTTCCGCGAGCCGAAAACCTTCCTGGTGTCCACGGGGCGGGTGACGGCGAACGTGGACAGCGCGCGCGGCTGCCGCACCAAGATCACCACCCACGTCAGCGACGCGCGCAAAATGGTGGAAGGCTACACGGGCGGGCTGCACCGCGTGATCTTTTACGGGGACCACACCGAGCCGATCGAGCGCCTGGGGCGCCTGATGGGCTTCAAGGTGATCCGCGAGGTGTAGGGCCAGCCGCAGATTACGCAGATTTGCGCAGATTTGATCCGCGTGAATCTGCGGAATCTGCGGATTCGTTTCTGGTGGAAAAGCAGCGGCGTTGACAGCCCGCCGGGCAGCGCATATCCTTCTCAGGAACAAGCGGCAAGGAGGTTGCCATGAAGTATTTGCGAGGTTTGGGGATCGTTTTCCTGTTATTGTGCGGCAACAGTTTGGGCCAGGAGTCGCGCGCCACGCTGCTGGGGCGCGTCACCGACCCAAGCGGAGCGGTGATTGCCGGAGCCAAGGTTCACGCCATTAACATCGAACAGAACAGGGGCGCCTCTTCGGTAACGAATGCGGAGGGCAACTACGAGATTCCCTACCTGCTGCCCGGGGTGTACCGCGTTGAGGTGGGGATGACCGGCTTCAAAAAATCCATCCGCCAGTCCGTGGAGCTGCACGTGGCCGACCGCCTGACCGTCGATTTCAACCTCGAGCTGGGGGCGGTCGCCGAGTCGGTCACCGTGGCCGGCGACACGACGCTGCTGGATACGGCCACGGCGTCGGTGGGCACGATCATGTACTCGCGCCAAACCTCGGAACTGCCGGTCGTCGGCGGCAACGCCTTCTACCTGGCCCGGCTGACGCCCGGCGTATTGTCGAGCGCCGGCCGCTCGGCCGGAAATCCGATGGACACGGGCGCGGGCACCGATATCATCGTTGACGGGGTGAAAAGCGGGTCCAGCGAAATCACGTTGGATGGCGTGCCGAACATGGCCGAGCGCGATGGCGCCCTCCCCCCGATCCAGGACCTGGTGCAGGAATTCAAGATGCAGACGGTCACGTTTGACGCCGGCATCGGCCACGCCGCCGGCGCGGTCACCAACGTGAGCCTGAAGGCCGGCACCAACGCCCTTCACGCGACCTCGTATGGGTTCTACTCCCGCTGGCGGGCCGTGCCCTGGTTCACCAACAAGTTCATCTAGGACCCCACCACTGGTCCCATCAACGAGGAAAAGAAGGCGCGGGCGCTGGAAGGCTGGCGCCACGAGCGCTGGGGCGCGACGTTTGGCGGGCCCGTGGTCTTGCCCAAGCTCTACAACGGCCGCAACCGCACCTTCTGGGTGTTCGGGTATGAGGGCCTCTACATCATGCGCAACCTGAACGGCACGTACAACGTGCCGACCGATGCGCAGCGCCGCGGCGACTTCTCCGACCTGTTGAAGATCAGCAGCCGCTACCAGATTTACGACCCGATGACCATCCGCGCGTCGACCACCGCCGGCCGTTTCAACCGCGACCCGCTGGCGGGCAACATCATCCCCACCGCGCGCCTGGACCCGGTGGCGCTGAAGCTGCTGGAATACTTCCCGAAGGCGAACCAGGCCGGCAGCGCCGATTTCCGCCAGAACTATTTCCGCACGCGGGACATCAGCCGCGACGACCGCAACATGATCGGAAAACTCGATCACAATTTCAGCGAGCGGCACCGGATGTTCTTCCGGCTGAGCAACAACCAGTACGACAACAAGCAGGACACCCTGCCCGGCCTCGCCTCCGGCACCATCACGGACCGCACCGACTATGGCACGGTGCTGGATGACGTCTACGTCTTCAACCCGCACACCCTCCTGAATTTCCGTTATGGGCTGACCTACGAGGATGACGCCACGAGCCGGCGCAGCCAGATGATGGACCTGACCACGCTGGGATGGCCGCAGTTCCTGGTCAACGAGATCAAGACCAAGAACAGCGCGGCGGGCATCGCCTTCCCTCAGATTTCGGTGGATGGGCTGCAGAAGTTGGGCGACGCCGGCGGCAACCGGGTCGGCACCTTGTACCACACCTGGGCGGGGACGCTCACGCGCATGACCGGCGGCCACAGCTTCCGCATGGGCGGCGAGTACCGCTTGCACCGGGAGAACGGATTCAACTACGGCGCTGTGTCGCCCAACCTGACCTTCAGCACCAACTGGACGAAAGGGCCAGTGGATAATTCCACGGCCTCCCCGAATGGTGTCGGACAGGGGTTAGCCTCCATGCTGTTCGGCTTGCCCACCAGCGGGAACATCGCCATCAACGCCTCGCGCGCCGAGCAGTCCACCTTCACCGGGCTTTACCTCCAGGACGACTGGCGGATTACGCCGCGGCTTTCTCTCAACATCGGCATCCGCTGGGAGATGGAGGGCGCCGACAGCGAGCGCTTCAACCGGTCGGTCCGCGGTTTTGATTTCGCCGCGGCCAGCCCGATCTCACAGCAAGCCGCGGCCAATTATGCCAAGGCGCCGGACCCCATCCTGCCGGTCTCGGCCTTTCGCACCCTCGGCGGATATACGTTTCCCGGCGTCGGCGGGCAGCCGCACGCGCTTTGGGAGGCGGACAAGAACAACTTCGCGCCGCGCTTCGGCTTTGCCTACAATCGCGGGAAAATGGTGCTGCGCGGCGGATTTGGCATTTTCTACGACGTGATCGGCGTGGACCGCACCGATGTCACACAGAGCGGCTTCGCCCAGCCGAATACCTTCCTGGCCACCAGCGATAACGGGCTGACCTGGCACGCCACGCTGCGCAACCCGTTCCCGGAGGGCCTGCAGGCGCCGGTGGGAGCGGCCGCCGGTCTCGCCACCTTCCTCGGCCGCGACGTCACTTACTACCCAGCGAAGGGGGTGAATCCCTACATGCAGCGCTGGACCTTGTCCATCCAGCGCGAACTACCCTCGCGAATCCTGACGGAAGTGTCGTACGTGGGCAACCGCGGCACCAAGCTGCCGGTCACCCGGCAGTGGAACTTCGTCCCGGCTCAATACCTGTCCAAGTCGCCGGCGCGCGACCAGGCGACCATCGACTACCTGACGGCGCAAGTGACCAACCCGTTCTACGGCATTGCTGAGTTCTCCGGAACGACGCGCGGCAGCAACCTGCGTTTCAACCGCAACCAACTGGTGACACCTTACCCACAATTCACCGGCGTCAGCGCCTCGCTTCCCATTGGCTATTCCTGGTATCACTCCATGCAGACGCGCGTCGAGAAGCACATGACGAACGGCATCTTCTTTTCGGCGGGCTGGACGTGGTCGAAGCTGATGGAAGCGATCAGCTTCCGCAACGACTCCGATCCATTCCTCGAGGAAGTGATCTCCGATCAGGACTTCACCCACCGTTTCACCCTGAACGGCATTTTTGAATTGCCGATTGGCAAGGGCAAACCGCTGCTGCGGAATGCCCGCGGGCTGCTGAACGGCGTGCTCGGCGGCTGGTCGGTTCAGGGTTGGTATGAAGGACAAACCGGCGACACACTCGGCTTCGGAACCAACACCATCTTCTACGGCAACCTCAAGGACATGGTGCTGCCGGTGAGCCAGCGCAAGGTGGAACGCTGGTTCAACGTCGATGCCGGGTTCGAGCGGGACACCACCAAGCAACTGGGGCAGAACATCCAAACGTTCCCGACGCGTTTCAGCGGGATCCGGGCCGATGGAATCAACAACTTCGACCTGTCGATGTTCAAGAACTTCCGCATCCGTGAACGGCTGCGCGCTCAGTTCCGTCTGGAAACGTTCAACACCATGAACCACGTGCAGCTTGGCGCACCCGACACCACGCCCACCAGCACCACGTTTGGCACCATCACCGGCGAAAAGGGTCACGGCCAGCGGCAGTTGACCCTGGCGATCAAGCTGCTGTTCTGAAACCCGGGAGGCAGCCGCAGATTCCGCGGATTGCAGCGATTATTCATTTGTGCGATCCGCGGAATCCGGGGCCCAAAAACCTAGACATACTCCGTTGGGAATTTCCACGGCCGGCGATAGACAGGCCGGGCAAGCCGGGCCGCCTGCTTGTCGCCGACGATCTTTTCCGTCTTTGGATCGAACCGCACCGAGCGCCCCAGCCGGTACGACAAGTTCGCCAGGGTAATGGCCAGATCGACCTTGTAGTGGTAGTTGACGCTGCAGCTCGGCTCCTTTCGCGACTTGACGCAGTCCAGCCACTCGCGCTCGTGCCCCGGTGATGCGGGAATGGATTCGGGGGGCGGCGTCGAATCCTTGAGGTAGTCGCCCTCGGCAACCACTTCATGCTTGGTGTAGTTCGTGAACAGAGTGCCGTTGACGGCATGGAAGTAAATCCCCAGCCGGCGCGCAGGCTTGCCGCGTCCGAAGTCGAAGGCGAAGCTGTTGCAGCAGCTCATCATCCAGGTCATGGTCAGGTTCGGGTATTGCCAGGTGACCTCCTGGGTGTCGGGCGCGTCACCGTCGTCGCGGATCACGAAGCGCCCCCCGGTACAACTGGTCAGGGCAGGCACGCCGAGGTCCAGCGCCCAGATGGGCAGGTCGATGATGTGAGGCGCCATGCCCGGGGTCCAGCCGCCGGAATAATCCCAGAAGGAGCCGTGGTTGTAGCTGCCGGCAAACAGCAGCGGGTTAAAGGGACGGGACGGCGCGGGACCCAGCCACATGTCCCAGTCCAGCCCTTCCGGTGGATCCTGTTTGGGCGCGCGCCCGATACCATTAGGCCCCTGGTTCATCACATTGAACGTTCGGACTACACTCACCGGCCCGAGCTTCCCCGAGCGAATCCATTCCACTACGCGCCGGTAGTTCGCCCCGGCGTGGATCTGGGTGCCGATCTGGCTGATGCGCTTGTGCTTGTTCACGGCCTTGCGGACCGCCAGCGTTTCGTCCGGGTACAGCGTCATGGGCTTCTGCAGGTAGATGTCCTTGCCGGCCTTGACCGCATCGATGGCCATGAGCGCGTGCCAGTGCGGCGGCGAAGCGATGATGAGGGCGTCAATGTCTTTCCGCGCCAGCAACTCCCGGTAGTCGTTGTATCCCTTGGCCGTCGTTTTGTGTGGCTCAAGAGCCTTCTCGCGGCGGTCTCTCGACACGTCGCAAATCGCGGTCACTACCACGTCGGGGTACTTCGCGCAATTCGCGAGATTGCTTCTGCCCATCCCATTGACGCCGATGATTCCCAAGCTGATGCGATCGCTCGGCGGCGGCTGGCCCTCCCGTCCCAGGGCGGAAGCTGGAATCACGGCCGGCACAACCAGGGCCGCGGACGCCGCCGCCTGCAGCAACTGGCGACGGGACAGTTCGGTGGGAGAGGAGGTGGTTTTCATAAGCGTCCTCCGGCGGGGCCATTGTAGGCCCGCCGGGCAGCGGTCCGCAATGCTCATTCGGCTCGTCATGGCGTATACTGGCCTGGGTCGAACCAACCGTGACAAGCATCCCCCAGCGTTGGCGAGCCGATCGCAGGTGGCTAGGGAGGATGAAACATGTATTCGCGGCGCGATCTGTTGCGGGCCCTGGGAGCCGCGGCTGTGGCGCATCGCCTGCCCAGCGGGCTGTGGGCCGAGGAATTGCCATACCGGCCCCTGGGCCGCACCGGGCGCGCCGTGGTCCCGCTGGCGCTGGGCGGGCAGGCCACGCTGCAGTACCCGACCAATTACTACGACCCCCCCGACATCATCGTGCGGGCCGTGGAGCTGGGCCTCAACTATCTCGATACCGCCAACGCCTACGGTCCCAGCCAGGCGCAGTACGGCATGGCCTTCGACCGCATTCACCTAAAACCCAACGACCCGAACTACAACGCGGCCCTGCGCGAGCGGCTCTATATCGCCTCAAAAACCAGCAACCGCTATTCCCGCAATCGCAGCCAGCCCAACGCCGCCACCGCCATCAGCGACCTGAAAAACACCATGACCCAGGTGTTCGGCGACGGCAGGGGCTACGTTCCGGAAGGCGCATGCCTGGATTGCTTCCAGATTCACAACCTAGGCAGCATCGCCCAGGTGGACCAGATTTATGCGGGCCTGGAGCGCCGCGACGACCCGCAGGTTGACCCGCTGGGCGCGCTGGCGGGCCTGCTGGATTTCCGCGATGGCGCCAACCTCACTGGCCTGAACCCGGAGAAGAAGCGCTGGATCAAGCGCATTGGCATCACCGGCCATCCGGCCGACGTGCTGATGAACTGCATGCAGCGCGACCAGTGGCACATCCTGGAGACGCTGCTGCTGCCCATCAACGTGAACGACCGCCGCTATTTCTCCAACCACCTGAACGCGGTACCGGTGGCGCGAGCGCGCGGCATGGCGGTGATCGCCATCAAACTGTTCGGACAGGGGGCCATGTACAACCAGCCCACGAATCCAACTGTCATCCAGACGGTCGGCGTGCCGGGCGGCGTGGCGCCGGCCGACTTGATTCGCTACACGCTATCATTGCCGGGCGTTGACGCGGCGGCGGTCGGAATCGGGCACATCAACCGCAACGATCTTTCCGACGATCAACTTGTCGCCAACATCCAGGGCGCGGTTGCTCCCTCCGCTTCCGCAGCCGAGCTGCTGGCCATCGAGAGCCAGGTAGCGCAGATCCACGGTACGAGCACCAATGGCAGCTTCCAACCGGCCTACAAGGGTTTGCAGCAGCCGACCGGCGTCCAGGTGGCGCGCGACGCCGACCGCCTCATCATCCGTTGGAACACGGCGCTGGCCGGCGACCAGCCCATCCATGCCTACCAGATTTACGCCGGCGCAAACCTGGTCGCCACTGTGCCGTTCACCCCGCAGACCACGCTGGACCCGCTGTCGCTGACGGCGCCGGCCTCCGCTATTCCCGGTGACCCCATCCGGGTGGTGGCCACGGTGAACAGCCCCTTCCCTCCCCGCCGCAGGTGAGAACAGGTGCCAGGTGTTAGGTGTCAGGTGCCAGGTGTCAGGTGCCGGGCGCCCCAGCACGGGCGGCCCGTCGCGCTTCATAATCGCGGCTACGGGCTACAGGCCACAGGCTGTAGGCTTCGGTTCTTTCCTGCAGCCTGCAGCCTGGAGCCTGCAGCCTGGGTTACGGCGTTTGGGTATACTGTAGCGGCGTCTTGACCATGATTCTGGCGAAGCTTACGCCCGGCCGCGGCATCCTGGCGCTCTTGTTGCTCACGGGGTCGGTGTACGTCAACTCGCTCGGCGGCGAGTTCATCATCGGCGATGACTACAACGTGTACTGGAACAACCCGCGCATCCTGACGGAAACGGTGTCGGGCACGTTCCGCCTGGACGCTTACCAGGCGCTGCCGCAGCGGCATCCCTACTATCGGCCGCTGGCCTTCCTGGCGCACTCCTGGCTGGCCCGCATCACCGGCCGCCAACCGTTCGGGCTGCACCTGGCCTCGGTGCTCTTCCATGCCGCCTCCGGTGTGCTGTGCTTCCTGCTGCTGGCCGGTTTCTTTGAGATGAAAGTCGCCTGGCTGGCCGCCGCGCTGTTTCTAGTTCACCCGCTGCACGTCGAAGCGGTGGCCTGGATGGCCGGATTCCCGGAAGTGCTGGGCGGGGCGCTGGCCATGCTGAGCCTCTACTGCCTGGTTCGAGCCCCTGGCATTTCGGATTGCGTCCGCCGCGGCGGACGGATTGCGGATTGCGAGCATGAGGGCCAAGCCCGAAATCCGAAATCCGCAATCCGAAATCCGAAATTCCTCTGGCTGGTTCTGGCCTGCGTGGCCGCCGCGCTGGCCTGCCTCGCCAAAGAGACCGCGCTGGCGCTGCCCCTGCTCGCCGTTCTGTTCGCCGGCCGGCGCGCCTGGCCGCTGTTCGCCGTCGCGGCCGGGACGCTGCTGGCGCGGATGCTGGTGCTCGGCGCTCACTCGGCTTCCCTGCCCTCGCGCCCGCTGACGCAGCACCTGCGAATCCTCGCCGCTGCCGCGGTTCATTATGCGAAGAAGCTAGCGTGGCCCTGGCCGGTAGCGCCGGAGTACGAGTTGGGCCAGGCAACCTGGATCTGGCTGCTGGTTCTGACCGGCTGCGTGCTGGCCGCCTGGCTCGCCTGCCGCCGCGCGGATGCGCGGCTGGCGGTGCTGATGATTCCGGCTTCCCTGGCGCCCGCGCTTGCCGCCAGCATGGTGTTCTTCAGTGACCTTCGCTTTGCGGGCGACCGCTTCGCCTACCTGGCGGTGCTGGGGGTCGCGCTGCTGGTGGCCCTGGCAGCCCGGCGCACCGCGGGCCTGGTGTTGGCGCTGGCGCTGCTGGCCCTGTGGAGCGGCATGTCGGCTCTCGCTGTCCGCGATTGGAGTGATTCAGAAAGGCTGTGGGCACATGCGCTGCGCGTCACCCCGCGCTCCAAGACCGCGGTCTTGGCCCTGGGTGAGTGGTACTACACGACGTCCCGGTTTGAGGATGCCGCCCGCGTTTACCGCCACGGCCTGGCGTTCCGCCCAGGCGACCGGGATTACCTCGATTCGCTGCGGAACGTCGGCCGCCTGCCGGCATCTGCAACCAACAAGGATGCAAGCCGATGACGACCGCCGGCGGCTGGCTGACCAAAGCTCGGGGCGCCGCCGGCATCATGCTCCTTGCCGGCGTCATCTATGCCAACTGTGTTGGCGGCGGATTTCTGCTCGACGACGAAGAAATTTATCTCAACGACCCCGCGATGCGGGCCCAGACCGTGCGCTCGGCGTTCAGCCGCACGCCCCCGGTGTTCCTGCCCCATCACAAGGGGTTTTACTACTACCGGCCGGTCACCATCCTGGCGCACTCCTGGCTGTTGCGGGCCTTCGGGGCCGAGCCCTTCGCGCTGCACCTGGTCTCGGTGGCGCTGCACGCCGCCGCCGGCATCCTGGCTTTTCTGTTCATAGCCGAGATGGCCGGACTCCAGGTTGCCTGGCTGGCCGCCGCGCTGTTTGTGGTCCATCCGCTGCACGTGGAAGCCGTGGCCTGGATGGCCGCCCTGCCGGAGTTGCTTGCCGGTTTGCTGGTTTTGCTGAGCCTCTACTGTTTGGCGCGCGCCCGGCCAATTTCGGATCTCGGATTGCCGATTGCGGATTGCGAGCGGGTACGAAACCCGCAATCCACAATCCGCAATCCGAAATTCCTCTGGCTGGTCATAGCTTGTGCCGCGACCGCGCTGGCCATGCTCACCAAGGAAACAGGCACAGTGCAGCCGCTGCTGGCCGCCATCCTGGTGGGGTGGGCCGCCTGGCCGTGTTTTCTGACCGCCGGCGGGATCCTCTTGCTCCGCTACTTTGTCCTCGGCTCGGCGACCGCGTATTTGCCGCCGCGGCCCTTCTGGTCACAGGCCTATCTAATGGCGTCGGCGCTCGTGCATTACGCGCGAAAAACGGTATGGCCGTGGCCGCTGGCTTCCGAATACAACCTGCGCCAGCCGCTGGCCGTCTGGGTGATTTTCGCTGTCGCATTCGCTCTGCTCTTGTGGCTGGCACAGCGGCGACCGCCCGCCCGCTTCGGCATGTTGCTGTTCCTGGTTCCGCTGGCCCCTGCCGTCGCCGCCAGTCTGGTTTTGCCGGGCATGCGCCAGGCGCAGGACCGCTACGCCTACCTGGCAGTTCTGGGATTTGCGTTCTTGATCGCGCTGCTGGCGCGCAGGCGGGCGGCCACAGGGGCGGTGCTCGGAATTCTCATCCTGTGGAGCGCGCTTTCTATTCGCGCTACCGGCTACTGGCGCGACCCGGAGGCCCTGTGGTCGCAGACGCTGCGCGTCACGCCCCTTTCCCGAAACGCGGTGCTGGGCTTGGGCGAGTGGTATTACTCGACGCGGCGCTTCGCAGACGCCGAGCGCGTTTACCGGCAGGGACTGGCATACCGGCCGGAGGATCCCGATATCCGCGCTTCGCACCAGGCGGTGCTGAAGGCGCTGCGCCGGGATTAACCACGGATAAAACGTCATTGCTGTTCAGTTGTCATATGCAGTTCAGAGGAATCCGGATAACGACGGGCCGGGCGGCAGCCGCGCTGGCGCTACTTGCCATCCTCATCTATGGCAATGCCCTGGGCGGCGGTTTCATCTGGGACGACGAATACCTCTACCTCGACAACCCCAACCTGCTGAAGGAAACCGTCTGGTCGGCTATTACCGGCGGCAACCCGTTCGCTTACATGACTGGCCCGCAGGCCTACACGGTGTACCGGCCCATCCAGGTGCTGGCGCACACCTGGCTGGCCCGGCTCACGCAGCTTGACCCATTCGGCATTCACCTGGCTTCGCTGCTGGTTCACGCGGCCGGCGGGGTGCTCGTGTTCCTCCTGGTGCTGGAATTCGCTTCCCTGCCCGTCGCCTGGATCACGGCTGCTTTGTTCATCGCTCATCCGCTGCACGTCGAAGCGGTGGCCTGGATGGCGGCATTCTCGGAGGCGCTGGCCGGCTGCCTCATGCTGCTTTGCCTGTACGGGCTGGTGCGCGGCCACAGAATTTCGGATTGCGGATTGCGGATTGCGGATTGCCAGCAGGATGCCAAAGCACGAAATCCGCAATCCACAATCCGCAATCCGCAATTCCCCTGGCTCGCCGCTGCCTACATTGCTGCGGCCCTGGCCTTCTTGACCAAGGAGACTTCGCTCGCCCTGCCCCTGCTGGCGCTGTTCTTCGTGGGGTGGAGAAGGGCGTGGCCGCTATTTGGGCTGGCTGCCGGCGCGCTGGCTCTGCGCTGGAAGGTGATCGGGTTGGCCTCGGCGGCGATCCCGCACAGGCCGCTGTGGCGGCACATCCACCTGGTTTGGATTGCCGCGCTGCAATACGCGAAAAAGATGATCTGGCCGTGGCCGCTGGCGCCCGAGTACTCCATGGAGCACTCGCTGCCGGCCTGGGTGGTGTTCGCCGCGGTCTGCGCGGCCGCGGTCTGGCTGGCCTGGCGCTGGCCCCGGATTCGCCTGGCGCTGGCGCTGGTTGTGGTTTCTCTGGCGCCGGCGCTAGCCTGCGCCGTATTTTTCGCCGCCCATCGCCTGGCTCAGGATCGCTTCGCCTACCTTGCGGTGCTGGGCGTCTGCCTGCTTGCGGGCTACGCCGCCGCCAGCCGGCCCGGCCTGGTTGCCTGCCTGGTCTTGCTGCTGGTGTGGAGCGGTCTTTCAGCCGCCGCCGTGCCCCACTGGCGCGACAGCGAGACATTTTGGAGCCACACGCTCCGCGTCACGCCCGACTCCAAGGTCGCCGCGCTGGGGTTGGGATACTGCTATTACTCGACGAAAAGATTCGCGGAAGCCGAGCGGGTCTATCGCCAGGCGCTGCTGCTGCGCCCAAACGACCCGGATTTGCTTCAATCGCTGGATGCAGTGGGAAAAGCGTTGCGGTAGTTGTCAGTTCTCAGGGGCGCTACGAAGATTCGCGAGGATTTCTTCCAGTTGCGACTTCAAGCCGGGCAGATGGTTCTCCACGATGCCCCATAGTTCGTCGAAATCAATCCCGACATAGTCGTGAATAAGCACATCTCTGAATCCAGCGATCCTTCGCCAGGGAACGGCGGGGTGCTCGCCGCGAAACGACGGACTGAGGCGCTTTGCTGCCTCGCCCATGATTTCAAAATTGCGAACGACCGCGTCCTGTGCCATTCGCGAGCATAAAAAAGCATCGCGGCCAGGCGCGGTATACGATTCGATGCGGGCGATGCACTCCGTGATGTGGATGAGATAGAGCTTGTCGTCCTTCACAGGGGCACCGCCTGATCCAGGATGCGGTCGCGAATGTACCAGTGCAGGGCTTTTTCCGTCACGACCTGCACTTTTCTTCCGAGCAGGTCCTCAAGATCCTGGGTGAGAGCAACGCGGTCCAACAGGCTACGGCTGGGCTCAAACTCAACCAGGATGTCCACGTCGCTGCTCGCGCCGGCGTCGCCTCGCGCCACCGAGCCGAATAGACGAACCTTGCGCGCTCCGTACTGGGCGCACACACGAAGCATATCGGCGCGAACATCCGCGGGGAATCTCTCCATTACCCATCACCCTTTCGCTGACCATTATACGGCAGACCGCGCTCACCACGGCGCCGAACAGTTCACAGCGTGTTCTTGATGAGTAGCCCGCTTCAGCGCGCTGTTCGATATGAAGCGAGTGCCATTCCCGGTTCGGCAACCGATGACTGACTGGTGAGAACTGAAACCGTCATTACCCGCGGGCCGTCAACTCGCCGCCGCAATAAGGGCAAAAGATGTCGGCCGCGCCCACGGCGCGCTTGCAGCTCGGGCAGGCGGGGTGCAGGGCATGATTGCAGCGCGGGCAGAAGTTGTATGCCCGGCTGACTCTCGCGCCGCACCGCGGGCAATCGAGCACCAGCGGCTTGCGCAGCAGAAAGTACAGGATGAAACCGATGGCATTGGGGATGAAGATGACGCCCAATGTCCAGCCCACGCGATTCATGCCGCGCCGGCCGGCGTCGCGGTTCACGTAGCCGATCAGCAGCGCAAAGAAAGCCAGCACGGCGCCGGCAAAGATCGGAAGCAGGACGCGAAACACCGCCGGCGGCGGGTGGTGTTCCCGCGGCCAAGCCCAGGCATGAAACACCGCCTGTATCCCCGCAAAAACCACGAAGGCCACCACGAATGCCCAGGCGGGAATGATTCGTGCTTCCTCGGAAAGTCCTGTCCTCGCGTCATCCATAAGCCACCTACCCTTCCAGCCACCCGGCGCCTTCGCCACGGCCATTGAAAAGCCGGCCGCGCCATTCCACCCACAACAGGGCGATGGCGGCCACCGTCGCCGGTAGCGACCACCACAGCAGGAACCCCGCCTGCCACACCGGCGCCGGCAAGCGCATCGCCTGCCCCATCCATTCGAAAGCGCTCCAGAAGTACGGCGTGGTCAGCAGCATCATCACCCAGGAGAAAACGCAGGCGATCCACAAGGGCCGCCGGCGCTCGTCGCGCTGGCGCAGTTCCGCCGCCCGCATCCTGGCCCGCGCCTTGGCCATGCCGACGATTGCCGGATTGACAGGAACGGCCACGGTCCGGAGGGAGGCGAGCGCCTCCGCGGTGAGGCGGGCGCGCTCCGCGCAGGCGCCGCAGCTTTCCAGGTGCGCATCGAGCCACTGCCGCTCGGACCCTGCCAGGCCTTCAATGTGCATGCGGTCGATTAACCGCCCCGCCCGTTCGTGCGCATCCCGGCTCATCCCCCGCCTCCTTCGATTGACCGCCGGAGGGCCTCCAGCCCGCGATAGAGCCGCGACTTGGCCGTGGAAAGCGTAACTCCGGCCACCGCCGCGATCTCCTCCAGCTTCATTTCTTCCTGAAAGCGCAGGACCAGCACCTCGCGATACACCGCGGGCAGCGAGGGCAAGGCCCGGGCCAGCCGGTCCGCCTGCTCCCGCTCGGCGACCAGCCCCAGCGGCGATGGCTGCCCGGCAGGCACTTGCAGCGGGGCGCGGTCATCGTCCGGCTCGGTGAGCGCCTCCAGGCTGACGCCCTTCTTCTTTCTGGACCAGTCAATGACCAAATGCCGGGCGATGCTGAACAGCCAGCTTTCAAAGCTGGCTCGCCCGTTGTACTGGCCTCCCCGCTCCAGCACGTGCAGCCAGGTTTCCTGAAAAGCGTCCTCGGCCAACGCCCGGTCGCCCGTCAGGGAGATCAGGTACCGCAGCAGGCGGTAATGGTATCGCTCGATGAGCCGGTCGAGCAGGTCCGGATCGTGCTTCCGCAAGCCGCGCGCGATCTCGGCGCATTCCTGGCGCATAGTACTCAAGAAGCAGCAAACTGTAACCTGTGCCGTGCTCATTCCAGCACAGTATACGAACCAGCGCACCAAAAAGACGCAGGCCAAGTGCTGGGCAGGCGGCGCAGCGCGCCTCCTGGGAATCGATTTGAAGGCGCGGCCAGGACAAACAGTCTGGAGCAACCGGGCGTGGCATTGCACATCAGGCATCAGTGCACAATGACGCCTGGATTGCCTCGACCTGCTGCTTGAGAACGGGAAGGTTAACTGTCACGATATTCCAAACGCGCACCAGATCGAGTCCGAGATAATCGTGGACCAGCACGTTGCGAAAGCGAGTCGTCTTTCACAACGGCACTGCCTCCTTAAGCACCCTCTCGCGGATGTACGGATTCAGGCCGGGCTCCGTAATAACCTCGACTCTGCGCCCGAGCAGCTCTTCCAGATCGGCGAGCAGCCCGCCCGGGAAAAAGGGTGTCACGTCGGGCCCGCAATCCACCAGCAGATCGAGGTTACTTTTCGGCCCTGCTTCGCCGCGGGCCGCAGAGCCAAACACGCGGATATTGTAAGCGCCGTGCCGCGTGGCGATTCTCCGGATCTCGTCGCGCTTGCCTCCTAAGATTTCCTCAACGCCCATGGTTCACCGTCAATACACGAATCTTAGCTTTCCGACAGCCTGCCTGGCAAGGCGGACCATGATTGCGGCGCCAGTTGCGAAGAAGTGTTTCAGTGGGCTTCTCCGCTTCCGCCCTCGCTCGGGCCTCCTGTTGTTGCTGGGGGAGACGAAGCAAGCGCTGGCCGCCGGCATGGTCGCCTACGTCCCGCGGAACACCAAACACCAGATCGAGTGCACTTCCGACGAGCCGCTGGAATGCGTCTGCTTCGCTTCCTGGCGCTAATTCGCTTCTCTGGCGCGGCCCATGCGCGTCGCTGAGAGCGTGTGAACGTGGTACACTACCTCCACCTTCATAGGAGGGTGTCGCCATGAGTTGTATCAGGTGGCGTTACCGGGGTCTCCTGCTGGCCGTAACGCTTTTTGCTCACTGCAGTCTGCTTGCTCCCGCTTGCTCCGGGCAAGGCATCATCACTACGGTGGCCGGCAGCACCTGGGTTTTTCGCGGCGACGGCGGTCCGGCGGTGAATGCGCCCCTGGGCCAGGTCTGCGGGGTCGCGGTGGACTCTGCCGGGAATGTCTTCGCAACGGACAGCGACAACTGCCTGGTCGTGAAGGTCTCGCCCTCGGGGACGCTCAAGGTGGTGGCTGGCAACGGCGTGTGCGGGTTCTCGGGGGACGGCGGACCCGCCACCGCCGCCTCGCTCGGCGAGGCGGCGGTGTTGCCGTAGACGCCACCGGCAGCATTTATGTCGCCGACGCTTACAACTACCGGATCCGCAAGGTAAGCCCCACCGGAATCATCACGACGGTGGCCGGCAACGGGACCCGCGGTTTCTCCGGGGACGGCGGACCCGCCACGGGGGCCTCGCTCTCCGCTCCGCAGGGCGTTGCCGTAGACGCTACCGGCAATATCTATGTCGCCGACTACGGGAACCGCCGGATCCGCAAGGTAAGCTCCGCCGGGACCATTGCGACGGTGGCTGGTGACGGAATTTTGGGGGTCTCCGGGGACGGCGGACCCGCCACGGGCGCCTCGCTCTCCGGGCCGCTGGGCGTTGCCGTAGACGCTACCGGCAATATCTATGTCGCCGACACCGGTAACAGCCGGATTCGCAAGGTAAGCTCCGCCGGGACCATTACGACGGTGGCCGGCAACGGAATTATGGGGTTCTCGGGGGACGGCGGACCCGCCACCGGTGCCTCGCTCTACCAGCCAGAGCGCATTGCCGTCGACGCGGTGGGCAACATCTATGTCGCCGACGCTTACAACTACCGGATCCGCAAGGTAAGCCCCGCTGGGATCATCACCACGGTGGCCGGTAACGGAATCCGGGGGTTCTCCGGCGACGGCGAACCGGCCACCGCCGCCGAGCTGAGTGCGTACGGCGTTGCCGTAGACGCCGCAGGCAACATCTATGTTGCCGACTGGTTAAGCAAACGGATCCGCAAGGTAAGCCCCGCTGGGATTATTACGACGGTGGCCGGGAACGGAGGCTCCAGGTTTTCCGGGGACGGCGGGCCCGCCACCGGCGCCGGACTCGACCCAGTTGGCGTTGCCGTAGACGCCGCCGGCGACCTGTACATCGCTGACATTAACAACAACCGAATCCGCAAGGTCAGCGCCGCCGGGACTATTGCGACGGTGGCCGGCAATGGAGACGGCTGGTTCTCCGGGGACGGCGGAGCGGCCACCGCCGCCTCGCTGTACTGGCCACGGGGCGTCGCCGTAGACGCCGGCGGCAACATGTATGTCGTCGACCACGGAAACCACCAGATCCGCAGGGTAAGCCCCGCTGGGACTATTACGACGGTGGCGGGCAACGGAGCCGACAGCTTCTCCGGGGACGGCGGACCCGCCACCGCTGCCTCGCTCTGGTATCCATTTGACGTTGCCGTAGACGCCGCCGGCAACATCTATGTCGCCGACACCTGGAACTACCGGATCCGCAAGGTAAGCCCCGCCGGGACTATTACGACGGTGGCCGGCAACGGAGTCCGGGGTTTCTCCGGGGACGGCGGACCCGCCACCGCCGCCTCGCTCAACAGTCCATTTGGCGTTGCCGTAGATGCCGCCGGCAACATCTATGTCGACGACGGCGGAAATCACCGGATCCGCGAGGTCACGTTCGCGCCCAAGATCAGCCTTGGTGGGATCGTGAATGGTGCGAGTTTTGTTCCGGCACCCAACAACACGGCGGCGCCCGGCGCGCTGGTTTCTATCTTCGGCCAGAATCTGTCCACCCAGGTCGCGGGGGCCAGCGGAATACCCCTTCCGACCAGTCTTGCCAGGACTGAAGTCCTCATCAACAACCTGCGCGCCCCGTTGATCTATGTCTCCCCGGGCCAGATCAACGCACAGGTGCCCTTCGCGCCAGCGATCGCGCTGGGCAATGCTTATGACGTGGTCGTGAGGGCCCAGGGGCTAGGCGACAGCAGCCCCGAAGGGCTGCGGGTTGAGGCAACGGCGCCCGGAATCTTCACCGTCCCGGCCGGGGGCACTGGCCAAGGCGCCATCCTGATCGCCAATACCAATCGACTGGCGATGCCCGCGCGACCGGACGTGCCGAGCGAACCCGCCCCGCGCGGCGGGTACGTGTCCATCTACTGCACCGGGCTGGGTGCCACCGAGCCGGCCGTTGAGTCGGGGCGGGCGGGACCCACCAGCGAACCTTTGGCCCGAGTGAAGACGCCGGTCAGCGTGACCATCGGCGGCCAATCGGCAACGGTGGCGTTCGCTGGCATGGCACCCGGCTTCGTGGGCCTTTACCAGGTCGATGCCCAGGTGCCGGCTGGCGTCACTCCGGGCATTGCCGTGGCTGTGGCCATTACGCAGGCTGCCACGCGCAGCAACACCGTTACCATCGCGGTCAGGTGATGCGGAAGAAAGAAGTGGCGCCCCCGGCGTGACTCGAACACGCAGCCCCCGGTTTTCATTTCTCCCCCTGCCGGGGGCCCTTACGCCTGCCGCAGAACGTGCGGCGTAGGACGAGGCGTTCCCGTGGGCGACCGCTGCCTACCGCCTGGCAGCGCTCCCCGCCAGTTCCACCTCCAGCGGCCGGGTGACGTGGCTGGCGCGCAGCACGTGAAATCCGATGACGTGCCCGTCGGCATCCACCTTCTCCATCACTTGCTCGCTGGAGGTCTGGCGAAAGTAGCCGGGCTTCCGGTCGAAGAGCACTTCCAGGAAGTCGCCTTCACGGTCGTACCACACCCTTATGAGCGGCTTCTTGGCCACAGAACATCTCCTTCCTTCACGGCATCCGTCAAATAAGCCGTCAAGACGAACGCGTCGTCGGGCCTGACGACTACCACCACGCAGACGTACTTGGGGCCGACGTGTGTGCGGGTCTTCCACACGTAAAACAGTTCCGATCCCGGATCAAAGCGGGAGCGCACCACCCCATCCGGCCGCGCCAGCACCTCAGGTATCTTCTCCAGCCATTCCTCCATCTCCGGGTGCTCGAGAATGTGCCTTCGGCGCTCCGGCGTGAGCCTGACGCTGCGGCCCAGATAATCGGAATGAAGCTCCATCTTCATTATTGCACCCGACGGGGTCGAACGGCGCAGTCAATCGAGCAGCTTCGTTCGAAATCCCGCAGCATCTACTCGCAACCCCGGCTTCACTGACCCGCTTCGTCTGGCCGCTTCATGGGCCGGTCTTGCCCTTTGCAGCCGTGGGCGGACCTGCAGAATACGCATACTATATCGCGCCTCGCGCGGACCCAGGCCACACCTTTTCTGTGGAACCGCCGGCAGGCTCGTCTCTTGCCGCTCCCGGGGGCTTTCTCCGATCCGTGCAATCCGCAGATTCGGTTTGGTTGCCGTGGCAGCCCCGCCCCGACCCCTCGCGCTCTCCCGACGCAACGGTTAACCCCACGGTTACAGGCCCACAGGACACTTGTGCGAGACCTGTCCCCGGGTGCAAGCTGCCCCCAACGCCGCGGTAAGGCGGCGCTGTAAAGGAGGGGCGGGCGATGAAATCAAGCGCATGCCGGATCATGGTTGCGGTTTTGGCACTGGCCATGGCCGCTGTTGTGGGACCGTCTTTGTACGGACAATCCACGTTAGGCACGATTCTGGGCACCGTGGCGGACTCGCAAGGGGCCGCCATGCCGGGAGTCAAGGTGACCCTGACTAACCAGGGGACCAATATCAGCCGGGTGTTGATCGCGGACGAGAGGGGCGGCTACGAGTTCCTGAATCTGCTGCCCGGCGCCTACCGCGTGGAAGCCGGCCAGCAAGGCTTCAAGACCTTCGTGAAGGAGGGCATTGAACTGACCGCGCGCCAGACGGTGCGCGTGGATGTGCCTATGGAGGTAGGGGCGCTGACCGAGCGGGTGACGGTGGCGGCCACCCCCGGCCTGATCGACACCGACAAATCGAGCATCGCCGCGATGATCCCGGCCAGCGGCGCTCAGTTTCTCAGTCCTACCACCGACTCGCAGCGGCCCTGGACGCAGATGCGGCTGAGCCCCCTGGTCCAGAATACCAACAGCGGCACCCGCTTCTCCCTCGGGGGCTCCTACTTCAACCAGGCGGAGTTCCAGGTAGACGGTATCTCAGCTCCGCTGGGCAGCGGCAGCCTCGCCGGCTCGGTGCTGATGAGCAGCGAGGCCTTGCAGGAAGTGACCATCCTGGCGGCGAACAATCCCGCCGAGTATGCTTCGCCCGGCGTCTATCAGCAGATCTCCAAGGGCGGCGGGAACGCCTTCCACGGCGACGGGTATTACACTTACAACACGCCGGCGTTGAATGCGCGCAGCGCCACGGCGCTGGCACGGCAATCGGCGCTGATTCACTACTTCGGCGGCAATATCGGCGGGCCGCTCATCATCCCCAAGCTGTACGACGGCCACAACCGCACCTTCTTCAGCGGCAGTTGGCAATCGAAGCGGGAACGAGGGAACCAATTCTATGGTGCGGACGTTCCGACCGACGCCATGCGCAACGGCGTGTTTACCCAGATCATCAACAACCCCTATGAGGGAAGGCCCTTTGCAAACAACACCATACCGTTGAGCATGTTCGATCCGGTGGCCAGCAAGATCCAGGCCAGATATTACCCGCCTACAATTCCCGCCGGTACGACGGCCACCAGCGGCAACTACCAGGTCGCCGGCGGGCGAGCGACGACACAGGACGACGCCTTGGATTTCCGACTCGATCATCGGTTCAGTGACAAGCACTGGTTTTACGCGCGGGTGGGGGGCGGCCAGTTCAACAACCGAGGCCTGGACAGCAACCTGGCAACCATGGGCTTTCGGAACAACACCAGAAGGATGTACAACAGCGCGGTTTCTTACAACTACACGGCGCGTCCCAATCTGCTCAATGAGCTGCGGGCCGGCCTCATTCGCGACAACAATCCCGGCGGCGGGAACAACAATGGGCTGGCCGTGCTGCGCGAGCTCGGAATCCAATTCCCATCCACACTGCCGGACGCCCGTGGTTTCCCGGTGATCACCATCCAGGGGGTGCAGGGCCTCTCTCAGCAGGCGACCTCCTTCGGCATTTCGCCCAGCTACCAGTTGACCGATACCATTTCCTGGATCAAGCACCGCCACACGTTCAAGGGCGGCATCAACATTTTCTGGGAACAACCGAACAGCGGCAGCATTCCCTTGGGCGTCTACGGGAGTTTTACTTTCCAGAGGACGTACACCGGCTCGGCGGGCAATGCCTATGCCGATTTCCTGCTGGGCTTTCCAACGACCACCTCGGCGACCGGCATCAACCCCAACACTTACATGAGGAGCGCCAACTACGGCTTTTTCTTCCAAGACGACTTCAAGGTTCGGCCGAACTTGACGCTTAACCTGGGGATCCGCTGGGATTACCAGGGGGCGATCTACAACAAGAACGATGCGTTGTTTAACTTCGACCGGGCAACGGGAGGGCTGATCAAGGCGGCGCCCGGCACGCCGGTGAACCCTGCGTTCAGAACGAGTTGGAGCGAGATTAGGATCCTAGAGGCGACCGCTGTCGGTCTGCCGGAGCACACTCTGCACTTTGCCGATAAGAACAATTTTGCGCCCCGCATCGGCTTTGCCTGGAGGCCCCAGAACTCCTCGTCATTCGTTGTTCGCGGCGCGTGGGGCAAATTCACGGACATCCTGGGCCAGGGGCTGTACTCGAACATGGCCAGCGGCGGCTTTCTGGATGCGGGAAGCGCCAGCTTCCCCAACCCCAGGCCGGTGAATAACATCGCGCCTGCCAACGCCCTGCGCTTTGCCAACTCTTTCCCAACCGCCAGCATGGGTGGAGCGGGTCTGCCCGGAAGAGGGTTCGATCCGCACCTGATCAACCCCTACGTGCAGCAGTGGAACCTGACGCTGGAGAAACAGTTGTGGGACAACGCGATTCGCGTCTCGTACCTGGGCACCAAGAGCACCAACCTGGTCTATACGCGCGACATCAACCAGCGGGTCATTCCCGGAAATGATAGTTCCCGGCCTTACTCCACCTGGAGATACACCAGTTCCATCTCCTACAGGGAGAACGGCGGCAACCAGATCTACCACGGGCTGCAAATGGAATCGCATCGGAGGTTCAAGAACGGGTTTTCATACCAGGTTGGCTACGTGTGGAGCAAAAACCTTTCCGACGTGATGGACCAGAACGACAGCGACGCGAAAGACATGAGCACCGACGCCTACAACCGGGCCTTGGACCGCGGGCGGGTGCAGTACAACCGGGCACACAATTTCAGCGCCACCGGGATGTGGGAGCTGCCGGTGGGGCGCGGGCGCCGCTTGCTGAACAACGCTCCGGCCTGGGTGGATCGGGTTGTGAGCGGCTGGCAGTTCGTTCCGGAATTGTTCGCCGGCAGCGGCACCTGGATCACGCCCTGCCGCAGCGCGAACAATCCGTTGACGAATTCGGCCTGCGGCACCCAAACCGCGCGGCCCGACCGCATCGGCGACGGCAATGACGGCCCGCGTCTGACCGGCGTGGACACGCGCAAGTGGTTCAACATCGCTGCCTTCGTTGATCCGCCCGCCACCCGGCTGGGCACCGCCGGCCGCAACATCTTGGAAGGCCCGGGCTTCTGGCACCTCAGTGCCAGCCTCACCAAGAGGATCCGCTTCAGCGAAGGCCGGGAGCTGTGGCTGACGGCGGCAGCCATGAACCTGTTCAACCATCCGAATTGGGCCGGCCCCAGCGGCACCAACGAGCTGATGGTGGGCCAGACGGCCTTCGGGAGCACGGTGACGTTGATGGGAATCGATCGTGCCGTTTCGCGCGCTCCGGCCAGGGCCGTCTGGCTGCGGGCCCGCATCATGTTCTGAATCCCCCGCGCAGGGGCGGCCGCTGGGTAGGCCGCCCCCTCCGCGCCTGAAAAGCGAGGTGGCCATGGAACCTTTGACGCGACGCGAGTTTCTTCGCGCTGCCGCCGCCGGAGCGGCCGGGGGGCCGGCGATTGCCCGCTCCCCGCTCAGTTCCAACGACCGCATCCGCGTGGCCGTCGTGGGATTCAAGCGGCGCGGCATGCACCATATCGAGTGCTTCCACCAACTGGCCAATCAGAACGTCGAGGTGGCCGCCCTGTGCGATATCGACGAGTCGGTTCTGGACCAGGGGCAGGCGCTGTGCGACAAGCTGTTTGGGCGGAGAGTGCCGACGTACGTTGACGTTCGGAAGCTTCTGGAAGATCGCTCGATCGACGTCATCTCCTACTCCACGCCGAATCACTGGCACGCGCTGGGAACCATCTGGGCGTGCCAGGCCGGCAAGGACGTTTTCCTGGAAAAACCGGCCTCGCACAACATCTGGGAAGGCCGTAAGATGGTGGAGGCGGCGCGGAAATACAACCGCCTCGTGCAGCACGGCACCCAGTCGCGCAGCAACCGCGTGATGCAGGAGGGAATGCAGAAGCTGCGGGAGGGCATCATCGGGGAGCTGTACATGGCTCGCGGGATGGCCTACAAGTGGCGGAGCAGCATCGGGCGGATCAAGGAGGAAGCGGTGCCGCCGGGCGTCCACTACGACCTGTGGGTGGGACCGGCACCGAGGAAGCCTTTTGCCCGCCAGCGGTTTCACTACAACTGGCACTTCTTGTGGGATTACGGCTGCGGCGAAATCGGCAACCAGGGCGTCCACCAGCTCGACATCATGCGCTGGGGCTTGGGCCTGAACACGCATCCCTCCCGCATCCAGTCCATGGGCGGCGTCTATGTCCACAAGGACGACCAGCAGACCCCCAACACCCAGGTGGCTTCCTACGAATACGCGGGGCGAAACCTGCTGCTGCAGTTCGATGTGCGCCACTGGATGACCAACCACGAAGCGGGCATCGGCGACGTCTACCCGACTAGAGGCGCCGACAATACCGTGGGCGTGATTTTTTACGGCTCGGACGGCTACATGGTGATGCCGGGCTATACCAGTTACTACACCTTCCTGGGACAGAAAGCGACTCCCGGACCGAAGAAGGAGGACACCGGGGACCCCGGCGCCAACCTCGACCACTTCGCCAATTTCGTCCGCGCTGTGCGCAGCCGCAAGGTCAGCGACCTGTCGGCGGACATAGACGAAGGGCACCTGTCGGCTTCGCTCGCACACCTGGCAAACATCGCCTATCGCACCCGCCGCACGGTGAACTTTGACCCAACCACCGAAACGTTTCCGGGGGACGAGGAGGCCAGCCGACTATTGACCCGCTCCTACCGCGCGCCGTATGTTGTGCCGGAGAGGGTCTGAAGACTGATGTCTGGCCGCACACTCTCCACACTGGCGATTCTGGTACTCACTTGTGCCGCCGGCATCTTGCGGGCACGGCCCTGCCAGCGGGACGCCCGTTGTCACCTGGTCACCAGCCGCGAAGCGGCGGCTGATGATAGCCCAGCGTTTCAACGCTGGGTGCAGCACGGAAACGGCCCAAGTCCCGTAGGGACGACTGAACGCATTTCCCGGCAGGGGTTTCAGCCGTCCCTACGGGACTATCTGACCTGCGCTGCCGACCCAGCACTGAAGTGCTGGGCTATCCTCGGCCGCCCCGCCGGGGCTGGCGCCGCAGAAGCAGGCGACTTTGAGCGAGACGCCGGCAGTGCGGCGCCTCTGCACGGCAGCATCACCGTCCGGCCCAACACCCGCCTGGGAAAAATCGATCCCAACATTTACGGGCACTTCGCCGAACTGGTGTTCCGCGTGTTTTACGGGGGCCTTTGGGCCGAGATGCTGGAGGCGCGCAAGTTCGAGGGGCGAGACGGCGAGTACGGCGTCATCCGCCCCTGGTACTCGATCGGGCGAACTCCCCGGACCCACTTCACGCACGACAACACCACCTTCTATTCCGGGGGCCAGTCCCAAAAGATCGTGAGCCGCGAAGCGCCGGGCCACGAAGCCGGGGTGGGCCAGAAGGGACTGTACCTGGAAGAAGGGAAAAGCTACGAGGCCCGCATCAATATCAGGCAGGAGGGAATTGCCGCCCCGCTGGTCGTGGCCCTGGAAGGGAAAAAGGGCGGCTACGCCAGCTGCCGGCTTACGCTGTCCGGCGGTGAGTGGCAGCGATTTTCGTTCAAGCTGAGCTCTTCGGAAACAGACCGTGACGGCAGCTTCACTCTGAAGTTCTCTGGCCCCGGTACCCTCTGGATCGGGACTGCTTCGCTGATGCCGGCAGGCCACCTGTCGGGATACCGGCCGGATGTGATCCAGGCCCTGCGCGAGATTCGCGTGCCGAACCTGCGCTGGCCGGGCGGTAACTTCGTCTCCTACTACCGCTGGGAAGACGGCATCGGCGACCGCGACCGGCGCCCCTCGCGGCTGAACCTGTCGCGGGTGATCGAGGGGGAGGGCCGCTATTGGGAGCCCAACGACGTCGGCACCGACGAGTTTCTCGAGTTGTGCCGCCTGGTTGGAGCCGAACCGTACATGGCGGTGAACGCCGGCGATGGAACACCGGAAGAAGCGGCCCGCTGGCTGGAGTACTGCAACGGCCCTGCCGGCACTCCCGATGGCGCGAAGCGGGCCGCCAACGGCCATCCGCAACCCTACCGGATCAAGCTGTGGGGCATTGGCAACGAGCTGTTCGGCGACTGGCAGGGCGGTCACGTGGACGAAGAAACGCACGCCCGGCGGGTGGTAGCGTTTGCGCGGGCCATGCGCGCCGTCGATCCGCAAATCAAGCTGGTGGCCGTCGGCGCTCGATCCTGGTTCTATCCCCGCTGGAACCAGGCCCTGTTCGAGATCGCCAGGGGGAGTTTCGACTACCTTTCACTGCATTCCTACGCCAAGAAATACCGCAGCCGGATGAAGAAGGAAGACCTGAACGACCCGGCCTTCGCCCGCGAGTTTTACTACTACATCGTCTCTTCGCCCTATGGCATCGAAGAGCAGATCCGCCTGACAGCCGAGGAGATTCACCAGGCCCTCCCGAACGGCCCGCGGATTCCGATCGCTTTCGACGAGTGGAACTGCTGGGCCTATCGCGCGCCCAACCGCGGCTGCGGCGACCATGAAGTGGACTTCGCCGCGCGCGACGGATTGTATACGGCCGGCGTGTTCCACGCCTTCCGCCGTCAACACCAGGCGGTGACGCTGGCCAACTTCTCGATGACCGTGAACGCGCTGGGTCTCATCCGGGTAAATCGCGAGGGCCTTTTCTTCAACCCGCAATACCTGGCCTTCAAGATGTACATGAACCACCAGGGACCGTTTTTGGTGGAAAGCCGGGTGGAGGCGCCGTCGTTTCCCGCGCCGGAATACGAAGAGGGCCGGCCGCAAGCCGTCGGCAGGATTCCCTACCTGGATGCCTCGGCGACGGCCAGCGAAGACGGCCGGACGCTGTACCTGGCGGTGATCAACTTGCATGATGCGGAATCCATCTCCGCCGGGATTCAGATCGAGGGGTGGGAGCCGGCGGCGGCGGGAAAGGTCATTTGGCTCGATGCGGATCACTACATGACCGAGAATACCTTTGAGCACCCGAACCGGGTGCAAATCAAGGAAGAGGCGTTGTCCGGGGTTAGCCGAACGATGAGCCGTGTCTTTTCGCCGCATTCGGTTACAATCCTGGAATTTCAAAAGCACCTATCGGGCCAACCGAGCCGCGACCGTAAGGGAGCGTCCCCGGCTCCTTAGTACACCTTCTCATAAATACGGTTACGTATAAATGATTGCGGAATTCCCAGCCGATTTGGTATTCTGGGGGCATGGAGGCATACCATGCCCCGTGGCACTCCGTATCAGATCGCGTTGACTG
>Ga0315280_10001615_pt1 | contig 38293 bp, 27 predicted proteins | sample YL17G06_40_MG_FD_203697 | JGI IMG/M metagenome (GOLD analysis project Ga0315280, IMG submission 203697) | Sediment microbial communities from Yellowstone Lake, YNP, Wyoming, USA - YL17G06_40 | ecosystem: Environmental > Aquatic > Freshwater > Lake > Sediment | place: USA: Wyoming | collected... | reverse complement strand
CGTTTAGCCGTCGCCGCGTTTAGCCGTGGCCGCGTTTAGCCGTCGCCGGTACGGCGACGAAGCATGATCGCGGCCGTGCCGGCCGCGGCCAAACAAGACGACAAGCCATCTTCATAGCCGCCCCGGCCGCCGGGGCGCGTGGCCGTCAGGAGGCGCGAGCATGGCCGAAAAAGCGACTGAGCCCGAACGCAAACCCGGCGTCTGCATCCCCTGGGAAGAGAAGGTGAAGGAGTTCCCGAAGATCACCGGCGATGCCGCGCTGGTGAAGAAGGTCTGGGAAGACGTCGATTCGCTCGGCTACATGTACATCTGGCAGTGCCTGCTGTCCTTCTGATGGCGGGCGCGAGGGGCCGGGGTCCGTCCTGCCGTCCGAGGCGCGGCCCTGGTGCTGTTGCTTCTCACTCGCCGTTTACCAGTCATCACTTGTCGCTGCTCATGGGCCGCATGTGCCCATTGGCATGGTCTCCCTTGCATGATGGACTTGCGGGGTTGAGACGGCCCTCGTCGCCGGAACCTCGGTCTTGGTGCCCGAAGTCGGGCGGCTGTGCCTGACGGCGGCGCCGGGCCGTTATCTTGTTGAACTCCGGCCCGCTCGCGGATATCTCTATCCCCATGTGGAAACCAAGCACCGCGGAGGAACGGTTATGAAACTGTTGTCGTGGATTGCCCTTGCCCTCGCAGGGGCCCTGCTCTACGTGGCTGCGCCGACCTGCCGAGCCGCCGAAACCGCCCCTGCGGCCGCCAAGGCCGATGAGGCCAAGGCGCCGGCGGCGTCCGCCCTCGACGAAATCATGAAGGACCCCAACCACAAGGTCGGCTTCGTCCGGAAGACCGTCCGCCACGCCGACGGCACGGACCGGCCGTACTACGTCTGGATTCCCCTGACCTACACGGCCGACAAGAAGTGGCCCGTCATCCTGTTCCTCCATGGGGCGGGCGAATGCGGCACCGACGGCGACAAGGTCCTCATCCAGGGCCTGCCGAAGGAGATCAAGAAGCGCGGCGGCAAGTTCGACTTCATCGTCGCCATGCCGCAATGCATCTCGCTGCATCCGGTGCCGAAGGACCCCGCCAAGGGCCCCACCTCCGAGGCCGGGCACAAGGGCGGATGGCGCGACGCCGAAGAGCAACTGGCCATCGACGCCTTCAAGGCCACCCTCAAGGAATACTCCTGCGACCCGGACCGCCTGTACCTGACGGGCCTGTCGATGGGCGGCTACGGCACGTTCATGTTCGCCCTGAAGTACCCGAACATGTTCGCCGCCACGGTGCCGATCTGCGGCGGCGGCGTGGTGAACCGCGCGGGCGACATCGCCCACATCCCCACGTGGGTCTGGCACGGCAGCGACGACAAGACCGTCCCGCCCGGCAACTCGCGCAAGATGGTGGCCGCGCTGGTGAAGGAGAAGGCGGCCGAGGTCCGGTACACCGAGGTCCCCGGGGTCGGGCACAACTCGTGGGACAACGCCTACGCCGATGACGAGGTGTTCAAGTGGCTCCTCCAGCACAAGGTCAGCAGCCTGGGGAAGGCCAGGCCCGCCAAGCCGGTGATCGACGCCCCGCAATGGGCCGACGCGCCGAAGTAGAGGGGCGCCATGTTGCATTCTCGGCCCGGCGCGAGTATCCTTATATGGGCCAATGATACGCAGCCCGACGGAAGAGATGCCGGGCCGCGGGACGCCGGGCGGCTGCGGAAGAAGCGGTGCGAATCGTATAAGAGGGGGACGACGCAGGACCAACGGGTTGGGGGCAGCATCGTGGCAAGATACCTGAGTTTCTGGGTCATCTCGGCACTGGCGATCGGCGTAATGACGGGGACCGCCGGGGCGCAGATCGGGTCGCGGTGCCTCGGGCCGGAGATGCCGCCGGCGCTGGTGCCCAGTTGGGTGAGTACCCGGCCGCCGCTAGAGTCGCAGGAGGTCTCGGCGCGCCTGGTCCAGCCGGCCAACGCGCAGAAGGCCGCCGCCGCAGCGGCCGCCGAGGGCCGGCCCGCTGCCACGACCCTCGACGAGATGTGCAAGGAGCCGCGCGAGGCCATCGGCCTGGCCCAGTCGGGCAAGTACAAGGAAGCCGTTGAGGCCGGCCGGCCCCTGCTGGCCCTGCCGCGCGAGAAGTTCCGCGACTACACGTGGGATTACCTTGCCAACGCGATCGCCTGGTCGGGCATCCAGTCGGGCGACCGCCAGGCGGCCGCCATGGCGCACAACGCGGCCATCATCCGCATCGACGACCCGGCCATAGCCGACTATCACCGCATCGCCCTGGTGATGCTCCAAGAGACGAAGAAATCGGCGGCCGAACTGAAGGACTACGCCACCTACCAGGGCGAAATACGGGCGGGCCTCAAGGACCGCCTCGAAGGTGTAAAACAAAGCCTCGCGGCGGCACAGAAGGCCCGCTTCGCCGACACCGTCCTCCGCCACCTGCGTGACGCGTATGAGAAACTACGCGTGCTGGTTGCGGCGGACCCGGAGACAGGCCGGGGGGAGCCGCTGGCCGCTTTCCGGAAGGCGGCCACCGGACTGACCGTCCAGGCCATCCCTCCATTCCTGAGCGAGGCCCGACGGATGCAGAAACGCCTGGACGATGTGGCCGGTCACGGATACCAGGGCCACGGGATAGAGCAGACGGATTTTGGCGCATGGAACGGCGACGTGGCGGCCCTGTGGGCCAAGGTCCAGGAGATCAAGCGCCTCTGCCGCATCCAGGACTATCTGGTCCGCCAGAACCTGTCCGAGCCTTGCGACTGCCACCGCCAGTTCCAGCAGGCCCACGAATGCCTGTTCGTGCCCAGCAACACCAGGCTGGTCTGGCAGAAGGTCGGGCAGATGCGCATCATCAACACCCTGGAACAGATGGATATCCGCCTCCGGGTGCCCTGGCAGGAAACCCGGATCACGCCCTGGGGCGTTCCATTCAGCGGCCAACTGGCCACACCCCCCGGCATGAAGCCCCTGGGACCCATGGACCCGCTGAACGGCCAGATGGACCCCATGACCGGCCAGATGAAGACCATGGACGGGCAGATGCAGCCCATGGACGGCCAGACGAAACGCATGGACGGCCAGATGCAGCCGATGAAACCTGTGAGGCCGAAGTAACGCTTTCCGGGCCATGACGGATGGCTTTCCTGCCCCTTGCCGTTGCCGCCACCGCGGTCGCCTGCGGCTCCCCCGTCACTGAGGCATGGCGCTGGCGCGATTTCCCTTGCAAAACCCACCGCCTTTTCGTTTCGTAATGTCGGGGGTTCGGCAACACCATGGCACAAGTGGCGGGAACCGGCACCGGAGGAGACCTCGGAGCCTACCGCGCTCGCGAATCCACCCTCTACCAAGTCCGCGACGCCCTGGCCGCCTCGGATAAGTGGGATACGTTCCTGGAGAACCTCGAGGCGCGCGGCCTGCCCGAGGCCCGCGTCCGCCAGATCGTCGACGTGCCCGTTGCGATGGACCTCCATCTTCACTCGACGCACTCCGACGGCCAGGTGCCCGCGCCCAAACTCGCGTGGCTCGCCCGTGTCATCGGCCTGCGGACAATCGCCCTGGCGGACCACGACAGCATCTCAGGCACGCGGGCCCTCTACGGCGAAGCCATGCTCCTGGGCCTGTCGGCCATGCCGGCCGTCGAACTCTCGACCGGCCAGAGCGGCATGGAGATCCTCATCTATTTCCCCGACGCCGGGCGGTTCTTCGACTTCCTCAACTCACCGCGCGGCCGCAAGTTCGCCAAGTACCTCGAGGCCAAGCAGCAGGCCGTGCACGAGGCCACGCTCGAGGTGCTCCTGAGCGTCAACCGGTGGCTGAGGCGCCAAGGCATCCCCCCCGACCAGCAGATCACCGAGAAGGAACTCGACGACTGGTTCGGAGGCCAGCCGCCGTACTACCCCGGCACGCTGGCCGTGCTGGGCCTGAAGCGTCTCGCCCCGCGCCAGCGAAAGAGCCTCGGCATCCACGACCCGCGCACCTTCAACACGAAGGTCGTGACGCCCGCCCTCAAACGGCTTGCGGGCCCGCCGGGCGAGATAAAGATCGGCCAGGCCACCGAGGAGGTCCGCAGGCAACTGGGGACCATCCGGCGCTCCGGCACAGGCTCCGTCGCCATCCTCAGCCACCCCAAGGAACTCGTGACCAAGGGCAAGATGTCAATCGGCCAGGTCGCCCGGACGATCGAGTACCTGGTGGCCAAGACGGGCCTCGACGGCATCGAGATCGGCTGCGCCCGCGACACCGAGGCCGATGTACGAGTCTGGCGCGAGATCGTCGCCGACCTGAACCGGCGGATCGCCCAAGGCGCCCTGGCGGCACCGGGGCCGCTCCTGGCGGCCAGTTACTCGTCGGACTTCCACGTCCTGGCGCCCGGCCTGGCAACAGGCGAGATCACGCTCGGGTTCGGCCTGCTGAATGAACGGCCCGAGCACCGCCGGGGGAACCTGCGGCCGCAGACTTCGCCGGAGGAACTTCTGGAAGCGATGCGCCATCGCGCCGCCGTTCGCGCCGGGATGCTGTAGAAAGCCTCGCGCCACGCGAAGCGCCGGACACTGATTCGTAGGGGCACGGGATTGCCGTGCCCCTACCATGAAGCATTGCGGCGGGCAAGGCCGCCCGCCGCGCTCATCTCCGTTTCAGTCCGTTCCTGTTTTTCTTTCCCTGTTGCCTGTTCCCCATCTTTGTCAGTGCGACGACTGAGGGAACTTGCCGGGCGCCCACCGCGGGGCCCGCCCCCTGCCGCCGGCGTGGACTTCACGGCGGAGTTGGCGAAGTTGGTCGGTCGTCACCGTGAACCCGCACACCGGGCACAGAAGCACATAGACGCACTTGCCCGTGCGCTCGTGGATGATCTTGCCGAGGCGCCTCAGCGGCGCCCGGTCGTGTCGGCACCCCTCGGCCGGGTCGCTATAAGCAGGCATTGTCTCTTCTCCTCGCTGGATGGAGCGTCCACGCTGTAGGGGTGCGGCCGATAGAGGTGCGCATCATGCCGCTTATACAGATTCCTATCGGCCGCCCTGCAAGCCCCCCTTAAGCGAATCGGCCCACGCCGGATACGGCAGACCCACGCGGTCGTCGGCCACGGCGGATATTCGACCTGCGGATCCCCGCTAAACGATGGCGATGAACTCCTGAACCAGGAAGATCACCACCGGCACGGTCAGCCCCGCCCCTATGGTCGAGAGCGGGACCGCGCTGGCCGCGAAGTCCGGCCGGTTCTTGAACTCGATGGCCACCACGACCCCCGCCACCGCCGACGGGCCCGCCGCCCCGATGATCAGCACCTGCGCCAAGAGGCCTGTCACTCCTATTATCTTCACCAGCGCCAGGGCCAACAAGGGGCCCGCCAGTAATCTCAGGGCTGCAGACAGCGCCAGGTCCAGCGGCACACGCACCAACCTGACGCACGCCAACTGCGCGCCGAGCGTCACCAGTGCCATCGGTACGTACGCCTGAGATATATACGCTGCGGGCTGCCAAAAAATGTGCACTTTCTGAAGTTTTTCCGCATCGACGCCAGACCACTTCAGCACCAGGGCCGCCAGAAGGGCGTAGGCGTAAGGCAGGCAGAAGACCCGCCGCACGGCGTGGCCGATCGGTCCGGAGCCTGCGGCCGCGATGAACGCCCCCACCGTGTACGCCGCCAGTCCCTGGAAGGCCGCCACAATCGCCTGGACCGCCACGGCGTAAGTCCTGGCCGCCGGGTCAAGGCTGAAGGCCAGGTCCATGACCGGGATGGCGAAGTTCGCGCTGTTGTACAGGATGGCCGTGTTGGCGAAAGCGCCCCGCAGCGGCGGGTCGTGACGGCGAAGGCGGCTCACCGCCCATGCCACACCCCACAGCGCCACGAACACCAGCGCCGAAAAAACGACGATGCTGCCGTAGGCCGCCCCTGCCAGCGACGACTCCAGTATCTTGAGGAAAACGAAAATCGGGATCATCAGGTACAGGAGGATTTTCGCCAGGACCTCGGCGGTGGCAGCAATGCGCCGGCCAAGCAGGTACCCCATCCCCGCCAGGACGACGATCGGCCCGATGACGCGGTAGCCGATCTCGGTGAGATGCCCCAGATGCTCCATGCTACGCCTTCCCCGTCGGGAAGAACATCGCCTCCGCAAAGCGCATCTGGAAGTCCGGCCGCTGCGAAAGTTCGACGTGTTCCACGCCGCGCGCCACGTCGTCAGCCACCTGCCGCAGGTTCCGGTTCACCAGGAGCATGCGCGCGCCCGTGCCGGCCGCGTTGCCGACGAATTTCACTTTCTCGACGGACACGCGCGGCAGAAGGCCGATCGCCAGCGCCCGGTCCGGCCGGATGAAGTTCCCGAACGCCCCCGCCAGGAGCACCTCCTCGACGTCGCCGACCTTGGCGCCGTACTCCTCCAGGAGCGTGACGACACCGGCCGCCATGGCGCCCTTGGCCAGTTGCACCTCGCGCACGTCCTTCTGCGTCAGGAGGATCGGGTGCCCGCTGTCGGTCTCCTTCTTGTCGGCCAAGAGGAAGCCGTTATCGCCGTCGGCGCCGACAACACGCCGGGCCAGCGCCGGTCGCGAGGCCGCCAGGTCCGCGGCCGACCGCATCCTGCCGCTCGAGCCGACCACGCCGCCTTCCACCAACGCCGCCACGGCGTCAATCAGCCCCGTGCCGCAAAGGCCCACCGGGGGAGCGTCGTCGATCGTGTGCAGCACCAGTTTCTCATCCACCAGATCTACGCGGTCGATGGCGCCGGTGGCGGCCCGCATGCCGTACCGGATGCGGGCGCCCTCGAACGCCGGGCCGGCCGCCGTCGAGCAGGCCAGCAGCCGCTCGCGTGTGCCGAGGACAATCTCGCCGTTGGTGCCGATGTCGATGGCCAGCCGCAGCCGGTGACTCTCGTGCAGGCCGGTCGCCAGGATGACGCCGACCGCGTCGGCCCCGACGAAACTGGCGATGAGCGGTGCGGTGTAGACGCGGCCGCGCGGATGGATCTTCAGGCCCAGGTCCTTCGCCGACACCACGTGGGCCGAGGCCGACGCCGCCACAAACGGCGCCCGCGCGATCTGTCTCACCGGCAGCCTCAGCAGGAGGTGATTCATCGTCGTGTTGCCGACCATCGTGGCCTCGTAGACCATGGTGGGCCTGATGTCGGCCTTGCGGCAGGCTTCCGCTACCATCTCGTTCATCGCGCCCAGGACGAGTGTCTGAAGCGTGCGGGCACCACTCTTGGTGTTGCCGCAGTACTCGATGCGGGCAATCACGTCGTCACCGTAGGCCACCTGCGGATTCGCCCGGCTGGCCACGGCCACTGTCCGGCCCGTCACGAGGTTCGTCAGGTACCCGACGAGCGTTGTCGTGCCGATGTCCAGCGCGATGCCGTAACACGCCTCGGCCGCCGACGGGCGGTCGACGGAAACCACCTCGTCGCTGATGGCAACGACCGCCGGATGGAAGTCGAGGGCCCGCAACCGCTCGGGCAGGTCGCGGAGCGTCTTGACCTCGATCTCCAGGTCCGGCAGGCCTGCCTCGGCCAGCGAGTCCAGAAGACGATCCGCATCGGCCCGCTGGTCCGAAACGGACGGCGGCGGCAGGTGGACGGCCACCTTCCGCACATTCGGCGCCAGGGGCACCGCACGCTCCACACCTTCCGTCAGGATCTTCTGGTCGCCCAGGCGCGTCTCTTCCGGAATGACGACCCGCATATCGGCGTGGACGTGCATCTGGCAAGCCAGCCGCATGTTCCGCCTGATTTCCTCGCCCGAGAGTTCGCGGCGGCAAGCGGCGGACGGCGGCGGCGGCTCCTGCGGAATGATGACGCGGCACCCACCGCACGTGCCTTTGCCGCCGCAAGGCGTTTCCAGATGGATTCCGGCAGCCTGGGCAGCCTGGAGGATGGTTTGACCATCCGGGACGTAGAGGGTTCGACCATCGGGTTGCAGGATCACGCGATGGACTTTTTCGGGCACGACCCGCCTCGCCTCCTGCCGCGCATGCGAGGTGGCATGATATGACGCCCGGGCCGCGAAGTCAACGACGGCGCGTGTTGCAGAGGCACGGCCAAGGTTTATAATCAGATCAACGAGCCCGCCGCGGCGCCGTACCGAGCCCGCCGCGGCGCCCTAACGAGCCCGCCGCGGAAGCGGCGGGAGACTCAAAGTTCATGCGCGTTACCACCAGCGCGAAGGAGTTCACCTTGCCCATCTCGGAGTTTCGCACCCCCGGCAAGATCCTCTTCGGCGTCGGGGCTCTGGAATCGCTCGGCAAGGAGACGCGGGCGCTCGGCCAGCGGGCCTTGCTGGTCACCGGCCGCAGCGCCATGGCCCAGGCGGGCACGACGGCGCGGTGCATGTCGATCCTGGCGGCTGCCGGCGTCGAGGCCGCCACGTTCGAGGAGGTCGCACCCGAGCCCGACGTGACCACGGTGGACCGGTGCCGCGAAGCCGTCCGCCGCTACGGCGCAGAGGTGGTCATCGGCCTCGGTGGCGGGAGCGCCATCGACGCGGCCAAGGCCGCCGCCGGCCTCGCCCGCGAGGACGACCCCACCCGCGCTTTCCATCAGGGCAGGAAGATCACGCGGCGCGGGCTGCCGCACATCGCCGTACCTTCCACAAGTGGCACAGGCGCCGAGATGACCAACAATGCCGTCATCTCCGACCGCGAGCGGAACTACAAAGCCAGCATCCGCGACGAGTCGCTCGTGCCGACGGTGGCACTGGTGGACCCGCAGGTCACCGTCTCATCGCCGCCGCGTGTCACAGCCATAAGCGGCATCGACGCCCTCGTGCAGGCCGTTGAGTCGTACCTGTCGCGGTTCGCCACGCCGATGACGGAGGCGATCTCGCTTCGCGCCGGCGAGGAGATGGTGCGGGCCTTGCCAGCGGTCGTCCGGCGGGGCGATGACCTCGAACTTCGGACCGCTGCCGCCTGGGCAAGCGCGATGGCGGGCCTCGCCCTGACGAATGCGAGGCTGGGGGTCATCCACGGCATCGCCCACCCCGTGGGCGTCCGGTTCAATGTGCCGCACGGATTGGCCTGCGGCGTGCTGCTGCCCGCGGCACTGGAGTTCAACCGCGAGGCGGTGCCGGAGAAGTACGCCGCCCTGGCGCGGCTCTTCGGCGGGGACCCGGCCGGCTACGCGCGGGGACTCTTGACGGCGTGCGGCCTGCCGGCGCGCCTGACCGAGTACCGGCTCGACCCCGCCGTTTTCGAGACTATCGCCGGCGAGGCCCTGCCGAGCGGGTCAACCAAGGCCAACCCGCGGCCGGTGACAAGAGACGACGTCATCGCGATGCTGCACAAGATCGCGTGATATGAGACGAAAACAGATAACAGAATGAACCGCAAAGAACGCAAAGAACGCAAAGGAAGGAAAAGATGCTTTGTTGTTTAAGAAAAGACCAATGCCTTCTTCTTTTTCTTTGCGTTCTCTGCGTCCTTTGCGGTTGACGCCGTTTCCTTTTTGACGCAGGAGACACGCATGCTGCCGCCGCCCACTGCCACGCGGGACGAAGTGCGGGCGTTTGACCGCTACGCCATCGAGACACTCGGTGTGCCCAGCATCGCGCTGATGGAGAACGCCGGCCGCCAGATCGCCGATGCGGCTCGCCGCATGATCGAGGGCCTGCTTGACCCGCGGGTCCTGGTGCTGGCCGGTCGCGGCAACAACGGCGGCGACGGCTTTGTCGTAGCGCGGCACCTGGCCATCGACGGCATCCGCCCGGACGTGGTGGTCGTGGCGCCGCGGGACCATATCGAGGGCGATGCCGACATCAATCTCAGGATCCTCGAGCGGATGGGCTTCGCCATCCTTTGCCTCGACGGGCTGCCCGATCAGATCGTGCGGCAACTCGGGCCGCGCGTGGAGAAGGCCGACCTCGTGGTCGACGGCCTCCTGGGCACCGGCACCAAGGGGAGTATCCGCGAGCCGTACGCGAGCGTCATCACGGCGGTCAATGCCGCCGGGCGGCCGGTCCTCGCGGTTGACATCCCCAGCGGCCTCGACTGCGACACCGGCCAACCCCTCGGCCCGACCATCCGCGCCTCGCGGACCGTCACCATGGCCGCCATCAAGTCCGGCTTCTCCGATCCCGGCGCCAACAGGTACACGGGCATGGTAATCCTGGCCGACATCGGCGTGCCGTGGCAGAAAAGGTGTCGGGTGCCTTTTCCCGAAAAAGGGTCCTGACACCTTTTTCAGAACAGTTCGCCTTGCTCGCCCGGCGGCAAGCCTTCGGCGGCGACGGATTCGAGGAAGGGGTAGGTCTGAAGAAGCGGCGAAGGGACGGGTACGCGGCGGCCCTGGAGTTTTGCGAGCAGTTGCAGGGCGTTGGCGGGGGCTTGGCCGCGGTAATGGTTGTTCGTAAAGACATACGTCTTCTCGCTGGCCCGCGCGATCTCGTGGATTCGCTCGATCCACTCCTCCAGTTCGTCCTCGCGGTAGAGGTAGTTGTAGCGGTCGTCGCGGTCGGCCTCTTTCGAGAACCACGCCTCGCGGTTGCGGCCATGAAGGCGCACGTAGCCGATCGGCGAGGTCACCAGCGTCATCGGCGCTAGGCCCGAGCGGCTCGCGGGCTGGTCGATGGCGGCAAAGCCCAGGCCGCTGTCCTTGAGGAACTTCACCGCCCGGTCGCTCGCCCACGTCGCGTGGCGAACCTCGACCACGAGGGGCAGCCGCCCGAAGTCTCGGCGGATGGCCTCCAGATGGCGGTACCCGCCGTCATCGGCGCGGAAGGACCACGGAAACTGGACGAGCACGGCCCCCAGGCGGCCGGCCTCGCGGGCGGGTTCGACGCCCCCCAGGTACTCCTCAACCTCGGCGGGCGTCCACGGGAGATCGCGCTCGTGCGTGAAACGCTGGTGGAGTTTGAATGTGAACTCGAACTCCGGCCGCGTGCGCCGAAGCCACGAGGCCACCGTGCGCGCCGTCGGCGGCCGGTAAAACGAGGAGTTGACCTCGACGCCGTCGAAGAACCGCGAGTGGTAGGTCAGTTCGTCGAACCCGACAGGCTTTTCGAGGGGGTAGAACCGCCCTTCCCAGTCGGGATAGGACCAGCCGGAGGTCCCGACGCGGACGTTTCGCGGCACGGATGCAGGCTCGGGGGGCATGACAGAAGCATCGCGCGCCGGGGCAGGGCGTGTCAATGGCCCAACATCCACAAAAAAAACACGGCCGGACAACTGCGCCGCAGGCGAGGGTCGCCGCGGCGAACCAGCCGGGGTACACGCGCAGTCAATCGGCGACGGATTGGGGATCCCCCGCCGCTCCCGCGGCGGGCTCAGGTTCTCTTATCTCGGCTCGGGCAGGCGCAGTTTCTGACCCGGATACAGCCGCGCGCTGGGAGATGAAAGGATGTCCTTGTTCGCCTCGTAGATCTTCGGGTACATCGAGAGGTCGCCGTAGACCTTCCGCGCAATGCTGATGAGCGTGTCGCTCTTCTGGACGACGTAGACCTTGACCCGCGGCGCCGTCGAAGGCGCGGCCTTCTCGTCCTTGGCCGCCACGTCGGGCAGGTGGATGCGGTCACCCACGCGCAACCGGTTCGGATTCATCCCCGGGTTGGCGACCACGATCTGGTGAACGTACCGGGCGTCGCCGTAACGCTTGATGGCGATGGCGGAGAGCGTGTCGCCCTGGACCACGGTGTAGGTGTTGGTGGTGTCGGCAGTCTTTGGCGCGAGGCGTCCTTTGACGATCTCGCCGACGATGCCCTCGGGCTTCAGGACCGGCCCGGGCGGATCGGCCCCGGCAACCGGCCCGTCGAGGCGATGGGCGACGGCCGTCCCCTCGTCGCGCGAGGAGGACTTCAGGTCGCGTCCCCCGCCGTGGCGCGGCTCGACGGGCGTCGGCGCCTGTTCGCCCTGCCCGGCCAGGCGGTCGCGCCATCGCTGGTACGTGGCGACCGGGTCATTGTAGCCCGGCGGCTGCTCAATCTTCTGGGCGGTCGCGGAAGGCACAGGCTTGGTGGCCGAGCCCCCCCATTTCCGGCTGGCGAAATAGAGCACGACCACCGCCAGCGCAACCAACGACAGGACCAGGATCACCTTGGTGACGGGCCTCATTGTTCACCTCGACAGTCTCGCAGTACGGGTAGGGTCACCTTCTCCCGCCGATACTATCGGTCGGGCGACCTGAGGACGTTTAACTTTTTTCCGCCGCCTCCGCGCCCCGGTTGAGGCGGTACAGGGCGTACGTCGCCGGACAGGTCATAAGGAACCCGAGGGCAGCCGGCCCCGCCCAGTTCAGGGACGCGGTCGAGAGCACGGCGACCACTGCAAAGGCGACCGCGGCGACCGGCGCCAGAAAACTCAGCGCCGTCATGCCGCGCACCACGCCGCGCGCCTTGGCTACCATGAGCCAGGGCTTGCCGTAGGCTTCGCTGTAGGCCGCCCACGTGGCCAGGACGGTCCAGACGCCCTGCATCGCCACCCAGACCCAGCCGATCCAACTCGCGAAGAAGTCGCGCGGCGAGTGCCAGAGGAAAGCGAAGTAAACCAGCAGGCCCGCCGACACGATCGGGTAAGAGCAGACGTAGACCCTGTACAGGTAGTCGCGCATGACCAGGATCGGCGATGAAATCACGACCGACGAATAGCAGCCGACGATCGTGCCGATGAGCATGACGAACGCCAGGCCGTGCACCGAGGAGGTCGCCCCGCCCAGGAAGTAGAGCGCCAGCACGGCGACGAACACCGTGAAACTGGTCAGCACGGTCCGCGACAGGGTCTGGTTGATGCTGGAGTTGACGATGCTGATCGAAAGGTCGCCGTACTTGCCGCGGTTCTCGCGCATCCGGTCGAAGACCACGATGGTGTCGTTCACCGAGTAACCGATCAGCGTGAGGAACGCGCCGATGATCGGCAGGTTGATCTTGAGGTCTGTCAGTTGGAGAAAGTTCGGGGACCACACGCTGGCGATGTAGCCGGAAAGCGTCACGCAGCCGAGGGTGAAGAACACGTCGTGGACCAGGCCGATCACTGCCGCCAGGCCCGAGGCAAACTTCGCGAACCGTATCCAGATGTAGAGGATCATCGCCAGGAGCGAGAAGACGATGGCGATGACGGCCTTGTGCCACATCTCGGTGGCCATCGTGGCCTCGAAGTGTGTCGTCGAGGCAAAGGCCTCCTGCTGTCCGCCGGCCATCCGCAGGACGTCGGTCCAGATGGCCGGCATCGGCTTGTCCTGGTACTTGGCGCCGAAATCGTCGCGGACCCACACGTCAAAAGAACTGAACTCGCCGGGTGCCCCGGCGGCCTTCTTGCCCTCGATCCGGTAGACGGCGCCGGCAAGGTACGGGAACCGGTCGCGGATGTTGGCGTCGATGCGGCGCGTCAGGTCGGCCGTGGTCATCGGCGGCGAGACCTCGGCCGTAACGAGGATCTTGCCGAGGTACTGGCGCTCCTCATCGGGGATGAAGCGATACTCGCCGGGGGCGGCCGGCGCGGCCGCAGGGGCAGGCGCAGGAGGCGCCGCCTCGGCCTTGGCCGGGGGCTTCGTGTCGCCCGCGGGGCCCGCCTCGGCGGTGGGTCCCGGCTTGGCGGCGGCCGGCTGCTTGTCGAGGAACCGGCGGATGACCTCGTAGGTAATCTCGGCCGAAGTGGCCGTGATGGCCTCGCCCCTGCCCTCCGGCCGGTACGCCGCGAACGCCTGCGACAGGCCGTCCTTGATGTCGCGTTCGTTGTCGCCAAACTTGCCGTACGGCGGGATGCTGATAAGGAAACTGACGGTCTTGGTCTCGCCCAATTCCTTGGCGTACTGGAGTTCCTGGACCGTGACGCCCTCGCCCAGGCTCTCGGTGGCCAGCGCCCGGACCTTCTCGATAGGCACCAGGGCCTGGCCGGCGGCCGGGTGTAGTTTCATCTCGACCTGCGTGCCGCCGGTGAACTCGATGTCGTACTTCTCCTTGCCGCGCGAGAGGAACACGATCGCGCCCGCCGCCACGGCCACGACCGACAGGATGACCGCCACGCGGGCGAACTTCATCCAGTCCAGGTTCGGCGTCTTGAACAACTGGAACATCTTGAAGTCCTTGATCCAGCCCCGCTTCAGGCCGGTATCGATGACCATGCGCGTGACGACCACGGCCGTGAACATGCTGACGAGGATGCCGATGATCATGACCATCGCGAAGCCCTTGACTTCCTCGGTCGAAAGGCCGGGCAGGATCAGGATGAACGCCGGGATGATGGTGGTGAGGTTGGAGTCGAGAATCGTGCGGAACGCCCGCTCGTAGGCCTTTTTCAGGGCGAAGGCGAGGCTGCCCTCCTTGCCCTTCTCTTCGCGCAGGCGCTCGTTGATGAGCACGTTGGCGTCGACGGCCATGGCCAGCGACAGCAGGAGGCCCGCGATGCCGGGCAACGTCCACGTGGCGCTGATCTCGTACATGATGCAGATCGTCAGCACCAGGTTGAGGAGCAGGGCCAGGTTGGCCACCAGGCCGGTCAGCCGGTAGTAGGCGCCCATGAACACGACGACCAGGACGAGCCCCACCAGGCTGGCTACAAAGCCCTTGTGGATGTTGTCGGCGCCGAGTTCCGAGCCGACGGTGCGTTCGAGGATCGGTTCGCCGAGGCTGGCCGCCAGTTTGCCGGAGTTCAGGATCGTGACGACCTCGTCGCGTTCGCGGACGTTGTCGCGGTAGCCCTCGATGATGCCGCCGGTCGAAAGCGTGGCCCGCAGCACGGGGGCCGACTGGATGACGCCGTCGAGGATGATCGCCAACAGGCGGTTCCTCATGTCGGGGTTCGTCAGGTTGGCGAACCGCGACCCCGCCTCGGCCTTCATCTGGAACGAGACGATCGGGTCGCCCTCCTGCGACGAGGCGAAGGCCCGGCTCAGGTCGCTCCCGGTCACGTTCTGCCCGTCGGCGACGTTCACCAGCACTTCGACCGCGTGAGCCTGCTTGTCAACAACATAGACGTAGTTCGATCTGTCCAGGTAGCCTTCCCTGTACCAGTCCCAGCCCTTCTTCAGGGGGTACCACTTGAACTCCTGGGTGTACGACGGCTGGCCGGCCAGTTTGAGGCGGATGAGGCGGTCGAAATCGGCCTTCTCGCGGTCCTTGACCTTATCCGCCACGATGCGGAATTCCAGGAAGCCCGCCTGCTGGACCAGGCGCTTGACGCGCGTCACGTCACGCTGGGTGGCCAGCGACGTGGCGATGAGGTCCGACCAGTCGGCGATGGTCTTGGCGTCGCCGGGCGAGGCCGCCAGATAGAGGGCCACTTCTTCCCACCGTTCGCCCTCGGGCTTGGTGCCGACGATGGCGACCGGCACGTTCGGATTGGCCAGCCGCTCGCGCGCGGCCTGGCGGATGCGGCCCTGAATATCATCGAGGTACAGCGACGGCTTCATGAGGACCGACAGCCGTGCGCCTTTCATGAAGGCGTCGAAGTTCTCCTTGATGGCGTCGGCCGTGCCGGGGCTCTGCTTGCGGGCGGCCTGCTCGGCGGCCTGGAGGCCCTCGCGCGTGACGGCTTCGGTTTCGACCTTGACGCGGGTCGGACGGCCCGGCAGGACGATCTCCAGGCGGTCCTTGCCGATGGGGCGCACGACGTACTGCCGCGTGCCCTGCGGGTCGATGCGGCCCATGATGACCCGCTTGGCGTCGCGCGCATCGGGGGCCGTGCCGCCCTCGGGGGCCCGCAACTGGTAAATAAGGCTCGTGCCGCCCTGAAGGTCGATGCCCTTCTTAAAGAGCGTGCCGAAGTCGGCCAGCGGGTCCGTCAGGAGGACCCAGGCCGGCGGCGCCAGCACCGCCGCGATGGCCGTCAAACTGACCCAGTACACCCACTTGCTCATTGGCGCCTCTTTCTGTTATTCACGCCTTCGCCTGGTCGCCGCTGGCCGCCCCCTCCTCGCTTTCGCCGACGACCCTCAGAACCGCCTCGCGGGCGAACCGGATTCGCACGTCGTTCTTCTCGTCGATCTTGACGGTCACGCTTTCCGGGCCGACCGAGATCACGACCCCGTAAATGCCGCCGGTCACGACGACATGGTCGTTCTTCTTCAGGTTCGCCAGTATCTCCTCGTGCCTCTTGCGCTCATCCTGCTGCTTCTTCCGCTGCGGGCGCCACAGGATGAAGTACAGGACGCCCAGCATGAGCAGCATCGGGATGAGGAAGGTGGAGAACAGGTCGGGCGCCCTGGTCTCCGGTTTCTCCCCTCCGCCCGGGGGTTCCATCTTGGTGCCCGTGTCCGACCCTGTCGCCAAGAGGTTATAGGATGTCGCCATGGTAATCCTTTCCGCTGAAGTCTCCGGCACGCGGACGGTCCGCCCGCCGCGCGGGGAACTAAAGACTCGTCTTTTTAGTCATTTCGGTAGTATCTGTCAAGCAAGCCCTGCGCTTCGCCGTCAAAGGAGCCCTGTGCCACGGCCTTGCGGAGTCGCTCAAAAAGGCGCATGTAGAAGCGCAAGTTGTGGACGCTCACGAGGATAGGACCCAGCATCTCATTAGACGCCAGCAGGTGCCGGAGCGTGCCCCGGCTGAAACCCCGGCAGGCGGGACAGTCACAATCCTCTTCCAGCGGCCGGCGGTCGGTCCGGAACGCCTCGTTCCTTAGCCGGATCATGCCGTCGGCCGTGAAGGCGCAACCATTGCGACCATTACGCGTCGGCAGGACGCAGTCGAACATATCCGCGCCTCGCGCGATGGCCGCCACCACGTCTCGCACTTCACCAACACCCATCATATACCTCGGCCGGTCCCACGGCAAGAGCGGCACTACCCAGTCGGCGACGTCGCACAGAAGGGCGTGCCCTTCCCCCACGCTCGTGCCGCCGATGGCATAACCCTGGAAACCCATCGCCACGAGCCGCCGAACGCACGTCTCGCGCAGGTCGCGCTCCACCCCGCCCTGCACGATGCCCCACAGCGACTGGTCGGTGCGGCGATGGGCCGCACGCGAGCGCTCAGCCCACGCGAGCGTCAGGCGGACCGCCTCCTCGACCTCTTCGCGCGGGGCCGGATACGGCGGGCAGACGTCCAGCGCCATGATGATGTCGGCCCCGAGCGACTCCTGGATGGCGGTGGCCGATTCCGGCGTGAGCGTCGTCTCGGCCCCGTCGATGGGGCTACGGAACGTGACGCCGTCGTCCGTCACCCGCCGGAGCGGCGAAAGGCTGAAGACCTGGTACCCCCCGCTGTCGGTCAGGATGGGGCCGTCCCAGCCCATCATGGCGTGGAGGCCGCCCAGGTCGCGGACCACGTCGGCCCCCGGCCGCAGGGCCAGGTGATAGGTGTTCGCCAGGACGATCTGGACGCCGATCTGGCGGAGCGTCTCGGGCAGGACGCCCTTGACGGTGGCCTTCGTCCCCACCGGAATAAACGCCGGGGTCTCGACGGCGCCGTGCGGCGTCGTCAGGCGGCCGGCCCGGGGGCCCCCGTGCCCGCTGGGCGCCGCGAGGATTTCGAAGGCAAACCCCTTGGCCAAGAGGATTTCCTCAAGGAATGACCAAGCACCAATGAACAGCCAATGACCAATCAACAGCCAAAACGACAATGCCTAATACGGCAACGGCGCTTCAGGCTCTGCGCGGCAGGGCCAATGGGTAACACCAGCGCCGGAAGCCGCCTTCCTGGTGTTCGGGTCATTGGGCATTGCCGTTTCATTGGTCATTGGGATTTGGTCATTCGTCATTCTGTATATCAGTACGCTTTCGCCAGTTCAACCTTCGGATAGTAATATCTGAGGATCTCTTCCGCGGTCTTGCCGCGCTCGGCCAGGTACTCGGTTCCCCATTGGCATAGGCCGACGCCGTGACCCAGGCCGCGGCCGCCGGCGAGGACGATGCGGTCGGGCCGGTCCTCAATGTCGAACCACGTGCTGGGTACCCGGCCGGCCCCCATCAGGAGCCGCCACCAGGATGCCCGCAAGAGGATCGCCTTTCCGGTCACATCGACGACGCGGACCTGGCCCGCCCGCCCGCCGCTCGAGATGCGCTCGGCCACCTCGACCGCGCGCACGCGGCCCATGCGCTCGAGTTCCGGCGTGCCTGAGCGGCGCAGCGCGTCGCCGATTTGCTGCTTCGAGAGCGTGACGGGCGGCCAGCGATACTTGGGACACCTGCGGCAGTAGGTGCACCCGACGCCGCCGGCCAGTGGGGGAGGCGTCGGGCCGCCGAACACGCCCCCCGCCGCCGCGGTCTCGCCGCCGCAGGCCGCATGGTAGTACGTCTTCAGAAGCACCGGACTGCCGCTCGCGCCGCGGTAGGTGGCCACGATGCCCCACGTGCCCTGGACGGCCTCCCAGGACTTTCGCGTCTCGGCCTCGCACCCGCCGTAGACCTGGTCCATCGTGGTGTCGAAGACGTCGAAATCGTAGCGTACGTTCTGGTTCCTCTCCATGAGGCCGTAGGTCCGGGCTGCCACGGCCTGGGCCTTGTAAGCCTCGACGTGCCAGGACTTCAGGAGTTCGTCGGCCACGACGCCGGCCACGTAGGCCTCCAGCGGCAGGACGTTGATGGCTCGCAGGAGGCCTTGGCTGGTCGGGGCAAGGCGCAGCAGGCCGCGGTACCCGCGCTCGCGGGCGGCGCCGCCGACGCTCTGGCGGATCCAGACGCCCGTCTCGCGGTCGCTGCGGAGTTCAACAGGCCCGGCGACCGTCGCGGCCGAGCCAAAAACCACTTGCCCTTTGAGCACCGCCACCTGGGTCCAGTCCAGGGTCTCGCCCGACGCCACCACGCCGGAGTCGCTTGTGAGGCGCCACGGACCGGCGACCGCCACGGCCACGCACGGAATGTCGTCGCCCAACTTGACGCGGACGACAGGGACCTCGGGGCCGATCTTCGGCGCCTGGACGGAGGCCTTCAGCGCTTGCGGCGGCCGGCCGCGACCAGGACTTGGGGCGGGCCCCCGACCCGGGGGGACCTCGCAGGAACAGCCGCTCACCACGAGCGCCGCCAGGGCCGCCCCGATAAGCATCCGGGCCGCTGCGCGGAGCCACCCGAACGCCCGCGCCTCGTGTCCTATCACTCGCCACCTTCGCTTTCCGGCGGACCCCCGCCCCTGCCGCGATACAGGTGCAACTTCGTCGGGGCGAACCGCTCCTCTTCGCTGAAAAGGCAGCCGCAGTACTGCTGCCGATAGAGGCTGCGGCGCTTGGCCTCTTCATGCCCGCGCGGGGCCAGCGGGCGCCAGTCTTCGTAGTGAAACTCGAGGCCCCGGGCCGCCGCCTCTTCCTGGCCGATCCGCCGGACGGCCTCGTGGTCCTGGTGAACCGACGCCAGGAGCGTGGTCGAGAGGTGCGAGAACCCGCGCTCGGCCGCCAAGGCCGCCGTCGCCGCCAGGCGAAGCCGATAGCAAGCCAGGCATCGCGCGGGCCGGTCCCACGGCACCGCGCCGAGCCAGCCCTTCGGATCATACCGCTCATCGACCACAAGGTCGAGCCGCTCGTGGTCCGCCAGAACCTGGACGCTTTTCAACCGCCGGCGGAACTCCAGCAGCGGCTGGATGTTCGGATTGAAGAAGTACAGGGCAGATCGGCCAAACCGCCGCAACGGCTCGAGAATGGCGGCGGCACAACAGCCGCAGCAGACGTGGACGAGTAAAGAAGAGTTCAAAGTTCAAGGTTCCAGGTTCAAAGTCAAAAGCCCAAAGGCTCACGCCCGAACCTTGAACTTTGAACTTTCAACTTTGGACTGACTTTCACCCCGCCAGGGTCAGCCCGTGCCGCCGCAGGATCTGCTTGATTTCGTTCAACGATGTCTCGCCGAAGTTCTTGCAGGCCAGGAGTTTCTCCTCGGTCAGGGCGCTGACTTCGCCGAGGGTCTCGACGCCGAGGCGGTCGAGGGCCTTGCGGCTGCGGGCGCTGAGTTCGAGGTCGGCCACGCGGGTGCTCGTCGCATCGCCGCGCGGCGCGGGTGCCGCCACCGGTGGCGGCGGCGCAAAACGCCTCTCTTCGCGGGCCTCCACGGCCATCCCCAGGTGCAGGCCCTTGGAGCCCAGCATGTCCTTGATTTCCTGGAGGCTCGTCTCGCCGAAATTCTTGTAAGACAGCAGTTCCTGCTCCGTGTGCTGGATCAGGTCGCCCAGGGTCCGGATGTTCATCTTCTTGAGGCAGTTGCGGCTGCGGACGCTCAGTTCAAAGTCGGTGACCGGGATTTCGAGGACCTGGTTGCGCTTGTCGCGGCGGCGCTCGCTCTCCTCGTCGTAGAACATCGTGCGCGAGGCCTGCGCGTCGCGAAGGAACAGCCGGGCGCGCTTCTGGTTGGGGTTCACCTTCAGGATGCGGCTGAAGCACTCGATGGCCTCGTCGTACCGCTCCGCGTCCTCGTAAAGGACGCCCAGGTTCAGCAAGGCGCCCTCGTGGATGGGCGGTTGCTGGGTGCACTGCTTGTAATAGTCGATCGCCAGGTTCTCCTCGCCCCTCAGGTCGTACAGGTAGGCGAGGCGGAACAGGGTCAACCGATGGGTCGGCTCCAGTTGGAGGGCCCGCTCGTAGGCCTCGATGGCATCTTCGTAGCGGCCCTGCGATTCCCGCACCAGGCCGAGGTGATACTGGTACTCGGGCGTCTCGGTCTCGCCGCCGGGCGCCTTGGCGAGGAGTTTCTGGGCGTCCTCGCTCCGGCCTTCCATGCAAGCCTTCTCGATTTCGCTGACCGCTCTTGCCACAGGCCCACCTCCGTTGATTCGGTTCTTGCCGCTTCCGGGCAGGCAACCGGCTGCCGTGCGAAGGACTTATTCTACCAGCCGGGCGGCCGTTTGCAACCCCTCTTGACGCGCGATTGGCTCCCGGGGAGAGTTCGGGTGACATAAAACTTGTCTCTTTGACCCTCCAGGCTTGGGGCCGGGTTTCCGAATTGAGGTGCATGTAACCGGGACTCCCGTGCGACACGGTCAACGCTTGGCGCGGCCGGAGCCAACTTCTCCTTCTGCCCATCGGACCTCAGCGGGCTGATGCAAGATGATAGAGCAGAGATCAATCAAATCCTTGTCCTCGCCCGCCTCCCCCCACCATACGACTGGTGTAACGTCCGGCCTGTTGGCCCGCTCTTGCATTCCCGCTTGCTGATCGGAAAGAACAATGGGTGCATCCCAATAGAAAGGCGTGTCCGGGTTCCATGTGGCAACACCGAGAAGCCACCGGTTGCGTAGGGGTGCAGCGACCTTCTCGCCCATTACCCGGATTTCTACCAGACCATATGGGACGTGGTCCTGAGGCGCCGTGATGGTACCGCAACCGACTAGTTTCATTTGCCGGTCCAGTATCACGACATCGTAGGGTGTACCTCCCAATTCGAGTCCAGGGTACTTCAGGGCGACAAGGTGCGGCTGAGGCCCTTGCCAAACGCCGAGATACACCACATAGTCGCCTTCGGGTGACCGCAAAGGAGATTCCATGCGTAGGGGGCCTGTGTCCTCTTGATGCTTCCAAAGGCTGGAAGCACCCGTTTGAAGCGATCGCCTTGCCCTGAGGCACTCGCCAACAGCGCGAGCCTCCATAAGCCTCTGCCTCAGCGACTCCTCCTTATCCTTCAGGACCCCGCCGGCTCCACCATCGAACGTCCAAAGCGCCATCCGCGCATCGAACTCCCGCCATGCGGCCATCACAAGAGCGCGATCAAGCGAGTCCACATCTATCCCCTTGCCTAGCAGGCGATCCACTGCCGCAACACTCCCACCACTCGCGACAGTGACGAGGGGGATGTTCCCACATCGGTCCTTGGCTTGAGGATAGGCTCCCGCATCAAGCAGGACTTCGACCTTCTCAGGACTGTAGGCCCAATGAAGCGGCGTCTTCCAGTCAGCATCTCGTGCGTCAGGATTAGCCCCCAGTTCGAGAAGACGCTTCACAACCTCAGGGGAAGAGGCCAAGTGGATTGGCTGTCTTCCCCTAGGGGCCCGGGCATGAGGGTCCGCGCCTAGGCCTAGCAGCGTAAGTGCCAGCGTGTTTTCCCCCCTGATTAGGCATACATGCAACAGACTGAAACCGGCTTGGTCGGTGATGTGCGCAAGTCCGGGTTGCGACTTGAGAAGTTCGGCCAGATCACGAGCCTCCCCTCCCCAGGCCACCTCAAAGGCACGTTGGGCCGGTGGGGTGCAACCGCTGCACACCGCGAGAACAGAAGCCGCAGCCGCACACAGCAACACCGTATGCATGGCCTTCCCCGACCTTTCCTCAGTCCTATCTCACGGTGCAACTGAGGGGCTCCCCCCTAAGGCCGTGCTACAGGTCGACGGCATCCCGCTCGTCACCTACTACGACGGCGGCCGCGGCACCGCGGTCTGCCTGAACGTTCCCTTCAACTACTATCGCGGCTATCCCACGCCGGACTCCCTCTACCAGTACCTCGGCGACGACGACTATCACGGCATGCTGGCCCGCGTCCTGGCCGCCATCCTCAAGGCCCACAAGGTCGAGCGGCCCGTCCAGGTCACGGCGCCAGGCAGCGAGTGGCTGAGCGGCCTGGACACGCCCTTCCACGAGGACGGCAAGGCCCAGTACGTCAGCCTCACGAAGCGCCGGATGGCCAAGGAAGAGGCCGCCGCGACCGTCTCATTCAAGACGCCCAGGCCGGGCTGCTGCTACGACATGCTGGAGGGCAAGTGCCTCGGCCCCGGGCCCGAATGGCAGGCCCGCATCGAGCCCGGCGGCATCAGACTGTTCAGCGTCCTGCCCTACCAGGTCCAAGGGATCACGGCCAAGACGAAGGCGGCGTCGTACCGCTGCGGCGACGAGGTCAAGGCCGAAGTGCGCGTAGAGACGAAGGGCGGCGAACCAGGCCGCCACGTGATTGGCCTGAGGGTCGTGCGGCCCGACGGCCAAGAGGTTCGCTACCTGGCCCGCAGCCTGGAGGCCAAGACAGGACGAGCGAGTTTCGCCGTTCCGCTTGCTCTCAATGAGCCCGCCGGCCGCTACACGCTTACGTTCACGGACATCGCCACGCGGTCCACAGCACTGGTCGCGATAGAGGTGGTGCCGTAGTGGCGACTAGTCATGGCAACAGAACCACCATCTTGGGCATGTGTGGCGTGTGGCTTCAGTCTTCCCCATGATGGGCGCAGGCTTGGCCCCCGGGCTTGGATGCTCGCATTCTGAGAAGCCGGCGGCGCCTGAAGCGGTCCGCGCGGCCACAGGGTCGCCCGTGCCTGGCGCCGAAGCGCGGCAGCCGCCGCGCGACCCCGCCACGGCCGCGCACCATGCCCACCGGGTCCACGTCCAGCAGCATCGCCGCCGTGCACCGCTCGGCCGACGCCTCCGGGTAGAAGACGGGCACCTTGCCGAAACTAACCTCGAACTCCTGGCACTTGGCCGGGTTCTTGTGCAGCAGGCACCCGAGGTCAGTTGCGGGCTGATGAGTGGTCGTGATGATCAGCAGCATGCCGGAACGCCTTTCAGGCTCGCGTAACCTCAATCTCCCACACGTCGCGGGCGGCCTGCGTAGGGGTAATCTTCGCGCCGATGAACTGCTCGATGACGGCGATGTTGGTCTCGGCGTGACGCGACGGCCGGACGGTGCGGAACCTGCCGCCGGCCAGCGCCAGCGGCACGAGCAACTGGTCGGCCAGGTGCGGGCCTACGGGGACGCCGGCGGCAAGCCACCGCCGGACCTCGTCCACGGCCTTTGCCGCGACGGACTCGGCCCGGACGTTCAGTTCGCCGAAGCCGGTGAAGACCTCCGTGACGTGCTCGCACTCAACCTCAATCACCAGGACATTGCCGGGGCCGAGGGACTCTTCGATCCGCTCGACCGCCATCGCCTCTGCCGGCCAGCCCAACTTGGCGCGGACCACTGTCAGTTCGCGCTCGGCAATATGGTCCGGCAGCCGCGCCACCATGGCCCGCGCCCGGCGGCCGAGAATCTCGCCGCGATCCATCAACTCCACAGGCGCAAGGTGCGCCGCAGGCCGGATGTCGACCGTGAACTCTCCGCCGCCCGCCGGGTAGAAGCCGGGGCGCACGAGCCGCGCGGCCACCTGGGGCCCCATGCGCCCGAGGAGAGGTAGGAACGCCTTCGCGAGGAAATCGAACGGCGGCGCCCACGGGTTCTGCGTCCCGCCCTTGAGGGTAAGCCGCGACGGTCCCGCGGCCAGCGCGAGCGCAGGCAGCACAGTCTGGAGCACCAGCGTGGCGCTGCCGGCCGTGCCGACGGCGAACTGGTACTCGCCGGGGCGGACCTCGCCCGGCTCGAACACGAGGTCGTGCGAACCGATCGCATCACCCTTGACCGTGGCCCCACTCGTTTCGGTTGCCGCACGCACGGCCGTAAGATGCTGGCGCAGCAGGCCCGGTTGCTTGCGGCCGGCGCGGATGTTGATGATCCGGAAGGGCTGCCCCGTAACGAGAGACAAGGCGAGCGAGGTCCTGAGGACCTGCCCGCCGCCTTCGCCGATGCTGCCGTCGATGGTGATCATGCTTCATTCCCCCGCTGGGGGGCCGCCCCACGCCGGCGGGCGCCCATTCTCGCAACCTTCCCATCAATCTACAACAGGTTAACGACTCGCTCCGCCAGCCCCTTCTCGCCCAGGACCACGTTCAACCTGGAGTTCCCGGCAACCTTCTCCAGGACCGGGAGTTGACGCAGCCGCATGGGCGTCGGGTTGGACCCGGGCAACTTGGCCGTGTTGGCCTGGTTGCGAGTCGAGCCTGCCCGCGCCGTTGGCCTGCGGCAAATCGCCCGAGGCCAAGCGCTCACTGGGCGACGACTCGGCAGGCTGCCGCGAAGACCCCGGCCACGGCCGCCCAGATTCCCGGCTTCGGCAACACCCCGTGGCCCAGGGACGTTGCACCACCGGCCAGAGTCAGGGAAAACTCCAGTCCTGTCTACTGTTGCGTTGCCCTGCTCCCAATGCTTTAATGTCTCTCCATGTCCCTGACCGACGAAGGGCGCGTGCATCTCAAGGGCCTCCTCGACGACGGCCGCCCCTTGAGCGCCTATCAGGCGGCGCTGGCCTTCGGACTGCCCCACCAGTGGCAGGACCCTTCAGACCGCATCTTGGCAGCCCGTTTGGTCCGGCCCCTCGGCGCGATGCGCCTGAGCCGTGCCCTAATCTTTCGGGCCTACCGGTCGGACCCCGCCCACCCCGACCTCATCTGCCGCTACGGATTCGCCGTCTTCGACCGGTTCGGCGCGATCCCCACATGGCGCTACTGCCGGCGCCAGGGCGACCTTCGGACCGACGACCCGGATATCCGCTCGTCGTGGCTGGCCCTTCAGGCCCGCGTCGCCGCCCTCGGCCGCGACTTCGAGACCGCCGAGTGCCTGATCGCTGCCGCCCAGGCTCTCCTGCCCGAGGACGACTGGCTCTGGGCGGAACGGGCAGTCCTCCTGGACATGGAGGACCGGCAGGAGGAGGCCCTGGAGGCCGCCCGAGAGAGCCTGAGCCTGAGTCCGTGCGGCGGAATCGGGACCCGCCAGACCGCCCGGCTCCTCTTGGATCTTGGCCGGGACGACGAGGCGCTGGCGCTCCTGTCGGAGGCTGCCGGCAAACTCGAATGGGCCGACCTGGCCGCCGACCTCGCGATGCTTCAAGTAGAACTCGGTCTGTTCGGCGAGGCCGGGCGAAGCCTCGACCGGTTCGAGGCGCTCTCGCCCCTGCGGGAAAAGGGTGGAAACCAGTGGCTCGCCTGCCGCCGCTCGGAACTGGCTTTCGTGCGCGGCGATGACGCGCGGGCCGCCGAATGGGCGGAGGCCGCCGGCGGCGAGTTCTGGAAGGCGGTTGCCACCCGCCTCCGCGGGTCCGACGGCGACCGCCGGCGCGTCGTCCTCAACGTCCCGTACCTCGCGCAGGATCACTTCACCTGCGGGCCCACGACACTTACGGCCCTCGCCCGCTATTGGGCCATGCCCATCGAGCACGACCAGATCGTCGAGCAAATATGGTATCACGGCACCAGCGACCACGCCGAGCGCCGCTGGGCTCTGCGCAACGGCTTTGTCGTCCGCGAGTTCTCCCTGACGTGGGAGTCTGCCACGGCCCTGCTCGACCGCGGCGTGCCGCTGGCGCTGACGACAACGGAGCCGACGAGCAGCCACCTCCAGGCCCTCGTCGGCTATGACGCCCGCCGCCGCCTCTTCTGGGTTCGCGACTGGTCAACGCGGTACCTCGTCCCATATGATGCCGACGAGATAATCAAGGCTTATGAGCCGCGCGGGCCGCGCGCCATGGCCATCGTCCCCTCCTCGCGGGCCGCCCTTCTGGACGGCCTCGTCCTGCCCGACGCCGACCTCCACGACCGCTGCTTCGAACTTCGCGAGGCGCTGGAGCGCCACGACCGTCCGGCCGCCCAGCAGATCCTGGACGCGATGGCCGCCGCGGCCCCCAACCACCGGCTGACCTTGGGCGCCCGGTGGGTGTTGGCCCAGTACGACCACGATGAGTCCGCCCGGCGCGATGCCGTCGAGGCCCTCCTTCGCCTGTATCCGAAGGACGCGTCCCTCCTGGTGGCCCGGTGCTCGGCGATGTCGAGTTTCGCCGGGCGGCTGGAGCGCCTGGGGGCCGTCGAGGAGGCGCTGCGCGTCTCGGCACACCCGTGGTTCCCCGTCGAGGCAGCCCTTCTTCTGCTGGAGGACCCCGACCGCCGCGCGGAGCGCCGCCGCCTCCTGTGGCGGGCCTGCCACGGCCTGACACCCTATGTCGGGGCCGTGCGGGTCTTCGCAGACGACCTGTGGAACGACGGGCGGCGCGACGACGCGCTGGAACTGTACCGTCTGGAGATCGGCCTCGCTCCGCAGGACGAAGACCGAGCGATGCACTACTTCCGGGCCGCCCACGGCGTCCGTCAAGCCGAGAAGGCCCTTCAGTTCCTCAAAGGCCGCCACGATCGCTACGGCGCGAAATCGTCCCAGCCGGTGCGAACGCTCTTCCAGGCCTGCAACCTCCTGGAGCGGATGACCGAGGGGTTCGAGGCTATCGAGAACGCCCTGAAACGGCGACCGGACGACGGCGACCTGATCCTGTTCGCGGCGGAGTGTTTCGGGCGCTACGGTCGGCTGGACCGCGCCGCATCGTTCTTGGAGACCGCCCGAGGGAAAACGCCTGAAGGCTCGTGGCTCTCCACGGCGGCCTGGCTGGCCCGCTGGCGCGGCGAGTGGACCGAGGCGCTGCGCCTGTGGCGCGAAGTTCTCCGGCTCGAGCCGCTGAACATAGGCGCCTGCCGCCAGATCGTCTTCCACCTTTCCGCCACCGGCCGCATCGAGACCCTCGCCTTCCTGCGCGAACAGGCCGCCCGGTTTCCCCAGCACTACGATCTCCACTGCCTCTACGCCTCGTGGCTCCGCGAGGGCGATCCCGAGGAGCAACTGGCGGCCCTGCGGCACATGCTCCAGGCGCACCCGCTGGACGGCTGGGCCGTTCGGGAACTTGCCCTGGCACAGAACGACCTCGGCCGTCAGGACGAGGCACTTCCGCAGGCCGACCTCGCTTGTCGCTTAGACCCGAGGCAGTCCTACTCGCACTCTGTGCGCGGCCAGGTACTCGCCGAGGCCGGCCGGGCGGACGCCGCGCGCGACGCCTTCCGCGAGGCCCTCCGCCTCGACATAGATAACTCCTTCGCGATGCGAGGCCTGATGCGGGCCTGCGCAGACGATGGTCAGCGCCGCGAGGCCCTCGCCTTTCTGAAGGAGCAGATGGTCACGCAGGTTACTTGGGGTGACGCACTGCTGGAGTTCCGCGATACCGCATCTGACGTCCTGCCGCCTGAGGATGTCTTGGCCATCGCTGAGGAAGGCTTTAAGGCCCGGCCGGACCTCTGGCAACACTGGACGGCGATGGTCCGCCAACTCTCCGCCACGAAGCAGGCCGATCGTGCCTTGGAGACCGCCGCCGAGCAGGCCCGCCGGTTCCCCTTCACGCCGCAGGCATGGGTGTCCCTGGCGACCGTGCATTTCAGCCGCGATGAGGCGAAGGCCGGCGTCGCCGCCCTTCAGAAGGCGCTGGAGATTGGACCCGGCTGGGACGCGGCCGTCCGGCATCTGGCCGATGCCTACGAGCGCGAAGGACGGCTTGACCTGGCCCGTGAAGTTGTCGAGCGCGCCCTGCGGCACAATCCCACAATCGCCGGCCTCCACGGCTACTTGGCCGATTACCTGTGGAAGGCGGGCGAGAAGGAGGGCGCCCTGGCCGAGATTACGCAAGCCGTGCGGCTTGACTCCGGCTATGGCTGGGCCTGGTCGCGCCTGCGTGACTGGAGCGAAGAACTGAAGCGGCCGAAGGAGGCCGAGACTGCCGCCCGGGCGCGCCTCCAGGAGCGGTCCGCCGACATGAACGCCTGGTGGGCCTTGGCCGAGATGCCCTCCCTCCCGCGCCAGGACCGGCTGGAGGCGATCGACAACGTCCTCCGATTGCGGCCGCGAAACGATGCGGCCCACGACCTCAAGGCGACGCTACTGGCGGAAGAGGGACGCTGGGACGAGGCCCTGGCCGCCTGTCGCCCGTCCGCCTGGGGCGACGATCCGCCCCTGTTCCTCAAGGGCCGTGCCGCATGGGTCAAGGCCCGGCGCGACGGCCAGGCTGCCGCCGTCGATGAGATGAAGGCCATCGTCCGCGCCAACCCGACGTACCAATGGGGCTGGAGGCAACTGGCCGACTGGTGCTCGAACCTCAATGGCAACGCCGAATACCTCGAAGCCGCCGAGCAGATGGAGAAACTCGCGCCCGACGACCCCGCGGGCCCCGCATGGAAGGCCGATGCACTTTCGCGTCTCAATCGCTTCAACCAGGCGATCGAAGGTTTCCGCAAGGCTTACGCCATCTCCCCCGGCTACGCCTGGGCCGGCATCAACCTGTTCGACCTTCTGGTAAAGAAGCGACGGACCGACGAGGCGGAAGAGATTCTCCAGAAACTCGAATCGCAATCGCGCGGGCCGTTCGTCTGGGCCCGCCGGGCCCAGCAGGCCGGCCGCAAGAAAGACCGCCAGACCGTCATCGACGCCCTCCGCCGGATCGGCGTCGATCCGGAGACCAACCCTTGGCCGCTCAAGACCGCCGCCGAGTCGCTCGTCCGCGCCGGCGGCCGAAAGGAACTCGACGAAACGCTTCGCGCCCTGATGGCCGACCCGCAGGCAAATCCACAGGTGGGGGCTGTCTGGGTCGAACAGTTCATCCGCCATCGGTCCCGGAAGCAAGTCTTCAAAGTCCTAGACTCGCTGCTAGCCAAACAGGACCGCGGCGACATGGCCGAGGCCGCCGTGAACAAGTTCCTCGATATTGCCGCCGATAAGAAGTCGGGTTGGCTTCGTTCGAAGGGCTGGAAGACGGTCCATCGCTTCGTAGGCCCTCGGGCCGCCGTGCTCCGGTCACGGCCCGAAATCTACGGGCAAGTTGGTTACGCATTGGTCATTGTGGGCGACGATCGGGGCGCCATTGAGTGGCTGGGCGACTTTTCCCAGAGGGCCGGCGTCCGTCCCTGGATGCTCTTTAACCTTGCGCTCGCCCTTCTGGCGCGGGGGCAGTGGGACGAGGCCCGTCATGTAGCCCAGGCGGCCCTGCTCCTGGAAGAGGACAATACAACGCCGTTGCACCACACCTTTGTGGCTCTTGTGGGTGCCGTTGATGGGCGTCTGGACGAGGCCCGCGCTCATCTGGCGAAGGTCCGCCGCAAGGACTTGGACGAGTGGGCGAAGTTCATCCACGCCCTTGCCGATTCCCTCTTGTGCCTCGGCGGCGGCGAAGGCGGCCGCGCCGCCTGGCGCAAGGCCAAGCAGGCCATTCGCGAGGCCGAACGCCTTCGCCCCGCATTCCGCAAAGATCGGTTTGTCAGCGACCCCTACGGCCGGACAATCCGCCGCATGGCCCGCGTCCGCGGCGGCCCGGCCGCCTGGCTCTGGATGGCCGACCGGATCTTTGCCCTTTGGCTCAGGAGTTGAGCCTGCCCCCCTGCGGGAAGGTCAGCATCGCAATGATCGGCACTTGGGAAATGACCGACCACCAGGTGGCGGTGGCAGTCGTGCGGCAGTTCTTCGAGGCCCTGGGCGCCAAGGATTACGCGAAGGCGGGGCGGCTGATGGAGGGCCTCCCCCCCGAGAAGATGAAGGAACTGTGCGGCAACAGCGACGGCGTCCGCATCATCTCGGTCGGCGAGCCCGCCCCGCACCCCAACGCCGCCACGCAGTTCCTGGGCGTTCCCTATGAGGTTGAGTTCGACCGCGGCGGCGCCAAGGAAATCAAGAAGGGCACCGCCTGGGTCCGGCCGGTCTACAACCAGGCCGACCGCTGGACGATCGGCGGCGGCATCTGAGAGACGATCCGCCGGATTGCCCGCCGCAGCGAGTGCTGGGGCCGCATGGTCCAGAAGTGCCCCGGCCTCCGTGCCGATGCCACTGTGCGAAGCAGCGACGCTTCTTCGCTACGAGCCTACTCCGCCGAAACAGCCGCTTCGGCTGCGAAGGCCGGAAGCATGAGCGGCACGCCCTGCACGGCAGTTATCCCGCTTGGTTTTTATATGTGGCGCCATGGCTTTGTTACTGTTAAGGACCTTGGGAATCCAAGAGGCGCTCCCGAATACGGAAGAGGCTTATCGCCGCTATGGATGGGAGAGTTATCCTTGTTGCGGGGGATGTGGCAAATAGCAGAACGTCAATTCCGAGAAGAACCCAGCCTATCACCGCAATGAATCTAGCCCAGGATCTTTGGGCCAGCGTAAGGAGGAACTTTGCCAATACATTCCGATGCCATCCTTGCATTCCCGCCCGCCTTTGGCTGCGCGGCAGCGCATGTGAGTCACGAGTGCCGATCCTTGCGTAGGGGCGCGGCATGCCGTGGTACTTGCTTAGCGTGGCCTTACATGGCTGTCACCCTGAGCGAAGCGAAGGGTCCCGCCGTGCGCTACGGGCAAAAACCCAAGACCAAGCCGAGATTCTCCGCTCGCTGTGCTGGCTTAGAATGACAGTGCTAAACAGGCAAATGCCGTGCCCCTGCATTCTCATAGCACCCGAGACTGGCGGGACGTGCTCTGCGGCAAAGATATTTTGTGCGCTGCCGGAGTTGTTGGTACAATCAATCCGGTGGTAGACCGGTTCGGGGCAGGTGGTCCTTGGGGAAACGAACAAAGGAGGTCCGGGCATGTCGAATCGCTACACGCGTCGAGGTTTTCTGAAGCGGGGCGTTGCGCTGGCCGGAGCGGCGGCGCTCGCCCGCGGGCCGTACGTCCTGGCCGAGGGTGCGCCGGCCTCGAAGTTAGGCGTGGCCGTCGTCGGGGCCGGAGGCATGGGCGGCTACAGCGTCGACCAGGCCCTGGGCCAGCGGCTGGTCGCCCTCGTCGACGTCGACGAGAACATCATCGCCAAGGTGATGAAAGACAAGGTCAAGGACCTGTCGCCGGCGCCGAAGGTCTTCTACGATTACCGCAAGATGCTCGACGAGTGCGCGAAGGATATCGACGCCGTCCTTGTTGCCACGCCCGACCATAACCATGCCCCGGCCGCCATCCGCGCGATCAACCTGGGCAAGGCCGCGTTCTCCCAGAAGCCGCTGGCCCACAACATCCGCGAGTGCTACGTCCTGGCGAATGCGGCCAGGGAGAAGAAGGTGCCGACGCAGATGGGCAACCAGGGCCACTGCGGCGAGGGCATCCGCCGCGTCTGCGAGTACATCTGGGGCGGCGCGGTCGGCAACCCTACCGAGTCGCACACCATCCTTGGCCGCAATTTCGGCGGCAGCGGCGGACGCCCGCCATCCAAGCCCGTCCCGCCGGGCCTGCACTGGGACGAGTGGCTCGGCCCCGCCCCTTACCGCGACTATCACGACGGCCTGCACGCCTTCAGTTGGCGGTCCTGGCGGGCGTTCGGCACCGGCACCATCGGCGACATGGCGTGCCATCACCTCGACGCCCCGTTCTGGGCCCTGCGGCTGGGCGAGGCCAAGACCTTCACCGTCGAGTGCCTCAACACCAAGGGGGGCAGCGCGGAGATGTACCCGCAGGACAACGTGGTGCGCTACGAGGTGCCTGCTCGCGGCGACATGCCCCCCGTCAAGGTCTACGCCTATGACCACGAGGGGCTGAAGCCCGAGATCATGAAGGAGACCGAGAAGAAGTACGACCGCAAGTTCGGCGAGTTCACCCTCTTTGTCGGCGACAAGGGCCTAATCGGCAGCGACGGCCGCATCATCCCCGAGGAGAAACACAAGGAGTTTGCCTCGCCCCCCAAGACGCTGCCGCGGGCCCACGGCGGGCCCATCGAGGACCTCTTCTGGTGCATCAGGAACGGCGGCGCGCCCTGCTCGAACTTCACCGACTCGGCCGGCCCGCTGACCGCCTTCGTCCTGGCGGGCCACCTGGCCCAGTTCGCCGGCGTCGGCAAGAAGGTCAAATGGGACGTCCAGAAGATGCAGTGCACGAACATGCCCGGACTCAACCAGTTCGTCCGCCGCACCTACCGCCCGGGCTGGGAAGTCTGAACGATTGAGGGTGACCGGCGACCGGCCCCGCGCCGCGCGAGCGCCGCGAGAATGACATGACGGATCTTCATGGTGCTTCCCGTTTTTCCGCGCGGGTGGACCGGGCCGGGCAGGCTCCCTTTCCTCCGCCACCGGCGATGGCGGCGCATCCCCGGTTGACAACCTGACAGGGCGACGAAGTTGCCGTCAGGAATTCGCCAACCGGTCAGCCGCAGGTCGCCGTCTCTTGTCCGCGCCTTCCCGCACTTCGTCCCATCACATCCGCCCCGAGGCGACCTTGCGGACTTCGCCGGCGGCGGAGATGAGATAGGTCGCGCCGGCCCGCGGGGCGTCCACTTCCACGGTGGTGCCCTCGGCCACGCCCACCCGGACACGGGCATCGTCCTTCCCGAGCGACACGGCCCGGACGAGGCACCGGCCACCGGGCAGCCTGCGGCCGCTCCAGATGGCCTCGGCCTCCACGGACTTCGGCACCGCGAAGGTCATCGGCACCCCCTCGTCGAGGAACTCGCGGTGCGCGAGCAACTCGTCCGTGACGTTGCGGGCGTCCTCGACGGACTCCAGCGAGAACTCGGCCGTCACCGTCTGCGGCGTCGTCGGATAGCCGAGGTTAAACAGGTACAGCCCGTCCGCCCCGCGGAGCCACACGTGCCGCACGAGTTCCCGGTAAACGTCCTGGCCCATCGGAAAGCGGTACTTCTCGTCGGGGTTGTCGACCACGAAGCGGCTGAGATACGGCACCGACCGCTTGCCGGGGATGACCTTCTCGCTCGCGCGGCTCACGATCTCCAGCAGGCGCTGGAAGTAGTAGAGGTCGACCGCCGCCTGAGTGACCTGGCGGTCCTTGAAGGCGCGGGGCAGGTCGCACGTGTTCGCGTAAGCCGAGGGCATCTGCACATCCAGGCCGTAGCGCTTGTCCGTGCCGGAGACCTCGTCGCCGTACTCCCCCACCAGGACGCGGGGGAACATGGCCTTGACCGGCTCGGCCGCGCCCTTGGTGAACAGGTCGAAGCGGAACGCGTCGGCCCACTTGCGAAAGGCAGCGAAGTTGTCCAGAACGCCGGCCGGGTAATGCTTGCGGCAATCGGCACTGTCGCGCTGAGCCTCGTAGCACCCGTTCCAGGGGTGCGGCAGGCACTCGTCGTCGAACCAGACGGCCGCCAGGGGAATCCCCGCATCCTTGAACGGCTGAAGTTGGCCGCGGAGCCACTCGGCCGTGAGTTTCGGGTCGGCCAGCGGCAGGCAGGGCCACTTGCGTGTTTCATTGTGGCGGGTGGCGTCGGGGCCTTCGCCCCAGGCGGTGCAGTCGCGGTAGGCCGTCCCCTCCAGCAGGTCCACGCGCGGCAGGAGGACGTAGACGGGCCGGCCGGCCTCCCGGAGCGTGCGGGCCATCGCCATCGCCCCGGCTGGCGTCCACTCCCACCCCATCTCGACGGTCGGCACGATGCCCCTGGCCGCCAGCGTGTCGATGTGTTTCCGCAACGTGCCGTCGGCCCGCAGTTTGACGAGTTCGTCATTCCGCGGCAACGGGAAGTTCCAGAGCACAAGGGGCATCCGCCCCTTCATGTCGTGCCGCATGGGCTTCACGACGCGGGCCAGCGATTCCATGTCCCAGCGGACGGGCGTTTCGTCGGCCGCCCCCGCCGAAAGGGCGGGCCAGAGCGACGCGAGGCACACCAGCACCGCTGCGGCCCACCGTCCCCGTCCGCCTGTGTTGATCATGTGCCCGGCCTCCGCGATTCGCGGCCTGTGGAAAGTGGCCGCACTCCTTGTCGGCATGGCCCGGAAGTCTTGGAGCGGTTCAGGTATCCTATGTCAAACCGGCGACAGCCGCAAGCGCGGACTCCAGGCGCCCGTGCCGATACCCCCAGCGCCCCGGCCTCACGGAGACGCACGCCGTGGCGGCCCGGTGACGTCCGGACGGGCCCGGGGGCGCGCAGCGCCGGGGAGCGTATGCAAGGCAAACGCCACGTCAGCGGCTGTTTGCCGGCGCGGCGCCGGCGTCTGAACCACGGAATGCCCGGACTGAAAGAGCCCGACCGGACCGAAAAACCTTCACTTCCGCCGACGGCCCAATTGTGCCAGTTACGCTGAAGACGTACACACTGGCCCACTCGTTGGCGCAGGCGGGCTGGTAGCCGGACTTGCCGGCCCCAGGCTCTCGAAACGGCGGGGGCAAATGTCTTCACGCCCCCGAAAGGGCGAGCGGAACAGGGCAAGAAGGCAGGATCTCCGGGGATTTCCGGCGCAGGGGAGCCGGTTCGACTGCGAATAGCAGGCGGAGGAAGCCGGCGGCCGTCCTGGGGCCGGCGTGTCCGGCCGCGCGGATCGACGCGTCTCATTCTGCGGACAAATACCGATGTCTAAAGAAATCTCTTGACACGCCGCCGGCTGGGGAGTACCGTGGTGCGACATAGGGCGATTCTCATTTCTGTGGACCGTAGGTGCGGCCGAGAGCCGTCGGGTCCTTTCTCATGTCCCTTCGCGGAGGGGCCCGAAGAAAGGGGGGCCTTTCATGCGGCATGCGCGAGTTCCTTCCGTGGAGATGCTCGAATCCCGCCTGCTTCTGGCCGTCTCGCCGGCCGTGGTGAGCGGCACGGTCTGGCTTGACAATGGCGACGGGGGGCGCGACCCGTCGGAACCCGGCGTCGCGAGGGTGACCGTCAAACTTCGGGATGCGGCCAACCACGTGGTAGCCACGCGGGTCACCGACTCCAGCGGGGCCTACCAGTTCAGCGGCGTGCATGTCGGCGACTACTGCCTGGAGTTTCTCAAGCCGGCCGGCAAGGTCTTCACGTTCCAGCAGTTCGACAGCGCCGTGGCGCGTGACACCGGCCGCACGCAGGTCTTCACGCTCGGATCGGACCCGGATACGATCTCCTTCGACGCCGGGCTGGTGAAGACGGCTTCGTTGCTCCCGGCGGGGCTGCGGATCACCGAGATCATGTACTACCCGCCGGAAGGCTTCGGCCATATCGAAGGGGACTTCGAGTTTATCGAACTGACGAACCGCGGCAGGTCGCGCCTGAACTTGAAGGGCGTGGCACTCGTCGATGGCGTCGCCTTCGATTTCACCGGCAGCCCCATTACTTCGCTTGCCCCAAGCGGCCACGTTCTGGTCGTCAAGAACCGGGCGGCGTTCGAGTCGCGTTACGGCAGGGGGCTTCCGATTGCGGGCGAGTATGCGGGCCGGCTGAATGACCGCGGCGAGAACCTCAAGATTACAGGGGCCCACGAGAGTAACATGGATAGGGTCTCCTACGGCTCGGTGGCGGAGGCCGCCGGCACGGGGTTCTCGCTCGTCCGCAACGAGGTCGACCCGTTGGTCCCCTGGATGGTCGGCACGGTGCCCGGCGGGACGCCCGGCCTCGAAGAGCGCGCCGCCAAGACGGCGGCCGTCGGCGGGCAGGTCACCAGCAGCGCCAACCAGGATGGTATTCCCAATGTGCCGGTCCGCCTGCTGACGACCGCGGGAAGGCTCGTGGCTTCAACCAAGACCACCATCGCCGGCCGCTACGATTTCTTCCGCCTGGCGGCGGGCAAGTACTACCTTGAAGTCAATCGCCTCGACGGCACCTGGTGGAGAGCCCCCACGGTCACCCTCGCGGCCCGTCAGTACGCGGGCGACGTGAATGCTTCCCTGACCCCTCCCATGCCGCTGGCGACGGTGTCGTCCGATGTCTGGCTGGATGCCGACGGTGACGGTGACAAAGATGGAACCGATGGCCCTGTTTATACGGAGTCCGTGGTCTTGCTCACCGATGCCTCAGGGCAGGTGGTGTCTGCCGCGGCTGCCGCATCGGGGATGGCTTTCGGGAATCTCGTGCCCGGCACGTACCGGATGGCAATGACGGTGCGCGGCGACTTTGCCCTCACGCTCAGGAACCGTGGGCATCAGGGCGACGAATCGCGGGACAGCGACTTCGACCCCGTGACCGGCCTCAGCGACGTCTTCACCGTCGCGCCCGGCGAGACCCTTGCGGGCCCCGGGGCGGGGCTTGTCGGGACGGCTGTCACGGCGAACCTTCAGAAGTATCTGCGGATTGCGGAGATCATGTACGATCCGCCGTCTCGCCGGGGGACCGAGTTCAACGTCGATAATAATGAGTTCGAGTTCATCGAACTGAAGAATACCGGCCCCGTGCCGCTGGTCATGACCGGCGTTCGGTTCATCAGCGGGGTCATGTTCGACTTTACAGGTTAGCGCATGCAGCAACTGTCGCCCGGCGGCCGCGTCCTGGTCGTCAGGAACAAGGCGGCCTTCGAATCGCGGTACGGCGCCGGCCTGCCGGTCGCCGGCCAGTACACGGGCCGCCTGAGCAACGACGGCGAAGTGATCGAGTTGGTCGCCCCCATCAACAAGACCATCGAGTGGTTACCATACAGCCCGACGGCCATGCCGGTCGCGGGAACGGACGGTTCCGGGTCCTCGATGACGCGCAACCCGGATTTCGCGGCCGATGTGCCGGATGGTTGGTTCCCGAGTTCCGTCTCGGGCGGCACTCCCGGCGCCGACGATCCCCTCCTCGCGATGCTGCTGCCCGGCGTGGTGATCAACGAGGTCTGCGCCAATGCCGCCACCCCGGGCGACAACTGGATTGAACTGCGCAACCTCGACAAGGCCCCCGCCGACATCGGCGGCTGGGAATTGACGGGCCAGAGCGGCTGCTACCGCATTCCCGCCAATACAGTCCTTGGCGACCATGGCTACTATGTCATTGCCGAGTGGAACTTCAACCCCGGCGGCGGCAAGTTGCCGAGCGATCTGGTCCTGGACGGCGTCAAGGGCGGCGAACTGACCCTGACGGCCCTCGTTGGCACGCTGCCACGCAAGTTGGACCACGTCAAGTTCGGGTCCTTAGACTACGATGCGACGTTCGGCCGGCACATTAAGAGCACCGGAGAGCCGGTCTTCGTGGAGATGGCGTCGCCGACGCCGGGCGAGCCGAACTCGACGCCGAGGGTCGGACCCCTTGTCATCAACGAGGTGATGTACCACCCCAAGGCGGACAGCATCGAGTGGGTCGAACTCTACAATACCACGGACCAGGACGTCCTACTCTGCGACCCCGCCTATCCCAACAGGGGTTGGGGCGTGTCTTCTACACTGATGTACTGGTTCCGGCCGGGAGACAAGGTGTCCGCCCACGGCTACCTCCTGGCGCTCAGCGGCGGAGAAGAGGGATCGTTCCGCCAGACCTACCAAGTCCCTGACTCCGTCCCGATCTGCATGTTGCAGCGGGTCGACTGGGGCCTCGACAACAGCGGAGACAAGGTCCGGCTGGTCTATCCCATCGGCGGCGACTGGGGCAAAGGTAAGGCTCCTTACGTCATGGTGGACCACCTGGTTTATGACGACCACGCGCCGTGGCCGACGGCGGCCGACGGCCACGGGCCGTCGCTGGAGCGCACCGACGCGGACGTGTACGCCAACGACCCCGCGTACTGGGCCGCGGGCCCCGACGGCGGAACGCCGGGCCGCCCCAACTCTGCCGCCGGACTGCTGCGTGTCGTGGGCCTGAAAGTCAACGGCGAAAAACGTTACGGACCGTCGGCGATCGTGCCCACCGCCGACGGCATCCGCACGATCACGGTGACGTTCAGCCAGCCGGTGATCTTCGGCGTGGGCAGCGTTACCCTTCAGACGGTCCAATGCGTGGGCAACAGCGAGATGCCGACAGGTTCGGTATGGCCGGCGAGCGTGACGGGCTCGGGCACGACCCAGATGACGATCACACTCAACGCCGGCTCAGTCGTTGATACGTGGCTGAAAGTGATGCTGAAGGGCAGCGGCGGGATCCCCGTGGACGCCGCGGGCCGCCAACTCGACGGCGAGCCGAACGCCGGCGGCAGCGGGGCCGGGTACATCCGCAGCGCCGCCGACTTGCCCAGCGGCGACGGGACGGCCGGCGGGGATGCCGTTTTCTACGTCGGCAGCCTGGCGGGGGACTTCAACGGCGATGGCCAAGTCGGGCAAAGCGATCTTACGGACTACTTA